>Ga0302180_10002236_pt1 | contig 15027 bp, 12 predicted proteins | sample I_Palsa_E3_2_FD_200575 | JGI IMG/M metagenome (GOLD analysis project Ga0302180, IMG submission 200575) | Peat permafrost microbial communities from Stordalen Mire near Abisko, Sweden - I_Palsa_E3_2 | ecosystem: Environmental > Terrestrial > Soil > Palsa > Peat permafrost | place: Sweden... | reverse complement strand
CGGCAAGCGCATCGGTGTCGATCCCGTCCGGCTCCAGCTCCACGGCGTGGATCTTCGCGCCGCGCTCTTTTAGCGAGAGCAGCGTGCGGTCGTACGTCGGGCGCTCCACGATCACCTCGTCGCCCTCGCCCACGAGCTGCTCGAACAGGAACGCGTCGGCCTGCATTGAGCCGTTGGTAACGAGCACGCGCTCCGGCTCCACCTGGTGGCGATCAGCGATCCATGCCCGCAACCTCGGGTAGCCGACCGAGGTGCCGTACGCGGTCGTGCCGGCCGGGTCGCTCTCGAAAGCGCGCACGGCCGCATCGCTCAGGCCCCGAACGTCGACGATGTCGAGCGACGGTGCTCCGCGCGCGAATGAGATCGTTGGGCCCATGGGTTTGCTTGCCACGGCGGCGTAGTCTAGGCGCCCGAGCAGCTCGTCATATTCCCGGGTCAGCTCCTTCGCGCTCCGCTCCAGCCGATCGCGGAAGTGCAGCAGCTGATCGGCGCTCGGCGTCTTTGCCTCGGGAGGGCGAGGAGACCTCGGTGGTTGCTCAGGTTGTGGCGGTGGCGCGGGCTGTGGGACTCGCGGGGACTGCTGGGCGTGCGGACGTGGTGCTCGCTCGACGCGCGCGACCGGCTCAACCGCTTCATCGACCAGTCGGCCGAGCGGAGATCGGCCGGCGGGGGAGGGAGGGGGGCTGGGGCGACTGCGATCGGCAGGATTATGCTCGGCGCCGACACGGACCTCTTCGCCGATCCGATCGCCGCGATCGACCGAGGTCAGGATGCGCTCCAGCTCCTGTACCTTGCGCTCCAACTCGCCCAGTGTCTTCGAAACCTCTTGATCCACGGACCTAGCGTAGCTGCGTTACCGCTATCTCCGCCACCTCGGTCGGGGTACGCCCCACGCGCACGCCCTTCGCTTCTAGCGCCTGCGCCTTCGCGGCGGCGGTGCCGGCGGAGCCGGAGACGATCGCACCGGCGTGACCCATCTGCTTGCCCGCCGGGGCGGTGAAGCCGGCGATGTAGGCCACCACGGGCTTCTTCACGTGCTCGGCGATGTACTCGGCGGCCTCCTCCTCGGCCGAGCCGCCAATCTCGCCGGAGAGCACGATCAGCTCGGTCTGCTCGTCTGCCTCGAACAGCTCGATCACGTCCACGAACGAGCTCCCTGGCACGGGGTCGCCGCCGATCCCGACGATCGAGCTGCACCCGAACCCGGCCTGGGCGATCTCGTTGCCGATCTGGTAGGTCAGCGTGCCCGAGCGCGAGACCACGCCGACATTGCCCTCCTTGAAGAAGCTCGCCGGGATGATGCCGACGTTGGCCTTGCCGGGGGAGAGGATGCCCGGACAGTTCGGCCCTATCAGGCGGGTGCCCGAGAAATCGCGCTTGAGCGTGTTGTAGACCCGCAGCTCGTCGTGCGCCGGGATCCCCTCCGTGATCGCGATTACCAGCTCGATCCCGGCCGCGGCGGCCTCGAGGATTGAATCGGCCGCGAATCGCGGCGGCACGAAGATCATCGCTGTGTTGGGCTGGACGCTCTCGGCCGCCTCTGCCCAGCTGTTGAACACGGGAATGCCCTCCACGTCCTGTCCGCCCTTGCCTGGCGTCACCCCGCCGACCACGTTCGTGCCGTAACGCTTGTTGTTCAGCGTGTGGAACGAGCCCTCGCGGCCGGTGATCCCGGCGACGGCCAGGCGCGTGTGCTCGTCGACGAGGACCGACATCAGCTCTGCTCCTTTGCCAATGCGACGACCTTCTCTGCGGCCTCGTTCATCGTCCGTGCCGCGTGCACGTTTCCCAGCGCGGCCTCCTGCAGCAGCTCGCGGCCGGCCACATCGTTCGTGCCGTCCAGCCTCACGACGAACGGGACCGACGGTTTGATCTCATCGAACGCCGCGATCAGACCTTTCGCGACCTCGTCGCAGCGGGTGATCCCTCCGAAGATGTTGAACAGCACCGCCTTCACCGCATCGTTGGCAAGGATCAGCTCGACTGCCTGCTTGATCTTCGCGGCGTCCGAGCCGCCGCCCGCGTCGAGGAAGTTCGCCGGCTTGCCGCCCGCTTGGGCGACGACGTCGAGGGTGCTCATCACCAGCCCGGCGCCGTTGCCGAGGATCCCGATGTCGCCGTCGAGCTTGACGTATTGCACGCCCTGTTCCTTCGCGCGGCGCTCGATCGGATCTTCGTTCTCCTTGTCGGCCAGCTCCTGGTTCTCGGGGTGGCGGTAGAGGGCGTTGTCGTCGAGCGAGACCTTCGAGTCGAGTGCCTTAACTTCCCGCTCCGGCGTCACGATCAGCGGGTTGATCTCCGCAAGCGTGGCGTCCTCCTCCAGCCACACCTCGTACAGCGCCACCAATGCGTCGGCGACACCCTCGATCACATCGGCGTCGGCCTTGCCGTCGGTGGCGATCTTCACGGCCTCCGCGCGCGAGAGCCCCTGCAGCGAGTCCACGTGATGGCGGATCAGCTTCTCGGGAGTGTTCTCGGCAACCTCTTCGATGTCCACGCCGCCCTCGACGCTGAACATGATCAACGGCGCCTTGGCCGAACGATCCAGAAGCACTGAGGCGTAGTACTCGGTGGCGATATCTGAGGCGTGCTCGATCCACAGGGTGCGCACCGTGTGGCCGTGTATGTCCATTCCCAGGATGTTCGTCGCGTGCTTGCGGGCCTCTGCCTCGTCCGCGGCAAGCTTCACGCCGCCCGCCTTGCCGCGCCCGCCGATCAGCACCTGGGCCTTCACGACGACCGGGTAGCCGACCTCGTCGGCCGTGGCGACGGCGTCCTCGACGGTCGTGACGGCCTTGCCGTTGGACACCCGCAGGCCGTGGCGGGCGAACAGTTGCTTGCCTTGGTACTCGAGCAGGTCCATGCGGCGCGGGACTCTAACCGAAAGGAGCGTGACCGCGCGCGGAGGCGTGAGCAGGGCATAATGCCGAGCCGATGCCGATTCCCAAGAACGTCACCTTCGTCACTTTCGACGTCTACGGCACGCTGATCGATTGGGAGACCGGGATCTACGAAGCCTTCGCCAAGGAGGCCGAGCGCGACGGCTTCGAGATCGACCGCGCCGTCCTGATCCCGCTCTTTCACGAGATCTCGCGCGAGATCGAGGGCGGCTCCTACGAGCTCTACGCTGAGGTGCTGCGTCGCACCGCGATCGAGGTCGCCAAACGCATGGAGTGGAAGCTTGAGCCCTCACGCTCGGGTTTCCTGCCCGACTCAGTGCAGCGCTGGAAGCCCTTCAAGGAAACGAACATCCAGCTGGCGAAGCTCGCGAAGAAGTACAAGCTCGGTCTGCTCTCGAACATCGACGACAAGCTGCTCGGCCAGACCCGCCGCCATATCCCGACCGACTTCGATCTGGTCGTCACCGCTCAGCAGGTGCGCTCCTACAAGCCCGAACTCGCCCACTTCACCGAGTGCGCGAGGCGTATGGGTGGGAAGCGTGGCTGGGTACACGTCGCCGCCAGTCACTACCACGATGTCGCGCCGTGCGTCAAACAGCGGGTGCCCGTGATCTGGGTGAATCGCAATAAGGAGACGCTGGACTCGTCGCAAAAAAAACCGACGGCCGAAGTGCACAACCTCAAAGAGGCCGCCAAGCTGCTAGGCATCACCTGAGGTAGTAGGGCTGCTGCGGTGAGAGCCGTCTCTCTCCATCGCGACGTGCTGGTCGCCACCAGTGCCCTCCTCCAGGTCAACTGCGTGATCGTTCGCGGGCCGGTTGATGGCGAGGGAGAGACTTTCGTGATCGACTCGCCCGTTCTTCCCGACGAGCTCGAAACGCTACCCGCGTTGGTCGAACAGGCTCGTTTTCCAAAGCCCAGCGGGCTGCTCGCTACACATGGCGACTGGGATCACCTGCTCGGGCGGCTAGCCTTCCCCGGCCTCGCGCTCGGCTGTGCACAGAGCACGGCAGAGCGCCTGCGGTCCTCGCCGGGCGAAGCTCAGCGTGAGCTGCGCGCGTTCGACAAGGACCTCCTGATCGAACGGCCCCGTCCGCTCGCGCTCGGGTCGGTCCAGGCGCTTCCGGTCCCTGGGCGCTGCGGGATCGGCGACCACGAGCTGGAGCTGCACGCAGCAGACGGGCATACCGTGGACGGGATGGCCGTCTGGATCCCCTGGGCGCGTGTGCTCGTCGCCGGGGATTACCTCTCAACGGTGGAGCCCCCGACGCTCAACGATGGAGGGAATCACGAGGCCTACCTCGCGACGCTGGAGCGTCTGCGCCCGCTCCTCGAAGTAGCGGAGCACATCGTCCCTGGTCACGGACCTGTGCTGAACGCCGAGCGGGCGCTCGGGGTCCTGGAGGAGAACGTCGCCTCGCTTACTCAGGCGACTTGATCGTCGCGATCGGGGCACCGGCGGCGATCGGGGCGCCCTCCTCGATCGGTAGCTCGGCGATCGTCCCCGCCTTGTGAGCGGTGATCTCGTTCTCCATCTTCATCGCCTCGATGATGCACAGCAGCTGACCCTCCTCGACGGTGTCGCCCTGCTTGACGAGCACCTTCCACATGTTCCCCTGCAGGGGAGAGGGCAGCGTGTCCGGCCCCCCGCCGCTCGAGCTCTCGCGCTGCTTGCGCTTTGGCGCTGCCCGGCCGCCCGGCGCGGAGCCGTTCGCGCCACCGCCATCACCGCCACCTGCAAATGGGGGACCGACGACGCGCACGTCAAAGCGCTGCCCCGAGACCTCAACCTCGTAGGTCTGCTCGACCTTCTCCTCCGCGCCGTCCTCTCCCGGAGGCTGCGGTGCGGGGAAGGCGAGCGTCTTCAACCAGGCTTTGTCCTCCAGGAGGTCTCTGCACGTCTCGCCCTTCGCCCACTGCTCTGTGGCCAACAGCGCCTGGTGGAAGGGGATCAGCGTCTTCAGGCCCTCGATCTCGTATTCGCCCAGCGCGCGCAGCATCCGCCGCGTCGCCTGCTCGCGGTCTGAGTCCCAAACGATCAACTTCGCCACCATCGGGTCATACATCGGCGAGACTTCGCCGCCCGCTCCCACGCCCGAGTCCACGCGCACGCCTGGACCGCTTGGCTCCAGGTAGGCGCCGATCTTTCCCGGCGCCGGGGCGAAGTTCTTGGAGGCGTCCTCGGCGTTGATCCGGCACTCGATCGCGTGCCCGCGCAGCTCGATGTCGGCCTGGGCGTAGGAGAGTTCCTCGCCAGCGGCGGCTTTGATGCCCTCCTTGACGATGTCCACGCCGGTGGTCATCTCGGTGACGCAGTGCTCGACCTGGACGCGAGTATTCATCTCGAGGAAGAAATATTCGGGCTCGGATGCGCCCTCGCCGACGGAGAAGAGGCCCTCGATCGTGCCGGCACCGACGTAGTCGACGGCCTTGGCTGCCTCCACGCCGATCTTGCCGATGCGCGCGCGCGTCTGCGCGTCGACGACCCACTCGGGCGCAGGGGACTCCTCGATCACCTTCTGGTGACGACGCTGGATCGAGCAGTCGCGCTCGCCGAGGTGGATCACGTTGCCGTGGCGATCCGCCAAAACCTGAACCTCGACGTGACGGGGATCGTGCAGATAGCGCTCCAGGTAGACGGTCCCGTCGGAGAAGAACTTCTCGCCTTCGCGGCTCGAGCCCTCGAACGCGCCCTCGAGCTCGTCCTCGGTCAAGGCCACCCGGAAGCCCTTGCCGCCGCCGCCGCCCGCCGCCTTGACCGCGACCGGGAAGCCGATCTCATCCTTGGCGATCCGCATCGCGTCCGCCACGGTGGCGACCGCCTCGGTGGTTCCCGGCACGATCGGGACACCAGCGGCCTGCATCAGCTCACGGGCCTTCGTCTTCGAGCCCATCGCCTCGATCGCGCTCGCTGGTGGCCCGATGAACACGACCCCGGCGTCCTCGCAGGCCTGCGCGAAAGGGGCGTTCTCTGCGAGGAACCCATACCCCGGGTGGATCGCCTCCGCGCCCGAGCGCTTGGCGACGTCGAGGATCTTCTCGATGCTCAGGTAGTTCTCTGCCGCCGGTCCCTCGCCGAGGTTGTAGGCCTCGCCGGCCCGTTTCGCGTGCAGCGCGTCGCGGTCGAGCTCGGAGTAGACGGCGACGCTCGCCACGCCGAGCTCATCGAGCGCGCGCACGATGCGAACGGCGATCTCGCCGCGGTTGGCGATCAGTACCTTCGAGAACATCGGGGCGGGTAGCTTAGTTAATGAGGCGGCGCATCGATCAGGTCGTGGCCGCCGCGATCATCCCCGCGCCGACCGTCTCGTTGCTCGCCTCGTCGATCAAGATGAAGCTGCCCGTGCGACGATTGCTCGCGTAAGGATCGAACACGAGCGGGGCGCTCGTGCGCAGGCGCACGCGGCCGATGTCGTTCAGGCCCAGCTCTGCCGGCGGGGCGGCGCGCTCCAGGGTGTCGACGTCGACGTGGTCGGTGATCGCGTCCACGACCGCCGTGGCGCTGCGCGTGGTGTGCTTGATCACGTAGCGGCCTCCAGGCTTCAGCGGCCGCTCGGCCATCCAGCAGACGTCGGCCTCCAGCTCGCGCGCGACAGTCGGCGCCTGATCGGGGCGGCAGATCGTCTCGCCGCGGGAAACGTCGAGCTCGTCCTCCAAACGCAATGTCAGCGACATCGGCGCCATCGCCTCGTTGAGCTCGCCGTCGAACGTGTCGATCGCGGCGATCTTCGTCGTGCGGCCGCTCGGCAGCACCGTCACCTCCTCGCCCTTTCTCAGCGCACCGCTCGCCAGCTGGCCGGCGTAGCCGCGGTAGTCGCCCATCGTCGCGCCGTCGCCGTTGCTCGAGGTCGCGCTCGGGCGGATCACCCACTGTACGGGGAAGCGCGCGGCCCTGTCGTAAGGATGGTCGTAGGCGACCTCGACCTGCTCTAACAGCTCCAGCATCACTGGGCCGTCGTACCACGCCATCCGCTCGGAGCGCTCCACAACGTTATCGCCGTTGAGCGCCGAGATCGGCATGTAGATGATCTCGTACTGATCGCCCGCCCTTCGCCCGCCCTCGCGCAGGTTGGATGCAAAGCCCTCGAACTCCGCCACGACTTCTTCGAAGCGCTCCTGGGAGTACCCGACGAGGTCCATCTTGTTGACTGCAACGACGAGCTTTGGGATACCGAGCAGCGCGCTGATGAACGCGTGACGCTTTGACTGCTCTAGCACCCCTTTGCGCGCGTCGAGCAGGATCACCGCGACATCGGCGGTCGAGGCGCCCGTGACCATGTTGCGCGTGTACTGCCTGTGCCCGGGGCAGTCGGCGATGATGAAGCGGCGCTTCGGTGTCGCGAAGTAACGGTAGGCCACGTCGATCGTGATCCCCTGCTCGCGCTCGGCTCTGAGCCCGTCGGTCAACAAGGCCAAGTCCAGCGAGCCCTCGCCGCCGCGCCGCTCGCTTGCCGCTTCGACGTGCTCCAACTGGTCCTCGAATACCTGCTTGGTGTCGTACAGCAGCCTCCCGATCAGTGTGCTCTTGCCGTCATCGACAGATCCCGCTGTGGTGAAGCGCAGCAGATCGAGGGTCATCTAGAAGTACCCGGCCTTCTTGCGGTCCTCCATCGCGGCCTCCGTCACCCGGTCATCGGCCCGCGTCTCGCCGCGCTCTGTGATCCGTGTCGCCGCGATCTCGGTCACAACTTCCTCGAGCGTCGCCGCGTGCGAGCGCACTCCGCCCGTGCAGGTCATGTCACCGACCGTGCGGTAGCGAACGGTCTCGCGCGTGATCTGCTCGCCCTCGATCAGCTCGGCGCCCTCGCGCCACGCGTACAGCATTCCGTCGCGCCCGAACACCTCGCGCTCGTGCGCGAAGTAGATCGACGGCACCTCGAGCTCCTCCTGGTCGATGTACTCCCAGACGTCGAGCTCGGTCCAGTTCGACAGTGGGAACACACGTACGTTCTCGCCCTGCTTGATGCGGCCGTTGTAGAGGTTCCACAGCTCCGGGCGCTGGTTCTTCGGGTCCCACTGCCCGAAGTCGTCGCGGAACGAGAACATCCGCTCCTTCGCCCGCGCGCGCTCCTCGTCGCGGCGCGCGCCGCCGAAGGCCGCGTCGAAGCCGTGCTCGGCCAGCGCGTCGAGCAGCGTCACCGTCTGCAGGCGGTTGCGCGAGGCCCGCGGCCCCGTCTCCTCGACCGCCCGGCCGCTGTCGATCGAGTCCTGCACGCTCGCCACGATCAGCCGCTCGCCCAGTTCCGCCACGCGGCGGTCGCGGAACTCGATCACCTCCGGGAAGTTGTGCTCAGTGTCGACGTGCATCAGCGGGAACGGGAACGGCGCCGGTCTGAATGCCTTCTCGGCCAGCCGCAGCAGCACGATCGAGTCCTTGCCGCCGCTGAACAGCAGCACCGGTTTCTCCAGTTCCGCCGCGACCTCGCGCATCACGTGGATCGCCTCTGACTCCAGCGCGCGCAGGTGGCTCAGCTGTGGACGGGCGGTGACGCTCATCTCAAATCCTGCCGCATCGAACGTATGTGCCGCTCATCGGTCTAGTTGACGGCGGGCTCTATGACATGGAGACCGCACTCGGTCTTCTCAGTCCCTGCCCAGCGGCCCTCGCGCCCGGAGCCGGGCTGCGTGCAAGGCGCGCAGCCGATCGACTCATAACCCTGGTCGTGCAGCGGGTTGTACGGCAGATCGCGCTCGTTGATCCGCCGCCACAGGTCCTTGTCGGTCCAGTGGGCGAGCGGGTTGTACTTCCACAGGCCGCGGCCCTCGTCGCGCTCGATCAGCTCGGTCTTGGCGCGTGTCGGTCCCTGCTCGCGGCGGATGCCGGTGATCCAGCCCTCGGCGCCGGCGAGCGAGTCTTCTAGCGCCGCGACCTTCGCGACCGAGCAGCAGTGCTCCGGGCCGCTCCACGGCTCGCCGGCGCTACTCGCGTCGCGCACCTCGATCTTCACGCCGAAGCGCTCCTCGAACTGCCGCCAGGTCTGCAAGGTCTCGGGGAAGAGGACGCCGGTATCGATCGTCATGATCCTCACCATCTGGCCGGGGGCGGTGGGGGTCATTTCTTCATTAAGCCGCAGCAGCTCGTCGATCAGCACCGACTCCTCCTTCTGGAACGAGCACAGCAGCACGGCCCGCTCGCCGTGGCGCGCCGCCTCGCGCAGCGTGTGGGTCAGGCTCAGCGCCGGGTCGATCGGGCTGAGCGCGGAGTCGCGCTCGGGGGTGATCTCGGCTGTGTGGGTGTCCCGTGGGCTCATCTGATCTCTTCTGCTCGTCTCTTGCGCTTCTCGTCTTGTTCTGTTCGTCTGGTTTGCCTCAGTCCTTGAGGCTAGACCTATACCGCACACTCGCCCTCGCCGCGAATCACTTCGAACGGGACGTTGCGGTTCCAGTCGATGAACTGGCTCATTGTCTCCAGCCCGAAGTCGACGGGCATCGAAAGATCCTTGACGAGCGCCTCGAGCTCGGCCGTCTCGACGCGCTGCACGAAGTCGTTCCACTCCTCGCCGTCGTTGCGGTTGGCCTCGTAGTGGCCGATCCAGCGCTCGATCGCGTCTGGGACGCGCTTAGAGGGCAGGCGCAGCTTCAACCGCGTGCCGAACTTGACCTCGCCCCCTTCGAACACGCCGCCGACGTGGGGAATGTAGGCAGGGATCGTGTGCTCGCCGACTTTGATCGACGCGCCGGTGAAACCGATCGACGCGACGTGGTGCTGGCCGCAGCCGTTCGGGCAGCCCGAGATCTTGACGTTCAGCTTGCGCGTGATCTCGTCGGTGATGTCCATCGCGACGATCCGCTCCTGCACCGCCTCGTTCAGGCCCATCGAGCTCGTGATTCCGAGCTTGCACGAGTCGGTTCCGGGGCACGAGACCACATCGGTGATCTCCCGCGAGCCCGCCTCGCCCAGGCCCAGATCTGACAGTGCGCGCCAGAGGTCATAGACGCTCTCCTCGCGCACCCAGCGCAGCACGAAGTTCTGCTGCACTGTCGTACGCGCGTAGCCGCCGGCGTACTTGCGCATCGCCGCCGCCAGTCCCCTGAACTGCTCCGGCGTGAGGTCGCCGCGCAGGACTTTCACCTCGACGGTCACGTAGCCCTCCTGCTTCTGCTCGCGCACGTTCGCGTTGCGGAAGCGTTCAAACTCGCTCTCCTCGCCGTTCGGGCTGCCGTACTGCTCCTGTGGCGCGGGCGCGCCCTCGCGCTCGTCGTCGAGGAACAGCCTGTCCTCGATTGAGAAGTCCCGTTCTGTGACCCAGTCGCCCTTTAGCTCCTCCTCGACCTGGTTGCGCAGCTCGTCGATTCCGAACTTGTCGACGAACACCTTGATCCGCGCGCGCGCCCGGTTCTGGCGCAGCCAGTCCTGGCGGTCGAAGATCCGGAACACGGCCTCGGCGAGCTTCAGGTACTCGCCGTTGTCGAGCTCGACGAACTCGTACAAGGCCGGCGCTACGCGCGGCATGATCGAGGTGCCACCGCCGACGAGCATCTCCGCGCCGCGGACGGTGCCGCGACCGTCGATCTCCTTCGTGCGTGCGCGGAAGGCGATGTCGTGGATGCCCGAGATCGCGCGGTCGCGCGGGGAGCCGTCGAACGCCGTCTTGATCTTGCGCGGCATCGCCTGTGTCGTCGGGTGGCGCACGAAGTAGCGCACGTACGCGCCGGCGTACGGGGTCATGTCGAACAGCTCGTCCTTCGCGACGCCCGCCCAGGGGTCGCCGGTCACGTTCCTGACGGTGTTGCCGCAGCCCTCGCGGCTCGACAGCCCCGTCTCGCCCAGCTCGCGGATCGCCAACTCGACTTCCGGCAGCGGGATGTGGTGCATCTGGATGTTCTGTCTGGTGGTGATGTGGCCCTTGTTCAGCGGCACGTACTTCTCGATCACGTCCGCGAAGGACTCCATCTGCTCCGGGGTGATCCCGCCGAACGGCAGCTTCACGCGGATCATCTGCACGTCGGCCTGGCGCTGGCCGTAGACGCCCTGCTTGAGGCGGAACTTGATGAACTCGTCTTCGGGCATCTCGCCCTGCAGGAACTTCGTCGACTCCGTCTTGAAGTCGTCGAACTCCCGCTCGATGATCGGGATCAGGTGCCCGGGCACGTTCTGCAGGATCTCGGGATCCGCGAGCGTGCCGCGCTGGGCGGGGGGCGAGGCCTGTGCGGGTGCTGAAGCTGACTCCATCTGTGCGAGACCTCCTGCGGGTTCCTGGTCCGGGGCGAGTTGTGCGGCGGGAAGCTGGACTATCTAAAGATTGCCCTAAAGCCTAGCGGCTTTCGGGTATTTATCCAGACGCCGGGAACGTGAGCTCTGGATCGCGCGTGACCCCTTCGAGGATAGCCGCGCGAATCCAGGGATCGGGGCGCTCGTCGTCAGAGCTCGCCGGCGGCGCCGTCGCGCGCATGAACTGCTTGATCGCAGCCGCGATCGCCGCTGCCTGCGCGGGGGAGGTGGACTTCACAGGGGGATGTTCCCGTGCTTGCGCTTCGGCCCCGGCTCGCGCTTGGAGCGCAGTGTCTCCAGCGCCGCGATCAGCCGCGGGCGCGTCTCGTGCGGGACGATTACATCGTCGATGTATCCCCGCTCGGCCGCCGTGTAGGGATTGGCAAAGCGCGCCTTGTAGTCGTCCATCAGCTTCTGACGGCGCTCGTCCGGAGTCGGGCTCTGCGCGAGGTCGCGACGGTAGATGATGTTCACGGCGCCCTCCGGGCCCATCACCGCGACCTCGGCCGTCGGCCAGGCGAAGTTGAAGTCCGCCCCGAGGTGCTTCGAGGACATCACGTCGTAGGCGCCGCCGTAGGCCTTGCGCGTGATGATCGTGACCTTCGGCACCGTCGCCTCGGCGAACGCATACAGCAGCTTCGCGCCGTGGCGGATGATGCCGCCCCACTCCTGGGCGGTGCCCGGCAGGAAGCCGGGGACGTCGCAGAACGTCAGCAAAGGGATGTTGAATGCGTCGCAGGTGCGCACGAAGCGCGCCGCCTTGGCGGAGGCGTCGATGTCGAGCACCCCGGCGAGCTGCGCAGGCTGGTTGCCGACGATGCCGATCGTGAAGCCGTCCATGCGAGAGAAGCCGCAGATGATGTTCTTGGCGTAGTGCTCGTGCACCTCGAAGAACTCGCCGTCGTCGACGATCAGCTTGACCACGTCGCGCATGTCATACGGCTTGTTCGGGTTATCAGGGACAACCTGGTCGAGCTCGGGGTCCATCCGCTGCGGGTCGTCGGTGGGCTGCACCCGGGGGGTACTCTGCAGGTTGTTCTGGGGGAGGAAGCTCAGCAGGTAGCGGCAGTCCTCCAGACAGGCGTCCTCGTCCTCGGAGGCAAACTGCGCGACGCCCGACTTCGTGTTGTGCGACATCGCCCCACCGAGCTCCTCGAAGCCGACTTCCTCGCCGGTCACCGTCTTGATCACGTCGGGGCCGGTGATGAACATGTGCGAGGTCTCCTTGACCATGAAGATGAAGTCGGTGATTGCCGGTGAGTAGACCGCGCCGCCGGCGCAGGGGCCCATCACGAGGCTGATCTGCGGGATCACGCCTGAGCTGCGCACGTTGCGCAGGAACACGTCCCCGTAGGAGCCGAGCGAGACGACGCCCTCCTGAATCCGCGCTCCGCCGGAGTCGTTGATGCCGATCACCGGACAGCCGATCTTTGCGGCCAGGTCCATGATCTTGCACATCTTCTCGCCCATCACCTCGCCCAGCGAGCCGCCGAACACGGTGAAGTCCTGGCTGAACACGCACACGGTGCGCCCGTCGATCGTGCCGTGGCCGGTGACCACGGCGTCGCCCCAGGGCCGGTTCTTCTGCATGTCGAAGTCGTAGGTGCGGTGGCGCACGAACGTGTCGAGCTCCTGGAAGGAGCCCTCGTCGAGCAGCTTTTCCACGCGCTCGCGCGCGGTGTACTTGCCGCGCGCGTGCTGCTTCTCCTCGGCCTCCGGCGATGAATGGATCGCGGCCTCGCGCAGCTCTTGCAGCTGGGCGAGCTTCTCCTCGTAGGTCTCCGGCGCCTTCTGGCGCGGCGGTTTGCGGTGCCCGCTGCGCGAAGCGGCTAGCAGCGCGGCGTCGTTCTGCCGGTCGTGTGCGTTCGAGGCCATCCGGCGCGGGATCTTATCCGGGGGCTCGCGCCGGGGCGGTTCTCGGGCCGGACTCAGGCCCGCGAGAATGGCCGGTGGTGCGCGGCGCCGAGCCGGTCGAGCACCGCGGTGAGCACGGCGGTCACTTCCTCTACCGCGACTTCCTCCTCGGCGGCCTTTAGTTCCGCGGCGATGTCCTTGATGTCCTCGTCCTGAGGTCGCTCGGGCTCGTCGACCTCGATGATCGCCGGTTGCTCCGGCTCCGGCTGGACGACTTCTTTACGACGGCGAAAGAACCTGGCGAAGAACCCAGGATGTGGCTCGGGCTCTGGCTCCTCCGCGACCATTGGCTCCGGCTCCGGTTCCGGCTCGACTTCCATCGATGGCTCGGGCTCGGGCGGCGGCGTGGGCGCCGCGAGCTCTCGGGCTGCGATCAGCGTGACTTTGGTGCCCCAACCCGAGGGCTTGAGCAAAACCTTGCCGGAGGTGTCGGTGGCCTCCCATTCCACCAACTTCTCCGGCTCGGTGTGGGTGACGCGGATCTCGCCGAGCTCACCGAGGTGGCGAGCGAGGGCAGCCGGGTCACTCAGCTCCGCCCATAGCTCGGGCGGGGACTTGACCAAAGTGCGCTGCACTTCCGATGAGATCATCGGTGCCGGATTCGCCCGTACCTGCCCGAGTCCTTCTAAGTTCGTCCTTCTACGTCTTCCGAGACCCGACGAGCCTCAGGCGTGTAGTGGTTCCCGGCTGTCGCTGTGGCCCCGCTGGGCTGGTAGCAGCCCTTCTTTATGTAGAAGTTCGGCAATTTCTACCGCGTTGGTGGCGGCGCCCTTGCGAAGGTTATCCGCGACAACCCAGAGATCGATTGCGCGGTTGCAGTCGGGGTCTTGGCGTATGCGACCCACGAACACGTCGTCCTTCCCGGCGGCGTCAATCGCCAAAGGATAGGTATGGCTGCCGGGATCGTCCGCTACGACAACGCCGTCCGCAGCTTCGAGGCGTTCGCGTATTTCCGTCGGGCCAACTGCCTTGTCGAACTCGATGTTGATGGCCTCGGAGTGGCACGTCGCCACGGGCACACGCACGCAAGTTGCGCTGATCCGTATGTCGGGTTGACCGAGGATTCGCTTCGTCTCGTACCGGAGCTTTTCCTCCTCGTCCGTCCGCCCATCGTCTAGGAAGGTGCCTGCCTCAGGAAGTGCGTTGAACGCAATCTGATGCGGGTATACCTCGGTCTTAGGGGCCTTGTCAGGCGTTTCGATAAGTTCACGCGTCTCTCGCCCGAGCTCATCTACGGCTCTTTGCCCGGTTCCCGAGACGGCCTGATATGTAGCGATGACTAGGCGGGCGATCGGTGCCACGTCGAGGAGTGGCTTCAGCGCGACGACGAGCTGAGTCGTCGAGCAGTTCGGCGTTGCGATGATACGGCGTCCTTGCTCGCCGAACGCGAGGCTAGCCGCGTCGGGATTGACCTGTGGCACCACTAGTGGCACGTGGTACGGCTCGTTCTCGTAGGTGCGGAACGCGCTGCTCTTGTCGATAACAACTGCTCCATGCCGGGCGAATTGCTCTGCCCACTCGAGGCTGATCTCGCCACCTGCAGAGGAGAAGACGAGGTGGAAGCCCTCTACTGCCTCTGGATCAAGAGCGCGGCACAGGAGGTGTTTGTCACGGAAGGGGATCGGTGTCCCGACGGATCGAGGGCTTGCAAAGGGCACCAAATCGGCTACGGGAAACCGATCCGCCCGCTCCTCGAGCACGCGAAGAACGGTTCGTCCAACGACGCCTGTGGCGCCCACGACCGCGACTCGGTATCCGTTAGTCATTGCAAAAACCTATCCATAAGTTGACTCGTGGGGTCTGTTCCTCGCTACGTGGGTCTGATGAAGGGTGTACGTACACAGTGCTTTCTACCCTCCAAACCGTCAAACGAAGTAAAAATCTCGGTCGGTAAAAATCTCGGTCGGCTTGGCGTGGAATCGCTGTCGCTCGTAAACGTCTTCGACATCACAAGGACCATACCTTGAGCGTCGCTCAAGGAGCGAAGTCGACACGCAGCAC
>Ga0302180_10002234_pt1 | contig 15035 bp, 9 predicted proteins | sample I_Palsa_E3_2_FD_200575 | JGI IMG/M metagenome (GOLD analysis project Ga0302180, IMG submission 200575) | Peat permafrost microbial communities from Stordalen Mire near Abisko, Sweden - I_Palsa_E3_2 | ecosystem: Environmental > Terrestrial > Soil > Palsa > Peat permafrost | place: Sweden: Abisko... | reverse complement strand
TGAGAGCGCAGTTAGCGCCACCGACAGCGCATCGAACGTGGCGAAAGCCAGGCGTAGCGCAGGCTCACTAAACGCCCACAGGGCGGTAGCGACTCCAGCCTCTGCACGACCGAGCAGCCGTGACGCCGTAAGGTAAAGCAGAACCGTGGCGCCAAGCATGAAAATGAGGGACAGGATCCTTGCCCCAGCGAGGCCGCCTATGCTGTCGGCAAGGGCACCAATCGGCGGGTAGATGACGGGAGACCCAGAAAGATGCTGCTCAGCAGATGCCGCCGGCCACGATACCCCGTGCAGCCATTGCGCCCATTCCATCTGGCCGACCCGAAGATAATCTGCCTCGTCTCCAAAAACAGTGTTGCTCAAAGCCAAGATCAGGGAGAGAATAGTCTGAACAACACATATTGCCGTCAGTGGGTGCAGGAGGAGCCCCAGGATACGTCGGGAGCTTTGCTCCGATGGCGGCATAGGCAACGATCCGGTAGCGGGATATTGCTGCCAGGCTGCGGATGGCGTGGCGGCGTTCACGCATTCTCCTTCTTATGCCAGATCGCGAAGGTACCGTAGTCATGGGTGCCTGAAATATTGCTCGTGTTATAGTGGCCTACTTTGGGCGAACCATATTGCGGGTCCTTTTCAAGAGCCAGCGTTAGGCCGGCCAGGCCGGGTGCCCCTGAGTTATTTCCCACCACTTGGAGCAGGTCTTGATACGTGCCGGTGTCGTACCGAGACAGCAAGACACTTTCCGGTAGGCTCAGTGGGGAGAACGTTGTTGAATAGAACAGCACTATCACTGCGTAGTTCTGCCTGGTAAGCTGCCCGGAGTAGTATTGAACCAGTTCGTTCAGCTTCTGTGGCGGCGGGTTAAGTGAGAGCGCTTCGTTCCACCGTGTCCATTCATGGCCTTGCGGGGTGTAATATTCCGCGATATTAACCTCGAGTGGAGGTAGGTATAGGGGGCCTTTGCTGTGCGCCGCGATAGTCTTGAAATCACTAACGAAGTCGCTCGAATCAGGCCATGCATGGTAGCGTTGCCAGGCTGCTTGCCAGCTAGCGACGGCGGGGTAAACGAACGCCGCTGTGCAGCAGAGTGCTGCGAGCGGTTTTCTGGCGCCGGGGAGCCACTTGATGAACTTACTGCACGCGTAGCCGGCCACGATGGCGGCGAACCAGATTCCGTAGGCAAGGTGCTTGTCAATAGTCGATGGGCTTTGATCGTGAAACTGCATAACCATGAACGCGGCGAAGCTCAGCCCTCCGAGCAATGCCACGTGGTTTCTGTCTTTAGCTTGAAGAGTGGCGAGAGCACCTATCAAGGCAAGGCCGATGATCAGCGCTGAATACACCCAGATCTCACCCAGGGCTGAAGAGACGCTTTGGTGACTAGAGGGTTTCGGCCCGAATATGGTAGAGAGCCCAGCCCATGATCGTGAGGCGGTCATCACCAGGCCAAAGGTTAGCGTCAAAGCCCCGGCTAGCCAGGCGGTACAAGACACTGACTGTTGCACCGGCAGGCGGATTCGCCAGGCGAGGAACGCGAACGCGATCACTACCGGATCGATGACGATGCCTGAGTACGCTGACACGTTGGCCAGGGCAAGAGCGACGGCCGCGGCAGCGACGAACTCGCCGCGGCGGCGACGGTAGCCTGCCTGCACGATCAGCCATGCCGAGAGCGCGGTCAGAAGTACGGACAGGGGATCAATGGTTGCGAATGTCAGCCGCAGCGCTGGCTCACTGAGCGCCCAGAGGGCGGCGGCGAAGAGGGCTCCCGTGCGGCCGATCAGCCTGTACGCCGTGAGATAGAGCAGGACTGTTGCCATGAGCATGAAAGCCAGCGAAAGGATCCGCGCGCCGGCCAGACCGCCGATGCTGTTGGCCAGGGCGCCGAGCGGCGGGTACAGTACCGGCGATCCGGAGAAGGTCCGGTAAGCGTAGACCGACGGCCATGATGTCCCGTGCAGCCAGTGCGCGAGCTCAAGACGACCGACCCAGAGATAAGCCGCTTCATCTGTGTACGCCGTGTTGCTCCAGACGAGGGTCAGGGAAAGAGCGGCCTGCACGGCGCAGATAGCCATCAACGGATGCAGTATGCGCCGCCGCGGACGGCCCGCGGGTTCCTCAACATGGCCTGCAGCGGCGGGGAAGGCGACGGCAGGGGCCGTGACCGTGGGGTCTGATCGCATCAAGTTCGTCACGAGTCCGATGGTGAAGATCGAACCGAGGACAAGTCCGACGACTGGGTAGGCGACGCTCTCCAGGCTGCGCGAGCGGACGACCTGATGCACGGTTAGCACCGCGGCGCCGCCCAGCACGAGCGCGGCCACGACGGAACTGTAGCCGTACGCGGCGGCAACAACGGCGCTGATGATTCCCATGGCCGCCGCGAGCGGCAAGACGATTGCCTGGCGCAGGCGCCGTCTGGCGAGCGGGCTATCCATATGAGCGCCGATGAAGTACGCGCATCCCCTCGACGAGCGCCGGTACTCCCTGGCTAGTGCGCGCATACCGCGACGGTGGTGATGCCAGCCGAAAAGGTCCTGGCAGACGCGAGTCTGGTGCCCGGCCGTGGACACACGCCAGAACCATTCGTAATCCTCATAGCTCCCGTGCGACCACAACGGATCGATGGGGCAGTCGTCATACAGTTCGCGAGTGAACAGGACGTTGGCCAAGATCGGTGGCTTACGCCCGCGCGCGCCGAAATCCGCGCTGGTGACGGTGTACGACTCCGCGATGCGGGGCGTCTTGGCGCCGATCCACGTGCTGTCGGTGTAACGGCCCCAGAAGGTGTCGTGAAACGACTTCATGCCGCCCGCTACGCAACTGACGCCACTTTCCTCAAGCGCAGCGACCGCCCGGCTCATCCAGTCGTCCGGGAGCACTATGTCGCTGTCGACCAGCGCGATAACGGTACCTGAGGCCATCGCGACGGCCATGTGCCGCTTGTAGTTCGCATCCCGCATTCCAGGCGGTGTCTCTACTTCCCAGATCGACACCCTTGGATCATCAAGGCCGGCCAGCGCGCTCCAGGTGGAATCTCCCGGCGAGCCGATCAGGATGATGTCGCGGAGACGGGGGTAGTCCTGGTTAAGCAGGGATTGCACCGCGGCCCAGATAGTGTCCTCATTGCCCCGGCACGGGATGACGACACTGACTTCTGGCATTGGATGATCCACGGCCAGAACGGGGACGGCGGGGGCAGCAGGCTCGGTGGCTCGCGTCCGACCCGGTATGAATACGAGGCGGTCGCCCGCGACATAATTGACAACTGTAAACACGGCCGTCAGGACCACATTGGCGACGAGGTAGTTCATGCCTAGTCGGAGCAATCCCGCATAGAGTGCCAGGTTGAGCGCGATCGTTACCGTCTTCTGGATATTGAAGCGGGCAAAGGCAAGCCTGAACGGGATGTCACGGTCACGCCAGGTGAGCCAGCGGTTCAGCAGGAAGCTAGTCTCCACTGACACAACCGCCTGGACCGCGTAGGAAACCACGGGCAGTACGTGCGCGTCAGCGGTTAGCGCGGCCTGGAGGCCGAACCCCAGCAGGAAGACGAATCCTCCGATCGCGCTGAAGACCACGAATCGCGCGGCCCGGCGTTCCAAGTAGGGCGGTGGGGGGGCCGCATGCCTACCACGCCTGGCAGGCCGGCCTGCTCCCTGCTCGCCTCCCGGTTGCGCTGTGGATGCAGACTCCACGGCGGCTACATCCGGGTCTGCGACCAAGGCTTCGAACAGAGTAGGCATTGGCCCGGTGTGCGCGGCAGATTCCTGCCCAGGAGTTTCTGGCGGGCTGACGGTGGGCAACCGCAGCATCTGCAGTCCATCAGCGGGCGTGACAGGGAACTCGGTGGGTGTCAGTCCGTCCGGAAGTCCGCCCGGTACGTGGAGTGCTTGCGGCCGGGCTTGGCGATGTACTTTCGAATGTTGGGTGTCAGCCAAAGCCTCAGGACCTCCTGACCGACATGTTTCGCCTCGCTACCATCAGCGCCCGGCCGTTCATGATGCAGGCCTGGTGTAAGTACTGCTGGCACCTTTGCGGAATGCGGCGAAAGCCGCGGGAGTGCTGATGCCGAAGCCCTGGCCCTCGGAGTTGGTCGTGTCGAACCACACGAACCCGAGCAGCCCGTAAGCTTTCATGCCGGCGAAGGCGTCGGCGATCTTCGCCGGCTGGCCTGAGTCAGGAGTTGCGCCTGTCTCGGCAATAAGTATCGGGTCGGTGGTTAGTTCGTGCACTTCGGTGATGGTTGGCCCGAACAACGGGGCGAATTGCCAGTTGGGCTTGAGGTAGTAACCGTCGATGCCCACCCAGTTGACATAGGAGCTGCCGGGCCACCACGGAGCTGGCGGCGGGATTTTGCCTTTCTGCGTGTTGTTGACGATGTTGACCGTCCACATCCACGTTACGTTCCGGACCTCCAGCGCGCGAAATAGCGTCACTATGTGCCGCCAGGCCGCTACGAAGACCGCCGGGCTCGTACTCCCGTAACCCCACTTGTACCAGGTGCCGTTCATCTCGTGGCCGAAGCTGAGGATGACCGGGTGGCGGTAGGCGCGGACGGCCTCGGCGTAAGCGCTCAGGTAGCCGTCGTACTTGCCAGCCGCGATCGCGGAAATGCTGATGTTAGTCGGATCCATCTGCACGAGTGGCACCGCGCCGTTCTTGGCTGCGGTAGTCGCGAAGCTAGTCTCGAACGGCACGAACCATCCGCTGTAGTACATGACCAAATCGGGCCGTGCTCCGGTCGCGCTGGTGAAGGCTGTTACTCCGTTGTACGAGGCAGGAGCTCCGTCCGCATAAACCCCCAGGTAGGACTGGGGCGTAGTGGGGAGGTTAACCGGCAGCGGCCCGATGGAATCCGACGATTTGTTGTAGAGGCTGACACCCACCGCGATCGCCGCCGCAGCAAGGATGGCCACGGCAGTCGTGAGGAGTCTCCGGTGCCCGCGTCGGCCTTCGTCGCTGCGATGCTTCATAGATTCGTTCCTTCCGTAACTCCGCTGTGGCTAGAGATCGCGGCCGGTGCCATCCCGCAACTGGGGCAGCCAGGCAGGCATCTCATGCCGCTATCTCCGTGGTCTTTGCGCGCTTCCAGACTCCCTTGCTGGGAGTCAGCAACGGCGCCAGCATGTAGAGCTGCACGCCGCCCAGGACCTCCGTCGCCCAGTACGGGCGCCAGCCGTACTGATGCACCCGCAGCGCCAGGCCCGTCCAGAGGAGCGCCAGAAATATCGCGACCCAGCTGCAAAGGATCCGGTTCACCACGACGGGAACCTGTCCCCCGTCTGGCGAGGCCCCGGTGGGGACCCATTCGGCGACACGCCCCCGGATCGCATACCAGATCGAATACATGTGACAGCACGCGTTGATCATGCAGACCCGATAAATAGTCGGACGCCAGCCTCGGCTCAGCATCGGGAACACAAAAAGAGTGGCAGCGAGCGCGGGCAGGAGCGGTAGGTAATTGTGCGGGTAAACGTGCCCTGGATAGAACCAGATCATCGTCAGCGTGGGGAACGGCCCGGTAAGCAGCAACGCAGCCGATGACATGTAGTAGAGAAATGCTGCCCAGAAGGCGGCTCGCTGCTTCCAGTTATACGGTGCCTCCACGAAATGCTTATCGATCATCACCATCATCGAGGACCGGCACCATCGGGCTTGCTGGTTCGCCAGGGACGGGAAGTCAATAGGCGCCACGCCGGTGGCCAGGCAAAGGGGCAGATAGCGGGTTTCATAGCCTGCCCAGGCGAGTTTGACTCCAGAGTGGACGTCTTCACCGATCGGTACCCACGCGAAGCCGCCTGCCGCCACGACGGCGGCGCGGCGGTAAATCAGGTTGGTGCCTGCGCAGATTGCCGCCCGGTAGCGGTCTCTGGCTGGCTGGATAAACTGGAAAAAGATGTTCTGCAAGGTTCCCGCGAAGCGCTGGATGTAAGAAAAGGTCCGAGGGCCGACATCGTAATACTGAGCTGTCTGGACGATGCCGACCTGGGGGTCGGAGAAGTACGGCATGGTCTCGTAGAGGAATTCCGGGCGCACCGCGAAATCGGCGTCGATCACTACGATGAAGTCCCCGGCGCTGATGGATAGAGCGTAGCTAAGGTTACCGGCTTTCTTCATTACGCCAGGGTCAGGACGCACGATGTACCGGAATTTGTAATGGTCCGCAAGGTCGTGTACTGCCTCCCGGGCGGAATCATCGAGTACGTAGACGGTCTTCGGGCCGTCCCAGTTAATTTTGCTTACGTACCGGAAGGTGTTGTTCAGGACGGCTAGCGGCTCACCGCAGCTGGGCAGGAAAATATCCACCGTCTCGCCATGCTCCCGGTAGCTGGCTACGGTGGCCTGGTGCTCCGGCAGGGTAAGCCTCGGGCGCCCCATTCGCAGCCAGAAGTTCACCACGACCGGCGGCACGATGACCATGAGCAGCAGCCACATAACCGGCGTGACAATCCAGGCGCGCTCGGCCACGTGGATGTATCCGTACAGAACGCCGGCGGAGGCGATAAGCAGCCACGCGAATACCCAGCGGCGCGGGCTGCCGAAATACTTGTACTTCTCCCGGTCCCTGGGCGGCCGGGGCAGGTAGATTTGTTGCACCTGCTCAGCAATCAAGGGCTTAGTAGCGGTCAAGATTACCCCCAGATTGCGGATCTGATGGCGGTGTCCGTGATGCCCAGATGGTAAACCGGCCAGTTCGCGTTAGGACGTAGTAGCCGCCCGCGTGGCGCATGTCGGCAGCGATCTGGGTGTCGGCAGTCACGGTGTCCCCGAAGTTGAGGATCACCAGTGAGAAATAATGGTCGTCTATCGCAGTCGTATAGGAGGACGCTCCAGGGCTTATTCCTTGATAGCTGAAGAAGTAGGTGCTTGACCAGCGCTCCCAGGGAACTTCAGCACGCAGGTAATAGGCCTCAACGTCATAGTCCTCCGCCAGGTACTCTCCCGGGTGAGAACGGATCGCTGAGTGGAGGACCTTGACGACCCCGGCGGCGTTCGGCCAAACATTATGGAGGGCGGCCGCCTGTCCCATCGAGCCGAACAGCGTGGACGCGACTATGGGTAGTGCCATAACTGCTGCCCAGCCACGGCCGGGGTCCACGCTGCTGAGCCGGGCCATTGCGTAGCCCGCTGCGATCGCGGCGAACCAGGCGCCAAACACCACATGCTTCTGCAGGCTCACCGTTGTGTGGATCCTGGCCTGCTCAGCCGGAGCGAGCAGGGCGGCGGCCGCCAGCAGGGCGGGCAGAAATCGTCCACGTGATTTGCTGCGGGCGGCCAGCACCGCACCAAGGACGGCAAGGACCACAATCAGGCTTGTCCAGACGTACGCGTCCTTCAGAACAGCCGTCACAGGGACATTCGACTGCGGACGGGAAAGGGTGCTGTTCGTGAGGCCCAGCCAGTATTCCCGTCCGCCAGCGGCGACGGCTCCGAAGACCGGCACGAGCCAGGAGCAACCCATGGTGGCCAGAGCCGTCAGCCACGCGGTACCGCGGTGCTGCCGCCACACTGCCACCGCCACGACAACAAGTACGACCGGAGTAAACAGGGCAGTTGCGTATTTCACGGCGTCAGCTACGGCTAGGGTGACGCCAGCGGTTATGAGAAGAGCTGTCCGTGCCCGCGACCCGCAGTCCGCAGACCGGACACCTAGCCATGCGGCTAGAGCAAGCAGAAGCAATGCCATCGCGTCGAAGGTCGCGAAAGCGCCGAGGAACTGCGTGCCGGCGAGGGTAGCGAACAGTCCCGCAGCCAGCAGTGCCGCCCGCCGCCCGTACAGCCGGCCGGCCGTGGCCCACAGCAGGCTCGTGACCCCCAGCATGAAGAGCAGCGACAGGATGCGAGCGGCGGCCAGGCCTCCGATGCTGTCAGCCAGAGCGCCAAGGGGCGGGTAGATCACGGGCGCGCCGGAAAAGTACCCGGGAAAGTTCGGGATCGGCGCGTGGTGCAGCCAGCGAGCCCATTCCAGGTGCCCGGCCCGCAGGTAGAGAGCCTCGTCCTGAAATGCCGTGTCAGACCAGACGAGCCGGAGTGACAGAGCGCCTTGTACGGCCAGGACCACCAGCAGCGGCCAGTGCGCGGCCGACAGGTCGCGCCTGCCAGGCCGCCCGGAGCGCCGTGAGACCGGCACCTCGCCGTCGTGATCCCGGGTGCGAGCACTTGGGGCCGGCATGGCTTGCGGCAGCCCGGCATCGATCAGATGCCCGGCTGCTTCGAAGTGCCCGGCATTCCCCGGAGAAGGCTGGCTGCCGACCAGCTTCCGGCTCAACCTGCCAGCGCTTCTGACTGCCATCTTGAGCGAGTGTTTTCAGTCGGCCGCGCTGCTGGAGGAAGATTCATGGCCAAACCCCTCCACTCGCGCGCTGTACGGATGGTGTCACGGGTCGTAGCCGGACTCTTCCCGAGGACAGTAATGCTGCCTATGAAAAAGTACATTTCATTTACCATGAAAGAGTGCTGTTTCCTGATTTTGCGGTGGCTGGGTTAAGTGATCTTCTTGGCCATAATGTCTGCAGTCCTGGCCTAGCCGCCCGGAGAGGCTGGCGCTAGGTCCTCACTGGTGCCGTTCCTGAACTGGACCTCGGCCGGGAAGTCGCCTTCGATCCGCCAGTCCTGGCCGTTTTTGACGACGCCTTGCTGGTCCTTGTCGAACCACACCAGCCCGAGCGTGTTGGCGGCCGCCATCCCGCTGAACAGGTTGTGGATATTGACGAACTGGTTTGCGTCAGGTGCCACGGCGGTCTCAGACAGCAGGACCGGCGTGCCGGTGAACGCTCGGACCTGGGTAATCGTCTTGCCGAACACGCTAGCGAAGGTGTCGGAAGAGTGATAGTAGTAGCCGTCGATGCCGACCCAGGTGACGTACTGCGGGCCCGGCCACCATGGAGCGGCTGGCACGGCGCCAGGTACATCCGCCTGGATCGTCCACAGCCAGGTGACGTTGTCGGCACCCTCACCGCGGAACAGCGTCACGATGTGCCGCCATGCCGCCACGAACGTGGCCGGCGGGACATGCTGGTATCCCCACGTGTACCAGTTGGCATTCATCTCGTGCCCGAATCCGATGACCACGGCGTGACCGAAGCCCCGGACACTGTCGGCATACGAGCGCAGGTAATCGTCGTAGGTACCGGCGGCGATCGCCGTGATGGAGGCGTCGGTCGGATCGATTTGCACGAACGGGATAACGCCATGCTGGTGAATCATGTCCGCGAATGACGTGTCGAACGGCTGCAGCCAGCCACTGTAATAGCCGATGAGGTTCGGCTGCCTGCCCGCGGCCTGCGCGAACTGGGTGATCGGACCGTAACTAGGCGGCACCCCCGGTTCGAAGACACCGAGGTAGGAAGCCGATATGGACGCTAGGGAGGCGTGCACCGTCGTGTGTGGCGGGGGAGATTTTGCCAGTAGCCGGGAACCCGTCACGGCGACGGCGACCGCGGCGACCGCGAGAGCCAGGATCATCACCAGGCGGGATCTCATGCCGCGTTGCCCCCGGGGAAGATAACGCGGCTCACGACGGCAAGATTGAGCACGCCGAACAGCAACAGGACCGCGAACTGCGCGGAACCCGGCGTCACCGTCCGCCAGATGGCCAGCGCCAGCCACAGGACGGCCGCGCTGCCGCTCCAGTACCTGACGCCGATCCGGAAGCGCCGCAGCGAACTCCCCGGCGTCCGAGTCGGATGCCAGCTCATCGACTTGCCCCAGGCGCCATCCCAGATCGCGAACACGTGCGCCCAGCCGCGGGCGATGCCCAGCGGCCATACCCCGGGGCCGAAGCGGGAACGATGCCACAGCGGATACAGCACGAACCCGGTGAACATCGCGGGGACCAGGGCAACGAAGTTCCGCAGCCTGACCTGACCGGGGAGAAAAGCCAGCATGACGATGGGGATGGCGGGCCCGAAGAACGTGAGCAGGGCTGTGTAGGTGTAGTACAAGAACCCCGAAATGTAGGTCAGCCGGGCCGGGAGCCGCATGGGTATCGACCACAGCCGCCAAGAGAACACGATGCCGACATTCCCCGAGCACCAGCGGTACTGCTGGCGCACGAAAGCATCGAGGTTGTCGGGACAAATCCCGGTCGAGAGCAGAATCGGGATGTAGGTCACAGACCAGCCCGCCCGGCGCACGTCAAGCCCGGTGTGCACGTCCTCGGCGTAGGGGATGAGCGTCGGGCCACCGTAAGGCTCCAGTGCGGCCCGCCGGTAGACCACGGAGGTCCCGCAGCAGACCGCCGCATCCAGCCGGTTGCGAGCCACCTGAACGGTCCGGTAGAACACTTCCTGGATGGGACCCGCGGCCCGCTCGATCCATGTCTGCTCCGGGCTGCTCCTGAAATACTGGGGACTCTGCACTATCGCGATCGCGGGATCGTCCATGTAGGGAAGCGTCTCCGCGAGGAAGTCGCGGCGTGGCGCGAAATCCGCGTCCAGGACGACCAGGTACTCCGCGCTGGTCTGGGAGAAGGCGTAGCGCAGGTTGCCGGCCTTCTTCCCGGCGGGCCAGTCGGGCCGGTGGATGTAGCGGAAGCCGAAGGACTCGGCCATAGAGCGGGCTTCGCTGGACGGCCCGTCGTCCAGGACATACGCTCGCGCTTCGCCCGTGTAGTCCTTGATGAGATCCAGCACCGCGGTCCACGTATTGCGGAGCAGCTCGATCGGCTCGCCGCAGATGGGCAGGTAGATATCCACGTCCGGATAGGACGTCGGGTGCCACGTCTGGATGCGGGCCTGGTGCTCGGCGAGGTCGAAGCCGGCTCCGGCGAAATTCACCGGCAGGCTGATGGCCTGGCAGATGACGTAGGTGGCGGTGAAGAGGATGAAAGGCGACAGCGCGAGGTCATGGGCCTCGAATCTGAGCTGGCTGAAGATGAGACAGCTCGAACCAAGAACGATGACCGTCGTCAGGTACGGCAGGTTACGCCGGATGTAGGAGTATTTCTCAACGTCATCCGGAGGCGGCGGCGGTACCAGGCCGGAGCCCTTGTGCCGTCGTCCGATGAGGGTAATCGGTCTCGCGATCGTTCCTAGCGGAGCCTGCGGGCTGCTCACGACTTCGGCTCGTATCGCCAGATTACGTACTTGCCGAGCGCCGGGCCACGGGGGCCAGGCCCGTATGGGACGAGCTGGACGATGTGGTAATGACTGTTACGCTTCAGGTCCGCGGCGATGCTCTTGTCCAGTGACACCGTGTCGGAGAAGCTCAGCGCGACCAGGGAAAAGTAGCCTCCCCGGAGCCGGATGTATTTGGCGAAGGTACCGGCGTTGCCAGGTCCGACCACCCCTGCGCTGTCGCTCGGGCCGCCGGTAGGGATCCCTCCCGGCCCGATAATGTTTCGCGTGCTCGACCACTGCTTCCACTGACTCCCGACGTGCAGGTAGTACTCCGCTATGGACGGGTCCTCGACCAGCAGGTGCCCGGTGTCCTGGCCCGCCAGCGGACGCAGGATTGCTATAAAGGCGGAGGAGTTCGGCCAGCTGGTGGAGAACGCCTGCGACTGGTCGGCGCCGAGTGAGGCGGGAAAGGAAAGCGCGATTACGCAAGCCCCGCCAGTGATGGCCCGCATGTTGCCCACGGGTGCCGCGGCGACGAACTTGTCTATCGCGTAGCCCGCGGCGATGGCAGCGAACCAGGCACCCAGGTCTACGTGCTTGTTCAGCGAGTCAGTGGTGTGCAGGCTCGCCTGCTCGAGGGGCACAAGCAGAGCGGCGGCGGCCATGAGCGTCAGCCGCCACGTCTGCGCGCCTCGGGGCCGGATGACCCAGCTGGCGATGACGCCGCCCAGAGCGGCAACGACGATGACCGCGGTCCAGGACCAGGAACTGGCAAGGACGGACAGCATGGTGTCCGAACCGCCGGCCCGGGCCAGCGTTGTCTGTTTGACCCCGTGTAGGTAGCGGCTGCCGCCGATCAGCAATCCCAGCGTGATCAGCAGGGCCACGATAGCCAGGAGGGACAGGGCCCGGCCGGCGGCGAGCCTGCCGCCTGGCTTCGGGAAGGCGATGGCCAGGGCCAGCAGGACCACGATGGGGTCGAACAGCGCGGACGAATAGGAGGTAGCGTTGGCCACCGCCAGCGTGACCCCGGCCGCTAGCATCCAGACGGTCGCGTCCTGCCGATCTCCGGCTCGGACCACCAGCCAGGCCGCCAGCGCGATCAGGAACAGCGCCATGGCGTCATAGGTGGCGAACGCGCCCAGATGCAGGGTCGGGCCGAGGACAGCGAACAAGGCGGCGGCAAAGAATGCGGCCCGCTGCCCGTGCAGCCGGCCAGTAATGGACCACAGCGTGACGGTTGCCCCCAGCATAAACACCAAGGACAAGATCCGCGCCGCGGTCAGGCCCCCGACACTATCTGCCAGGGCACCGAGGGGCGGATAGATGAGCGGCGATCCGGAGAAGTACGACGGGAACGGCGGCAGCGGGGTGCCATGCAACAGGTGTGCCCATTCCAGATGCCCGGCCCACAGGTACGTCGCCTCATCCTCGAACGCCGTGTCAGCTCGAACGAGCCTGAGCGAAAGGAGCGCCTGAACAGCGAGTACGGCGACCAGGGGCCAACTGCCAGGGATACGCTGCCACGCCGGGCGGCGCGCCCGGCGCCGGGCGGCAGCCGTCTCGTCCGGAAGCCGCGAGGCACCAGCCCCGGCTTCCGGGACGACCGCGGCCGTCCTGGAAGGCTCCGCCGACCGATGGGTCGCTGGGCCAAGGTCCATAGATGGCACCTGCCTGTGATCAAAGGCATGCCAAGGGGTACACGGTAAACCCCCCTCGCAGCTCACTTAGAGTAGTGGAAGTGTCACTTAACGCAACCCTGCCGTACGGAAAGAGACACCGCAAACCAGACGGTAACGGTAGGTTCGCTTGAACGGGGGGTGTTCCGCGAATTTGGCCGGAAAGTATCCCCTGATCGCATGCGGCGGCGCGGAGCCAGCTTGCGGTGCTGGTTCGATATCTGCATAGTAATTATCACAATTCGTAATCTCGCTTGAATGGCCGTTGATCCTGTGCTGCGCTATACCGTGCGGTCGCAACGTCCGGGAGTGCGTACCGTGCAGGGGGTTTGACGGTATGGGAGATGAAGACCGCAGCCGGCACTTGCCGCAGCGGGTGCGAGGTGCGGCCCGAGGTGGGTCGGCGCCGGCGGCACCTGTGCTGTCGGAGGAAATGCGGCAGCGCATACAGGCCGCGGTAAGGGCAGAGCGGGCGGTGGTGACCGGCCAGGACCAGGAGCGTCCCGCCGGGCCGCCGTGGCCCGGTGCCGCATCGGAGCCTGCGGGCGGCTCTGGGAGTGCGGTCGGGGAAAAGCTCGAAAAGATCAACGGCGAGCCGAGAAGTCCTGTTGGGTCTGAGCCTGCCGGTAAGGGTGAGCACATAGTTGAGCCTGAGCGCCGCGTTAAAGGCGGGCATGCGGTGAAGCGTGAGCGCATCGTAAATGCGAGCACTGCCGTTAAGCCCGGGCATGCCATCAAGCGTGAGCCCGCTCAAAGGTCCCGGCCCGACCGGAAAGTGCCGGAGCCGCAGCGCGAAGGGAAAGTGCCAGCGAATCATAAATCTGCCTTGTCCGTCGAGGTCAGGCCTACACCGCCGGACACCGGGACGCAGGGGGGGCCGGGCCCTCGGCGTTTCGTCAAGGTCCGCGTGGCCGCCTTCGCGCTTATCCTCGTAGCGGCCGGGTCGTTGGTCACGGCGGTGTTCTTGCACATCGCGAACTCATCAAGCGGCAGCGGCGGCGGCGCGACTGGTGCCGCCGCCCTGCAGCGTCAGGAGGCCTCCGCGCGCGGTCAGGCCGCGAGCTGGGTGGCCCGGCAAGTTGACCAGGCTGACGTCGTGTCATGCGATCACGTGATGTGCGCTGCTCTTAGGACAGCCGGCTTTCCTGCCGGCAAGCTGCTCGTGCTCGGACCGACGTCGAATCCTCCCGTCGCCTCGGCTGTGGTCGTCGTGACGGCGGCCGTTCGCAGTATGTTCGGTAGCAGCATTGATTCGGCCTGGGCACCGGATGTTCTCGCGTCCTTCGGCTCCGGGACTGCGGCGATCACCATCCGCGTCATCGCACCCCACGGCGCCTTGGCGTACCAGTCCGCGCTCCGTGCAGGCGTGGCAGGTCGGATTTATTACGGGACCGGGTTGCTTAACAACGACCTGATCCTGCTCTCCCCGGCGGCCACGAAACAGCTGGCCGCCGGACAGGTTGACCCACGGCTTGTGCTGGCGATCGCGTCTATGGCCAGCGACCGTATCCCGGTCGATGTCATGCGGTTTGAGAACATCGGTCCGGGCGTCAGCACCGACCTCCTGCTGCGGTTCGCCGACCTAACCGTGAACGGTAACCCGGCGCACATGAGCACCTCCTCTTATGTGAGCGCCATTCACGCTTTTCTAAGCAACCCGGCTAGTGAGCTTGGGCCGGTCAGCGGCCAGACGGTCCTTTCGGGCGGGCAAGACGTCTTCCGGGTCGAATTCGCCGCGCCGAGTCCGCTCGGCTCAAGCAGCAATCCGGTGTCCCCGTGACGGCGTGGTCCGTCACGACTTAGGAGTCGTAGCCCATGCCGGCCGCGTCCAGGGCCCGTAGCCACAAGTTCCTGTGGCCGGACCGGCGGTCGGCCTGGGCCAGGGACCAGCGGGTGGCCTGAACGCCCAGGTAGGCGAACGGCTCGGGCGGGAAGGGAACCGGCTTGCTGCGGACGAGTTCCAGCTCCGTCAGTTCGGTCCGCTCGCCGCTCAGCAGGTCGAGCATGACCCGGGCGCCGAACCGGCTCGCGCCCACGCCTAGGCCGGTGTAGCCGAGCGCGTACGCGACGCGGCCGTGGTGCGCGGTTCCGAAAAACGCGCAGAACCGGCTGCAGGTGTCGACCGCACCGCCCCAGCGGTGGCTGAACCCGATGCCTTCCAGCTGCGGGAACGTGGTGAAGAAGTGGTCGGCGAGCTTGACGAAGGTGGCGGGCCGCTGATCGTAGGCCATCCGGACCTGGTGGCCGAAGTGGTAGATGGCGTCGTAACCGCCCCACAGGATCCTGTTGTCCT
>Ga0302180_10002231_pt1 | contig 15054 bp, 12 predicted proteins | sample I_Palsa_E3_2_FD_200575 | JGI IMG/M metagenome (GOLD analysis project Ga0302180, IMG submission 200575) | Peat permafrost microbial communities from Stordalen Mire near Abisko, Sweden - I_Palsa_E3_2 | ecosystem: Environmental > Terrestrial > Soil > Palsa > Peat permafrost | place: Sweden... | reverse complement strand
AGGCCTCATCCTCAAGGCCATCCAGGGGACGTAAAGAGCGAACAAGCGGGCTGCTTCGGTGCGCTCGCTGATCGACCAATCTCCGCGTCGCGCACAGGTTTGAAGCTCGTGAGAGGTACATCTCCGCGAGAGCGTCGAGCTTTTCCGCATCCGTTCTGGGTTCGATCGAGGAGCCAGACTATGTAAGGGACGCTTCGAGGATGCCTTCGATCGAGTGCTCCAATTTGGCGTTGAACTCCGCGTCGCTCTGGTGTACGGACAGCCCTTCGGTAAGGGCCCGCGAAAAGCTCGCGATCAGCCCATGATTCGCGGACAGACGGAGGTCCGCCTCGCGCTGACCGTATCCGCCTGACAACGCGAGGACTCGCAAGACGTTGGGGTGCCGCACGAAGTCGGAGTAGAAGTCGTCGACATCAGGCAGCGACACCTTCAAGATGACGTACTGGTGTGGTGCGAGCTCACCCAGATGGTCGGCGATGCTCTGCTTCAGGATTTCCTCCGCCTTGCCCTTCTCGGAGCTGTGGATGTCGACCTCGGGCTCGATGATGGGGACCAGCCCGGCGGCCATGATCTGGTCCGCCAGGTCGAACTGTTGGTCGACGATCGCCATGATGCCGATGCGGCTGCCCAGCCTGATGAAAGAGCGCATCTTGGTGCCGAAAACACCGTTCTGCTCGGCACGAGTCAGCAGCGAGGCGAGGGCCGGGATGGGATTCATGACCTGGACGCCGTCGCGCTCGGCCGCCAGGCCCTTGTCTACCTTCAAGAAGGGGACGATGCGCTTTACGTCCCACAGGTACGACACAGAGCCCCGGCCGGCGATCTCACGATCCATGGTGTCTTCGAACAGGATGGCCGCGAGGATTCGATCCCCGCTGAAACTGGGACTCGTGATGATTCGGCTGCGCATGGCGTGCATCAGCGCGAACATCTCGTCGTCATCCGAGTACTGGTCCTCGTCTATGCCGTAAACCTTCAAGGACTTGGGGGTGCTGCCACCGCTCTGGTCCAAGGCGGCCATGAAGCCCTGCCCTGATTGCATCTTCTGGAACTGATCGTCATTCATCGGCCTGCCTCACAGTGGGGGTAGTCGCCGGCGGACGACCTCGCCTCGATTGCCGGACCAACCCCGTCGGAATCCGAACCGCCGGCTGGTCCCGGGTGACGAGCCCTTGGCGCGAAGCCCGGGACCACGAGTGAGCCGTCGTAGATCACAGCCTCAGTCTGCCCGGTCCTTGCCACCGGCACACAGGACACCGCCACCCTGACAGCCGCCTGGACGCAATCTGGCTTTCCGCATGAGGTTCTGTTCCCAGCGCAAGTGGACGAGCCCGCCATCTGGGTGCCGGGGCGGGACGGCTTCGGCGCGGGCCCCGTCCTCTCGGGGGCGCATTCCTTGGGCAGTTCGGTGGCCTGAGGAATCTCGCGCGCATACGCGACGCACGGGGCGAAAAAATCCCATCTACCTGGTACTTTTGTGAGCAGTACGGAAAGACTCAGTCAGGGCCGACGCCGGGTGCTTTCAAGGTGTGGCCAATGAAAAGGGGGGTCCATGGTCCGAACCAAAGCAATGATTGTGGCGGTGTTGGCGTGCTCGTTGGTCATGGCATCGTTCGCGATGACTTCGACGGCTGGGGCCAGCACACCCGGCGTCACTGCGAACACGATCACCCTCGGGCTCATCACCGAACTCACGGGACCGGGAGCGACGGTAGGCACAGGCATGGTCCGATCGGCGCAGGCGCGCATCGATCAGCTGAACGCCGAGGGTGGGGTCGATGGGCGCAAGATCAAGCTCATCGTGCGCGACGACGGGACCAACCCGGCCACGGACAGTACGGCCACCGCCGACCTCATCTCCAAAGGAGTGTTCGGGGTGATCGACGACAGCGCAGTAACCTTCGGCGGTTCCAAGCTTCTCCAGCAGGCGGGGGTGCCCGTGACCGGGGGGGCCTACGACGGGCCGGAGTGGTACGAGCAGCCCAACACCAACATGTTCAGCATCTCGGGTCCTGGGGACGCCAAGGATCCGCAGTATGACAACTTCGCTGTATTCGCCAAGGACCATGGCGGCACGAAGTGCGCGGCGGTGGGCTACGGCATCTCACCGTCCTCCCAGGCCTCCGCCAGCGGCTTCGAGCTGTCCTGCGAACGGGAGGGCCTCAAGAACGCCCTCCTCGACACGTCAGTGCCGTTCGGAACCGTCAACGTGACGACGCTCGTCCTGCAGATCAAGGCCAGCGGCGCCAACGTCCTGTGGCTGCCCCTCGACGGGAACACCAATTTCGCCATCATGACCGGCCTCAAGCAGGCCGGCGTCAAGATGAAGGTGGTCATCAATGCGACGGGCTACGGGCAAACGCTCCTCAACGACACCAGTGCGGTCCCCGCCGCCCAGGGCGCCTGGTTCCTGGCGACCGGCGTCCCCATCGAGTCCAAGACCCCCGCCACGAAGGCCTTCCAGTCGGCACTGGCCAAGTACGCCCACTACACCGGCGTCCCTGACTTCACCTGGTACGAGGGCTGGGGTGGTGCCGATCTCATGATCAAGGGTCTGGAGCTGGCCGGGAAGAACCCAACCCAGAGCGCATTCATCGCGGACCTCCACAAGGTGACGGACTACAGCGCCAACGGGCTGTTCGGTCCGGTGAGCTTCTCACTCGGTGACTTCGGCAAGGCACCGAAGACCCTATGCGAGTACCTCGTCCAGCTCAAAGGCGATGCGTACGCACACCCGACCAAGGTGTGCGGCGCCATCTTGTCCAACTCCGACCAGCTCCCCAACGCGTGACGGGGGCAGACGTCGGCGTGGACTGTTCCGGCGCCGGGAGCGGACTCTGTGGGACGAGGTCATCCCAAAAGATCGAGCGGTTGGTCGACGTCGATATCCCGATCTCCATCGCTCGCTCAACCTTGCTGAAGATCATTTCGTCGCGTTGGGTCCGGCGGGTTCCCCAAGGTGGGGTCCGGTCACCCCGTTTCCACCCCGTCCATCCAGTTCGTCCCAGTCGTAGAGCCCTCGACTATCCGCCACACTCCATCGTTCATCAACCGCGTCATTTCATCCCTCTTGGTTTAGCGTTGAGCCCAGGTCGAAGGCCAGCGTGACCAGCTCGAAGGGCCCGAGCTCGAGCTCGACAGTGCCGTCGTGGCCGACGAGCGGGGACACCACGCGCTCGAGGAGATCGGTGCGGACCACCGACATGAAGGGACGGTGCAGTGTCACGCGTACCGGGCCTCGGGAGCCCCACACCTCGCACAGTCGGACCACCACGGCATCGGAACGGTCGGCCCACTTGACCGCCTCCACGCTCACCCCCGGGCGATCGACGGAGACCACCCGGCCCTCTCCCTGACCGGCAAGCAGCGAGAGAGGGAGATTGAAGTGCTCGGCTTCGGCGATGACCCCGGCGTCCCGCAGGTCACCCTCGTGGGGGACCAGCGCGTACGCGAAGTGGTGGGAGCCCTGGTCCGCCTCGGGGTCGGGAAAGCCCGGAGCGCGTAGGAGCGAGAGCCGGATGGTATGCCCGAGGATGTCGTAGCCGTATTTGGACTCGTTCAGCAAGGCCACCCCGTAGCCGGGCTCACTCAGATCCGCCCACCGGTGGCCGCACACCTCGAAGCGCGCCTCGTCCCAACTGGTGTTGGCGACGGTCGGCCGTTCGAGATGGCCGTGCTGGATCTCGAAGGTCGCACGCGTGGAGCGAACGGAGACGGGGAAGGCCACCTTCAGGAACCGGTGCCGCTCGTGCCATGCAACGTCGGTATGGAACTCCAGCCGCCGCGACCCGGCGGTCAGGCGCATGGTCTGGGTGATGGTCGATGCCCCGAAGGAGCGGATGAACCTGACCGAGCCTCGAAGCGGATGGCGCTCCACCACCTCGATCGAGTCCACCGCGACCAGGTCGGTGACCTGGTCGAGATAGGTGCGGTCGACGTCCCAGGCGTCGAAAGCCCGCGGATGGTCGTCGTGTAGCTGGAACAGGTTGCCGCGCTCACCCGCGGCCAGCACCTGACGGCCCGCGACAAGATCCCGCACCGATGTGAGAAGCCCGTCACCGTCCCACTCCACCCGAAGCAGTCCGTTGTCCAGCCAGCCCTCGCCGACGGCCACCTGCCCTCTGCCGTCGAGCGACCGGTCGGGCGACACCGTCGACCAGCCGCATGCCGGTGCTGACACCAGGGCTAGCGAACCGTCGGGCAGTTCGACCACCTCGGTCCGGTCGGTGGACGACGGGTTGAACGCCACGAGGCCCACGGCCCCGTCTCCCCCGGCTACCACAGTCTGGGCCTCAGCGATGACCGAGCCAGCGATGGCCAGTACCTCGGCCTGTTCGCGCGCGGTGTCCTCGTAGACCCAGTGGATGCTGGACCCGGGAAGGATGTCGTGGAACTGGTGGAGCAGGAGTAGCTTCCAGGCCCGCTCGAGGTCGGGGCGCCGGTCGAGGGACGCCCCCACCGACCACAGTTCGGCGGCCCGGAGGGCTTCCTCGGCGCGGCGGTTGGCCAGCTTGACGGCGGCGTGCGTGGTCAGTGTGGCCCGGTGGGTTTCGAGGTAGAGCTCACCGACCCAAACGGGGAGGTCGTCGGCCTCCTGGCCCAACCTATCCAGAAAATCCGCCACGCTGCCGATCTCCACATGCGGCAGGGAATCGAGATCGGCCATCCGGCGGAAGCGCTCGACCATGCTGTGGTTCGGGCCTCCCCCGCCGTCGCCGTAGCCGAAGGGGTAGAGGTTGAGGGCGGTGCCATCGGGCGTCAGCCCCCGGTCCTGACCAACGGCCACCTCACCGACGGAGAAGTCGCCGTTGTAGGTGTTGGCTGGCGGGAAGTGAGCCAGCAGGCGGCTGCCGTCGTGGCCCTCCCACCAAAAGGAGGTGTGTGGAAAGCGGTTGGTGTCGTTCCAGCTCATCTTCTGGGTGATGAGCGAGGTGACGCCGGCCTCACGGGCGATCTGGGGCAGGGCGGCCGAGTAGCCGAAGACGTCCGGAATCCAAAGTTCGTGCGTCTCGACCCCGAACTCCTCGGCGAAGAATCGTTTGCCGTACACCAACTGGCGCACCAGGGATTCGCCGGATGGGACGTTGGTGTCTGGTTCGACCCACATGCCCCCGACCGGCTCCCACCTTTCCGATCGGACCTGTTCTACGATCTGCTCGTACAGGTCGGGATATCCGTCCTTCATCCACTGGTACTGCGCGGCCTGGCTGCACACGAAACGGTGCTCGGGGTAGCGCTCGAGCAAGCGCAGCTGGTTGGAGAAGGTCCTTGCGCATTTGCGTCTGGTCTCGCGTAGCGGCCAGAGCCACGCGCAATCGATATGGGCATGACCCACCGCCACGACGGCGTTGGCCGAGGACGTGGGCCGGTCAAGAAGCGGAGCCAGTATGTCCCGGGCCGGGAATACCCAGGCCGAGACATCCTCGGGGTCGATGATGCCCCGTACCCTCTCCAGCGCCAGGATGGTCTCCTCGGATCGGTCGGGGTCCTGTGCGGCCAGTTCGACCAGGACCCGCATGTCCAAGAAGAGTGCTTCGACAGAACGGTCGACCACCGCCAGCTCGGCTGTCTCGAGGGTATAGAGCGGTGCCCCGGAGTAGTCGGGCAGGAGTAGGGGCCAGTCAGCCAGGTGCCACGGCGGGATCGGATTCGCCGCCGCCTCAACGAAGAAGTCGACCGGCTCGTCCCCCTGGGCCACGGTGGTGAGCACGAACTCGCGGTGTTGGTGGTGCAGTCCCTGGACGGGCCGGAGCCCGCTATCCCAGATCTGGCCTTCAGCCGTGAAGCCGACCATCTGGTCGCCGCCGAGGTGGATGAGCGCCACCACTTCAGCTCCGGACCACGAGTCCGGGATCGATCCCCGAAACCGGAACCACGTGGTATCCCACCTGCCTCCCCAGGCGTCGCCCACTTCGAACGGGGTGAATGGCCGTCCAACTGCCTCGATGGCCGGAATTGGCTCGCCGTGCAGGTGGTGGGCCGACACCTCCAGCGCGGCACGTCGCCCGTAGATCGCGGGGCGGACCACCGTGTTCAAGTACCGCCGGACCGAGTCGGGATTGTCAGCCATCGGCCCCAAGTCTGGCAGCAGTGACGGGATCCCACCCCACGTCGCTCACGTGCGCTCGCGTACCGCCGGCTTCACCGCGACTCTCATGAGGCTGAACTGATCAATCTTTCCAATTCGATCGCCACCATGTCCACGAGCTGGGCCGGTGAGAGAATAGATCCTCGACTAAAGGCCGTCCGGTACGCATCCATAGAGAGTCGGTCTCGACACAACGCCAACGCTCTTTGACACTGGGCGGTCGAACCGAGGGCAGTTTGACTCAGCGCCCCGCCTATAGCTGTCGCTACCTCGAAGGCATCGACGGACACCAGAGGATCCAGCGCACTCACCACAGTTTGCAGCTGCTGAGACAGGTTGCCGGAGTGGCCGAACCCTTGGAGGAGGTCCGCCAAACCGCGGAATCCTGCGCCATGCCCACCGGCAACCGCATCGATCTCACTCATGACCCGCTTCGCTTGATCCACGAGCAGTCCACAACCGCTGGCATCTGCCAGCGTGACCGCCTCGGTCAGGATTGTCCGCGCCCGGTCGACATTCTCGAGGGCGAGGGCCCGGCCAACCGAGACCAGCCCCATTGCTCGCAGGGAGGCGCTCTCCCAGGCGTCCCCAAGCGACACCAACTCCTCTGCCCATCGAAGACCTCCGAGGGGGTTCGTCGAGAACGACGCCAGAAGTGCCCGGTCGAATAACGACACCGCCCGTGGCATGGGATCAGCGCTCACGGTGGTCAGCTCCGTCATCTCGTCCAGAAACGCCTCTGCCTCCTCGAACTGCCAGCTTGCGGCACGCAAAAGAGCCATGACGTTGCGCGACAGCCAGGCTGCAGGTCCGCCCAATCGAGCCTCGCTCTCGAGGCTCTCGAGGCTCAACGATTCTGCATCGCTAAGACGCCCCTCAACGAGCGCCATATTCGCCGCCAGGGCAGACGCAACGCTCCTGAGCGGATGTTCCAATTCGCCCAGCGATGCCAGCGCCTGCAGTGCCCACCGGCCGATTTCGATACGCTCTCGCAGGACGAGTTCGGGGACTAACGAGTCGAGCAACTTCATGGCCAGATCCCAGCGCCGCTCCGTATCGCACCACCCGAAGGCCCCCCGGATGTTGTCGAATTCCGCATCAACCGTGGCTATGGCTTCAGCCTCTTGAGGTCCGTACGGACGCTTCGACAATCGTACGGACAGGTCGGCGAAGTATTCGGCGTGGGCAAGAGCCACCGCTGGTCGGTTCGCGTCGAGGTCTAGTTGCGTAGATGAAAACTCCCGTATCAGAGCCAACATCTGGTAACGGGCTCTGCCGGGAACCGAACCCTCCGTCGAGATGAGCGATTGATCCCATAGGTCGGCGACAGCCCGGGCCACGTCCTTGTCCGAAAGCCCAATTGCACGACCGAGAGCCTCTGCCAGATCGAGGCCGAACCCTCCTTCGCACACAGAAAGCGCGGCAAACATGACCCGCGAAATCGGAACGAGCAGTTCAAACGACCAATCGATGGTGGCCCGGAGAGCCTGTCGGTGCTGTGGTGACCCATCGGCCCCGTCGAGCAGATCAAATGAACGGTTCAACCGGACCATCAATTCCGGAGGCGTCATGGCAGTGAGGCGGCGAGCGGCCAGTTCGATGGCCAGAGGAAGGCCGTCTACACGATCAACGATCTCGATCAGTGCCGGATCACCAGTCTCCACGGGAGCCCCTGCCGCCCGGGCCCGCTCAACCAGTAGGGCGACCCGGGGATCCTCGACATCGAGACCGGGGGGAGTGCTCGGTCGCCGCAGAGGGTGGACGCGCATGACACGCTCCCCCGCGACATTCACGGCACGCCGGCTCGTGAAAATCACCTTCGTTGAACCAACATTTTCAAGTGCGGGTCCGAGCACGATTGCGATCCGAGCAGCGACGTGTTCACAGTTGTCCACTATTAACAAGGCGTGAGAGAACTTGAGCCAGTCAGTCAGGTCGTGTCGCAGCTCATGTGTTGATGCTGCCCGCAGCCCAAGAGATGCGGCCAGGCGTTCGATGACCTCATCGTCGGTCGTTGCCAACGCAAGACTGCAAAACCAGGCTCCACCTGGGAATCGAGACGCCTCAGCATCGCCGAATTGGGCCGCCAGCCTCGTCTTGCCCACTCCGCCCGCACCGGTGAGCGTGACGACCGACGACTCGGCCAACAACCGAGCCAGTTCACTCAGCTCGCCATCGCGTCCGACAAAACTGGTGGAGTGCAAAGGTAAGGTGCCGGTGCCCGGTCGCGCGACCCGCAGGGTGCGAAAGGCATTGCCTAGGTCGCGGTGCCGCAGCTCGTAGGCGTGGAGTGGACGCGGAACGTCTCGTAAAGACCAATGGCCGAGGTCGAGCAGTTCGCAACCCGACGGCAAACCGTCTCGTGTGAGCTCGGCGGTGGTGGCTGACACGAGCACCTGTCCTCCATGGGCAGCCTGGGCCATCCGCGAGGCGATGTGGAGGACCGGCCCGAAGACGTTCCCGTCCTCCATTTCCACCTGCCCGGTGTGAACGGCCACGGTGACGGGCAGATTCTCGATGTCGTCCCACGACTCTCCCAAGACCGCCAACTGGAATTCGAGCCCGGTGGCGAGCGCATCCGAGGGCTGCCGGAATACCGAACAGGAGGTGCCGTCGGAATTGCTCAAGATGCGCCCTCCCCGCCGAGAGATTGCAGCGCTCAAGAGGACGTCGTGGCGTCGGATGACTTTCGCCATGGTGCTCGGCGCATCCGACCACAGTCGGCCGGACGCCTCCAAATCAGTGGCCAGGATTGTAGCCACGTCAGGCACCCAATCGGGCTCCCGACCGACTGGCCTCGAGGCGAGGGTTTCGTCCCGCTGGTCAATGAAGACCAAGGAAGGGTCCTGCATCAAGACGGCACTCTCGAGCGCAGCCAGCGCAGGTGACGGGGTGATGCCCAACTCTTCATCGAGCAGCATGCGCACCCTCTCGTAGCAATGAAGAGCGGCTGCTTGGGATCCACCGCGGTAGAGCGCAACAATCAGATGTCCCCACAGACCCTCATTGAAGGGATTTTCACTCACCAGACCTTCGAGTTCGGAGACCAGCTCGGCTCCGGCCCCGGCGTGGAGGTCAGCGTCGATCCGCTCTTCCAACGCGCACATTCGGGCCGCCTCTAGCCCCGCACGGTGAGCGGCCACGAAGGGGACGCTGTCCAGCCCCGTCAGGGCCGGTCCCCGCCACAGGCTGAGAGCCTCGCCCAATAGCGTTCTCCGGTTCGGCGGAGGCCCCATGGGAGCCCGGCGTGCTCGATCCACCAGCAAGCCGAACTTCGCGGCATCGATTCGTTCAGCCGGAGTGTCCAACCGGTAGCCGTTATCGGCGCGGCTGATGGCAGAACCAGCAGGTCCAAGGGCCTTTCTCAGACGGTAAACGAGTGTTTGGAGACTTCCTACGGCGTTGCTTGGCAGGGACTCCCCCCACAGATCGTCGATCAAACGGGACTGCGACACGGCGGTCCCGGGACTGAGCGCGAGGCGAGCCAGCAACGCCTTTTCCAGCACCCCAGCTAATTCGACCCGGTTGTCATCGACCTGGACGACGATCGAGCCGAGCAGGCCGACTTCGATCACGCGCCGTTCCTCCTGATCGATGGAATCCGACCCGATTCTAGATGACCTGGGACCGGGTCCGGACCTGGACGGACACCGACACACGCACAGTCCCCATGACCGACCGGCGTCATATTTCCGTTGGGCCTCCTTGCCGATTCCCGTGACCCTCTGGCCATCAGCGCCATGTGAGCACCGCGTCAGCCGGCTGCGAGACGATGGACGATGAGCCTCGCCGTTCGGGGTTCTGGCGCGCCGTCGCTCCGGCATGACCATGGGTGGAATCGACCGTCACCTGGAATCGATTTGGAGGACACTGGAGTCAATGTTCGATGCCGAGGACATCTTCTCATTGCGTGGTATCGGAGACCCCATGGCCGACGAGGTCGTTCTCGCCGAAGTACGCGGCGACTCGACCCACGGCGCCGCGAGCATCTTGGCGGCGCTCACCAACTCCCTGCGTGACCTTGACGACAGTCCTGTCGTTGCCGGATGGGTCAACCGCGTCGAATCCACACCGCCATGGATAGATGACGAAATGGTGGCGCGGGGACAGGATGTGTTTGCCGAGTGGAGCCTCGACATCGTGACGTCTCTGTTCTGCGCGTCGCTCCCCTTCGCCTACGCCGCTGCCCAGGGGGTAGAGGTACTTGAGCGCATCTCCTTGCTGGCGGACCCGAAAACCGTTGCTCGGCGGATCGCCGAAACAGGACAGATGCTCCTCGATGTCAGCGAACAGGGGGCCCTCGCTCCTGGGGGCCGCGGGCATCGCACAGCCAGGATTGTACGACTTCTGCACGCGGTCATCCGTGTCCGGTTAACCATGACTACACCCCCGAGCTCCGCCAACCCTGCGAGCGTCCCCTGGGACAGTGAGGTCTTCGGTGTTCCAATCAACCAGGAAGATCTCCTTGGCACTCTCCTCAGTTTTACGTCGGTCGTATTCCGGGCCTTCGACAACATGGGAATCCCATTCGAGCTCGAGGCCCAAGAGTCGTACCTGCAACTATGGGCAGCAATTGGAGACCTCCTCGGTATCGCTTCGGCCGAGTTCGTCGTCCGCCCAGCCGACGCCGAGGCACTCACCGACCTCATCGCCAAGGAGCTGCATGCACCGTCAGTAGCCGGGTTTCACCTCATGGACGTGCTGATGGGAGAGATGGAGATCTCCATGCCTTGGGGCCTGCGGAAACTGCCTCGGACACTGGTACGTCACCTCGGCGGGGACCAGGTGGCAGACATCCTGGGCGTGGAGTCGAGCGCCTGGTGGGGCGGGCTCCTACCGGCGCTGGCCGCGTTGAACAGGGTGACAGACCATTTCCCCTCTGGGCGGGCAGTCCTACAGGCGCCATCTCGGTTGCTCGGGCGATCAATGATCCGGATGTGGATCGACCGGAGCATCCTCGGCGAGGGCCCCAACGTCCACATCGGGACTCACATGATCTCTCGTCTGGGGCTCCACACCGTGGCGGACGGTTCGGTCATCGGGTTGCGGGGGCGACTTCGTGGGCATCGCCGGGCGGTGCGGCTCCGGAGGCGACAGCGCGCCACACATCCTCCGGTCTCAACCGGAGCTCGCTCGCCGGGGTCCCTCTTGTTCGAGGAGAGCTGACCGTGGTGGCAAGGACGCTGCGCATCGGGCGGGCGGGGCGTCGCTCGGACGCTCGGCTACGCGACCGGCATGCGGTGGATCTGACCACTGAGTCGGCTCACGCTCAGGCTGAACCTATAACGCTGCCGATCACGCGAGGCGAAGTGGCTGTCATCGCCAGCGCAGGATTCCCCCTTTGGGAACCCATCGACACCATGCAGCTGCGCAACCATAGGATCACGCTCGCCTACGGAGATCTTTCACACCAACTGTCCCGGCTCACGGCCGGCAGCGACAAAGAGGGGTCAAGGAACGCCAACTGGTGCACCTTTGCCACGTGGTCGTCGAGGACCATTGGGACGTGCATCGACCGCAAACCCGAGCACGGTCTGATTCGTCATCTGTTGCGCCGTCTCCCCTCTCCGTTGCGACACCTCTTCTTCGGGTTCGTAGAGACGCTCATGTGTCGGGGGCACGGCGCCATCTACCGGACGTTGGCCATCGGCAATCGCCTGGTATTCCTTGAGATCGGTACCGCCGTCACCCATTTCCTCGAGTGCTTCGATTGGGCGCGCGGTGGCACCTCTGATCCCAACTTTGAGGCCTACTGGTCCGACGTAGAGGCGTTCCTGACCGGACTCCGCCAGTTGGACCCCAGCTGGTTGGCGACGTCGCCTCCGAACCCTCAGAACCTCCAAGCCGGGATGCAGGCCTACTTTGACGCGATTTCCGAGACAAACCCCAAAGCGAAGGCCGAGCTTGTGCTGCTCGGCAATCTCCTTGTCGGCGCCTATGAGCAAACACGGGTGGATGGCTATCTGACGGCCACGCTCTCGTTGTTCACCACCTCATGGCTTCACCGGCTCATGCGCGGACCAAAGCCCGGCTTCGTTGCGTTCTTGGGCCGTGGTCTTGCTGCTCCAGTCTCCAGCCTCTATGCATTGTTCACCACCAGGTTCTTTCTGGCTCTCGAGCTGCCCTCGCCAGGCGGAATGACCGAGCTGATGGTCGGGAAGCCAGTTCCCTCGATGAATGGCTCGAGCCGGCAACTCGACTTCCCGGAGACTCTCCGACACATCGCCAACCCAAAGTTGCAGGCCATCCTAACCTGCTATGACCTCTCCGATCGGCGCTACGACGACACCCGAGCGCGCAACTGGACGAGTTTCGCCGACCGTATGAACTACATCACGAACCTCTTCCGCTCACGCCAGTGTGATCTGGCCCTCTTTCAGTCCCCTTGGTCGCTAGATCAGGAAGCTTCTCTCCTGGCGGGAAGGCTCCCAGCTAGCCGAGCGGATGAGTAGCCATCGGCACAAGGTGAGCGCCGCGAGAGTGCGGTGCGAGTGGGACGACCGATCATCTAATAATGAAGCGGCTCGAATCCCCGATCGCTGGACCAAATAGGTGCAGATCAGCGGCATCTGCCACCGGAAGGAGTGCGCAGTGCCCGTGTGCTCGAATGCAGTGGAGTGGCGACGCTCAATGATGGGCGGACCCGGATCTTCAGTTCATGTGGGCGTTCGTGCGGTCCCGGACGACCAATTGATCAGCAGTCTCCGCCTCATCGGCCCGCTCTGGAAGTCCGGAGAGTTGACGGTCTGGCGATCTGGGGAGGCCTTTGTGGACCTCTCGCCAGTACTCGCTCATGCCCTGCAAACCGGCCGGATCGAGAGCGCAGCGATTCTTGAGGGAATTTCCGAACCTTCATCACGATGGATCGTGACCAATTGGCCCGGCGTCCTCGTCGTTGACGCGGAATGTTTCGACCTCGTCACCTTCGCTGGGTGGATTGAAGATACGCAGCAGCAAGGAGGTGCGGATCTCACGGTTGTTGTCCTCTCTCCAGACGGAATCGACCATCCGGATCGCATCCACCACCCAGCCGGAAAAGGTCTCCTCGGGTCGGACAATGCATAAGAGTCCACGCCCGCCGACTCGTCAGTCAGATGTCGCATCCATGGCCATGCGAATCATGTCCGAACGCGAGGCGGACCACAGCGACGACTACGCAGCCCTGCTCGACCGCTTGATCCGTTCGCCCGGCGGGCTCAAAGGGCGGGGGCAGGTGCGGGTCGAGGGTAGCTCGCCCATAGTGGACCTGGGTACCCCAACGTGAGCTCTTGGTTCGAGCACTGGCTGGGTGGCCACAGGCCCACACTTGATCTGTCGGCCGCACTGGAAAATCCCAAGGCAGACTATGAGGAAACGGCACTGAACAATTTATTTGGCGGTGGCAGGCCTGAGATTGGGCCTCTCGACCGGCAACGGCCTCGGTATGGCGCCTGACGTGATCATCGGTGGCGATTGCAACTGGATCATCGTTACCCAATTGCTCGGAGAGGTTCGCTGCTCTCTGCCATTGGGCCACGACGGCGACCACCGCTTCGAGGTAGAGCAAGTCGCTGCGTATCGTGGCGACTCGCACCCCCAGAGCTCGAGGGCTTCCTTCGAGGAACGCTTCGGCCAACTCGACACGACTACGAGCTGATCGCGTTTGCCTTGAACCGAATATCTCTTTTGACATCATGGAGCCGGGTCGTCCACCGCATCGAGGACGACCTGCGCTATCTGAGTGCGTCACGGACCGAGGCGGCGGGTCCCAGGCATGCCTCGTCATCAGGCGACTTCTATTCAGACTGCCATCGCCGATAGAGGTCGATGAGATCCTGCCTCGCGTCGGCTGACAGTTCGTCAACTTCGAGGGCACCCGTCAGGGCAATGGTCGCCCTGATCTGCTCCAGATAGGCCGAACAGTTTGGACAATTACGAAGGTGTGCCTCAAAACGGCGGCGGTCACGGCGAGAAAGGGACCCTTCGAGATAGTCAGTGACCAACTCTACGGCTTGTTGACACACCAAGTCCTTCCGTCGAAGCGTCAACATCGCTCAGTCCTTCTCAACTTTGGAATCAAGGATCTCCCGCAAGCGAGCGCGTCCTCGGTGCAGAAGGATCCGCTGATTTCCGCTCGTGATGCCCAATGCTCCACACACTTCATTGTTGGAGAGACCCTCCACATCTCGCAGGATGACGACCTGACGTTGACGAGGCGCCAGGTCTTCGAGGGCCGATTCAAGTACGGGCACCAACGTAGCCGCGTCGAGTCGACTCTCCGTGTCGTCTCGCCATTGTTGCAGAGGATCAGCCCAATTTCCCTGATTGTCAAAGCGAGTTGGATCGACCGAATGGAGTGACTCCATCGACGTTGTCAAATTCTCTTTGGCCCCAGCCGATCGCGCGCGATTGATGAGAATGCGGTAGAGCCACGTCTTGAATGACGACCGCCCCTCAAACCGGTCAATCCCGCGCACGACACCCATCCATGTGTCCTGGACGATTTCCTCGGCCACCGCCTCGCTCGAGACCATCGTGCGAGCCATGCGAAGCATGGGTTGGTGATAGCGCGCTACGAGCATGACGAACACATCCTCATCGCCGTCACGCAGGCGGCGGAGCTGTTCGATGTCCGGCTCCACGGACCGCAGCATAAGTCTCTTGTTCCGGAATGCCATCGCGCCCGCCAGTAACGCCCGGCTGAACCGAGAGATTGGCTACGGAGCGGAAGGATCGCCACGACCTTTAGTCCTCGGTTATCCGAGTTCGTTACGTCCAGGCACGACTCAGCCCAACTTGGTGCACCGTAACGCTAAGCGCGAACTGGGGACTATATGGAAGAAGGGTAGTCACAAACAACAAAGGAGATGCAATGAAGAGATTCACTCGTCTAGCCGTCGGGGCTAGCGCGGTAGTGGGGTTGTCGGCCTTCGCCGCGCCCATCGCTGCGGGCGCCGTGGGGCCCGCCACTGGACCGAATTTCGGCG
>Ga0302180_10002230_pt1 | contig 15054 bp, 11 predicted proteins | sample I_Palsa_E3_2_FD_200575 | JGI IMG/M metagenome (GOLD analysis project Ga0302180, IMG submission 200575) | Peat permafrost microbial communities from Stordalen Mire near Abisko, Sweden - I_Palsa_E3_2 | ecosystem: Environmental > Terrestrial > Soil > Palsa > Peat permafrost | place: Sweden... | reverse complement strand
TGGACGTCAACCTGACCGGCGTGTGGAACACCGTGCGGGTCGTCGTGCCAGGGATGATCGAAGCCGGAAACGGCGGCTCGATCATTCTGACCGGCTCGCTCGCCGCGTTGAAAGGGATTCCCGGCACCGCACCGTACACGGCGGCCAAGTTCGGCGTTCGCGGCCTGATGGAGACCCTCGCTCACGAGTTGGGTGAGTACCGGATCCGGGTCAACGCCATCCATCCGACGAACGTGAACACGCGCATGATTCACAATCCGACGATCTACCGGCTGTTCGTGCCGGATGCCGACGGCGAGGTTACGCCGGAGGCCTTCCGCGAGGTGTCGGCAGCCATGAACATCCTGCCGGTGCCCTGGGCGGAGCCGACCGACATCAGTGACGCCGTGTTGTTCCTCGCGTCGGACGAGTCGCGCATCATCACCGGCGTGTCACTGCCGGTCGATGCCGGCGCGAAGATCAAGTAGGAGCAGCCGACTGCGGCCGCGCCGATGGCGTCGGGCCGCAGTCGGCCGGCTGCGATGGAGCCCGCCGGGTCCGGCGTCAGGCCAGGCACGGGCGACCGGTCAGAGGGCCCACTGAACGTGCTTAGGTTCGAAGAACTCGGCCAGGCCGGCTTCGCCGCCCTCGCGGCCGAGTCCGCTGTCACCGAATCCGCCCCAGGGCGCGTCGGCCCGCGTCCCAGCCCCGCCGTTCACCACGACGGTGCCGCTCCGCAGCCGCGGCGCGAGGTCGAGGCAGTCGTCGAGCGGGCCCCAGATGGCGGCGTTCAGCCCGAAGGCAGAGCTGTTCGCGAGCGTGATCGCCGTTGCGGTGTCCCGATAGGGAATCGCCACCGCCACCGGTCCGAAGAGTTCGTGCGTGGCGATCTCGGAGTCGTTCGTGACCTGGTCGACGACGGCCGGATTGAGGAAGAAGCCGCGCTCGTGATCGGGCCGTCCGCCGCCCGCGAGCAGCCGCCCACCGTCGGCGAGCGCTCGCCAGACGTAGGACTCGACCGAGTGCCGGTGTTCAGCGGTGATCAGCGGCCCCATGTCGACCTCGGGGTCGGTCGGATCGCCGACGCGCATCCGGCCGATGGTCTCTCGCGCCAAATCGGTGAAGCTCGCGAAGTCGCGCTCCGGCACGAACACCCTCGTGGTGCATCCGCATCCTTGTCCGGCCGCGGTGGTGAACCGCGCGATGGTTCCGGCGACCGCGGCGGGCAGATCGGCGTCCGGCAGAATTATCGACGGGGATTTGCCCCCCAGCTCGAGGAGCACCTTCTTCGTCGTGTCGGCGGCCTGCTTCATCACCTGGCGACCGACGGCGACCGAACCGGTGAAGGACACCACGTCGATCCCCGGGTGCGAGGAGAGGCGTCGGCCGGTCTCGCCGTCGCCGATCACGAGGTTGGCGACGCCGTCGGCCAAGCCGACCTCGTGCAGGGCACCGAACAGCCGCCACGTGCTCAACGGGGCACGCGGTGAGGGCAGGACGACGCACGTGCACCCTGAGGCCAGGATCGCGCCGAGCTTGCGGGCGAGGAGCAGCAGTGGGTAGTTGTAGGCGGTGATCGCGGCAACCACGCCCGCGGGGACCTGGAGAATACGGCTCGTCGAACGACGGGCCGGGTCCCCGGCGGGGGGGAGCTCGTATTCGTATCCGCCCACAGGACCGCGGCGGGCGGCGTCGGCGAACCAGCGCAGCGTGTCGATCGCGCCGCGCACCTGAAGTCCTTGGGCAAGGCCAACGGTCGACCCGGTCTCCGCGATCACGTCGTCGACCAGCTCGGATTCCATGGCTGTGAGGCGGTCGCACAGGTCATGGAGCAGGTCAGCCCGTCGATCGGCGGTCGTCGACGACCATGGGCCGGCAAACGCGGATCGGGCCGCCCGCACGGCCTGGTCGAGGTCCTCCGCCGAAACCGACCTGATCAGTGCCAAGGTCTGTTCGTTCGCGGGATTCACGACCGCGATCTCCGGGCCGTCGGAGGCAGCGAACCGGCCGTCGACGTAGTGCGGTCTCGACAACGCAAGCCCCGGCCAGGTATGAAGCGCAGACAACTCAGCCCACCTCCCACTTGACCCGACCGACGGGTCGGACGGTTGTACAATGATGACGGGGAAGCTTAATATCTGCAACTATGGTGTCAGTCGACCGACCGGTCGTGCACGGTAGGAAGGAAGTGTCGTGCCAGGTTCGATCGAATTTCCTTACCACACTGAGCGCGCGCAGCTGCGCGAGGCCGTACGGAAGCTGTGCGCACACTTCTCGCTGGACTACTGGGAAGAGCACGACCGCGAGCACCGGTTTCCGGAAGAGTTCTTCGCGGCCTTCGCTCGGGCGGGGTACCTGGGGGTGCTCGTCCCGGAGGAGTTCGGCGGCGGCGGAGGATCGATGTCGGACATGGCGGCGGTCCTCGAAGAGGTCGGCGCGGCCGGGGGCGCGCTCAACGCCGCGAGTTCGGTGCACATCCCGATCTTGTGCATCCCGACGCTGCTGGCGTTCGGGACAGCGCAGCAACGCTCCGAACTGCTGCCCAAGGTTGCCAGCGGCGAGCTGTTCGTGACTTTCGGCGTTACCGAACCCAACGCCGGCACCGAGACGACCCGTATCACGACCGCGGCCCAGCCGGTATCCGGTGGCTACCTGGTCAATGGGGCGAAGGTGTGGAACACCGGTGCCCTACGCGGCCAGATGGTGATGCTCCTGGTCCGGACGAGCGAACCGGCCGGCGAACGTCGAGGGGACGGACTCAGTCTTCTGCTCGTGGACCTGGACTCCGAGGGTGTCGCCATCAGACCGATCCCCAAGATCGGTCGCAACGCGGTCGCGTCGGCTGAGCTTTTCCTCCAGAACGTCTTCGTTCCCGAGGATAGAGTCGTCGGTGAGGTCGGGAAGGGCTTCTATCACCTCCTCCACAGCCTTAACGGAGAGCGGATCCTCGTTTCTGCGGAGGCGCTCGGGATCGGTAGATGGGCCGTCGAGAGGGCGGCGCAGTACGCAACCGAACGCGTCGTGTTCGACCGCCAGATCGGTAGCAACCAGTCCGTGCAACATCCGCTGGCCCAGGCCTACCTGCACCTGTTGGCCGCGTCCGAGGTGCTTTCTCGTGCCTTGCACGTCTATGAGACCCAGGGCGCACGCGCGGTGGGGGCGTTGGCGAACGGTCTGAAGTATCTGGCCTCGGAAGCCGCCTTTGCCGCGACCGACGCGGCGATGCAGACCCATGGTGGCTACGCCTATGCGCGGGAATATCACATCGGACGGCACTGGATCGAATCGCGTCTGCAGCGCATTGCCCCGATCAACAACGAGATGGTCCTCAACTACATAGCCGAGACGGCTCTCGGTCTGCCGCGGAGCTACTGAACGATGCCCGAGGCCGAGCTGCTGAAGGGACTCAGAGTCCTGGAGATCGCGGTCACCGTTCGTGGGGCATATTGCGGCCTGCTGCTCTCGCAGTTGGGCGCCGAGGTGACGCGGGTTCGCCTGCCCTTGGTCGCCGACTGTCCGCCAGAGTACGCAGACGGTCTGGCCCGGTCGTTGCACCAACGCAAGTCCACTGTCGACGGTGATCCGGAGACGTTGTCGGCCCAGATGGTCCGCGCCTTCGACCTCGTCATCACCGATTGTCTGCATGACGACGAGTCCGGCGGGCTCGGTCAGCGACTGGCCGAACGTGTGATTGACGTCGGTGGCGCCACGACCACGGTCATCGACGTGGTGCGGCCACCGACGTTCCGCGCATCCGTTCCGTCAGCACCCGCGGTGGTCAGCGCCGCCTCCGGGATGAGTTGGGGAATCGGACGAGCGGGCGAGGCTCCGCTGACGTTGCCGTACGACCTTCCCGACTATCTGGCTGCGACCGAGGCGGCCGGTGCGGCCGCGCTCACCGCGCTGCTCCGGCAGGTCGGCTCGAACCCGGGTCGACGGTGGAGTGTGAGCGCGACCGAAGTCGTCGCCTCCTACGTCGGCCAGATCTCGTCGGTCTTCCTGCCGTACGGGCGACCGTGGACCCGCGACGGTGCCCGGGCCACCATGTCCGGAGGGTCCTACCCGGGCGCGATGTTTCCGTGCCGCGACGGAAACATCTCGATCATGTGCCGGACGAACCGGGAGTGGCACGCGTTGCTCGATGCCATGGGCCACCCGGAGTGGTCGAGCCGCCCGGGGTACGACGATGCGCGGGTGGTGGCGCGACAGCACGCCGACGAGGTCGATCGATGGGTCCGGGCTTGGACAGCTGAGCACACCACCGACGCCATGACAGCGCTCGGGAAGCAGTTCAACTTTCCGGTGGCGACCGTGCTCACGGTTCAGGAGGCGATCGCGCTCAACCGGTTCAGCGAGGGGCGCCTGTTCGGCACTGCCCCGGGTGGAGTCCCCGCTGGACCCTGGATGGTTCACGAGCCACGACCGAATGCGCGAAGGATCCCGACGCAGCGGCGGCTGGCGCTAGAGCCGCGGGCGGGGAAGCCGCTGCACGGCCTGCGGGTGTTGGATCTGTCGTGGGTCTGGTCGGGACCGATGTGCACCGCGGCGCTGGCCGACCTGGGCGCTGAGATAATCAAGATCGAGCATCGGGGGCGTCCGGACCCGGCTCGCCTGCGCGGACGGGCACTGCGCGACGGCCGGCCGATCGACGGCCCCGAGCTCGAGCTGAGCACCTACTTCAATCAGATGAACCGCGGCAAGCGCAGCGTCAGCATCGACATCACGACAGAGCGAGGTGTCGAACTCGTTCTCGACCTGGCCGAGCGCTGCGACGTCGTCGTCGAGAACATGCGGCCGGGCGCGCTTACCCGCCGCGGCTTGGATTATGCCGCGATGAGTGCGCGGAACCCGGGGATCGTCATGCTGTCGATGTCGATGATGGGACAGACGGGGCCGCTTCGTGAGATCGGCGGCTATGCCCCGGTCATGTCGGGCCTGTCCGGTCTCGACTCCCTCGTGGGATATGGCGCGGAAGATCTCATCGGTCTGTACAACCCGGCGTTGGGTGATCCCAATGGCGCGGCGCATGCACTGGTCCTGTTGCTCGCTGCGCTCCGTCGTCGGGTCACGTTGGGGGCCGGCTGCTGGCTCGACGTCTCCGAGGTGGAATGCTTCATGTCGCTCATGAGGACGCCCATCGTCATCGCTGAAGCCGGCCAGGTGGTCTCGGTCCCGGCCAACAGCCATCAGCACTTTCCGGTCCAGGGGACGTTTCGCGCCTTCGGCACCGACGAGTGGGTCACCGTCGCCGCGCGCGGAGACGGCGAGCGGCGGGCGATCGACGAGTTGGTCGCCGACTCCGGCAGTTCGTCTTTGGTCGAGTGGGTTTCGGCTCGGGCGGCTGGCGAGACCGAAAAGGAACTGCTCACCCGAGGCGTCCCGTGCAGCCGAGTTCAGCAGTTCGAGGATGTCGCAGCCAGTGACTGGGCGGCGGCGGTCAGCCTGTTCCGCGTTCTCGACCATCCTCACCTCGGGCCTCGTCCGTTGTACACCGTGCCGTGGCATCGCGACGGAGGGCCCTCGTTCGCCGCGGACCGCTCCTCGCCTCTTCTCGCGTCCTCTACCGTTGACGTGCTCCGGGGAATTCTCGGCTGTACGACAGAGGATATCGAGGCCTTGGCCGAAGCGGAGGTTGTTGATATTGGCGCGAAGGAGAGTCCATGATCCCCAAAACACCGGCTGAGTCTCGATCGAGCGACCGAGGCGCCGAATCACAGGACCTGGTCGTGACCGGTGCCGACCTCAAGCGGGCGTCGATCGTCGCGCACGCGGCCGAGCTCTTCGATCGTTCTGGATACGGCAACACGAGCATGACCGACATCGCCAATGCGGTGAATATCGCGAAGCCCACGCTCTACCACTACTTTCGGAGCAAGGAGGAAATCCTCTACTCCATCCATGAGGAGTTCATCACGATCCTGCTCAAGCGGCAGGAGGACCGCGCCGGGACAGGTCTGAACGCGAAGGAGCTGCTGCTCGAGTTCATCGCTGACATCATCGGTCTCATGGATACTCATCGGGGCCATGTGCGCGTGTTCTTCGAGCATCACCGCGAACTCTCGGCTGACGCCCAGAAGCTCATCCGACACAAGCGTGACGAGTTCCGCGAGAGACTGGTCGCCATCCTTGAACAAGGCGTCGACGATGGCGATTTCCGGGAGATCGACGTTCGGCTCGCCGCGTGGGCCGTTCTCGGAATGGCGAACTGGACCTACCAGTGGTACGTCCAGACCGGTACCTACACGGCGCGTCAGGTTGCCCAGCAGTTCTTCGGTTTCATCTCGCAGGGGATCGGAATCTACGGCGGTCCTGAGCTCGCACGGCATCCGACACCGTCTCGCCCGGCTGGTTCTCGATCCTGATCATGGGTTTCATGATCCGACCGTGCTTCGCATCGTCGAAGGCGGTCACCGCATCCTCCAGCAAGTAAACGTCCAGGAGTCGGTCCTCGTTGACGACGCCGGATCCGAGCACCTCGATCGCCCGGACGTAGTCCTCGCGGTGGTACGCGTAGCTGAAGCGGACGGTCGCTCCCTTGCGCATCCCGATCCTGAGGTCATAGGTCTCCGGGCCGTGCGGTATGCCGACGACGGTCACGAAGCCTTCCGGCTCGACCTCGGCCAGACCGAGTTCGAGCCCGAGTGGCGAGCCCGACGCCTCGACCCACAGCTGCGGGGCCTCCCCACCGAGCACCTCTCCGGCCAACGAGCCGTCCGGACGCACGACCGCCGTGTCCAGCCCCATCGACTCGGCCGTCGGGAGCCGGCGGGCCCGGTCGTGTTCGACTCCGACGATGGTGACCGACCACCCGCGGTGCCTGAGGGCGAGTGCAGTCAGGATGCCGATGGGTCCGGGTCCGGAAACGACCGCCTTCGCCGGTGGAAGATGGTCGGCCATGGCCGCCGCGTGTGCGCCGACCGCGGTCGGTTCGACCAGGGCGGCCAGAGTCAATGGCATCTCCTCGGGAACGACCACGATGCCGTCCGCCGGGACCACGCTGTACTCGGCCAGCCCTCCGTCGTAGCTCCACCCCGGGATGCCGCGGTGGCGACAGACGTTGGTGTGCCCGGCCCGGCACTGCTCGCATCGCCCACACTCCTGGATCGACACGACAGCAGCCTTCGAACCGACGAGGCCGGCGTCGGCGTCAGCTCCCACCTCGACGACGACGCCGGCGTATTCGTGACCCTGCACCAGTGGCGGGACGAACGACGTCGTGTCCGTGTAGTGAATACGCAAGTCGCTTCCGCACAGTCCGCAGTGCGACACCTTGATCAATACATCGTTCGGGCCCGGACGCGGGTCAGGATGGTCGACCACAGCCGCTGCCTGCAGATCGCTGCGTAGCCGGACAAAGGCCCTCATCTCGATCCTCTCTTCGCGCAGAGCCGACCATCCGGTCGGCTGCTAAACTCTGGCGTTGACATGCTATACGGCCTATTCGTAAGGTGTCGACTGACTGGACGGTCGGGAAGGATTCTGATGCGACGCATTGGTATAGACGTGGGCGGCACGTTCACAGACGCGATCATGGTCGACGACGCGACGGGGGCGGTGACCCGCACGAAGGTTCTGACGACGGCACATGATCAGTCCGAAGGTACTCTCGAAGCCATCCGCCAGCTCGCCGGCGAAGAGGGCTTCGACGTCATCGTGCACGGATACACCGTGGGGCTCAACGCCGCTCTCACCCGTACCGGTGCCAGGACTGCGTTGCTGGTAACCGGGGGGCACCGCGGGCTCGTCGACAGCGGTCGGCTCTCGCGCCCCAATGGTCAGTTCATGTACGACCCGACCTGGGAACGGCCGCACGACGTGAACCCGCTGGTCGACCGAAGGCTGCGTCGGGGCGTGCCGGAGAGGATGCGGGAAGACGGCGTTGCGCTTCTCGAACTCGACGAGGACGCGGTTCGCGCCGAGCTCGAGTTCGTCAAGGCGCAGGGGGTCACCGCGGTCGGGATCTGCTTTATCCATGGTTACGCGCACCCGGCCCACGAGGATCGCGTGGCAGCCATCGCCCGGGAGATACTGCCTGAGGCGTATGTCCAGACCTCTCGTATCTGGCCGCTGGCCCGCGAGTACGAGCGCACATTCGTGGTCTTGCTCGACGCCTATACCGGCCCGCCCGTCATTCGCTACCTCCGCAACCTGGAGAGCCGGCTCGCCGATGCGCAGGTGGGCGTCCGGCTGTTCATCATGCAGATGGATGGCGGTCTGCGCTCGTCGTCGGCCGTGCGCGATGCCCCAGTGTTCACCCTCCAGTCCGGGCCGGTCGCCGGACTGCTCGGAGCCGAGGTCTACTCGAACAAGGTGCTCGGGGGTCGAGATTTGGTCTGCCTCGACATCGGCGGCACGAGTACTGACATCGGCATAATCGTCGATTGCGAGGCCGAGGTCACCAACGATTGGGAGCTCGAGCACGCCATCCCGCTCGCTATCACGACCCTGGACGTGCGCAGCGTCGGCGCCGGGGGCGGCAGCCTCATCGGCGTTGACGCGCTCGGGTCGTTGGACGTCTCCGAGGAGTCAGCCGGCTCGGACCCGGGTCCGGCGTGTTACGGACGAGGCGGGACCCGGCCGGCGATGACCGATGCCTACGCCGTCCTCGGTCTCTTGCAGCCGGACTTGTTCCTGAACGGCCAGATGACCCTGCGGGTGGACGCGGCCGAGTTGGCGCTGGACGAGTTGGCCAAGCCGCTGGGCATGGGGCCGCACGAGCTCGCACGCGGCGCGTACGACATCACCAACATGAAGATCGCTGCGGCGATGCGACAGATGACGCTCGGCCGGGGAATGGACCCTCGCACATTCTCGCTGTTCGCATTCGGCGCCGCCGGTCCGATGCACGCGGTGTCCGTGGCGCGCTTGCTCGACATCACCGAGGTCGTCGTGCCGTACTTCCCCGGTGGGTTCTCCGCCTACGGCATGATCGCCAGCCGCAACAAGATCAGCCGTGCTCGCGCGCTGATGGAGCCCTTGTCGGACTTGGACGCCGACCGGCTCAGCGGGGTGCTCGCGGAGCTCGAAGCCGAGTGCCGAGCTGAACTCGAGTCGGAGTCGCTCGATCCGGCGTCGATTACGACGAGCTACGCCTACTACGGGATGTACGCCGGGCAGGGGTACGACAACCGGCTTCCGCTGCCCAGGCAGATCGATGCGGAGAGTCTGCGACGCTTGGCCGACGATTTCCATCAGTTCTACGACTCGCGGTACGGCTATTCGGCTCCCGAGATCCCGATCATCGTGACATCGGTGGTCGCCGTCGCGACCGGACCACAGCCACCTCTGGTGTTGCCGAAGGGCGACGACGCCGGGCGGACCGGCGGCCTCACGGACGCGGTGCTGGCCCACCGTTCGATCTTCTTGTCGGGCCACGATGAGACGGCGACGTTCTACAACCGCGAGCTGCTGATCGAGGGCGACGAGATCCCCGGTCCGGCCGTCATCGACGACAAGCTCGGCACGATCGTCGTCCCGTCCGGCGCCGTGGCCCGCGTGGCCGAGTTCGGCACGCTGCGAATTGCAGTCTGAGCGAAGAGAAGGTTACGCATATGGCGGATGAACAAGAATTTTTCTTGACGAGCGCGGACGTCGAAGGCCAGTACGGCATCGATCTGATCACCGCCGAGACGCTGCGCCACGGGTTGATCGAAGTGACCCGGCACATGCACGGGACGCTGCAGCGCAGTGCGTTCTCGAGCATCGTTCGCGACGGCATGGACTTCGGTGTGTGTCTGCACGTCGTCTGTGACGATCTCTCGACCGAACTGGTTGCCGCCACCGAGGGGTGCACCATGTTCGCCTTCACTCAGCAGCACATGACGAACATCGTCCTGGGGGAGTACGGGGTCGACAACCTCGGGCCGGGTGACGTCCTGCTCTGCAACGACTCTTTCCGAGGCGGCATCCACAACGCCGACCTGAATCTGTTCCGCGTGCTCCACGACGAGGACGGCAAGCCGGCGTTCGTCATCACCGACGCCGCTCACGTGTTCGACATCGGTGGTCCGTCCGCCGGCGGCTTCAATCTCCAGGCCGAAAGCATGTTCGAGGAGGGCCTCAGGATCCCGCCGACACTTCTGACATCGGGTGATGTCCCCGTGCGGTCGACAATGAACCTGCTGCTCGACAACACCCGCAGCCCGTGGCACATGGTCGGTGATGTGCGAGCGTTGCTCGGCACCCTGCGGGCCGGCGAGCAACGCCTGTCCGCGCTCATGCAGAAGTACGGCACCGAGACCGTCAAGGCGGCTGCCCGGTATGCGCTGGGATTGTCCGAGCGTCGGATGCGGCGGGCGCTGCTCCAGGTTCCGGATGGGGAGTACCAGGCCGAGCAGGCGATCGACGACGACGGGGTTGGAACCGATCCAGTCATGCTGCGCGTCGCGTTCCGGGTGAAGGGGGATCAGGCCGAGATCGACTTCTCGGGTACCGACCGTCAGACCATCGGGCCGGTCACGACCGGATGGGCCGAAGCGGCGCGGTCGCTTATCGGTCCCAAGGTTCTCCTGGATCCGCAGCACCCCATGAATTCGGGCATGATGCGGCCCTTCCACGTGCTGCTGCCCCCGGGCTCGGCCGTACTGGGCCTCCCACCGACCAGCCAGAACAACCACACCGAGCTGGGAGCCAAGATCGCATCGTTGATGTTGCGAGTCGTCTCGGCTGCCATACCTGAGCATGCGACGGCCGCGGACAGCGGGGCGTCGGGCGCGGTGCTGGTCTTCGGCATCGATGACCGTCCGGCGCACGAGGGCCAGCCGTTCGGCGCTGTCCTACTCTTCGGCGGGGGTTGGGGCGGCACCTCGTCGGCCGATGGCATCAGCTACTGCCTCTCCGCGCTGTACAACTGCCGCGCGAACGTACTGGAGTTCGTGGAGAAGGAAACCCCGCTGGTCGTGTGGGAGTGGGACACCGTCATGGACTCGGCGGGCGCGGGAACGTTCCGCGGGGGCTTCGGACCGGGCTATACGTTCGAGGCCCTCGCCCCGACCACCTGTGTGCCCCTGCTCGACTCGGCCAAGTTCTCGCCGCTTCCCGTTGCCGGTGGCGCGCCCGGCATGACCTCCTACGGAATGCTCGTCAAGAAGCACGCCCGGTCCGGCCCGGTGTCCTGGAACGGGCTCCTGCCCGCCGAGCGGTTGGTTCCGATCTTCGGCAAGTTCGATGATGCCGGCCGACCCGACCCGGAGCACGGCTCGTTCGGCAATGGCACCCGCTTTCAGACCGGCAAGGCACAGTTCACCATCGTGCCGGGTGAGGTCCTGCGGCTCCAGACCGCGTCCGCGGCCGGATGCGGCGACCCGTTCGGGCGTTACCCGCAGGCCGTTCTGAACGACTATCTCCAGGAGCGCGTCTCCGCGGCTCAGGCCCGTTCGACCTACGGGGTCGTCATCGATGTCGCCGCCCTGAAGGTCGACGAGGTCGGCACGGCCGGGCTGCGGGCCGGTCGGTCGGCGGCCGATCACGCCGCACCACCTCCGCCGAGCCACTTCGCCGACTGGCCGGTCACCGAGGAGGAGTACAGCGACCTCGTGCAGTCGCTGCGACCTCCTGCCGCCGCTGAGAGGATCTGACATGGGCTTCTCCGATCGTCTGATGTTCGTCACGCCGCCGGGCGATGAGCCGCTGGTCGTGAGGAAAGAGCCGTTGAGCGAGCTGACCTGTCCGTCCTGCCGGAGGAACGAGGTGGCGACGTACCCCGTCGCCGCTCATCAGGGCCCACGCATCGTGACGAAGTGCCAAAGCTGCTTCACCGTGCTCGAGCTCAGGCGACCGCGGCCCGAGGAACCGTGGCCTCCGTTCCGTCCGGCGATGTACGACGCGCCGGCCTCGCCGGCCGAGCGGGCCTCAGTACCCGATCGAAAAGGAGGAAACGAGAATGTTTGACACCGAGAAGGCTGTCGTCGAGCAGTACTACGCGGAACTAAACGGTCCCACTGAGGGAATCGATCCGATGCCGCTGTTCGCGCCGAACCTGCGCCACGAGGTGAAGGGCAGCACGCCGATATCGGGAGTTCGCCACTACGACGACATGGTGAAGTACTGGGCCAGCTTGCGTGAAAACTACGCCGTGATGGAGACGACCGCACACGAGCTGCTCGCTCTCGAGGACGGTCGAATCTTTGCGCGCAGCCGCAGCATCTGCCAGCCGCGGGGCGCGGGCAAGGTCTATGACCAGTCGTCGGTTTACGTCTTCACCGTGACCGACGGCAAGATCTCGGACATTGTCAAGACCTACGAGGACACGGCATCGATGATCGATCAATGGGGGTGATTCCGGGGAGGCACCCCGTGGATCGAGGTACGAGCACAGTGCCACACGAACCAGGCGTGGTCCGCGCGCGGTCTGCCTCGGCCGCGCGCGCATCGTGATCATCTGACCTGCCGTCCGCCGGTACCCACACACACCCGGCTGTTTCGCGAAAACGACTGAAATATGTTAGGGGATAGGTGGCAATTGCACATGCTGACCCGCTCAGTGCGGCAAGAGATGCTATCGACTGCATCCGCCCTTCGACCCACGTGGTAGCTGGAGCACTCGCAGCGCAGCCCCGATATTTGCTCCGCGCCCTGGGCGACAAAGCGCAGGAGACACGCGGCATCGCTTTGAGCACGGGAATGCTTACTGACGGCTACGACTATCTGGCCGACGGACGTATGCGCTACCGAACCTGGTTCCCCCCGGGCACATTGACAACGGCCCGCCCTCGCCCAGGAGCGGTCGAGTACCTACCGATGTCGTGGTCCCAGCTCGTCGAGTGGCTGGCCGGCCCGGCGAAGGTCGACGTCGTCCTGGTCCAGGTCGCGCCCGCTGACCCGGACGGCAACCACAGTCTTGGCGTGAGTTCGAGCTACCTGCTCCCGGCGATCGAGGCGGCATCCGTCGTGATCGGGGAGGTCAACCAGCGGATGCCGCGAACCTGCGGAGCGAAGGTTCAGACCTCGGTGTTCACCTCGACGATCGACGTCGATTACCAGCTTCCCTCGTTCCCGGCCCGTCAACCCGGGGAACTCGACGTCCAGATCGCCCGGCAGATCGTGGCGATGCTTCCGGCCGCCCCGTGCATCCAGGTTGGGGTCGGCGCGATACCCGATGCCGTCGTGAGAGCGCTCGCCCGGGCGGATCGTCGCGACATCAAGCTGCATTCCGTACTGACGAACTCGGTTCTCGAGCTCTCCGCCGCCGACGGCCTGAGCGATGCAGACGACGCGATGGTGGTCGGCGAGATCCTGGGCGATCAGGAACTCTACGACTTCGTTGACGGAAACGAACGAGTGCGCCTGGTCGGCGGTCGGGAGACCCACAGCCTGTCCGCGCTCGCGAGCCTGCGCAATTTTTGTGCAATCAATTCTGCGTTGTCGGTCGATCTATTCGGCCAGATCAACTCGGAATACATCGGAGGGCGTCACCTCGGCGCGCTCGGTGGTCTGGCCGATTTCGCGCGCGGGGGGCTGCTGCCCGGCAACCTGTCGGTCACCGCGCTGCGATCTACGACTGCGGACGGTAGCTCGCGGATAGTCCCGGTGCTGGACACCCCCACCGTGACCCTGTCGCGTGACATGACGCAGATCGTGGTCACCGAACACGGCGTGGCCGACCTGCGTGGGAAGTCCGTCACCGAGCGGGCACGAGCGTTGGCCGGCATCGCGGATCCGAGGTTTCGTGACGACCTGTCGCGGGTCGCGCCATAGCAGATTCCGATCGCGCCAGCGGCCGAAGAGCCGAGCAAGATATCAACCGACAGCCGAACGTGATTGCGAAGCTGGTCTCATGGAACTTGTGCGTTACGAGCGCATCGATAACTACGGCCTGATTACGATCGATCGGCCGGAGAAGCGGAACAGCCTGTCTATCCAGGTCATCGCGGAGCTCCGCAGGGCAGTGGCGATGGCGACCGAGGACCGAGCGGTTCGTTCTCTCGTCATCACCGGCGCCGGCGGCGAGGCCTTCAGCGCCGGCGGTGACCTCGTGGAGATGGGTGCCCCCGACGATCCCATCGCCGAACATCGGGGACGAGGTGCGCTGGGCGAACTGTTTCTGGACATGTGGTCGGCCGGGAAGCCGACGGTCGGTCGGGTCGACGGCTACTGTCTGGCGGGCGGATTCGGCATCGCGATGGCGTGTGACTACGTCGTCGCCAGCCGGAAGTCCAGGTTCGGCACCCCCGAGGTCAGGGTCGGCCTTTGGCCCTACATGATCACCGTGCCGATGCTGCGGTCCATGGCCCCGAAGCTCGCGCTCCGTCTGATGATGACCGGCGAGACGATCGACGCAGCGGAAGCCGAGCGCTTGGGATTCGTCGAGATGGTCGAGGACTCCATCGCGCTCGATCGGCGGGTGGCCGAGCTAACGGATCAATTTGCGGCGTCATCACCCCAGGCGATCGCCTTGGGCCGAACCGCGTTCTACTCGGTGGTGAATCGAGAGGCCGCGGGAGCACTGGCGAACCTGCAGGTCGGGTTGAGTCTCGCCCTGGGTATGTCTGATGCTCGCGAGGGATTGCAGGCATTCAAGGGCAAGCGACGCCCACACTGGACATAGGGTCGCGCCGACTGGCACCGGGTGAGCCAGCCGCTGCGCTCGGGAAACGCGCCTGCGGATCTGTGAGACGGGACAGCGTTGTCCCGTGACAGCCAACATGTCATCGGAGACCTGCGAAATTACACGTTCCCGGCACACATGAGCCGAGGCGTGTGACAGCCACCATGTCATTTCCGGAGCCGAGAAACCGAGACCGCAGGGTCTGCGTGACCCGTTTCTCAGCCATCCGATCGGAGCGGCAGTCGGTGACGACGGCCCCGCCGTCGAATGTGCGGCAGAAAAGATCGGGGATATGCCGGACGGTTCGCTTCTCAAAAGGCCAGGTCAGCGCGAAAGGCTGCCCTCATGGGACATTGTGCCCCCTATCCCAGCCCCTGATCAAACGCCGATAATGTGCATTATGTAAAGTTAATCTGTGGTCATCGGCCGCGGGCGGCGATGATCTCCGGCTGCCTGCGGGTCCAGTAATCCACGATCTGCTGGCGGGAAACGGGAAGCGCATCGTCTGGGTCGACATCGTCGAAGTATCC
>Ga0302180_10002225_pt1 | contig 15080 bp, 8 predicted proteins | sample I_Palsa_E3_2_FD_200575 | JGI IMG/M metagenome (GOLD analysis project Ga0302180, IMG submission 200575) | Peat permafrost microbial communities from Stordalen Mire near Abisko, Sweden - I_Palsa_E3_2 | ecosystem: Environmental > Terrestrial > Soil > Palsa > Peat permafrost | place: Sweden: Abisko... | reverse complement strand
CCTTGAACGTGGATCAGGTGAACCTGCTCAAACTATGAACCCGTCCCTCAATCTCTGGGTGATCCCGATTCTGCCGCTCGCGGGGGCTGCGATCAACGGCTTTCTTGGGAGGAAGGCTTCGCGGCCAGGCGTGACCACCGTCGCTCTGCTCTCCAGTGGAGCAGCTTTTGCGTGGGCTTTGTGGGTCGCAGCGCGCTTCTCGTCGTTGTCCCTTCCCTACCAGGAGTTCTTCGCGCACTGGATCCGCTCCGGAAACTTCAGCGCGGATTTCGCCTTCTATCTTGATCAACTCTCGCTGGTTATGTTGCTCGTGGTCACTGGAGTGGGATTTCTGATCCACATCTACTCCGTAGGCTACATGTGGGACGACTCCAGCTACTACCGCTTCTTCAGCTATCTGAACCTGTTCATGTTCTTCATGCTGACCCTGGTGCTGGCCAACAATTATCTGCTGATGTTCATCGGTTGGGAGGGCGTGGGACTGGCTTCATATCTCCTGATCGGGTTCTGGTTCACGAAGGATTCGGCGGCATCGGCAGGTAAGAAAGCGTTCATCGTCAACCGCATTGGCGATTTTGGTTTCCTGATCGCATTGTTTCTGTTGATCAAGCACTTTGGATCACTGAATTTTGAACAGGTATTCGGCGCCGTAGTTCCTTTGCAGCCTGAGACCGCCGGCGCGGGGCTGCTCACGACCATCGGCATTCTGCTGATGATCGGCGCTTGCGGCAAGTCGGCGCAGATTCCGCTATATATCTGGCTTCCCGACGCGATGGAAGGCCCAACGCCGGTTTCTGCTTTGATCCACGCCGCCACGATGGTGACGGCCGGCGTCTACATGGTTGCCCGTTCGCACGTGATCTTTGACCGCGCGCCGACCGCGCTGACGGTTGTGGCGATCATCGGTACGCTGACTGCGTTCTTCGCCGCGACGATTGGCATCGTGCAGACCGATATCAAGAAGGTGCTTGCCTACTCGACCATCTCGCAGCTCGGCTACATGTTCATGGCCTGCGGAGTGGGCGCTTTCTCAGCGGGCATCTTCCACTTGATGACTCACGCCTTCTTCAAGGGATTGCTGTTCCTGGGAGCGGGGTCGGTGATCCACGCGGTGGGTGGCGAGCAGGACATGAAGAAGATGGGCGGCCTCAAGTCGTTTATTCCCTGGACGTTCCTCACGATGGGCATTGCGACGCTGGCGATCGCCGGAGTTCCGCCGCTGGCCGGCTTCTGGAGCAAAGACGAGATTCTCTGGAAGGCCTATCAGGTGAGCGCGGTGTACTGGGTAATCGGAGTGGTTACCGCGTTTATTACGTCGTTCTACATGTTCCGCTTGTTGTACATGACGTTCTTCGGCGACTACCGCGGAGCGCAAGTGGACGGGCACGACTCCCACGGCCACAACGCCCATGGACACGGCGACCCGCACGAGAGCCCGATGGTCATGCTGGCGCCGCTGATGATCCTGGCTGTGCTTTCGCTCGTCGGCGGGCTGGTGGGCTGGGGCAACCATTTCGAACACTTCCTTGCGCCCGTGTTTGGAACGACAGAACCGGCCACCGGAGCGGCAAGCGGTCTCACCGAATATTTGCTGATGGGCGTCTCCGTGCTTGTCGCCTTTGCGGGGTGGGGTTTGGCATATCTGCTTTACTACGAGCACCCCGAGCTTCCGCAGAAGATTGCCAATTCGCTGGGCGGGTTTTACCAGGCGGTGGTCCACAAATATTACATTGACGAACTGTATGCTGCGGTTTTCGTGAAGCCGCTGATTGACGGCTCGACTCGAATTCTCTGGCAAGACGTGGACCGGAGAATTATCGATGCGGCGGTGAATGACGCCGGCGATGGCGCGCGCCATATTTCCGACGAGGTTCGCCACATGCAATCCGGCAACATTCGCTCGTACGCAGGCTGGATCGCGGCCGGTTCAGCGGCGGTGATTGCTTTCATGATCTGGATGTGGATGGAAGCTCGATGAGGACCGACGATCTCAGCTCCGTCATTCTTACGCTGGTGCCCTTCGCGCCGTTGGCGGGCGGGTTGCTTCTGATGCTGCTGCCGCGTCGCGACCGCGACATTCGGATTTTCGCGCTGGTTATCTCGCTGCTGACGTTTGTTTTATCTTTGCATCTGCCGGTCTATTTCCATCGCGCGCAGTTGGGATTCCAGTATGAGATCGACAGGCAGTGGGTCTCTACCCCGAATATCCACTACCACATGGGGGTTGATGGCATTTCGCTCTGGCTGGTGGTGCTCACTACATTTCTCACGCCGCTGTGCGTGCTGATTTCCTGGAAGTCGGTTCACGAGCGAGTGAAGGAATTCTTTATCTTGCTCCTGATTCTGGAGACGGCGCTGATTGGCGTCTTCACATCTCTCGACCTTTTCCTCTTCTACTTCTTCTGGGAAGCCACGCTGATCCCGATGGCGCTGCTGATTGGCATCTTCGGCCACGAGCGCAAGGTCTATGCCGCGGTGAAGTTCTTTATGTACACCATGATCGGCTCGGTATTCATGCTGGCGGCGATCCTGTGGCTTTACGCGCATACTGGTAGCTTTGATTTTGTCGTGATTCGCGACCAGATCGCGAGCGGCGCTGTGCCGAAGTTTCCGGCGGCTGCGCAGTGGCTCTTCCTCGGCTTCTTCCTGGCGTTTGCCGTGAAGGTTCCTCTGTTCCCCTTCCATACATGGTTGCCCGATGCTCACGTGGAAGCTCCCACAGCAGGGTCGGTGTTGCTGGCCGGGGTGCTGCTGAAGATGGGCACCTATGGGTTGCTTCGCTTCAACCTGGGCCTGTTCCCCGAGCAGGCGCGGCAGAACGCTTGGTGGGTAATGATCCTGGCCTTAATCGGCATCATCTATGGCGCGCTGGTGGCAATGGTCCAGCCCAACATGAAGAAGTTGATCGCATATTCCTCGGTCAGCCATCTTGGATTTGTCGTGTTGGGAATTTTCAGCTTCACGCAGGCCGGCTTGAATGGCGCGATGTTCGTGATGCTGGCTCATGGGATTTCCACCGGCGGGCTGTTCATGCTGGCGGGCATTCTGCATGATCGCCGTCATACTTACGAGATCAGCGAGTTCGGCGGCCTGGCCACCCCCATGCCGGTGTATGCCGCGTCGTATCTTGCGATCGTGCTGGCATCGGCTGGTCTGCCTCTGCTGAATGGGTTCATCGGTGAATTTCTGGTGTTGAGCGGCGCGTTCCAGGACAAAGCGGTTTACGGGGTACTCGGGGCGACCGGCATAATCTGGAGCGCCGTCTATCTCCTCTGGATGTATCAGCGAGTCTTCTACGGCAAGGTCACGCACCCGGTGAATAATTCTCTTCGCGATCTTTCGGGTTTCGAGAAGCTGGCGCTTTGGCCTTGTGCGGCGGCGGCGCTGGTGATGGGAGTGGCTCCTATCCTGTGGCTGGGGGCCATCGATCCAGCGGTTCGGGCCGCGCTCACTCCCTTCACGCAAGTAGTGAGCAGGGTGGTGAGACAATGATCGCCGGGACAATCATCGTGACTTTTGTCCCGGCATTTTCGCAGACGCTTCCGCAGAGTGCCGATTACGTACGTATCCTGCCCGAGATTGTTCTCTCGCTTTTCGGCATGATCGTGATGGTGCTGGAACCTCTGCTCGACGAAGAGACGGGTCAGAAGATTCTGGGGCTGATCGCGTTGGTGGGCACGCTGGCAGGGATGGGGGCAACCTGGTTCATGGCGCAGGCTCCGGGGCTGGCCTTCTGGAACATGGTGCAAGTGGATGGCTTCAGTGTTTTCTTCCATGTTCTGGTGATTGCGATCGCTGCCGTCGTCATCCTTAGCTCTTACGAATATATGGCCGTACAGCGGATTCGCGCCGGGGAGTACTATGCACTGATTCTTTTCGGCGTGGTCGGCATGGCGCTGATGTCGTCGGCTGTTGAACTGGTTCTAATTTTCATCGCGCTCGAGATTTCCTCCATCTCTTCTTACGTACTGGCGGGATTCCGCCGGCACGAAGCTGCCAGCGCGGAATCCTCGCTGAAGTACTTTCTGCTGGGTTCGTTCGCCACGGCATTTTTCCTGTATGGAGTGGCGTTGATGTTTGGCGCCACGGGCTCAACCAACATCGATCAAATCAGCAGGACGTTGCAGGCTGGTCCGATCCCGTTGCTGGCCTATGTGGCAGTGGCATTCATGTTCGTGGGCCTGGGCTTCAAGGTGGCTGCTGCGCCGTTTCACATCTGGACCCCAGACGTCTACGAAGGAGCGCCGGCGCCGGTTGTGGGCTTCATGTCGACCGCGCCCAAGGCGGCGGCGTTTGCGGTTTTGTTGCGTATCGTTTTCGTGGTCAACGTGCATGCCATATTCTGGGTCATTTGGGTTTCGGCAGCGCTCTCCATGACTTTGGGTAACGTGGGCGCGCTGGTGCAAAACAATGTGAAGCGTCTGCTGGCCTATTCGTCGATCGCCCATGCGGGCTACCTGTTGATGGCATTTGCGGCCGCGCCCGGCCTGGGAACCTCTGCGGCCATGTTCTACACCGCGGCCTATGCCGCGATGAACCTGGGTGCGTTTGCAGTAGTCAGCCACTTCGCCAACGCGGGCGAACGCTATGTGACGCTTGAAGACTACGAAGGCCTGGGGCGCAGTTCGCCGTTGTTGGCGGCTACGCTTACCATCTTCCTGCTCTCGTTGATCGGGATCCCGATGACCGGAGGTTTTTTTGCCAAGTTCTACGTGTTCAGCGCAGCCGTGAAAGCCAACTTGATCTGGCTCACGATCATTGGCGTCGTCAACAGCGGCGTAGGCGCGTACTACTATCTGCGCATCATCGTGATGATGTACATGCGCGAATCGCGGAAGGAAGTCCCGGTGACCCCGGTTCCACTCGCGCTTCGCATGGCGCTGGCAACCTGCCTCGCTGCGACCCTCTATCTCGGAATCTTTCCCAGCCGCGTGTTGCACTATGCTCAGGACTCCGCTCAGCAACTTGTCCAGCAGACTGGGCCTGGCACTCCTTCATCCGCATCTGTTCCGGCGTTTCCAGAGATCCCCTAACCTGATCGACACGTCGCAGCGTTTCCGGGTTGCTGCGGGACTGGCTTTGCTGCTGGTTTCGTTGGTATACCTGGTGCAGCCTTCCCCCGTCAGAACTCCGAACTTCATTCCTGGTCGGGAACCAGGGGAACGAAGCGGACGAGTTCACGAAGGGAATTTATGGGTCGCCCGTTAACCATGCGGATGAATTGGAGTTGCTGAGAGTCGGGGGAGCCGATGGGGATAATCATTCGTCCGCCGTCGCCGAGTTGAGAGGGCAGCGCGGGGGGGACACGGAGAGCCGCAGCGGAGACGAGGATGGCGTCGAAAGGGGCGCCGGCAGTGAGTCCGAGGGCTCCGTCACCGGTAAACACGCAGATGTTGGTATAGCCGAGGGCGGCGAGAACGCTGCGGGCGCTCTCGGCGAGGGATGCGTGGCGTTCGATGGAGAAGACCTGCGCGGCAAGTTCCGCGAGCAGAGCGGTGACGTAGCCGGAACCGGTGCCAACTTCGAGAACCTTGTCGTTGGGCGTGAGTTGGAGGGACTCCAGCATGAGGGCAACGATGTAAGGCTGGGAGATGGTTTGGCCGTCTCCGATGGGAAGAGGATGATCTTCGTAGGCCTGGGCGCGGTAAGGTTCCGGGACAAATTCGTGGCGGGGGACGCGAAGCATGGCGTCGAGGACGCACGGGTCGGAAATCCCACGGGCCCGGAGTTGGGAGTCGACCATAAGTTGACGAGCGGTGGTCGGGTTGGGCATGCGATTCCGGCTTCCGGCGCTCGGCTTCCGGCAGTTTCGGACGAGGAAAGCCGCGCCATTTCCAACAGCCTCAGTTATTTCTATTTCTTGCGACGGCGGATTTGTACGTCGAAGCTGACGACCCCGTTCTGGTCGCGGTTGCCGACGAGGGAAATGCTGCGATTGACATAGTACTCCCCCTGGATGATCTGCTGCGAACTCTGAGAAACATTGGTGGAGTAAGTGAGGGAGAGGTTGTTGGCGAACTGTTGCTCGATGGTGATCTGGGGACCGTTGCTGACGGGATTGGTTATGTTGCTGAGTCCCTGAGGATCGATTTTGATATTGCTGGCGCCGAACAGACGCTGGAAGCGGCTGCTGGCCGTGTCATTGAGGGCCTGGTTGAGGATGAGATTGCTGGCCTGATCGGAAAAGACGCTCTGGCCGGACTGCTCCTGGAGTTGAGCAGATTCTTCGTTGGCGCGGCCCAAGGCGAGGAGTGCGATGATGTCGGACTTAGGCAAGGGAGGCTCGGACCGGTAGTTAATATTGAGGCGGTCGGGTGTGCCAATCACCGTGATGTTGAGATCGTAGTTGCGGACATGACTGGAGGCCTGCAGATTGAGTTGGGGCTCGATGGCGACCGGATTGGCGAAAGTGATATCGCCGCGCTCGAGCGTAAAGCGGATGCCGTGGAAAGTGGCTTTACCTTCGAGGATATCGACACGGCCGAGAACGGCGGGACGGGCCACGGAGCCGCGGAGGCGAAGGTCGGCATCGCCGGAAAGGCGGGCGATTGCGGTACGCATCTGGAGTTCGGGCGCGGTCTGGACGTGGATATCGAGTTTGACGTTATTGAGCGGTGAGTTGGCAACGGTAACGGTGGAGAACTGGCGGCTGCGCTCGAGGTAAGCACTGAAATCGAATCCGGGAGTCACCGCAATCTTGGTAATGCTGATATCGCCGGACACAGTGGAAGCGGAGCGGGTGCCGATCCAATGCAACTCCGTGTTAGCCGTGGAGCTGACGCCGGGTGGATAACGCAAGCGAACATCTTTGCTGGCGGCGGTGAGATTGAAGTTGAGCTGCTGCTTGAAATAATTGGCGTCGCCTTTGAGGTCCAGCGTGCCGCCGCCGGTGCGGGCCGTAAGTGTCTCGATATGGATGCGATCGCGAGTGAATAGAAGTGAACCGTTGAGCTCGCTGAGGCCACTGGGCAGCCCGGCATAGGAAAGCGCAACGTTAGCCACTTGAAAACTGCCCTGAGGAAAAGGCTCGCCAAGGGTGCCCCCAACAGTCATGTTCATGGTGACGAGGCCGGAAGAGGTAAAGTCGGGATCGAAACTGGAGAGCAGTTTGAGATCGACTCGTCCATCGGCGGTGAGATCGAGGGTGCGTGCGCCGGAGAGCTGCATGGAGCCGCGCACGGTGAGGTCAGTACCCTCCCCCAGAAGATGGAGTTGCTGGATGTTGATCGACCGACTGGCCAGGGAGAACCGAATGGAATCCTGATTATGAACCTTTAAATTCTCGACATCGAGCGAGAGCGCGGTCAGGGCACCGTCGAGGATCCATTGCCCGGGCTGGCGGAGTGGGCCACGCAGGTCAAGAGAACCGGTGACGGCAGAATGTCCCGTGAGTTGGCCGCGGAAATAGGAACGCCAGAGAGCGTCGATATCCAGCTGGTCCGTTTGAAAGGAAAGGTTGGCGGGATAGTCATCGCGCAGCTGAACGTTGCCGCTGACAAGTAAAGAGCCGCGCTGGAAGTGGGAATTGCCGGTAAGATGCAGCTCGCTGCCCCGAGTGACGGCTTGCAGGTCGAGTTCGCCAACGAGTTCACGATCGACACTGAGGTCGCGGACGTGGACATCCGCGTTGATGGAGGGCGCGCCGGGAGTACCCGAGCCTTTGAGAACGAAGTCGGCGCGCCCCTCGACCGAGAAACGATCAGAATGGATTTGGCGGACCTGGGCGAGAGCGAAATTGTTGCCAACCAGGTCGAGGCGAAAGGCGCGGGAGGAAGGATTGTAGGCGGCGCTTCCGGTGACGACTGAATCGTCGTGCAAAAGATGGATGTTATCGAAAGCGTATTCGCCCTGCGCAGCATGGAAGTTGGAATCGAATTGCTGAATGGTCTCACCGTAGGCGGAGGCATTGCTGAGATGGATCTGTCCCTCGCCGCGAGGATCGGAGAAGGTGCCGGAGGCCTGCACGAAAAGATCGGTCTTGCCGGAGACGGGATAGTCGTATCCGGCGAGAGCCTGGAGGGGAGCGATATCGGTGTTGTGGAGGTTGGCGCGCAAGGTGAAAGCGCTGTCGCTGGTGAAATGGCCGTGTTGGAGCGTGGCCGAAGCGTCGAATTCGGTGGAAGTGTTATCACGGCGCAGCGTCGCGCCGTGAAGGGCGACGGCATGAAAGGAAAGCTGAATCGAGGCGGAAAGAGAGTCCCATTGCGTTTTGAGTTTATGGGTGTTGGCTGTAGCGGGCAGAGTAACGTCGAAATCGTCGACCTGCAGACTGCCGGCAAGCTGAGGTGAAGAGAAAGCACCGCTCATGTTGCCCGTGAAGGTGGCGCTGCCATTCAGCACGACTGGAAACAGCGCAGGACCGCGAACGACGGCGATAAAAGGCAGCCAGTCAGCAAGACTGGAGGCGGAAACGGACAGGCGGACTGCCGACGTGGCAGACAGTGTGCCGGAGGCCTGCACGTGGCTGGTGGGCGTGGTCAGGGTGAATTGCGGCAGATCCAAAGACTCATTGGCGGCGTGGTAGACGCCGTTGGCATGGGCGCTGACTCGCAGGTGAGCGGGGACGTGTTGCTCGGGCGGAGTGAGATCGAGGGCGAATTGGACTTCCGCGTCGCGGGGAGTTCCCGTCCAGCGAGTCTCGATCGTGCCGGAAGCGGATGCGACGGGATGGAAGCGCGGGAATTGGTGAGCTGGAGCATTGAACGCGTCGGCAAGATCCTCCGCAGAGAGGTCCCGCAGACGAAGAAGAACGACCGCGCTTTGGATTGCTGGCGGCTTTGGCTTGGGCGTCTTGACGTTGGACTTGATCGGGAGCGGAGCGGCCGAAATGATGGCGGTCTCAAGGTTTTTTCGAGCAGCAGGAGACAGGTGCTGCGAGGGCGCGAGCCACTGATTGAATTCGGCATCGCCAGTGACGCCGCCGCCGAAAATTCTGGCTTGCAGTTTGGAGAGTTTGAGTTGCTGGTCGGTGACCGAGTAATCGGCGTTGAGAGAGGCTCTGGAGAACGAGACCTGATCGTTCTGCCAGCCGAGATCGCGAAGAGTGAGCAGACCGCTGCTGGCGAACTGGTCGAGTGACCAGTCGCCGTGTCCCTTGAGTTCGAGCAAACCGGCGCGCAGCTCGCGGCGGCGCGCGATGGACGCGGCTTCGGTGAGGTCGAACTGGGCAACGTAGGAACCCTGAAGATGTGGACGGCGGAAGTCTGTGATCTGGCCGCTGGCTGAGAAATGAGAGTGGCCGGAATTCCATTGCAGCGAGGGAACGGCCGCAGAGTTGGATCCAAGGCTGAATTCCACGGCGGTCATCCACGCGAAGGGGCGGCAGTCCAGCAGCTTGGTGTCGACCAGGCCGAGCAGAAGGCGTCCATCATAGCGGCCGCGAAGAAAGGAATAGTCCATCTGAAGCGATGTATCGCGAGCGGCGAAATCAACGGGGATGGTCTGATCGTCCCAGAGGATCAAGCCGTGGCGGAGTTCGAAGCGATTGATGGAAAGAGCGAAAAGTTGCTCGACAGTAGTCTTGCCAGCAACGACGCCGGTCTGTCGGATGGGAAAATTAGTGCCGCCGCCGGGATAGAAAGCCACGTGGACGACGGGTTGCTCGAGGATGACTTCATGGAAGCCGAACTCGGAACGCAGAAGAGAGATGATCTTCAGGCGAGCCACGATGCGGTCAACGTGGGCGAGGGGAACCTCGGTGGCGGACTCGCGGCCGTGGACGGTGATACCGCGCACGTCGACCTGGAGAAGAAAAGGAGTGGTGTGGATGCTGCCAATTTCGACGCGGCCGCCGGTGACGCGCTCCACTTCGGCGATGAGGCGGCGGCGCACCAGCGACTGGAATGAGCCTGTGTTGACGTAGACGAGCAGACCGAGACCGCTAAGAAAGCCGGCAGCGGCGACGATCAGCAGATACTTCCACCAGCGGCGGGTGGGCTTGGTGGAGCGTTCGTTCACTGCGATTGGACTCCCGGGTCGTTGGCAGAGGGCGTGACGCCGGGGATACGGACCTGCCCTTCGGAGCGCAAGGTTTGCAACCAGGAGACGAGCAACTCGCTCACCTTCTCCTCGGTCAGCAGCTCGCGAATCTTGGCGGAGACGTCAGCGAGCGGGACCTCGGATGCCCCGGACTGCTTCAACTTGGGGACGAACTGGTCGCGGTAGTAGGCCTCGATGGACTTAGAATCGATCTCGACGGCGGGACGAAGCCGGGCGTCCACGAGTCGCATCACGTCGATCTGCTGCCGAACTCGGGTGAGAAGGTCTTTTTCAGTGAGGTGGTACTTGGCGAGAAGAGTCTGCCAGGCCTCACTGGATGCGGCCTGAGGATATTGCTTGCGAGCATCGGCGACGCGCGCGGCGGCCTCGGCGTCGGTGGCGTGGAGGAAGTCGGCAGACTTCATCTGTTCGTGAAGAAGTTCCTGGTCGATGAGACGGTCGAGAACGGCGCGGCGGTCGTCATCGGTAAACTGGGCTAGGGTGCGATTGGTGAGGAGAGCTTCGTAACAGAGCGCTTCGTCCCAGTCGGACTGCAAAATAATCCGGCCGTTGACCGTGGCGATGATCCGGTCGATTACTTCGGCGGCCGCCCGCGCAGGTGCAAGCCAGAGTGCTGACACTAGAAGCGCAAGTGCGACAACGGGAATCGTTCTCTTGGTTCGAACTCTCATCAAAATGGCTGACCTATGCTGAAAAAGAAGTTAAAGGGCCGCAGACGCTGAGTCTCAAAAGTTAGCGCCTGACCGGTACTCGAAAACGTAGTTCCCTGAAAATAACTGGTCGGATTCAGATTGTACCCGAAGTCGAAGCGCAAGGGGCCGATAGGGGTTTTGTAACGCAAACCAATGCCAACGGCGTGGGATGTGTAGTCGTAACCGCTGTTATTGAAATATGTCTCGCAGGCCGGAATGATCACGCCACCGCCGGGTGGCAAACACTGCGCGGGATCGGCCTGGTGCCATCGCAACAGGCCCGTGAGCATATCGTGACCGGCGGTGAAAACGTTGCCCATATCGTGAAAGATGGCGAAGCCGAAACCTTCTCCGAGAAAGGGCAGGCTGACCTGGGGCAAGCGCAGTTCCTCACTGTTAACAAACAGGGCTGTGCCGCCGACGGGAAAACCGGAATCGGGGTCGCGGGGTCCTGCTTGATTTAACCCGAAACCGCGGTGGGAGTTGCCACCGCCAGCAAAAAAAACTTCGGGCAGCGGGATCACCGAGATGCCCGCGGGGCATGAGTTAAGGCTTAAGCCACTAAGTTGACAGGCTCCCGGCGGCAAAACCTGCGAGCCTTGATAGACCTGTTCCAAGCCGATGGTAGTGGAGCGGGCAAAGACAAACTTGTGATTGGCGCGCCCGAAGGCATAGTAGGTGGAATCCTGGGCGAGAGCGCGAGCGAAATTAGCCTGGGAACCGAAGTAACCGGATGCGGCGAAGGTATCGAGGGTGAAGTACTGGCCCTTGGTGCTTTCGAGAGGATTGTCCCGTTTGTCGCGGATGAAGGTGAAGCCGGGACCACCGACGCGTGCCGGCAGAGAAAATAAACTAAACTCAGCGGGCGAAAAGTCTGAAGCCAAGTGGCTGGCTTTCACATAGCGGTAATCGAAGCGGTAGGTGATGGACGTGGAGTGGTTGAGTTGCTGCTTGCCGATCTGCTGGCGGAGATCGATTTTGCCTTCCTCGCGCTGCGACGTGAAGGTGGCAACGTCCAGACTGTTGTCGTAAAAGATTGTGTAGAAGATTTTGAAGCGGTCATTGTTGAAGAGCTTTGGAATTTCGTAACTGATGAGGCCGCGTTGCTGGAGGCGGCCGACGTGGGACTGGAAGGTCAGGGTCTGGTCCCGGCCGCCGACATTGAGGCGGGTGATATCGAATCCGACACGGGGGCTCACGCCCGTGGATCCTGTAGGAGCACTGGTCCCTGAGGGCAGTCCGGTTTCGAATTCCAAGCCGAGGCCATAGGTGAAGGTGTAGCGCTTGGCTTCCTGCATCTGGACAAGAACGTTTTTCTGGGGGTCGGAGCCCGCGGGATTCTGGACGGCTGCATCGACCTGGCTGAAGATGCCGAGGTCATAGAGCTTGCTCTGCGTATCAAGAAGATCCTGCTGGCTTAGAGGCTGGCCGGCAACTTCTTGAATCTCGCGCTGCACGACGAAGTCGCGGGTGTGATCGAGCCCGGCGACTAATACCTGGTTGACAAAAAACTGTTCGCCCTCCTGGATGGTGTAGGTGACGTCGTCGCGGTTGGGCTGGCTGGGTGAAGGTTTGGTACTGATGTCGAGGGTAGCGTTGGAAAAACCGTGATTGAAGTAATAGTTGAGGATGGACTCGCGATCGTTCGCGAGATTCTGTTCGGAGTAGGGCTGGCCCGATTCAGTCTCAATGTCGTGAAACTCGTCTCGCGGAATGGAGCGGTTGCCTATAACCCGGAATTCACCCACCAGGGTTCGCGGTCCCTCCTCGATCTCCAGGTAGACAGCGAGCCGGTTCTCCGAGCCCTTGTAGTTGTCGTTGACCTTGGTATGAATCTGTACTTGGCGATATCCGTTGGCGCGGTATTGCCCCTCGAGAACGGCAACATCGTTTTTCAGAAGCGCCCCGCTGTAACGCCCATTGGAAAGGAACCGGCCGGCTGGCTGGACCTGCATGTAGGACCTGAGTTTTGCGGTATCCAGAAAATTCTTGTTGCCGGTAATCACGACCGCGGCCAACTTGTGCACAGGGCCGGGGACGATACCGTAGGTGATGCGAATCGTGTCAGGGCTGTTCTCCTTCTGGATCTCGACGGTGGCGTCGAAGTGGCCCCGGCTCTGGAGATAGTCGAGGATGTTACGTTGTCCCTCGTTCAGCAGGTCGTCGTCGAGAGCGTTCTCCTCATAGACTGGCACTTCTTTTTTCAAGAGACCGCGGCTGATGCGGAAGCCTTGAGCGGAGATGAGGACGACTGGCCCGGGTTCGATCAGATAGGTATAGTCGACGGCATTGGATTCGGGGTGGTATTTCTGGTCGGCAATCGAGACCTGAGCGAGCACGCGCTGCTGCTTCTGAAACTTCTTGCGCAGGCGCTGAAGCGAATTGGTGACCCGGGCGGCGGTAACGCGATCGCCGGGGCGCATCCTGGCGATGTCCTGCACCTGGCCCTGGGAAAAGGCTGAGTGTCCGGTGACTTCCACCTGGCCGACGTGAGCAGGCTCTCCCGGCGTGATGTGGAAGAGGATATTGACCTGCTGGGTGGCCGCATTGGAAGTGCTTTCGGCGGTAACGCGGGCGCGGTAATAGCCGTTCTCCTGCATGAGTTGCCGGACGTTCCGCAAGGCGCGCCCGAGTTTATCGAGAGTATAGACTTCGCCAAGCTGGAACTTGGCGGCATTGACGATCTGGTTGTAATTGGGGTGACTGGGAGCGCCTTCCACATCGACGGCGCCGACAAAGAAATTGAGCGAAGTAGTGAAAGTGAGCAGCACATCCGAACCGGAGGGGGTGGCTTCGGCCTGGATGTCGCCAAAGCGTCCGGTGGCAAAGAGGACGCGGATGCTCTCGCGGACCTGGTCGCGGTCGAGCGGCTGGCCAGATTTCTGCGGGATCATTTGCAGCAGGTGGTCGCGGTCCGGCACCCCCGGCAGTTCGATGGATCGGACGGTGAGCCCGGCGTATGCCGACATGGCGTCGAGAGCTGAGGAGGGTTGGGCGGCTTGCGGTTCTTGAAATGATAGCGAAAAGGCGCACGCGTACGATCCGGCAGGAGCAGCCGGGCCGAGCGAAACCATGATCAAGATGAAGACTGACGCGTACCGTCTCAGCAAACAATGTCCTCGGGCCTGTTGCCTACATTCGATGAAGCGCGGAAGGCCTGTGTTGTCCGCCTCCGGGCGGCGGAAGCAGTCCAGACACTTATAATAAAGGTTTTGCGGGTCAGAACTGGTGACCTCCTTGAGGCAGGGCGTGGAGAAGCAAAAGTTCGAGGAACGGTACTCGCGGCAAGTCTTGTTTCGCGGAATCGGAGCGGAGGGCCAGCGGCGGCTGGCGGCGGGGCGAGTCGCGATTGTGGGCTGCGGTGCGACCGGGTCGGCGCTGGCGTCATTACTGGGGCGCGCGGGCGTGGGAACACTGCGGATTATCGATCGCGATTACGTGGAAGCCAGCAATCTGCAACGGCAATCGCTGTTCGAGGAAAAGGATGCGTCCGAGTCGTTGCCCAAGGCGATCGCCGCGGCGCGAAAGATTGCAGCCTTCAACTCGGAAATTGTGGTGGAGACGCGGGTCGAAGATGTGATCCCGGGAAATATTAATGCGTTACTTGAGGGGATGGATGTAATCCTCGATGGCACCGACAATTTCGAAACTCGATATCTGTTGAATGATTATACCGTGAAGAATTCCGTGCCGTGGATCTACGCGGCGGCAGTGGGCAGTTATGGGGTCACGCTGAATGTACTGCCGGGAAAAACCGCATGCCTAGCGTGCATCTTTCCAGATACGCCGCGGGGCATGGTGGAGACTTGCGAGACCTCGGGCATATTGAACACGGCGGTGAACCTGGTGGCGTCGATCGCAGCAACGGAGGCGATGAAATTGCTCATGGGAGGAGTGACGGCGGAGCAACTGCGCACGACGCTGTGCTCGTTTGATGTGTGGAAGAACGAGCAGGCGGAGATTGCGGCGGAGAATCCGCGGCCGGGCTGCCGGGCGTGTGGAGAGCGGGACTTTGTGCATCTGGCGGGCGAGGGGCGGCCACACATCACGATGTGCGGACGAAACTCGGTGCAGATTCACGAACGTGCCAGGGCGATTGATTTTGCCGACATGCAGCAGCGGCTGGAAGCGCACGGCATAGTACGACACAACGAATTCGTATTGAAGTTCTGGCGCGAGCCCTATGAGATGACGCTGTTCCCCGATGGACGGGCCATAATCAAGGGGACGATCGACACCGGGGTTGCGCGCAGCCTGTATGCGCGTTTTGTGGGCAGCTGAATAGTGGCTGGCAGAATTGTTGATTTCTGATTGTTGATTGAGAACCAAAACCGAGTCGGACCACGGTTTTCAATCAGCAATCATCAATAATCAACAATCAATGATGTT
>Ga0302180_10002224_pt1 | contig 15087 bp, 11 predicted proteins | sample I_Palsa_E3_2_FD_200575 | JGI IMG/M metagenome (GOLD analysis project Ga0302180, IMG submission 200575) | Peat permafrost microbial communities from Stordalen Mire near Abisko, Sweden - I_Palsa_E3_2 | ecosystem: Environmental > Terrestrial > Soil > Palsa > Peat permafrost | place: Sweden... | reverse complement strand
CCCAGTCCGGCGCTATTCCGTCTCGAAGACTTTCTATCGTCAGGTCCTAGGCACGCTGGGCTACAAAAATAATATGGAGTTCGGGCGTTCCGCCGGCTTCTATGACGGCAAGAACACGGATTTCTGGATAGCGCAGAAAAAAACCGTGATACCGCTGCACGTGGCCTTCCGAGCACGCGGCCGCAAGCAAGTGGAAGCCTTTTACAAGGCGGCGTTGGCGGCAGGCGGCAAGGATCATGGAAAGCCTGGCTATCGTGACTATTCGCCCGGTTACTTCGCGGCCTTTGTACTCGACCCGGACGGCCATAACATCGAGGCCGTGTGGTACGACCCCAAGAAGGAGCACGCCAAGAAGGCGTCCATGGAACATTGAGTCAGGTCGTTAGGGAGCTGTGGGTTTAATATTGACCCTGCCGCCAAAACACACCGGAGATGAATTGATGAGTACGATCACGACCAAAGATGGGGTCACGATTTTTTACAAAGACTGGGGCAGCGGCGCGCCCATTGTGTTTTCGCACGGCTGGCCGCTGTCCTCGGATGATTGGGATGCCCAGGTCATGTTCTTTTTGAATCGCGGCTATCGCGTGATTGCCCATGACCGCCGCGGCCATGGACGCTCGAGCCAGACCGCCGAGGGTCACGACATGGATCACTATGCCGATGACCTGGCGGCGCTGACCGCGCACCTGAACCTCAAAGGTGCCGTGCATATCGGTCATTCCACCGGCGGCGGAGAAGTGGTGCGCTACATCGGGCGGCATGGCGAGAGTCGCGTGGCCAAGGCAGTGCTCATCAGCTCGGTGCCGCCCCTCATGCTGAAGACCGCAGCCAATCCCGGCGGACTGCCCAAGCAGGTATTCGACGGACTGCAGGCTCAGGTGGCTGAACACCGATCGCAGTTCTACCTCGATCTTCCCACCGGGCCCTTTTACGGATTCAATCGGCCCGGCGCCAAGATCTCTCAGGGAATCATTCAGAACTGGTGGCGCCAGGGCATGATGGGCGGCGCCAAGGCGCACTACGACGGCATCGTCGCCTTCTCGCAGACCGATTTCACCGAGGATTTGCAGAAGATCACGGTGCCCGTATTGGTGATGCACGGCGATGATGACCAAATCGTGCCGTACGCGGACTCCGGGCCGCTGAGTGCCAAGTTGGTGAAGAACGGGACTTTGAAGACCTACAAGGGCTTCCCGCACGGCATGCCGACCACCGAGGCAGCCACGATCAACGCCGATCTGCTGGCGTTCATCAAGAGTTAGGTGCGTGTTCTAGCGGCTTGCCCACGCGCATTCCACCGATGGTGCGCGTCCGTGGCATCGCTCGCGGCCGGCCCTTGGGCGTCGCAGTCTTTGCAATAGTCAAAGCAGTCTTCGGCGGAAGCGGGAACGCTGAAGGCCGCACTGAAGCAATCGCTCTGGATATTGGAGCTGCCGCAAAACGGGCACGGATTAAGCTTTACGTCACTCATATTGATTACAACTGTAACACTGGCTTCGCAACTCGACATCCCCCCGTAGGCCCGACGCAGCAGGCTCGAGATGATGTCAGAAATTGTCATATACGAGGAAGATCAGCTGATGCGTGCGCTTCTGCGGGAATGGCTGCTCGGCGCAGGCTATCAGGTTCAGGTCGAAGCGCCGTCAGCGACTGAGCTAGCGGGCAAAGTAGATCTCGCGATCGTCAGCATCTACATGCCCAAGTGCGCGGGTGCCCGGCTGCTGCAAAGGGTTCAGACGGCCCATCCGGGTAAACCGGTGATCGCACTGTCCGGGCAATTTCGGGGCGGCCTATCGACCGCCGGCGCCACGGCGCAGTCCTTAGGGGTGGGACAAGCCATTGCCAAGCCGCTGTCCCGGGATACTCTCTTAGGGGCGGTCAACGCTATGATCGGCCCACCGACCTGAACACCGCGCGCACCCAATGACCTCGTTGAACGAAACCGCCTCCGGCCCCGCCGGCCGCAACCGCTTCAGGCGCCTGCGGTGGGCCATCCTGACCGTCGGCATTTTGGCCATTCTCGCGTTTGCAGCCTCATCCGGGTATGACGGCTGGCGCGCTTATCAGAACGCTCTCACCAACACCGGGCACGAAATCGATAACGAATCGAAGACGCTGGCGGAACAAACTGCCTGGGCCTTCCAGACCGTGGATCTGCTTCTCGAGGACACGGCTCGCTGGTATCGAACCGACGGATTCAGCCTGGCGCCTGAGCGCATAGATGAGGCGTTGGCGAATAGAGCCTCGGGGGTGAGACAGATCAGGATCTTGGCGATCGCCGACGCGCAAGGCGTGCAACGCTATCGCTCCATCGGCGGCGAACCTCGTGATTTCGACATTTCGGATCGTTCATATTTCACGGCGCAGCGGGATGGAGCGGTGACCGGGACGTTCATGAGCGAACCGATCATCACCCGAACTGAACATCGCGTCGGCATTGTGCTCTCGCGCAGGCTGGAAGACGACAAAGGAGCGTTCTCGGGTGTCGTCGGAGCCGTCGTGGATCTCGAGGATCTTCAGCAGATCTATCGCGCCATCGATCTGGGCCAGGGCACCGTCATCAATCTGCTGCGGGACTCTGGGACGCTGCTAATGCGCGTCCCCGGATCTGCGGACCTTGTTGGGAGGAGCTTCCCCCGGCTTGCAGCTTACGCGGGCACGGCCGTGGAGCCCGTCGCAAGTCCGATTGATGGCACGCCGGAAACGATCGCCGTTACCCGCGTTCGCGGAACGCCGCTGGTTGTTGCAGTGACGCGGAGCCAAAGCGTCACTTTGCATGGCTGGCGTGAACAGTTCACCCGATTGGTGGCGCGCACGCTGCTGGTCTCCATGCTCGCGGTGCTGGCCATCGTGGCCCTGTTGCGTCAATTGCGGCGCGTCGAAATCGGTGAGCGGGCGCTGCGCGAAAGCGAGGAGCGCTACGCGCTCGCGATGGAAGGGGCAAACGAGGGTCATTGGGACTGGGATGCCGCCACCGACCGCATTTTCTTATCCGCGAAGATGAAGACGTTTGTGGAGCAGAATAGCGCTGATGAGATCACGACCCGCACCCAGTGGTTGCAGCGGCTCAACATTCACCCCGATGACCTGCCCCGCTTCAGGAAAGCGCTGGCAGATCATTTCGAGGGACGCACGCCGCGCTACGAGTGCGAGTACCGCGTCCATCAACACGATGGCCAATGGCGATGGCTGTCGTCACGCGGTCGATGCCTGCGCGACGCGGCCGGCAAGCCGTGCCGATTCATCGGCTCGAGCATCGACATTACGGTACAGAAACAGGCGCAAATCGACAAGGAGCATTTGGAGGCACAGCTGCGGCAGTCGCAGAAGATGGAGGCGATCGGCACGCTGGCGGGCGGCATCGCCCATGACTTCAACAATATTCTCGGCGCCATCTTAGGGTATGGTGAACTGGCGCATCAGCAATCGCCTGAGGGCAGCGCCCTCAGGCGCTACCTGGACAACATCCTGCACGCGGCAGGACGGGCCAAGTCGCTGGTCGATCGCATCCTCGGCTTTAGCCGCAGCGGCATGGGTGAGCGCTTGCCGGTGGATGTGCGCAGGGTTACTGAGGAAACCCTCGAACTACTCAGCGCCTCGCTGCCGGCGAACATCCGCCTCCGGCACACGCTGGCGGCTGGCAATGCGGCGGTGATTGGAGACTCCACGCAGCTGCACCAGGTGATCATGAATTTGTGCACCAACGCGCTGCATGCCATGCAGCACGGCGGAGAGCTGAATGTGTCGCTCGAGCGCCTCGATCTGAACGAGCCACGCAGCTTAGCGCGCGGCTCCCTCGCGCCGGGGCCGCACTTGCGGCTCACCGTGAGCGACACCGGCAGCGGCATTCCAGCGCGCGTCTTGGAGCGGATGTTCGATCCGTTCTTTACCACCAAGGGTATTGGCGAGGGCACCGGTCTAGGCCTGTCTGTCGTGCATGGCATTGTCATCGATCTTGGCGGAGCGATCGATGTTCGCACCACGCCAGGGTCTGGAACCACGTTCGAGATCTGGCTACCGATCCAGGGCGAAACCGGCGGTTCCTCGGATGAACGTCCTCCCGAGCTGCCGCGCGGACACGGTGAGGCGGTGATGATCGTCGATGACGAGCCGGCACTGGTGGCCCTGGCGGAGGAGACGCTCGCCGAGCTTGGCTACGAGCCGGTTGGTTTCAAGTCCAGCGCTTCGGCGCTGCGCGCCTTTCGGGACGACGCGCAGCGCTTTGACCTGATTCTGACTGACGAGGCGATGCCGGATATGGCGGGAACCGAGCTCGCGCGGCAGATCCGGGATCTCGCGCCCGCCGTGCCGATCGTTCTCATGAGTGGCTACGGAGGCTCTCAGCTCGCACAACGCGCGGCCGTGGCCGGCATCCGCGAAGTGTTGCGCAAGCCCCTTCAGCGCCGGGATCTGGCCGAGTCACTCGCGAGAGTGCTGGGGCAGAGTTAAGTTGTGCTGGATTTAGAACGGCGGTAGGACATACGGATATGCTGGAAACCATACAGCCACACATCCTGGTCGTGGACGACGATCCGCAGATCCGCGCCCTGGTCCAGGAGTACCTCACGGAAAACGCGCTGCGCGTGAGCGCAACGTCGACCGGCCAGCAGATGGCGGCGATTCTGGAAGAGGCGGCGATCGATCTGGTCATCCTCGACCTGCGCCTCGCAGGCGAAGACGGCATGTCCATCGCGCGCACCCTGCGCGACAAGTCGGCCATACCCATCATCATTCTCACCGGCGTGCGCGACGAAGCCGACCGCATCATGGGGCTGGAGCTTGGCGCGGACGATTACCTGACCAAACCCTTCAGCCCCCGCGAGCTGCTCGCCCGTATCCGCACCGTGCTGCGGCGGACCAAGGGCCCGGCGCTGACGGACGCGAGGCAGCGCGAGGTGCGCGCCTATCGCTTTGCCGATTTCGAGCTCAACTTGAGAACCCGGCGGCTGTCACGGCTGTCCCAGCGCATCGAGCTGACCAACGGCGAATTCAATCTGCTGGCGGCGCTGCTGGCGGCGCCGCAACGCATCCTCACGCGCGACCAGCTGCTCGAGGCCAGCCGTGTCTATGACAACGAGGTCTACGACCGATCCATCGATGTTCAGATCCTGCGGCTGCGCCGCAAGATCGAGGTCGACCCCTCCCAGCCGAAGTTCATCGTCACCGAGCGCGGCGTCGGTTACTCCTTCAGCTCTGCCGTCGATATTCTGTATTGACCCCTTGACCTTGGGGGCACTCCCCCGAAGGTTTCAGCTGTAATCGATGCCCGCGCACGACGACATGGCTCGGAAACGCGCTGAGTACATCCTGTTAATCATTGCAACACAGGAGTACTCGCCGCATGTCATCGTCAAGCCAATCACCGCTGGGCAACCTGGATACCGAGCTGGTCGACATTCCTGCCACCTCCCTGAAGGTTTCACGTGTCGGGCTCGGCACCTGGGCCATGGGGGGATGGATGTGGGGTGGAACCGATGAGAGCCAATCGGTCGACACGGTCAGGGCCGCCCTGGACGACGGAATCAATCTCATCGATACCGCGCCGGTGTACGGCTTCGGAGTATCCGAAGAGATCGTCGGCAAGGCTCTGACGGGCATTCGCTCGAAGGCCGTCATCGCCACCAAGGTCGGACTTGAATGGCAGGGCGAGAAAGTCTATCGCAATGCAACGCGCAACCGGATCATGACCGAGATCGACGCATCGCTGCGCCGCCTGGGTACCGATTACATCGACATCTATCAGGTTCACTGGCCGGACCCGGAGGTGCCGATCGAAGAAACCGCCGGCGCGATGCGCGAGCTGTACGAGCAGGGGAAGATCCGTGCCATCGGCGTGAGCAATTTCTCCGTGCCCCAGCTCAAGGCGTTCCGTGCCGTAGCCCCGCTGCACGTGGTGCAGTCTCCGTACAACCTGTTCGAGCGTGGCATCGAGGCTGAGATACTGCCCTACTGCCTTGCGAACGGCATCGCGACGTTTGGCTACGGCGCATTGTGCCGCGGCTTGTTGAGTGGTCGCATGAAGCTCGACAGTGCATTCGGTGACGGGGATTTGCGGCGACTCGATCCCAAATTCCAGCCGCCACGTTACGCCCAGTATCTCAGTGCCGTCGCGCAGCTCGATCGGCTCGCGCAGCGCCTGTACGGCAGGGGCGTGATTCAGCTGGCTGTGCGCTGGATGCTCGACCAGGGGATCAGCGTGGCGCTGTGGGGAGGCCGCCGCCCCGAGCAGCTGCGCGACGCACTAGGATTGGGAGGTTGGACGGTGGGCGCGACGGCGCGAGCGCAGATCGATCGCATCCTGAGCTCGACCGTCATCGACTCCGTCGGGCCGGAATTCATGGCCCCGCCGACGCGACGCCCCGCACACATCTCAGAGGAGACACAGACATGAATATTGGCTTCATTGGATTAGGGCATATGGGCTCGGCCATGGCGAGAAACCTCATCGTAGCCGGGCACGCGGTCACGGTTTTCAATCGCACGCCGGACAAGGCCCGCGCGCTGGTTGAGCTCGGCGCCCACGAGGCCCTGGACATCGCCAGCGCCTGCTGGGGCGATGTCGTGATCACCATGCTGGCGGACGACGCCGCGGTCACGGACACCGTGCTGGGCAAGGACGGCATAGTCGCAAATCTTCCGCCGCATGCGATCCATGTGTCCATGAGCACGATCAGCGTTGCGCTCTCACAGCGCTTGGCGCAGGCGCACAGGCTAGCAGGGCAGCGTTACGTCGCCGCCACCGTGATGGGTCGCCCGGATATGGCGGCCGAGGCCAAGCTTTTTATCCTCGCTGCAGGCGATCCTGCGGCTGTCGAGACTTGCATGCCGCTGTTCGACTGCTTGGGACAGAAGACCTCTATTGTTGGTGCGGAGCCTTCCGCGGCGAACCTGATCAAACTCACCGCCAACTTTCTGCAAGCGGCCGTCATCGAAGCGCTGGGCGAGGCGCTTGCGCTGGTCGGCAAGTCCGGCATCGACAAGCGCAAGTACATCGACATTCTCACCTCGACGGTGTTCACCGCCCCAGCCTACAAGATCTTTGGTCCGCTGATCGCCGAGGGCAAATTTGAGCCCGCGGCCTTCGCCGCGCCACTGGGCTACAAGGACATCCGCCTCGCCTTGGCTGCGGCCGAAAACCTGCGGGTGCCGATGCCCCTTGCCAACCTGCTGCACGATCGATTCGTGCAGCTCTTCGCCCAGGGCGGCGAGCACCTCGATTGGTCTGCCATCGGGGCTCTGGCGGGACAGGATGCGGGTGACCGTCAGCATCCGGCGGCTGCGGTATAACGCCCCTCAGACAATAACAGCAAGTCCGGAGTATTCATGAAGTATGCATCGATTCCGGCCATCCCGATGATGCTGAGCGTCACCGGCGGGTATGTCGACACGGCCGGTTACGTGGCTCTGCAAGGGCTGTTTACCGCACACGTCACCGGCAACTTTGTCACGCTCGGCGCCTCACTGGTCTCCGGCTCTTCGGGGGCATTGGCGAAACTGCTGGCACTCCCGACCTTCTGCATCGTGATTGTTCTCATCCGTTGGCTGGGTCTTGGCCTGCAAGCGCGCGGGGTGCCGGCACTTCGCAGCCTGTTGACGCTCAAGGTTGTGCTGCTCGCCGCCGCAGCGGCGCTGGCCATTCGCTGCGGTCCTTTCTTAAGCAGTGACGGCGGACCGGCACTAGTCACCGGGCTCACGCTGGTCGCCGCGATGGCCATTCAGAATGCCGCGCAGCGAATTCATCTCGGCAGCTCGCCGCCGACCACCCTCATGACGGGCACGACCACGCAGATCATGATCGATATCGCGGATCTGAGCCACGGCATACCGGCGGACAAGGCGGAGGCGGCACGCGCCCGGCTTACGCGCATGACGGCAAGTGTCGTGGCATTTGCCTTCGGCTGCGCCATGGCGGCGCTGCTGTATGCGCGGGTCGGCATCTATTGCTTCCTGATTCCCCCACTGCTCGGTATCGCCACCTTGACCTTGCGCATGGCCCCGTTCGAGACCGGCACGCTCTAAGAGCGGGCGCCGGCTTCAAATGAAATGATCCGAGCCGCTGTTGCAATCATTCAGTGATTCGGCAAGCCCAAAGTCGCTCCATGCAACCTCACACTCCCCGCTCCTCTCAGCTGCCCGTATGCTTGCCATAGTCCGCATTGCGCTGAGCCGACCCTACACCTTCGTCGTGGTGGCGTTGCTCATCTTAATGCTCGGCGCGCTCGCCGCGCTGCGCATGCCGGTCGATATCTTCCCGAGCATCAACGTCCCGATCATCGGAGTCGCCTGGCAGTACCAGGGCTTGCCGCCCGATCAGATGGCCGGGCGCATCATCACCCCGTTCGAGCGCGCGCTGACGACGACAGTCAACGACATCGAGCACATCGAGGCCAATTCCTATACCACCTTCGGCATCGTCAAAATATATTTCCATCAGTCGGTCAATATCGCTACCGCGAATGCGCAGGTCACCGCGATTTCCCAGACCCTGCTCAAGCAGATGCCGCCGGGCACCACCCCGCCGCTGATCATCAATTACAGTGCCTCGACGGTCCCCATCCTGCAGCTTGCCCTGTCGGGCAAGGGACTCACCGAGCAGAATCTCACGGATCTTGGCATGAATTTCGTACGCCCACGCCTGGTCACGGTTCAGGGCGCGGGCATTCCCTGGCCGTTCGGCGGCAAGGCGCCTCAGGTCATGTTCGACCTCGACACCGCCGCCATGCAGGCGCGCGATCTGACCGGTCTGGATGTCGCCAATGCGCTTGCCGCGCAGAATCTGACCACCCCGGTCGGCACCGAGAAAATCGGCGATTACGAGTACACCGTCAACCTCAACAGCGCGGTAGCAAAGATTTCGGATCTCGACGATCTGCCGGTCAAGAGCATCGGCGGCGCAATGGTCTACATGCACGATGTTGCCCAGGTTCATAACGGCAATGCGGTGCAGACCAACGTCGTGCATGTGGATGGCAGTCGCTCGGTGTTGCTGAGCATTTTCAAGAACGGCGCGACCTCCACGCTCGATATCGTCAGCGGCATCAAGAAGATGCTAAACGTCATCAAGCCCTCGCTGCCCGATGCACTCGAGATCAAGCCGATTGCCGATCAGTCGATATTCGTGCGTGCCTCGATTCAGGGCGTGATCCGCGAGGCCGTGATCGCCGCCGCGCTCACCAGCCTGATGATCCTGCTGTTCCTGGGCAGCTGGCGCTCCACCCTGATCGTGACCACCTCGATTCCGCTGTCGATCTTGGGCGCGATCGGCGCGCTGTCCGCGATCGGCGAGACGCTCAATATCATGACACTCGGCGGTCTGGCGCTGGCCGTGGGCATCCTGGTCGACGAGGCCACGGTGACCATAGAAAGCATCAACTATCACCTCGAGCAGGGCAAGGAGGTGTCGACCGCGATCATGGATGGCGCCTCGCAAATCGTCGTGCCCGCCTTCGTGTCGCTGCTGTGCATCTGCATCGTGTTCATTCCGATGTTCTTTCTGGACGGCGTGGCCCGCTTTCTGTTCGTTCCCATGGCCGAGAGCGTGATGTTCGCCATGGTGTTCTCGTTCCTGCTGTCGCGAACGCTGGTGCCGACGATGGCGAAATATCTGTTGCGTGCGCACCAGGCGCGCAGCGAATCGGCCTCGAACAATCCGCTGGTGCGCTTGCAGCGCGGCTTCGAGGTGCGCTTCGAGCAGTTGCGGACCGGATATCATGGCCTGCTGGGGCTCGCCATCGAGCATCGGCGCCTGTTCGTCTCAGGGTTTCTCGGCTTCGTCGTCCTCTCCTTCCTGCTTGCGCCGTTTCTCGGCCGTAACTTTTTCCCGCAGGTCGATGGCGGTCAGATACTGCTGCATGCACGCGCTCCGGTCGGCATGCGCATCGAGGAAACCGCCGCGCGCTTCTCTCAAGTAGAGCAAGCCATCCGCCAGGTCATCCCGCCGGCGGAAATCGCGGCGGTGGTGGACAATGTCGGCACTTATATTTCATCGATCAATACGGTCTACAACAACACCGGCACGATCGGCGAGTCTGACGGAGACATCCAGATATCGCTGAATCCCGGGCATGCGCCGACCGCCGGATACATCGCCCGACTGCGCGAGCAATTGCCGCGTCGCTTTCCCGGCATGAGCTTTGCGTTTCTGCCCGCCGATATCGTCAGTCAGATCCTGAATTTCGGCGCGCCCGCCCCGATCGACCTGCAGGTCCGGGGCAATGATCTCGCGGCGGATTACGCCTACGCCAACACGCTCTTAGGCCAAGTGCGCCAGGTCACCGGCGTGGCGGATGCGCGCATTCAGCAGTCGGCTGCGCAGCCGAGCATCGATGTGACCATGGACCGCACGCGTGCGCAGTACACCGGCGTCACGCCGGCCGACGTGACCAACAGCCTGGTGGTCAATCTCGCCAGTTCTTCCCAAGTGGCGCCCACCTACTGGCTGAATGAGAAGAACGGCGTCGTGTATCCGATTGCCCTGCAGACGCCGCAATATCAAATCGACACGCTGCCGGAGCTGCGCAATCTGCCGATCAATGCCACCGGGGCGCCCACCACGGTGCTCGGGGGCATCGCGGACATTCGCCGCAACCACAACAATGCCGTGGTATCGCAGTACGACATTTCGCCGCTGGTGGAGATCTACGCCACCACCCAGGGGCGCGATCTGGGCGCGGTCTCGAAGGACATCCGCGGCATCATGGCGCGCAACGACAAGGACAAGCCCAAAGGCGCCATCGTCGCGCTGGTGGGCCAGACGGCGACCATGAACAGTGCCTATGCCGGCCTGCTGTTCGGCCTGCTCGGCGCCATCGTCCTGGTGTACTTCTTGATTGTGATCAACTTTCAGTCATGGAGCGACCCGTTCGTCATCATCACGGCACTGCCGGCGGCGCTCGCCGGGATCATTTGGATGCTGTTTGCGACACAGACCACCCTGTCGGTGCCGGCGCTCACCGGCGCGATCATGTGCATGGGTGTGGCAACGGCCAACAGCGTGCTGGTGATCAGCTTTGCGCGCGAGCGACTCACGGCGCTCGGCGATGCGACGCAGGCCGCGCTCGAGGCGGGATTCGTGCGCCTACGTCCGGTGCTGATGACCGCCCTGGCGATGGTAATCGGCATGCTGCCGATGGCGCTGGGCCTGGGCGAAGGCGGCGAGCAGAACGCCCCGCTCGGCCGCGCGGTGATCGGCGGCCTGATCTTTGCCACCGTGTCCACGCTGTTCTTCGTCCCCGTGGTTTTCAGCATCATCCACCGCAACTACGACGCAAAGCCGGCGCCGCAAGCCAACCCAGGAGCAGTCCATGTCCCAGCCTGATCGAGATGCCAACCGCCCGGTTCTGCGCCGGTTGCGCTGGGTCGGCGGCGCAGTCGCGCTGCTCGCGCTGGTCATCGTTGCGCACGGCATGGTCTCGCGCGCCGCGCAGAACTCGCGCCTGCAAGCCTTGACCGCAGCCGAAGCCATGCCGGTGGTGGCGGTCGTCGCACCCACCAAGGTAGAGAATCAGGCGGGCCTGGTCTTGCCCGGACGGCTGCAGGCCTATATTCAAGCGCCGATCTACGCACGGGTCCCTGGGTACTTGAAGAGCTGGAAGCACGACATCGGCAGTCAGGTGAGGGCCGGCGACATTCTGGCGGAGATCGAGACCCCGGACCTCGATCAGCAACTCGCCCAGGCTCGCGCCGACTTGAGCGTTGCGCAGGCCAATGCCAAATTGGCTCAGATCACCGCCGAGCGTTGGCAGTCGCTCGCCAGCACCGACGCCGTCGCCAAGCAGGACGTCGATCAACGCACCTTTACCTGGAATGCCAACATTGCCCAGGTCAAGGCTGCGCAGGCGAATGTCGATCGCCTGAGGGCCGAAGAGAACTTCAAGCGCCTGGTCGCTCCATTTGATGGGATCGTCACGGCGCGCGACACCGACATTGGCGCGCTCATCAATGTGGGAGCCGCCGGCGGCGCGCAGCTGTTCGTCGTCTCCGAGACGAGCAGGCTGCGTGTCTATGTGAACGTGCCGCAGAGCGACGTGCCAAGCGTGCCGCCGGGCACGCAGGCGACGATCACCGTGCCCGAACATCCCAACAAGACCTATACCGGCACCGTCGAGGCGTCGGCACAAGCCGTCAACCCGAGCACCGGCACGACCCTGATGCAGCTCATCGTCGACAATCACGCCGGTCAATTGATGCCGGGCGACTACGCCAGCATCCATCTGCAGGTCGCCTCCGCCCCCAACGTGCTCAGCGTGCCCTCGAGCGCGCTGATATTCGACGCCAAGGGACTCTCGGTCGCCACCGTGGGCGCCGATAATCGCGTGCTGCTGAAAGCCGTGTCGATCGCGCGCGATTTGGGCGCGGTGGTCGAGCTCGCATCCGGTGTGGCGCCGAACGATCGGGTGATCGAGAATCCCCCTGATGGCGTCGGCAACGGTGCCCTGGTGCGCCTGGCGGGGAGGAAATCCAGTGAAAAAAGCTGATTCTCTAGCCTCGGCCGGTATCGCGCTCGCGCTGCTGAGCTCCTGCTCGCTTGCCCCGCCGCTGAAAGTTCCGAGCGTCCCGACCGCGGTCGCCTATAAGGAGCTTGGTCCCTGGACCATGGCGCAGCCGGCCGACCGCCTGCCGCGCGACAGTTGGTGGACACTCTACGACAGCGCAGAGCTCGACCAGCTGGAGACCAGACTGATCGCCGGAAACCCCACGCTGGCCGCCGCCTTGGGCAATTACGCACAGGCCAAGGCGCTCAGCGATCAGGCGCGCGCGGGACTTTTTCCCACGCTCGGTGTCGGCGCCAGCGTCACGCGCAATCGCGAGTCGGTGAACGCGCCGCTGAGAGGTCCCACCACTCCAGTCAATTATAATAATGACACGGTGGGCGGCAGCATCGGCTACGAGCTGGACTTGTGGGGCCAGATTCGCAACGAAGTCGCCGCCGGCGAGGCCAATGCTGCCGCATCGGCCGCCGATCTTGAGAACGCCCGGCTATCGCTCATTGGGCAGCTCGTCGATGACTATATTCAGTTGCGCAGTCTCGACCGCGACAGCGCCATCCTCGATGCCACGGTGGCCGCCTACGCGCGCGCCCTCACCCTGACGCAACAGCGCCACGATGCCGGGATCGCGCCTGGTCTGGACGTCTCGCAGGCGCAGACCCAGCTCGATGCCGCACGCTCCCAGGTGGCGCAAACACTGGCGCAGCGAGCATTGATGGAACATGCCATTGCGGCGCTATTGGGCGAGTCGGCCTCGAGCTTCTCACTCAAGCCGCAGATCGTTGCGATCACGCTGCCACAGATCCCCAGCGGCGTTCCCAGCACCTTGCTAGAGCGCCGGCCCGATATTGCGGCGGCGCAAAGGCGCATGGTCGCGGCCAATGCCAACATTGGAGTGGCTCGCGCGGCGTATTATCCCAGCCTCACACTGGGCGCGCAGGGCGGCTACCAGAGCACCAGCATTTCGAACTGGCTCACCGCGCCGAGCTCGTTCTGGGCCATCGGACCGAACGCGCTGCTGAGTGTATTTGACGGCGGATTACGCCGCGCGCAGGTTGCCCAGGCGCGCGCGCAGTTCGACACAGCGGCCGCGAATTACCGCGGCGTCGCCATCGGTGCGTTTCAGCAGGTCGAGGACAGCCTTGCCACGCTCAATCATTATCACGATGCCGCCGAGGAAGAGAAGGCGGCGCTGGATGCGGCGCAGCGGACGCTGGATCTTTCCATGGCGCTCTACGTCAAGGGTGCGGTCGACTATCTCACCGTCGTCACCTCGCAGACCGCCGTGCTGCAGACTCAGCTGGAATCGCTGTCACTCGATACCCAGCGGCTGCGCGCCAGCGTCGACCTCATCCGCGCGCTCGGCGGCGGTTGGGAGGATTCCGCGGCTGCAGTACAGTCGTGATCGCAAGGTATAACTAGGGAGGTGCTGACCCATGTCTGCAAATGATGGAAAGACGAGCCGCCGGGAATTCCTGACCACCAGTATCGCGCTCGCGCCGCTGGCGGCACTGGTTCCCGCGAGCGCGGCCGTGCAGTCCGCGGAAGTCGGCAATGCGCAGCCAAGTGCGCCTAAGCAAGAGCACCCGACGCAGCCCGACTATCAGCCTGCATTTTTCACACCGGAGGAGTGGGCCTTCATTAATGCAGCATGCGCGCGCCTGATTCCGGCCGACGAACATGGGCCCTCGGCGGTCGAGCTCGGCGTTCCCCAATACATCGATCGGCAGATGGGCACGCCGTGGGCCGATGGGGCGATCTGGTACATGCAGGGACCCTTCTTTGAAGCAGCTGCAGAATTCGGCTATCAATCGCAGCTCACACCCAAGCAGCAGTATCGATTGGGGATCAAGGCCATCGACGCGCTGTGCCGGCAGAAGCTGAACAATGCGTTCGCCGCCCTCGATGCATCAAAGCAGGATGAGGTCCTCAAGGACATTCAAAAGGGCAGCTTGACCTCGACCGACTTGTCCCTGGCGACGTTCTTCTCCGACTTTCTGCTCAAGAACGTCATGGAGGGGTTTTTCGGCGATCCCATGTATGGCGGCAACAAGGACATGGCGGCCTGGAAAATGATCCGCTATCCCGGTGTGCGCGCCGACTATCTGGAATGGGTCGGACAGGCCAAACCCTATCCGTATGGACCGGTCAGCATTTATGGGAAGCGCGGCTAATGGCAACCATCAACAAACCCGTCGACGTGGTCATCGTCGGCTTCGGCTGGACCGGAGCGATCATGGCGATCGAGCTCGCGAAGTCCGGGCTCAACGTGCTGGCACTCGAGCGCGGCGCGGATGCCGCCACCGTGCCCAACTGGGCCTACCCCAAGGTGGTCGACGAAATCGCCCAGTCGGCCCGCAACGGCCTGCTGCAGAACCTGTCCAAGACCACGGTCAGCATCCGCCACAGCAAGAACGAGCGCGCATTGCCCTATCGCCAGATCGGTTCGTTCAAGCCCGGCACCGGGGTGGGCGGCGCCGGCATCCACTGGTCAGGCGTGCATTCGCGGGTCATGCCGCAGGAACTGCGCCTGAAGAGTCACATCACCGAGCGTTACGGCAAGCATTTCATTCCGGCCGACATGACGTTGCAGGAC
>Ga0302180_10002222_pt1 | contig 15095 bp, 17 predicted proteins | sample I_Palsa_E3_2_FD_200575 | JGI IMG/M metagenome (GOLD analysis project Ga0302180, IMG submission 200575) | Peat permafrost microbial communities from Stordalen Mire near Abisko, Sweden - I_Palsa_E3_2 | ecosystem: Environmental > Terrestrial > Soil > Palsa > Peat permafrost | place: Sweden... | reverse complement strand
AAAGTGCTGCACCTTGAGATCCAGAAGCTGTTCGGCAAAGTTCTTCGTCCATGCACGCGCGATCTTTGGCTCCGGAACGTTGGTGGAACCGTCCGGATTCACCGTGATGCTGAGCTCGGGCTTTTCGACTTTCACCGAAACCAGATCGACGCGAGTTTCGACCAGCGAAATAATCCTCAATCCGATTCGAATTCGGGTGGCCCGAAAAAATGGAGCGGCCTTGGGCGATTCTTTCCCGTGAATGACGAATGGCGCCACCTCCGCCGTCAGGCTCTGCCAGTTGTAATCGAACTGTCCGGCTTCCACGCGCCCTCCGGTTGCGATTTCCGCGGTGGACACAATCTTGGCTCGCACTTTGTTTTTGAACCAATCCGTTTGCACCACGATAAACGCGGCTAAGGCAGCCATCAGCGCGAGGCCAGCCACGCCGCCCAGGCCGAAGAGCAAGATTTTCTTACGGCGGCTCATTCCAGCGTCTCATCGCGAAACTTGATAGCCACCTGCGCGCGCGTTTCAGCCAGCCAACGGTCCATGGCCTGGTCGACGCGCTGTTCGGTCAAGGTTTGCTCGATATTGACGCGTGCGTCCTCCAGACTCGGAATCGGGACGCCCTCCTGCTTCCATTTGGCGGTTTGTTGCTGATAGTACGCTTGCACGTCGGCGTCCGGGATCTGAATCCCAGGCCGGAAGCGGAAGTCGACAAAACGCAAAAAGGTAGCCTGCCACCACAGCCGCCGTTTCAAGCCGTCGCTCGAGATGCCATACGCTGCAAGCGCCTTTTGGTACGCGGCTTCGGTTCCATAGCCGGCCTCTATTTTCTTCAACGCCTCGTCGGCATCGCTCAACGAAGGCATTGGATAGCGGCTCAACTCCATCTCGCGCCGGACTAAAGATTGATCGATCAACCGCGCGGCAGCCTTCTTTCGCTCGGCACTATCGAGATTGAGCTTCTCCTGGTTTAGGAACGCTGTCACCCGAATCTCATCATCGATCTGACTCTCCGTGATTACCTGATTGCCGACGGAGATGGCTATTCGATCGATGATCTCGGCGGGCAGAAGCCAGGCGCCGAAGACCAGCAGGCAGAGTGCGGCCGGCAGGAGCCTCAAAACGCTTGCCCCAGCGAAATATGGAATTGAAAGACATTGATCCGCTGCTGCACTTCCGGCACCGCCGGAATATGGTTCATCACGCCGCAGTACAGCAGCTCGTTCACGTTGCCTTGGCAGCCGAAGAAGCGCGGCGAATTCGGGCTTAAGGAGAAATCCGCGCGGAACGGTCCGATGGGCGTTCGATAGCGGATGCCGAAGCCGAACGATTGCACGCCGTAATCGAAATCCTTGAGACCGTTTTGGTTGAAGCGCAGGCTGATATTGCCGAGGCTGGAGTATACGTTGCCGACGTCGTTGAAGATCACGCCTCCCAGGTTGTCGCCGATCAGCGGGAATCGAAGTTCAACCGTGTTGAATAGTTCCGCCAGGCCGCCTACGGGAAAGCCCGTGGTGGTGTCGCGCGGTCCAGCTTGAAAATCGGGAAAGGCGCGATCGGACGACGCACCACCCGCGAAAAGACGTTCGGCCAGGGGGAACGGCTCCAGCCCAGAGTAAGGCTCGACAAATCCAAAAGTGGTGGAACGCGCCAGCACCAGGCTCTTACTCAGTGGGTAATAGGTTGCGTTCTGGGTGATCAGACGCCCGAATCCAGTCTGAGACCCGAAAACTTTGGAGGCAAACGCCATGTCCACCGTGGTGTAGATTCCGCGATGCGCGTCCAGCGGATCGTCGCGCCGGTCCAGGATGAAGGTCATGGACGGAAAACCAACTCGCACCGGTTGCGAGAGCAGCGGGATCAGTTCCTGGGCGATCAGTGGTTTGCCGATGATGTCCACCTTGCGGAACGTGAAACGGTATTGCAGCGTAATGTCTCGGGTTAATTTCTGGCCGAGCTGCACCGATCCTTCCTCGCGCTCCGAGGAAAACGTTCGGATATCGTGCGACTTGTCGAACACCGCCGTAAATTGAAGATTGAGGTGCGGGTTGCCTTTAAACTGCGGAGCCAGATAATTCGCCAGCACGCGCTGCTCCAGCGTGGAAAAGAGGCTTTGCAGACTGATAATGTGGCCAACGCCAAAAATATTGAGCCGGCTCACGCCCAGCGAGATCCGGGGACTGAAACCGGTGGTGCCGGCCGGCGAATCCAGCGACGTCGCTCCGCCGCCGATACGCCCGATCTCGGCGCCCACTCCCGTATTCATCAGGTACCGGCCGGCCTCTTCCATCGAATACAGGACGTCCTTGTCCGGTTCGTCGCCCTCCGGATTTTGGATGGCCGTGTTGACCTTGGCGAAAATCCCTAAATCGTACAAGCGTCTTTGGCTGGCATTGATCTGATTCTGCGAAAGCGGATCGCCCGGCGCCAGGCTGATTCGGCTTCTGACCAAATCCGAGCGCGTTCTTTCCAGGCCGTTCACCAGAACATCGCGCACGTAGACTCGTTCGCCGGGCGTCACTATGAACTTCAGGTCCACGCGGTCAGGCTCCGCCGCGGGCATTTCCGTGAACTCAAACTTGGCCGCCGGATAGCCGTTGTTGAAGTAATAATCCAGGATGTTGTCGCGATCCGACGCAACCGAAAAATCGCTGTAGGGCTGTCCTTCGGTAGATTGCAAAATCAATCGCAGCCGCGCCAGATCGGCCTCCGATGCGCCCTCCACATCCAGTTTCGATACGAACCACTGCGGGCCTTCCTTTACTTCAATGGAGATGGCAATGTGTCCCACTTTGCCCTCGTAATCGTCGGTTTCCTTGGAGGTCACCTCCACATCGCGAAAGCCATTGGAGCGGTACAGGTCGCGAAATGCCTCCAGGTCGCGTTCCATGTACTGGCGGCTGTAGCGGCCGTGCCGATACCGGATCAGCGTGGCTGGAATAACGGTCATCCGTTCTCGCAGCGTGGCATCGTCGAAATACTTGTTGCCGGTAATCTCCAGTTTGACCAGCTTGTGAGGAGGCCCGCGGTCCACCTCGTAATCGATCAATTCATCGCCGTTGGGAGGCAGGGCGATGTTGTAGTTTACGCGAGCGTCGAAGTAACCCTTGGTCTGAAAGTAGCTGGCCAGGTCGCGCGTGCCCTCCAGCAACAAATCCTTGTCGACGGAACGCTCTTCATAGATCGGCAGCAGGCTTCGCAATTTCGCATCCGACAGCTTGGCGCCCTTCAGGCGCACCGTGATCAGCGGGCCGCTATCGATGGCGAGTTCCGGAGTGACGGTATTGGTGCCGGGATGATAATCCATATTCGCCAGTGTCACCTTGGCCGCCAGGTGATCGTGCTTGGGATACCAGGAGCGGACATTATCCAAACCCGATAAGGTACGGCTCTCGCTTACCGGCCGCCATCCGAACCAGTTCAACGGACGCATCCAGTGCGTGGATTTGATGATGCTCTGGATGTCACGCTCCGTCTGGCCGTTCGCGATTGCTCCGTCGTATTTCGCGCGCTTTTCAGGATCGATGGCGAAATCGATTTTCACCTGCTGCGTGGCTTCTTCAAAGGTTGTATCCGGCTGGACGCTCGCGTTATAGAAGCCGTTGTGGCGGAGAACGTCCAGCAATCGGTCGCCCGCGCGTTTCATTTCTTCGGGCGAGTATTCGGCGCCCAATTCCAGTTTTGTGGTCACCACCAACTGTCCCTGATTGGGTGGTTCGGGCACGCCGGTTACACGGACGTTACCGATGAAATAGGTGGGTTTCGTCAGGAATTTCAGGATCACGCCGTTCGGACCGAGCGTCGCATCGGCGGCGATATCGGCGTACTCGCCAGTTGCGTATAGCCGCTGGATCGCATCGCGGACGTCCGATGCGCGCAGCGGCTGGCCGATACGAAGCGGCAGGAGCGCCTTGAGTTTGTCGATGGCCAGTGGCTGGCGCTCGGGTTCGAACTGGATGTCCGCAATCGGCTTGCCTTCGTAGGAGCTAGCGGCAGTAGCGATCGGAATCCGGGTTAGTATGGCGAGCGCGGCGACACTGATCCGTAAGCCCAGCCGTGTGGACACTAGCGTCCATCTTAACTTATCGGCTGGTACCATCTGGGTGTATGACTGACAAGGATTGGGAGCGTTATTCGCGCCAAATTCTGTTTCAGGGCATTGGTGAGACCGGGCAGCAACGCTTGTTGGACGCACGCGCCGTGGTGGTGGGTTGCGGTGCACTCGGCAGTTTTCAGGCTGGCGCCCTGGCCAGAGCCGGAGTTGGCCGGTTGCGGATCATCGACCGCGATTACGTGGAGTTCAGCAATCTGCAGCGGCAGTGGCTGTTTGACGAATCGGATGCGGAGCAGGGTTTGCCGAAATCGATCGCGGCCGCTAACAAGCTGCGGGCCATCAATTCCAGCATCCGGATAGAGCCGGTGGTGGCGGATCTGACGCCCGGAAACGTGGGCGATTTGCTGGCCGAATCGAGCCTGATTCTGGACGGCGCCGATAATTTCGAAACGCGCTACCTGATCAACGACTACGCCGTGAGCAACGATCTCCCGTGGATCTATGGCGCGGCCGTGGCGAGTTACGGGATCAGCATGCCGGTTGTGCCCGGGAAGACGGCGTGTTTGCGCTGCCTGTATCCCGACCCTCCCTCAGCCGCGCAGCCCACTTGCGAGACGGCGGGCGTGCTGGGGTCACTTACGGCTTTGATTGCGAGCCTGCAGGTGAGCGAAGCGATCAGGATTCTGTGTGGCGCGGAGCCATCGCGGAAAATCACCACTTTGGATGTGTGGACGGGCGAAATCCGGCAAATCTCTCAGCCTGGTCCGCAAGCGCTTTGTCCCGCGTGCGGCTTGCGGGAGTTCCCTTATTTAAAGGGCGAAAAGCGCGCGCCGGTGAGCTTATGCGGGCGCAACGCGGTGCAGATTCACGAGCGCGCCCGGCCTCTGGATCTTCAGGAGCTGGCCATCCGTCTGACTCCGCTGGGGCCAGTGCGAGCCAACGAATTCGCGCTGCGATTCGAAACTCCACCCTATCTGCTCACCGTTTTCGCCGATGGCCGGGCGATTGTGAAAGGCACCACCGATATCGGGGTCGCGCGCAGTTTGTACTCGCGTTACATTGGTGCATGAGGCCAACGTGAACAGAATACCAATCGTCTTAGCTGCGTTTTCTTTATTGATCTGGCAATCCGGATGCTCGCGCCAGGACAAGGATGAAGCCAAACGCAAGCTCCGCGAAGCGAGTCAGGAACTGAAGCGTGAGACCAAGCAAGCCGGCCAGGAATTGAAGCACGACGCTCACGAGGCGTCCAAGGAAATCAAGAAAGAAACAGAAAAACTCAAGCACGACGGCGACTCGAAGTGACCCGGCGTAGCCACGGCCAAAGGTTTGCGCTCGCGCTTGCGCTAAAATAGGCTGTTAGAAAGGCGCGTGCCATGCGTCGAGTCTTATCTGCCGCCGGAATTTGTTTCTTCCTGATTTTCCCAGCGCTAGCGCAGCGCGGAGGAGGACATGGCGGAGGTGGAGGCGGACACGCTGCTGGCGGTGGAGCACACGTTGGTGGAGGCGGAGTACACGTTGGCGGAGGCGGAGTACACGCCGGCGGCTTTGCGCGCGGAGGCGTTACGCGCTCAGGAACCTTCAACGGCTTCCGCGGGGGATACGGCTTTCGTCCTGGATTCCGCTCGGGCTTCGGATATCGTTACCCCGGATTCTGGCCCTACTACTACGGCGGCGTCGGATACTACGATCCTTACTGGGATTCTTCCTACGCTTATCCGGATTCCGGGTACGGCTACAGTTATCCGTCCACTGACTACGGTTATCAAGCGCCACCAGTAGTCGTTAATCCGGAATTTCAACCCGGTCCGCCGCCGCAGCCCATGGTGCGCGAATACACTGCTCCAGGGCCTCCCACGGCGCCAGCCCGTCAGCAGTATGGCGAGCCGCTCTATCTGATCGCATTCCATAGCGGCGACATTCGCGCCGTGTTGGCTTATTGGGTGCAAGGCAGCACGCTCCACTACGTGACCATGGATCACGAACAGAAGCAGGCGACGCTGGCTTCCGTCGATCGCGCGCTGAGCGAAAGATTGAACGGCGAGCGCAATGTCACGTTCCAATTGCCGCGCTGAAGCTTCTTAGACTGAACGGCCGTAAGACTGTACAATCGAGTGCATGACCAGACGCACGTTGATGGGTACGCTAGCCGTAGCCGCCGCCGCTCCAGCGCAAAAACCGCCCAAAGAATGGAAGCCAAAGCTCGGCGTGCTGGGCCCCTTCACCGAATCGAACGTTGAATTTGCCCGCCAGGAAGGCTTCACGAACATGATCCTGGGCGCGAGCCCGCGTTCGGAACTGGACGCAAAAACCATTACCGACGAAAAGATCGAGCACGTAAAAGCGACGCTGGCGAAGAATCAGATGCACGTTTCCGCGCTGCAGTTGGCCCAGAACCACATCGCGCCCGATGCCAACGCGCGCGCCCGCGATAACGATTATTTTTTGAAAGCCATTGAGCTGGCCGGAAAGCTGGGCGTGCCGTACATCGGAACATGCTCGGGCAAGGACACTCAAAAATCCTTTCAAGCCCAAGTGGACGAGATCGTTCGCGTGTACAACGAGAAGTACTTCGCGGCCTGCGAGCAGAATCACGTAAAGATTTTATGGGAGCCGTGGCCCGGCGGACCGAATCTGGCGGTGAGTCCGGCCGGCTTTGAAGCGTTGTTCAAAGGTTTCGGAAATTCACCCTACGTGGGGCTGCAGTACGATCCTTCGCACTTGGTGTGGCAGATGATGGATCCCATTCAGACCGCGCGTGAGTTTGTGGACAAAATCTACGACGTGCATCTCAAAGACACCGAGATCCGCTGGGACGTGGTGCGGCGCTGGGGGACCTTCCCGGTGAGCCGCAACGTGAACTGGTGGAACTATCGTTTGCCCGGCCTGGGATCCATCAACTGGGCGGAATTTTTCAGCGTCCTGCAGCGCGTGGGCTACACCGGCGCGATGAGCATTGAACACGAAGACGCCCTGTACGGAGAAGACCACCAGGGTCCCGACTTCAGCGAAGACTATAAAACCGGTTTCAAGATGGGTCACCGGTACTTACGGCAATACGTCCCGGATTGACTTCCGTTCAGCTACAACAACTCATCCAGCGCGTCCGCTAACGCCTGCAAATCCCGCTCATCGTTATAAAAATGTGGCGACACCCGCAGATTCCCGCGCCGCGCCGCCACCAGCACTCGCTTGCTGGTGAGAGCGCGAGCCAGTTGGGAAACATCCCGGCCCTCGAATCGCGCGGCAACCACCGGCGATCCGCACAGATCCACGCGTGCCCCGCGCAGGCACAGAACCTCGCGCGTCCGCGCCGCCAAATCCAGCACCCGTTGCTCTATCACGCCGGCGCCGATCTCCAATATCAAATCGAGGGCGGCTTCCAGCGCGTAAATCACCGCGAAGGTGACCGAACCCCCTTCGTATTTCTCCGCGCTATCCGGCAGCTCAGGAACCCCGTGGTGCAAGTTGTCGACATTGCGCCAATCGCGATGGCTGCGCCAGCCCAACACATTCGGCCGAAGCCGGGCGCGCAATTCCGGCCGCACATACATGAACCCGGCGCCGTTCGGCGAGATCATCCACTTGTACGCATGCACCGCGAACATATCCGGCTGCACGCGCCGCGTATCGAATTGCAGCGCGCCCAGGCTCTGCGTTCCATCGACGTACAACAGTACCCCGCGCTCGCGCAAAAATATTCCGATCTCATTGAGCGGCGCCGCGAAGCCGGTATTGTAATTCACGGAGCTGAGGCATACCAGCCGCGTGCGCTCATCCACCGATTCGTAGAAGCGTTCCCAGGCACACTCCACCATCCGTACGCCCAGCCGATCCAGCAATGCGGGCGCGTAGAGGTTGTTCGGAAATTCGTGCTCCAACGTGAGGATTCGATCGCCCTCGCGCCAATCCAGGCCGCCCAGCAGAATTCCCAGCGCGGTGGACGCATTCGAAATGAAAGCAATGTCGTCCGCTTCGCAACCGATCAGGCGGCCCACCTTGGCGCGCACCCGATCCATATCGTCGTACCAGGTCAAGAAATCGCCGCACGCCAATTCATCGCGATGCGCGAAGTGCGCGGCAACCGCTTCAGTTCCGCGGCGCGGCAGTTGGCCAAAGGTGGCCGTGTTCAGGAAAGTCCAGTTTTCGAGCGCGGGAAATTCAGCGCGAACTCGCTCCCAATTCACGCTCATTCGCGCATCTTCGAAGCCACCAAAGCGGCGGCGTAGTCGGTGTCGACATCTTCGGAAGTTTTAGTGCTCCGCTCGACAACCTCCACTTGGCCTTGCGCCAGCTTCTTGCCCACCGTGATGCGATAAGGAATGCCGATCAAGTCCGCATCCTTAAACTTCACCCCCGGACGCTCGTCCCGGTCGTCCAGCACCGCATCCAAGTCCATCTTGAGGCAGCTCTCGTAAATTTCCTGCGCAGCCGAACGCAGCGCGGCGTCGGAATAATTCACCGGCGTCACTACCACCTGGAAGGGAGCGATGGAAGCGGGCAGCGCCATGCCGTCTTTATCGTGATACAGCTCAATGGCGGCCGCCAGGATTCGCTCGATGCCGATACCGTAGGAACCCATGATCACCTTGATCTCCTCGCCCGCCTCGTTGAGCACGCGCAAACCCATGGAATCCGAATAACGATAGCCGAGCTTGAAAATATGGCCGATCTCGACGCATTTGATCAACGAAACTGTTCCTTCGCAGGCCGCGCACATGTCTCCCGCGGCCACTTGCCGTAGATCGAAATACTCAGCTTCGAAATCTTCCCCGGGCGTGACATGGCGCAGATGATAATCGTCTTTATTGGCTCCCGCAATCATGTTGCGGCGGCCTTTCAAAGCCTCATCCGCAATCACGCGCATGTTCTTAACACCCACCGGACCGAGCGATCCGGCATCGGCTCCGAAGAACTGGCGGATTTCTTCCGGATGCGCGGGCCGGATTTCGACGGCCTTCACCGCCGAGCTGAATTTGGTTTCGCTCAGCGAATGGTCGCCACGCATCAGCGCGAGAACGGGCTTGCCGTCCGCCATCATCACCAGGCTTTTTATCTGCGACGTTTCGGGAAGTCCCGTAAACGTCTTTAGGTCCGCGATGGTTTTCTGGCCCGGCGTATGGAACTGCTCCGGCGTGAGATCGGCTTCCGGATCCGCCGCCGCGGGAGGCACGGGACGCGACGCGGCTTTCTCCAGATTCGCGGCATACCCGCAACCGGCGCAGCTCACCACATAATCTTCCCCGGCCTCGGACGCAACCATGAACTCGTGCGATTGCGAGCCGCCCATCGCGCCGGAATGCGCTTCCACCACTTTGTATTTCAAACCGCAGCGGTCGAAAATCTTGCAATAGGCGCCGTAATGCTTGTCGTAGGCTGCGTCCAGCCCGGCGGCATCGATGTCGAAGGTATAGGAGTCCTTCATGATGAATTGCCGAACTCGCAACAATCCCGATTTCGGCCGCGGCTCATCGCGAAACTTGGTTTGAATCTGATACCAAATCTGGGGAAGCTGTTTGTAGCTGCGCAGCTCGCCGCGCGCGATAGACGTCATCACCTCTTCGTGCGTCATTCCCAGGCACAGGTCACGGCGGAATCGATCCTTCAGGCGAAACAGATTATCGCCCATGATGTCCCAGCGCCCGGATTCCTGCCAAAGCTCCGCGGGGTTCAGCGCGGGCAGCAACATCTCCTGGCCTCCGATGGCGTCCATCTCTTCGCGGACAATGCGCGTGATCTTGAGAATGGATCGCTGGGCGAGAAACAGATAGCTATAAATCCCCGCGGCCAATTGCCGGATGTAGCCGGCGCGCAGCAGCAATTGATGACTCACCACCTCAGCTTCAGCCGGGTTCTCGCGCAAGGTGGGAATGAAGAGTTTGCTCCAAAGCATGGAATTTTCAGTGTAGCGCAGCGCTCCCGAGCGCTACGATAAAGGAATGGCGAAAGCCAAGGAAGACGCCCGCCTGGTCCGGCTCACCAAAATCTGCCTCGCCCTTCCCGAGGCTACGCGCCGGCTGAGCGGCCTGCACGCCGGTTTCGCCGTTCGCAAAAAAAGCTTCGCGTACTTTCTGAACAATCATCACGGCGACGGGATCGTGGGACTGAATTCGAAGGTCCTGGCGGGCGATAACAAGGCCCTGGTGGACTCTCAGCCCGATCGATTCTACATGCCTGCCTACCTGGCATCCAAAGGTTGGGTGGGCCTTCGTCTGGATACCGGCAAGATCGATTGGGACGAAGTAACCGAGCTGGTCATGGGCAGCTACAAGCTGATCGCTCCCAAGCGATTGGCGCTTGCTGCAAAATGAAGGATTGACCACCGCGCTCGACCTGCATGTGCCTCTCCGCCGCTATTGGGGCTACGACGAATTCCGGCCGCTGCAGGAGCGCATCATAAACAGCATTCTGGCGGGCAAGGACACGGCCGTGGTCATGCCCACGGGCGGCGGAAAATCGCTGTGCTACCAATTGCCTGCCGTGGTGTCGAGCGGCACCGCCGTGGTTATCTCGCCGCTGATCGCGCTGATGCAGGATCAAGCCGCGCAATTGGCCGAGATGGGAATCGCCGCCGCTGTACTCAACAGCTCCGTCCCCTGGGCCGAGCAGTCGAACGTCATCGCCAGATCCGCGCAAGGCGCGTACCGGCTGTTGTACCTCTCGCCTGAACGCCTGGCGAAGCCGGAAACGGTAGCGTGGCTCTCGCGCGTGCCGATCGCCTTCTTCGCTATTGACGAAGCGCATTGCATCTCCGAATGGGGCCACGAGTTCCGGCCGGAATATCGGCAACTGAGCACGCTGCGCGCGAATTTCCCCGGCAAACCGATCGCCGCGTTCACCGCCAGCGCCACGCAACGGGTCCGCCACGATATCCTGGCGCAGCTTCAACTCCGCGATCCGCACAAATACATCTGCAGCTTTCACCGGCCCAATTTGCAGTACCTGGTGCGCCAATGTGAAAACCAACGCACCCAAGCGCGCCTGTTGGTGGGGGCTTTACGCGCGCACTCAGGCGACAACGTCATCGTGTACGCGCCCACCATCGCGCGCGTGGAAGAGACGGTGGATTTCCTGGCCGAAAAAGGCATCGCCGCGGTGCCTTACCACGCCAAAATGGACAGCCGTGCCCGCCAGCGCAACCAGGAGCGTTGGATGTCGGACGAAGTTCGGATTCTGGTGGGGACCATTGCGTTCGGGCTGGGGATCAACAAAGCGGCCGTGCGCGCCGTGATCCACCTCTCGCTCCCGAAATCCGTGGAACAGTATTATCAGGAAGCCGGCCGCGCCGGCCGGGATGGCCTGCCCTCGGAGTGCGCGCTGTTGTGGCAAAAGAAAGACGCGGGATTGCTGGCCCACTTCATCGAGGCGGTGGCGGATCCCGCTGAGCGCGAGCGCGGCTGGCAGCGCTACCACGTCATTCGCCGCTTTGCCGAATCCAGCGCGTGCCGGCACCGCCAAATCTGTCTGCATTTCGGCGAGACCCCGAAGTGGGAGCGCTGCGAGATGTGCGATGTTTGTGGAACGGCGCCGGAATGGCTGGCCGAACGGTCCGATGCGACGTTGGCGATCGATCGCCGGCCGGAGCGCAAGCGTCATGTGGCGGCGGGCGGCGTCCGGCAGGAAGTTTCGGTCGACCCGGAACTGATCGAATTTCTCAAGGAGTGGCGCCGTGGAGTGGCGGTGCGCGACAATGTTCCCGCGTTTATGGTGGTGCATGACGCCACGCTCGAAGATCTGTGCCGCAAGCAGCCTCGAACCAACGCCCAACTGCTGCATGTTTCCGGCATCGGTGAACGAAAAGCGCAGGCGCACGGCGCAGAGATCCTGGCGGCGCTGGAAGCCTATCGCAGCGGAGTGCGCGCGCGAGTGCAGGAGTCTCCCAAAGTTTCACCCGCCGAGGAGACCATGCGGTTGTTGCGGGAAGGCCGCAACTTTGCGGAAATAGCCCAGCTTCGCGAACGGCGGCTCAGCACCGTGGTGGATCTGGTGGCGGAATTGGTGGAACGCGGGCATCTGCAGTTCGACGAGAAGTGGATCGCAGCGGAGCGCCGTGAACGGATTGAGGCCGCGGTCCAGCAACTCGGCGTCGATCGCATGAAGCCCCTCAAGGACGCGCTGCCGCCCGAAATCACCTATGGAGAAATCCGCCTGGTGGCCGCGAAGTTTCGGCGGGGTTCTCAGTCCCCTGGGTGAGGACCAATGGGGCGTAAGAGCGTAGCCCGACAACGTGAATTCCATATCACAAAAACGTGAACGATATGTAACGATGACCTCCCAATCCGCTTGGTATGATGTGGGTTGAATATGGATAAAGAAACGATGAGCCTGCTCCAAACCGTCTGCGCCGCCGGTGGAGCACGTGCTGGATTCAATGGCGATTCCAACGCGCGGCTGGAGCAGCTGGTAGAGGAAGGGCTGCTGGACTCCGCGAATCCACTGGACGCACACCGAAGCTTTTACCGCCCCACCAAGAAGGGCGTCAGCATGGTGCAAACGCTGCAACTGGCGAAAGCCGCGACCTTTCGCAGCGCTGGCTGAACCTCTCGGCTACCTGATCATCAATCAGTTAGCCGGCCTTCGCGAAAACTAACTCTCCGGTTCTTCCGCTTCCATCCCCTCCAACTGTTCCGCCTGGCTGGCGTAGCGTTTGAGAACTCGGATGGAGGCGCCCGCCGAAAATCCGGAGTAGCGCAAACGGCGGAACGCAGCGGCGAGATTTTTCTCGTCTTTCAAGAATGTCCCCAGTTGCTTGCCTCGGAACTTGCGCGCCAGGAACGCTTCAATCAATTCGGTTTCGTCAGTGGATTTGAAAGCTCGCTCGGTGGCCTGCTCGGCGAGAGTAGGAGCCACGCGGCGCTGGCGCAGGTCGCGCAGCACGCGCATCTTCCCGAATCCCTGGTTCTCTAAACGGGCTGACGCATAATTTTCAGCGAACCGCCGGTCGTCCAGATAGCCCGCCTCCTTCAGTTTTCGAAGCACTTCGTCGACGCTCTCAGCGAGCTCGGCGCGCCGGCGCAATTTCTCGCGTAATTCGCCGGTGGAATACGCGCGGCCGCCCAACAGCCGCAGCGCGTAGTTGGTCAGACCTTCCGGATCTAACGGTTTCGTTTTACGGATAGCCACTTAATGGAACACTATCAGATGACGGACTGCTATTGTAGATGTAGGGAACGAATAGGAAAGGATCATACATGGAGGAAGACAACAAGTTTTCGTATTTCTTTTTGGGCCTGGGACTGGGCGTGGCCGTGGGCCTGCTGTTTGCGCCCAAATCCGGATCTGAAACGCGCGACCTTTTGCTCAACAAAGCCGATGAGGGCAAAGAATACCTGAAGCGCCGCTCGACCGAACTGCGCGACCAGGCCGCCGACGTGGTGGAAAAAGGCAAGAGCGCCGTCACCCGCCAGCGCGATCATCTAAGCGCGGCCGTGGAAGCGGGCAAACAGGCCTATCGTGAAGCAGTCAGCACCACGCCTGCCAGCGATATCACCGAAGGTATCTAATGCAAAAGTAGGTGTCATCATGGACCAGACCACTCTGCTCTACGTTATGACGGCGTTTGTCATCATCGCCGCCGTGGCACTCTCGATTCAAGCGGGAATGCTGGTGGCGGTGAGTAAGAAGACCAAAGAGCTGCACGATAAGATTGTGCCGCTTGTTCCCCAGGTGGAATCGCTGGTGGAAACCACCAAAGCCACCGTCGATCTGAGCAAGAAGCAGATCGCCGAGATCACCACCCGCGCCAACGACATTCTGGATTCCACCAAGAGCCAGCTCGCCATGGTAGAGGAAGTGGTCAGCGATGCGACAGCACGCGCCAAGGTCCAGATGGACCGCGTGGAGCTGGTCCTGGACGATACTCTGAGCCGGGCGCACGAAACGGTGGCTCTGCTGCATAGCGGCATCATGCGTCCATTGCGTGAGATCAACGGGGTCACGGCCGGCATCAGAGCCGCGATGTCGTTCCTATCGCGCGGCAATCGGCCGAGCGTGGCACAGGCCACCAGCGACGAAGAAATGTTTATTTGAGGTTCCGAGCGCTCGCGCCCCGAGCTACTGATTGGGCGGCGGCTGTTGCGGCTGGCTAGACGGCGGAGTAGGAGTGCTGCCGGTCCCAGGCTGCTGCGTTCCAATGCCCTGCCCCGGTTGGGAACCGATTCCGGAGCCGCCATTGGTTACTCCAGTCTGGTTGTTCTGCTGCATGTTTTGCTGTTGCTGCATCATCTGACCCACGCCGGTGGTCTTGTCATTCTTGATGTCGTAAATGAATTCCCACTCCTGATATTTCTTCTTGTCGTTGATCCGATGAATGCCCACGCCTTTGGCCGTGCTGGCCACTCCGGCCAATCCGGTGCCGCCTCCGGTGAGGCCTAACCCTGAGGGGGCCTGCTGTGGCGAAGTCAGTATCTGTTGAACCAGCGCGACCCCTTGATTCGGCTGTTGCCCTGAGATTCCTGCACCGGTGGAAAATCCACCGCGGCCTGGCATCGGCTGATTCGGGTTGTAGGGTTGATTCGGATTATACGGCTGATTCGGATTATACGGTTGATTGGGCTGATAAGGCGTCCCAGCGGGCGATCCCGGCGGAGAAGGCAGTGGATAAGCGGGCTGTCCCGGATACTGCGGCTGTCCCGGATATTGCGGCTGCTGTGGCTGGCCGGTCTGCGAAGGATCGGAAGGTTGAGCGGGTTGCCCGGAAGGTTGCCCCGGATATTGCGGCTGTCCGGGCTGCGAAGGATCGGAAGGCTGTCCGGGCTGAGCCGGTGGTCCCGCTGGTTGATTCGGGTCCTGAGGCTGGGCAGGTTGACCTGCGGGTTGACCTTGGGGTTGCGGCTGCTGCGGAGGATTCTGGGTTTGGTTGGGATCGCTATCGGCCGGCTGAGGCTGCTCCGGACCCCCGCCAATCACGCGATCGCTGGGCCTTCGGGCGGCCATGTTCAACCCTTGATTGATCGGTTGCCCGGTGGTTGGATCGATGTTCGGATCGGTTCCGGTTCCCGTCGCGGTGCTCGCAGATGTCCCACCCGTGGACGTTCCAAATGACGAGCTGCCA
>Ga0302180_10002218_pt1 | contig 15121 bp, 11 predicted proteins | sample I_Palsa_E3_2_FD_200575 | JGI IMG/M metagenome (GOLD analysis project Ga0302180, IMG submission 200575) | Peat permafrost microbial communities from Stordalen Mire near Abisko, Sweden - I_Palsa_E3_2 | ecosystem: Environmental > Terrestrial > Soil > Palsa > Peat permafrost | place: Sweden... | reverse complement strand
GTCGGAAATGTCCTCAACAGCCTGAACGTCTCCGCAAATCTGGTCGCTGACCGTGTCAGGAACTTGAAGAGCGATTCACTCGCCCGCCTGGTCGCGCTGCTGCAGGAAAATTCTGCTCGCCTTGGCACATTCATGACGGACGATGAACGTGGCAAGCGCATCCCTGACTTCCTCGCGCAGCTGTCGAGCCATATTCTCAACACGCAGCGATCGCTCCTCACGGAACTCGAGTCACTCGGCCGCGATATCGACCACATCAAGGATATCGTCTCAACTCAGCAGACCTACGCGAAGCGTTGCGGTGTCAGCGAAACCGTCGATGTGGCGGCACTGGTGGAAGACAGCCTGTCCATGAACCGCGGAGCATTCGCGCGCCATGGCGTCACGCTGAAGCGCGAATTCGAGCCCGTACCGCCTATTACGGTTGACAAGCATAAGGTCCTGCAGATCCTTGTGAATCTCGAGCGCAATGCCAAATGCGCCTGCGATGCATCGGGCCGCACCGATAAGAAGGTTGTTGTCCGCATCGCCAAATCTCCCCACGGAGTGCAGATCCAGGTCATCGACAACGGCGTGGGAATCTCCCCCGAGCATATGGAGCGGATGTTCACACACGGCTTCACGACGAAAAAAGAAGGACACGGCTTCGGCTTGCACAGCGGAGCCCTGACCGCGCGGGAGATCGGCGGCTCCCTCACGGTGTGCAGCGAGGGAGTCGGTCGCGGCGCTGCGTTTACACTCACACTGCCATCGAATCCGCCGGAGCAGAGGCATGGCTAAGGGCGACGCGATCGCCAACCAGCGCATTCTCGTCATCGACGACAATCGGGCGATTCACGACGATTTCCGCAAGATCCTCACGCGGGCGGATGATGGTGAGGCCGACCTTGCGGCAGCCGAGCTTGCGATTTTCGGCGAATCGGCAGCCGTCGATGTGCGCCCCACTTTTGACGTGGATTCCGCGCTGCAAGGCGAACAAGGCGTTGAATGCGTCCGCGCGGCTCTTGCCGCCGGCCATCCCTATGCAGTCGCTTTCGTCGACATGCGCATGCCGCCGGGTTGGGACGGCCTTGAGACCATTGAGAAACTCTGGGCTGTGGATCCCGATGTGCAGGTCGTCATCTGTTCGGCGCATTCCGACTACGATTGGACCGAAGTCGTGGCCCGTCTGGGGCATGCTGACAAACTCCTGATCATCAAAAAACCCTTCGAGCCCATCGAGGTCCTGCAATGCGCGTGTGCGCTGACGCGCAAGTGGGACAACGAGCGCATCGTGCGCCGGCAGATGGATACCTTGGAACAGGTCGTGAGCGCGCGCACCGAGGGCCTGGAGGCTGCAAACAAACAGCTGCGCCATTTAGCGACGCATGATGCGTTGACGGGGCTACCAAACCGCGTATTGCTCGACGATCGCCTGGCGCAGGCGATCGCTCACTCTCAACGCAATGGGCACCTGTTCGCGCTCCTCATGGTCGATCTCGACCGCTTCAAGCTGATCAATGACTCACTCGGCCATCGCGCCGGCGATGAGTTATTGCAGGAAACGGCGCGTCGCCTGACCGGGGTGGCACGAGCCATCGATACGCTTGCCCGCAGCGGTGGCGATGAGTTCGTCATGATCCTGCATCCGATCGACGCGCGCGATGATGCCGAGCTTCTGGCGCAGCGGGTGATCGAAGCGCTCAAACCGACCATGCGCATCGCGGGAGTGGATATTCATACGAGCCCGAGCATCGGCATCGCGTTTTACCCGGCCGACGGCACGACTACCGAAACCTTGATTGCGCGCGCCGATGCGGCCATGTACAGCGCCAAGCAGCGCGGGCGCAACAACGCTCAGTGTTTTGCACCGGGAATGGACACGCAGTCTCAGGACAAGGTCCGCTTGGAAAGCGATCTTCACGAAGCCATCGCGCTGAAGCAGTTCGAACTCGACTATCAGCCCAAGGTCGACGTCAAATCCGGCGCCGTACACAGCGTCGAGGCATTGATTCGCTGGCGGCATCCCCAGCGCGGGCTCATCTCTCCCAACGAATTCATTCCGCTTGCCGAGGACTCCGGGCTCATCGGTCCAATCGGCGGGTGGGTGGTGCGCGAAGCCTGCCGGCAGGCCAAAGCCTGGCAGCGCAAAGGCCTGCCGCAAGTGCGCGTGGCCGTGAATTTGTCGGCTTCGCAGTTCCGCCAAAAGAACCTGCTCGCGACGATCCGTCAGGCCCTGCTCGATGCGGATCTGGATCCGAGCTACCTGGAAGTGGAGCTCACCGAGAGCGCGGTCATGACCAACCCGGAGGAATCGGTCTCGATTCTGGAGCAGCTAAGCAAGATGGGAGTGCTCGTGTCCGTGGATGATTTTGGCACCGGCTACTCCAGCATGAGTTACCTGCGGCGCTTCCCGATCGACAAGCTAAAGATCGACCGCGGATTTATCAGTGAAATCATGACACGCCCGGATGATGCTTCGATCGTGCGCGCCATTGTCTCTCTTGCGCATAGCCTGCGGTTGAAAGTGGTCGCCGAGGGCGTCGAAACCCCTGATCAGCTCGATTTCCTCAAGACCCTGGGCTGCGATCAGTACCAGGGCTTTCACTTCAGTACGCCCGTTTCGGCCGCCGACTTCGAGGAGCTATTGCGCCGGCAGCGCGACGATGAACCGGCCGGCGAAGAATCAGAGGCTGAGCGCACCCACAGCAAGCTTGCGGTTCTGCGTACCGGCTGAGCGGCGCGCTAAAAGCGCGTCCGCAATGCCATTCCCCCAATCCGCATTCTTCCGGATTCGCATCCGCTGCGTTTGTCCTTAAGGACTGGCGCGTCCACCGCCCCAGGCATAATTCAGTTCCACCCCGACCGTCCGCGGCTGGTTGGCCACTTCTCGATTCAACGCCGGAACGAAAAATGATATTTCCTCTGGATCCCCGAGGATGGTTCGCTTATCAAATATGTTGTTCACGAAGCCGTATACCGAGACCTTGGTGTCACTCGACCAGCCGGCGCGAAACTTCACGATATCGCGCGCCGGTACGAGGTTCTGGTTGAAGGTGACGTCGGTCATCGTACCGGTGTACTCGTTGGTGCCGCGCAGAACCACCGCATAGTCATCCGAGATCGGGTGCCGATACACGATCGAGATGGTCTCGGTCCAGTCGGGCACATCCTGCACGCGTTGGCCATCGACAAACGAGGCGCCCGGCACGGCGGAGACGATATTGGCGTGCGTGTAGCCCGCCGAGGTCGTAAGCGTCAGCTCCGACGTCAAGGCAATGCTAGCCTCGAGCTCACCGCCGTACACGTGCGCGGTGCCGGCATTTGAGGTAAACGTGGCACCGCAGGCCTCTGTCACGAGCTGCTGAATGCCCGTCCAATCCTCGTAGTAGATGGCGCCGTTAATCGTCACCCGATTGTCGAATATTCGCAATTTTTCACCCGCCTCGTAGCTCCAGATCGAATCCGGGCTGAACTGGTCCGGGTTTGGCGGACACGTGTTGGGCGATGGCGCGTTGCCACCGCCTGGGCGAAAACCCTTGGCGGCCTGAACGTAGAGCGTCAGATCCTTGGTGGGTTCATAAGACAAGTTGAGCTTGGGATTGACGCCGGATGCCGAGGCCGGTAGCGAGCGGGTAATCGGCGGTCCAATTCCCGAGATCAGGCCGCCATCCTCGATAAGATTCTCGCTACTCTTATAGGAGTAGTAGCGCAACCCACCGGTGATCTTGAAATTATCCAGAAAGCGATACGACGCCTCGCCGAAACCGGCGTATTGCTTGAGATCGTTGTCGAAGGCCAGGTAGAAGTAAGACGGTACGCCGAACAACTCCGCGACAATCGGACCTGGGGTGGTCGTGCCAATGGCGGTATTCGTCTTGTAATCCTCATAGAACGCGCCGACAAGCCATTGAAACGCGCTGTCGCCGGTCGAGGTCAGGCGCACCTCTTCGCTGAATTGGCTCGTGTAGTCCGTCTCGAACGCCGTGACCGGACCGGCTTCCGCATAAGTGACATTCTGAATGCCGAGGAGCTTCGGAGCGCCGTAGAGCGCCGTGAGGAAATCCTGCGCGACTTCAGAGGTGTCCTGCTCGAGGTGGGTCTGACGACGGTAGTACGCCGACGAGGACGTCAACTCGACTGGGCCGAAATCGTATTTGATCGGCAGAGTAAAGAGCTCAAAGCTGTCGGCGTAGGGCTCTTTCTGATCGAAGGGCTGGTAGTGCGCTTCGTATTTGACTCCCGGAGGATCATCGACGAAGTCTGGAGCGCCCTGGGTGATCGTCTGAACGAAAACGGACGGCGTAATGGTCAACGCGTCGGTGGGTTGCCACTGAAGGGCTGCACGCACACCCTGCACCTGCGACCAGTTCGCGTCCTTGTAATCGTGCTCGACCGGCGCGGCGAGGACGTTGCCACGAGTGAAACCACCATTGGTCTCGAGCGGGAACGGATTGAGAACAACGCGGTCGATCCAGCCGCCGGTATAGCTATCGGTGCCGACGATGCGCAGCGCCAGCTTATCCGCCAGTGGGAGGTTCAGCATGCCGTTGACGGTGTAATTGAGCCCGCCGTCCTTGGTATCCGAAGCAATGGCTTGGGCGCTCACTGCAATCCCGCTCGGATCAGGTTGATTGGTCACGAGCTTGATCGTGCCGCCCATCGAGCTTGATCCGTACAGTGTGCCCTGAGGCCCGCGCAAAACCTCGACGCGGTTGAGATCATAAAGCGTGGGGTCTATTACGACGCGGCCCAAGAGAGCCTCATTTGGTGGCGTCAGCGGCGTGTCGTCGAGGTAGAAGCCGACCGTCGGCGCCTGACCGCCCGCGGAGGCGATACCGCGCATCTCATACTCTGTCTGGCCGGGCCCGGAATTGCGCTCCGACACACCCGGCGTTTCATAGCCGACTTCGGACATGTCCGAAATACCGGCAGCCAAAAGCTGCGCGCCCGAGTACGCGGTGACACTCATCGGCGTCGCTTGGACCGTTTCGGAGCGCTTCTCTGCGGTAACCACGATCTCCTGAAGCCCGCCCTGCCCCGCAGACGCATTCGATGCGTTTGCCTCTGGTGTCTGCTGCGCCCACGAGGGCGACGCAATCGCGAGCGCCAAAAGTCCTGCGGCGAATGCGACGTGCAAAATCGAGGCCTCTCTCGCGTCCGCGATCTCTCGATTGGACGTACCGGAGCGCTTCACCATGGTGCTTCCCCTTGACATTCTCCATTTCTACGCCGGCACGACGCCGGTGTGGCGCGAGCGTCAACATCGTTGCCGGGCGCGCACGTCTCCTCTCAAGGACCATACAACGCCGCTCGACCGCGGACAAGCGAATGAGCCTAGGCATCGCCGGCAGAGACTACGTTCGCGCGTCGGCTCGATCGCGCTCCGTATAGCCAATAGATGGCAACCCCGAGCAAAAGCCACAAGCCAAAGCGCCACCAGGTCGCGGCCGGCAAACCTGCGGCCATGTAGCCGCACACCAAAACTGCGCCAACGGGAACTGCTGGCACCGCGGGCGTGCGGAATGGGCGCAATGCCTGTGGATATTTGCGGCGCCACACGAGCACCGCGAGCGCGACAGCGATGAAGGCCGCAAGAACCCCGATCGAAACCATTTGCCCGAGCAGACTGATCGGAAGGACCGCGCTCAGTGCGGCGGCGATGACGGCGGTGACTACCGTCGCCACCGCGGGAGTTCTATAGCGAGCGTGCAAATGCGCAAGCGGCGCCGGCAGCAATCCGTCCTCAGCCATGACGAAGAGGATGCGCGCCTGGGCCATGAGAATCACCAGGAGGACAGAAACCATGCCGACCGTCGCTCCGATTTGTACGACTCGCACGAGCCAATGCAGCTGTGGGCCCGCCGCGTCGATCGCTACCGCAATGGGATTGGCGACATTCAGCTCGCGGTAGTCGACCAACCCGGTGACGATCAACATCATCGGCGCAAACAGCACCGTGCAGAGAGCGAGCGAGCCGATGAGCGCGAACGGTACATCGCGTTGCGGTCGGCGCGCCTCTTGGGCCGCGACTGCGACTGTATCGAATCCGAGATACGTGTAGAACACGATGCCGGCCGCGCGCACCACTCCGCTCCAGCCATACTCGCCCCAGGTGCCCGTATTCTTAGGCAGGAAGGGAATCCAATGGTGCGGATTCACGTACGGAGCGCCGCACGCGATGACGAGGATAATGACGCCCAATTTGATGAGCACTATCACGCCAACAATAGCTGCCGACAGTTGCACACCGCGGATCGCAAGAAGCGCGGTCGCTGCCAGCACCAAAATAGGAAGAACCGCCTGTACCGTCCGCGCGGTTGAGGGATCCATGATACCTAGGAAGCCCGCGAAATAAGCCGCGAAGGCCTGCGCAACGATGGCCGCCGCGAACAGATATTCGAGAATCAACAGCCAGCCGACAAGCCAGCCGACCACACGGCCGAACGCCCGCGTACTGAACGCATAGGCGCTACCGGCGCTTGGAAACATCGCGGAAAGTTCTGCATAGCACAGGCCCGCCAGAGCACACCCGAGCGCGGCGATCATGAATGAGAGCGTGATCGCAGGCCCTGCGAACTGGGCCGCCGCCGGCCCCGGAATAACGAAGATGCCCGATCCGATGATCGCGCCGATACCGATGCCGAGGAGCTGCCAGCGCCCAAGAACCGGGAGCAGCCTTGGGGCAGGTGTACTCTCAGCTATTTCGGGCAACCTGCACTCCTCGAGCCGCCTTCATTGGCGCACCGGAAACGGCCCGGCCCCGCGCTCATCCAGGACATGGCCGGTTTCAAAGCGCGCAAGATTGTGGTGCCGGATCAGATCGGGCGCGGTGCCGGTTGCGATGAAGGTTGCGCAGGCCGCTCCCGAGGCGGGAATGGCTTTGAACCCGCCGTAACACCAGCCGCCGTTGATGAATACGTTGTCGTAGCGAATTCGGTCGATGATGAAGCTGCCGTCCATTGACATGTCGTTGGTTCCTGCCCAGTGACGCAGGATGCGCAGCGATGCCAGCTGCGGCAGAAGTGCCACAGCGCTCTGCACGACATCTTCCAGACGGTACCAGCGCCCTTCTCGTGTGTAAGAGGGGAAGCCGTCGAGGTTGCCGCCCATGACAACTCCGCCGCGATCCGACTGAGTGACGTACACCTCGCCGTGCGGATAGACATAGACAAATACGCTGCTGAGCAACGGCTTGACGGGCTCGGTCACCATCGCCTGCAACAGATGGGTCTCGATGGGCATCTGCACTCCGAGCATCGCCCCAATTGCGCCGCTGTGTCCGGCGACGGCAAAAACGATCTGTTCTGCTTTGACGAATCCGCGCGAAGTCTCTACGCCCGTAGCCGAACCCGCTGCGCTCCTAACGCCCGTGACCTCGCAATCTTCGATGATGTCGACACCGAGCGCTGCGGCGGCACGCGCATAGCCCCAGGCAACGGCGTCGTGCCGCACGGTGCCTCCGCGCCGCTGCAGAAGCGCACCGACCAGGGGGAAACGCCGCGGCAGATGGGGATCAAGCTCGGGCGCAAAGCGAGCGAGCGCACGGGCTTCGATGAGCTCGGCGTCGATTCCGGCGAGTCGCATGGCGTTGCCGCGGCGCGCCAGCGCGACCATGTCGCCGTCGGAGTGCGCAAGATCAACGACGCCGCGCGGACTGTACATGACGTTGTAGTTGAGATCGCGCGACAGGGTTTCCCAGCGCCGCAGTGAATCCTCGTAGAAGTAGTGATTCTGCGGCAGAAGGTAGTTCGAGCGCACGATCGTGGTGTTGCGCCCTACGTTTCCATAGCCCAAGAGGCGCTTTTCCAGAATCGCGACCCGCTTGAAGCCGTGATCCCGCGCTAGGTGATACGCCGTTGCCAACCCGTGGCCGCCGGCCCCGACCACCACTACGTCATAGGCGTCGCGCAGTTGCGCGCCGCTCCACAAAGGACGCCAGTAGCCGTCCCCCGCCATGCGGGCGCGCAACAACGACCAAGCGGAATACTTGGGAGCAGGCTTCCTCAGAAACACTCCGGATATCGAATCGCCAGCCACCGCGTCGAACTAGGGCCAGGATGCGGCTGGCAAACAACGGGGCGAATCATAGAGTGCCGCGACCATCCGCGCGAATCGCCCATCGCAGCGCCGCGCCCGTCGCAAAGTCATTGGGTCTCAAGGCCCATCGGACCGGCAACCTCTTCGAGCGACCTGCGTTCCGCATCGACGCCAAAAGCAAGCGCCAAGCCTCCCGCCAGGATCATCAATAGCGCGCCCAGGATCCAGCCGGACGCCACGGCGGGGCGACTTCCGCTCTGAATCAAAAGCCCGAGCAGAATGGGCGCTACTACTCCGCCGACGCCAGTGCCCACTGCATAGAACACGGCGATGGCGAGCGCGCGCATCTCGAGCGGAAAAATCTCGCTCACGGTCAAATAAGCCGAACTTGCGGCAGCCGAGGCCAAAAAGAATACCGCCGACCAGCACAAAGCCTGACTACGTGCGTCAAGCCAACCGTCAACGAATGCCCAACCGGTCAATGCCAGCCCGAGCCCCGACAGGATGTAGGTCGCCGCGATCATCCGTCGCCGTCCCACGCTGTCGAAAAGCGGCCCCAGCACAAACGGACCCAAGACATTGCCTAGCGCGAACGGAAAGATGTAGAGCGCGACGCGATTGTCAGGAACGCCGTAGAAGCGGCTGAGAACCAGCGCGTAGGTAAAGAAGATCGCGTTATAGAAAAACGCCTGCGCGACCATAAGCGCGAGTGCCACGAGACTACGCTGGCGGTACTGGATCAGCAGCACGCGCGCAACCTCGCCCAACGATGGACCGGGCCCGTCGCCGTAGTCGGTCGTTTTAGTCACCCGCGCGAGATCGCCGGCACGCTCCACGATCTCTGCCTCGATCTGCGCGACGACGGTTTCAGCTTCTTCCGCACGGCCATGCGAGAGTAGCCAGCGGGGGCTTTCCGGAACATGCCGCCTCACTAAGAGAATGACGCCTGCGAAGACGGCACCCAGAAGAAAGCAGGCGCGCCATCCCAGAGCGGGCCCCAGAACGCGTGGATCAAGGAGGACGAGGCTTAAGGCCGCACCGAGCGCAGCCCCGACCCAGAAGCTGCCGTTGATCGACAGATTCACGCGACCGCGCAGGCGGGCGGGAATGAGCTCGTCGATTGCCGAGTTGATCGCGGCGTATTCGCCGCCGATCCCAAACCCCGTGGCGCAGCGACACAGGGCGAACCACGCGTAATCGGGAGCAAACGCGGTGGCCAGGGTCGCACACATATACAATGCAAGAGTCGTCAAGAAGAGCCTCTTGCGCCCCAGCTGATCGGTCAGTCGACCGAAAAAGAGTGCGCCGAGCACGGCACCGCCGATGTAGAGCGAGCCCGACGCACCGATCTCGCCCGCCGAGAGTGACAGGCTATCCGGGCGTTGCAGCACCGCGCCGAGCGAGCCCACAAGCGTGACCTCAAGTCCATCGAGTACCCAGGCGACGCCGAGCGCGATGCAGACCCGCCAGTGCCACCTTGACCAGGGTAGCCTGTCAAGCCGTGCGGGGATGCTGCTCCTGATCAATGCGCGATTCCTGGTCGGTCACAGCGAGGGCGGCTGTTATAAGGCGCACCTCGCATGGCGGGGACGATTTTTCGAGCTAGACCGCTCTTCATCTACAATGACATCGATAGAGTCCGAGCGTCGACCGCCATGCCCACGATACTAACAAGGCCATGCAGTCGCTGGAATAACGGATTTTCGGACCGTCAGCAGTTGCGTAGTGTGCCGCGCCAACGTCGCATCGACGTCGTCCACCATATGAAGCATCCCCGACATGGAAATTGAAAAAAGATCGATCGACTATGTGCCGCTCGCAGAACGGCACGGGCGCGTCTGGCATCTCTGGCCAGTCTGGTTTGTGGGCGGCGCGCATTTGGCGACCTTGGCAGTCGGCGTGCTCGGGATTGCGCTCGGAGGAAATCTAATCTGGACTGCCGCCGCCGTCGTCGCGGGTTGTGCTCTGGGTACGTTCTTCATGGCCTTTCATGCGACTCAAGGCCCGCAACTCGGACTGCCGCAGATGATCCAATCGCGCCCGCAGTTTGGCTATATGGGAGCACTCCTCGTGTGGGGTGTCGCCCTCGTCTCTTACATCGGCTACAACGCCTTTAATGACGTGCTGGCGGCTCAGGCGGTCCATCAATTGGCCGGTTCGCCTTTTCCCAGCGCGTCGGCGACGATTATTGTGTTTTCGATCATCGCCGTGTCTTTGGCGGCAATCGGCTATGACTGGATTCACCGCGCGCAGCGCTACCTTGCGTATCTGCTGATCTCGATATTGTCGGTCGTAACGATCGGTGCGGTGCTGGTGATCCACCTGCCCGCAGGGCAGTTCGATCTGCAGGGATTTAGGGCGGTGCCTTTTTTAGCGCAGTTCTTCGCCGCAGCAGCGTATCAGCTCAGCTGGTCCATCTACGTCTCAGATTATTCGCGCTACCTGCCGCGCGATGTGGGTGTGCGCGCGTCGTTCTGGTGGACCTACGTGGGATCGTTCATCGGGGGGACTTGGACCATGCTAGTCGGCACCTTTGCCGCCGCTTTGCATCCTCATATTGACGTGGCGGCGGCGATGCAGAGCGCCGCAGACGCCGTCATCCCCGGACTTGGGACGCTGCTCCTCGTCGGCGCGCTCTTGGGCTTGGTAACCATTTCGGCACTTAATTTCTATGGCGCCTCTTTGACGCTACTCAGCGTTGCTGACTCGTTCGCGCCGATTGTGTGCACGGTCGCGAAGCGCCTGGTGAGCTTGCTCGGGGCTGCGATTGTCGCCACGGTGATTGCGCTTTTATCATCGAACGACTTCGTGAATCGATTCGCGGATCTGCTCGCCGTGCTGCTATACCTGTTTACGCCTTGGACGGCGATTAACCTCGTGGATTTCTATTTGGTGCGAAAGGGCCACTACTCGGTTCGCGAAATCTTCAATCCGCACGGGATGTACGGACGCTGGAACTGGCGGGGATTGCTCGCCTACGGTATAGGTTTCGTAGTGATGATTCCGTTCTTCAGCACCGGACTTTATACAGGTCCCGTCGCACGAGCCCTCAAAGGGGCGGATCTCGCCATGCTCGTGGGATTGCCGGTCGCGACACTAGTTTATCTGTTGGCGTGCCGATCGATGGACGTAGCAGCGGACCGCAGCCGCGCGGCCATCGCAGACGTCGGTCTCGAGTCCGCCTGAGCTACGCTTCCAACGACGGCCATCAGACGCACCCGGTTCATGGACGAAATACGCTCAAAACCGCGTGCTCAGAATTCGGTGATCCCCCGAACCCGGCCGCCGGCCCATGGAGCCCATTCCCGGTAATGCAGTCGGCATGGCCGTGGCACACGGGAGTGCTTGATCCTCAAGGCCCCATCGGGGACGCAGAGCGAACCATCCTGCTCAATGCGACGACGACATGCTCGCCGTGATCGTGCCGATCATCGTGCTCACATTGGTTTTTGCCTGGCGGTTCCGTTCTGTCAACCGGCACCAAGACGGGCAGCAATAGCGGCGGCGGCACCGGCAACGCTAACGGCGGCCGCGGCGGGGCTGGAGTGCTGCTGAACGGCGGCAAGCTCACCTCGTCCGGCACGATCGCGGGCGGCAGGATGCCCGTTTCCGACGAGTATGGCTCTAAAAGTGGGCGGGCTCGGGGGGCACCAGTGCTCGCAGAGTTTCCGGGCCGAAGCGTCTGCCGTGCCTGTATTCACTGAGCAGATTGTCGTCGGTGATGATTTCGGCGTGCGCCTCGCGCCGCGCGATGAATTCGCGGGCGGGCACCAGGCGCGCTGTGGCGAGCAGTGCCGCGACACTCTTGGCTGGCGCTCCATCGTATGTGAACAAAGCTCCGCCAGGTCGTCGCACCTCGAGCAAACGAGCCGGCACGGGCGCTAACGGCACATCCGCTGCATACCCAAAATTGAAGTAGCAGTAAGCGTATCCGAAGACGGCCTGTAGGGTAGCGAGGACGTCGAACGATCCGGTGGTATTGACGAGAACGATGCCACTCGGATTCAGGTGATCCTTGACTTCGGAAAAATATTCACGCGAGAGTAAATTGCCTGCATTGGCACGCCAGTGGTAGGTTGTATTCTGGACGATGGCGTCAAACTTGGCGTCCGGGTTTCGTCTGAGCCAGCGGCGCCCGTCATCAATGTGGATGTGGATGCGCGGATCCTTGAGGAGCGGAGCTAACTGCACATAGAGACGGGCGAGCTCGGCATATGCAGGATTGATCTCGACGACGTCGATGCGCTCGATACCGGGAAATCCCTGAATAGACCGTACCCACGCACCCGCAGACAGCCCCACGAACAGCACGCGCTTCAGGTTTGGATGTAGCAGTGCCAGCATATACAAGCGATCGAGACGATTCGGATTGGTATCGACGTTTACAGTTGCGATGCCATCGTAAACATTGCCCCCGAATACGTACTCCCCTTTGGAAGTGCTTCCGGTGTGAATCACGCCGTGGCGATTGGCGTAATAGTGCGTCATCGACCAGATGCCGCCCTTCGCAAGGGCACCGAACGAGCCAGGACCCGGCAGGATTGTTTCCAGGGATACTGCGCTCGAAAGCACCGCCGCGGCCAGCGTCACCAGAATGAACTGCGGTTTCGTGCTTTTGAGTGCGCAAGCTGCAGACGCCAAGACGCAAATGGCTGCCGCCACGCCGAAACACTCGTCGACGCTCAAATAGTCGAGCGCCACGAAGCCGGTGACGAGAGGACCGAGCGTGGCGCCGATGATGTTCCCAAAGTAGATGCGCGAGACCGAGCGGCCGACATGCGCGCCCTGCGTGGAGCCGAGATGGTGTACAACCGGGAAGAGAATGCTCTTCAGCGCCGCCGTAATGATTATTGCAATAACCGGAATCAGGAGATTGTCGCTTGGGGCAATAAACCTGCCGATGATCAATGGAGTCAGCACATCGACCAGCGCAGCGATGCCGAGCACCATGGCCGCGGCTGCATAGAGGTTTTTTGATCGCTGACACAGGCGTTTGCCGAAGGCAGCTCCGAGGGCGATCCCGACTAGAAAACATGCCAATACGAACGAGAACGCCGGCGGCAGGCTTTCATACTTAAAGCCGATTACGCGAACCCACAGTATCTCCTCACTCAGGCTCAGGAACCCAATGACGAACGACAGCCACCACGGAAAGCTAAACACGTGTCCCCCGCAGCGCGAACCATACCGTCGCGCTGATGACGACATTGAGAGCGGCCGCGGCGTATATCGTTGCCGTGAGTCCGAGATAGTAGAGGGCGACAAAGCCGGTGAGGCCCGCTCCGAGCGCGGCGCCCAAAGTGTTGGCGAAATACAGCACCCCTACCGAAACCCCCAGATTTCGATACGTGTGAACGACGTGGCTCACGAGAATCGGAAGAGTCGCTCCCATCAGTATCGTCGGAACCAGCAGTAATCCGAAATTCGCGGCGGCAATCGTGGCGAGCGAACCATCCACAGTCGCGGCGCTGGCTGCACGGATGAGCGACGGACTGAAAACGCCAAACGCGGCGGTGGCGAGCTCAACGAGCGCGAACATTTCGAGCGCGCGCCGCGGATAGCGGTCGGCAAGTTCGCCGCCGGCAAGGGACCCGAGACCCAAACCCAGCATGAAGGTGGACACGATGATCGTGACGGATTCGATGTCTACCCCGACGGATTCAAATAACAGCCGCTGCCAGCAAATCTGATAAATGAGCGCCGCGGTGCCGGAGACGAAAAACAAGAGTAACAACCAGTTGTGGTGAGTGCGAGGGTAAGGCTCGGTATTGGCGTGCGCTGCGCACAGGGCAACGGCAGGGCTCTCATCCGTTACCGCCCCGCCGCCGTCCGCGTGTGGTTTCAAATCCATTGTCCCATCCATACCGAGAGGTCACCCTGAAGCGGCCTTGATTGACGCACACAGATCATTCTTTGGACCACCTGCATCAGCAGAGCGCGCACACGCGGCTTCGGCGAAGTCATGGATGCTCCGGACGAGTGACAAGCAGCACGTTCGGCCGCGATGCCATCCTATCTTCAAAGCGCGATGCTGCGCAGCCTATTAAGTCTAAAAGCGCTGCAACTTTTGAAAGGAGATTGAGTTCACACTCACGCCAGTCTTACCGCATTTTATGCCCTTTTTGAAGGCTGCGTCTTCAGCGTGAGGATGGGTCATGGCCGGTGATATATCGGCGCATCCGAAGGCGCATGCGTCCGCGACTTGAAGAAATCGTTCATTAGATCGATCGAGAAAATGCACTTCGTCGATCATTCGACCACCCAGAAACGCATGACTCGCAGGATCATCGGCGCGGACTCCGCTGTGACAGCGTAGCAGCGAGTGCGCAGAACCGTGCCATAGGTGGGGCATATGGCGAACTATCAGATGTCCCAGAGAGACCGGAGATACGGCACCGATCGCCTCCCAGACACGGTCCAAGCTTTGGTGCGTGATTAACTGACCTTGCAAAAGGTGACGATGGTGCCACCGAGCACAATCAAGGCGCCTCCCACAATGATGGGCACCGATGGCACGGCGCGAAACACCACGAAATTGATCACCTGCCAGACAACGAACAGCGTCGCGATATAGAGGCCTACGACCTGGCCAAATTCCAACGGTGCGAGATTGACGAAGGTGCCATACCCAAGAAGGAGTACGGCGCCAGCGAGGAATAGCCCCATGCGCGCCGTACCCGCATGGTTATAGATAGCAATGCGGACGACCGCGTCGCCGCTGACTTCCAACGTGGTCGCGATCAGAAGCAGAATCATGATCGGAATGCCCTGTAATAGTTCGCGCACGATGAATCTCCGACTGGTGAACTGAGCCATCAAAGTATGTCACAGTTGCTGCCATTTCTCGTCAGCAGCCGTGCGACTTCGCGTGCGTTTCTAGCTCGCGTCGCGCCTTCTCGGTGTCGAGTCGTGCTTGTTCGGCGGTTCGCTGCAGCTCTCTGTATTCATCCAGAATCGAGATGCCCAGCTTCTGGTGGCACTGGGTCACTGCCTTGGAGTATTGGCTCGTGGCAGCTTCATACGCATTCATCAGACGCTACTTCTCGTCACAGTTCATGATGCGCCGCGAAGACCTGGTAATTACGATTCTGCGTTCGCGTCC
>Ga0302180_10002215_pt1 | contig 15139 bp, 15 predicted proteins | sample I_Palsa_E3_2_FD_200575 | JGI IMG/M metagenome (GOLD analysis project Ga0302180, IMG submission 200575) | Peat permafrost microbial communities from Stordalen Mire near Abisko, Sweden - I_Palsa_E3_2 | ecosystem: Environmental > Terrestrial > Soil > Palsa > Peat permafrost | place: Sweden... | reverse complement strand
TCGGGGTGCTGGGCGGCTGGCAACGGATCGAGTCGTGGGCGGCGGCGGGGCGGTTGTCGGCGGTGGCAGAGCTGATCCGCCGCCGCCCCGGCACCCACGGTGATCGCGGCACGTGCAGCGGGATCCCGGCGTCATGGGGGAAGTTCTGCGCCGATGAGGTCGCGGTCGCGCTCAGTATTTCGCGGTGGGCAGCCGAACGGACGACCGCCGTGGCCCGTGACCTGGCTACCTGCCTGCCGGCGACTAACCGGGCGCTGGGTGAAGGCGTGATCGACGCCTACAAGGCCCAGGTGATCGCGGAGGCCACCCGGGTCCTGGACGATGCCGCCACCGCTGAGGCCGAAGCGTCGGTGTTCGCTGCTGGGGTGGCGGGGAAGACCCCGGGGCAGATCCGGGCGCTGATCGCCCGTGCCGTCCTGAAAGCCGACCCGGCCGGGGCGAAGAAACGGCGGGAACAGGCCCAGCGCGATGCGCGGGTGGAGTTGTGGCGTGAGGACGCGGGGACGGCGGCGATCTGCGGGTTCGGGTTGCCGCCTGATGCGGCGCTGGCCGCAGACCAGCAGATCACCGCCCGGGCCGCGGAGCTGAAAGCCGCCGGGGTGCCCGGCAGCACCGATCAGCTCCGGGTCCGCGCCTACCTGGACGCCCTGCTGGGACAAAACACCGCCGCCCGCTACGGAACCACCATAAACACCCACGGCAATGAGCACGCTCCCGGCGGCGAACGGTCCCCGGGCAGTGGAGGTACTCAGGCCGGTGACGGCGGCCCAAAGGACTGTGCCACCCCGGACGATAGCGGTGCTCCGCACGATAGCGACGCCCCGCAGGACGGTGGCGCCCCGCAGACCGGCGATGGCCCGCACGGCGATGGACACGCCCCGGGCGATGGACACGCCCCGGGCAGCGAAAGCCCGCATGACAGTGACAGCGCTATGGCCGCAGACGGCCCAGCGGCCAGTCCCGCTGGCCAGCACCCGGAGCCCGGCCAGGCCAGCAGCCACGACCACGCCGATGGACACAGCCAGGGCGCTCACCCCGCCGGGGCGGGTTACCCCGCCGCCCGGATCAACCTGACCATAGTCAACCGTTCTTCGTATGCCTGGCCTGATGGTTACTCTGCGTTGTACCGTTCGTCCCGCCTCGCGCGCGCGTGCACGCGTCTGCACGCATCGGGACCACACGCGCGGTGAGACGAGACAATGAGACGATCGCGCACCGTGATGTCTGCCGGCTACTGTCGCGTCTGGCCGTGACGGGCGGGTCCCGTCGAGGGCTGCCACGCTGAGGGAAGGCCGAACTTGGGAAACGGCCGACTGCTCAACTGGCCTATTGAGGGATACATTTAGCAACTGCGGTGCACAACAGTGCCGTCAGTGCTGGGCCGTATCCTTGTGCTTATGAGTACCCGTGCTGACGTCTCGCTCATCCCTGCCACTACTGCTCTTCATCTGTTCGATTCAATCTTTGCACTTTACTATGACACATTTTCTAAGCCGCCGTACCAGTGGCCCGAAGGCGAGGCAAGAGAATACCAGATACGTTTCGAGCGGCTCGCGGCTGATCCGACCTTTGGTATCGCGGTCGCCCAGATCGAATCCAATCTAGTTGGCTTTTCCTATGGATATACGCTCCGCACTAATACAAAGTGGTGGGATGGCTTCATCACCCCGGTTCCCGAAACGGTTAGGGCGGAATGGGAAGGCCGCACTTTCGCGCTTATTGATTTTGCCGTAGCCGAGCCGGTCAGGGGTACTGGCATTGGGCGGAATCTGCACGATGTCTTGCTGGACAGCCGACAGGAAGAGCGTGCCACGCTGGCGATGGAGCCGAGAGCGCATCAGGCCAGAGCGGTTTACGAGCACTGGGGATGGCAAGTTGTCGGGCACCTGGAAGGGCCAACCACAGATTTTGCACCGGAGTTCGATATTATGGTGCACCCGCTGAGGGCCGACCGCTGACGTTAACTCAGATGGTAGGTCTGAAGCTGGTCGTCAAGCTCGCGGACTGCGGAAAAATTCTGCCACGGCTTGAGTTTCTGGTGTGCTGACCGAAGGTGGGTAAGCAGGCGAGCCGAACGATTCTGCGCCGCAAGGCTCACCGCTTCCCCGATGATCACGGCGGCTTGGTCAATCTCATTTGCGGCCATATACGCATCGCCGAGGAAGAGCTTGGTAAAGGCGAAATTTCGCACGAAGGCTGGCTCAATTAGATCCAGAGATTCTTCTCCCGCGCGGATTGCTCCCTGGACGTCACCTAGTTGCAGCAGGCAATGGCTTCGAGTGCCGGCCAATTGGCCTGGCGTGTAGAAATACATGCGGGACTGGCCATCCGCATCACAAGGAGCAGTCAGGTTCTCCTGTGCCCTATCGAGTTGCCGCATGCAGGCTGCCGCCTGACCATCCCGGGCGAAAGCGCGGGCGGCTACATCAGCAGCATACGCGCGGAGGCGCGGCTCGTTAGTTTGGCTCGCCCAGCCTTGCGCGGCTACCGCGTGATCAATTCCAACGCGCGGCTGACCGCGCCAGGTCGCTAGGTGACTCATCGTGCAAAGCACCAAAGCGCCCAGTTCGGTATTTTGCGCCTCGTGCGCCGTTGTGCGCGCATGTTCGTAGTAATAGCTGGCACCGTCAAAGTCTGTCAAGTCGTAAAGGACCCAGCCTGTTTGCAATGAGAAGTTACTGAAAAGCGATAGGAGCCGTGGCCGGAGGCGGCTAGGGCATTCGGGCAAGATCAGGCGCACCACATTGCGTTGCGCTTGCACCGTTTCCAGCGTCGCCTGTGCACCTAGTGCGTCATCTTGCTGTATGAGGCGCCACAACACGTTCTCGATATGGTCAATAAGGGAGTTGTCGACCCGGCTCGGGGTTTCGATCCCGCGCGCAATCCGCATTTGCTCGCCGGCGTCGAATCCCTCATATAGCGGACTTGCGGCGACCGCCGAGGCTGCCCAGCCGAGGAGCCGTAGCAACTCGCGGCGTTTCATGTTATTAGCCCAGTGCGAGAGCATATATGCGAACCGATCGTATGCTCGTTCACGTGCTTCTTCCGAGTCGGGCACCGTTTCGCTCAGCAGGCTAAGCTCATCCAAATACGGTGCGAAAGGCTCCACATTCCGGGCGTCCAGCGCGGTGCTGCCGTCTTGCTTAACAAGGCTGCCCGCAGGTGCGGCGTCCACGTGTTCGTTCGGGTTAGATTCATTCCCTTCACCTTTATCCGGCTCAGCAAACCCCAGCTCACGAAACGGCCGGTTCAGAAGAGCACTCAAAGCCCGCCGGTAGGCTGGCAGCGGCATAGCCGTTTCACCGTCTTCCCAGCGTGCAATCGTACGGTAGTTGCAAGCGATTTTCACACCGAGAGCACGGGCCACCTCTACCACGGATTCGGAAAATTCTTCGCGCGTTTCCTGGCGTTCCACCTCACGGATACGGCGAAGGATACGATTCGGTGATCTTTTCCTGCCGGTCACAGTAACACTCCCTGCCAATGATCCTAATGGCTTTCATCCAGTGTAATCGGCCACCGCTACAGCCTGCCATGCAGATGCCATAAGGCTGCCACCCAGTATGTCATGGCCGGCTGCTGCCCCGGCACACATCCTTGCTGATATGCAATCGGCGATGAGTAAGGACGTGATCCGGCGATGAGGAGGAACGCACCCAGCACAGGCGAGCCAGGCGCCGGCATGCCCGGGAAAGCCGAACCAAGCCTGCCGCGTGAGGTACTGGGCGCCAGGCTGCGGGCCGAGCGTGAGGCGCGCGGGTGGACATCCCGGAAGCTGGCAGAAAAGCTCAGTGATGCTTCATCCGGGATCTGCGATGTTCCAGATGTCGAATCGATCATCCCCCAGATACGCCGCTGGGAACGCGGTGCATCCGGGATAGGTGACCATTACCAGACCTTGTACTGCGTGGTATTTGAGACGAGTATTGAGTTGTTCACAATATCGCCGGAACATCCGTGACTGCGGCATCCGTCATGCCCTATGCTGACGAAGACGAATTCCGCGAGATAGCCCGGAACATTGAGGAGAGATCACCGCACTGGCTTGTGGTGTGGGGCACCTATACGCGGCAGTTCGTCGCTTTTCCTTTGTTTGACGCGCCGCCGGGGACGATTCTCACGGCAGGTTACCCGGATGCGCTCACCGGGCGCATGCGGGAAGCCGAGCGCAGATTCCAGCGCAGAACCGGAGAAGCGAGCTGGCATGAGACCGGGCGACCGGAAGACACGTGAGGCATGGCTGCACAGGCACCAGGAACCAGTCCGGCCGACCCAGTGAACGGGACCGCGCCGGAGTACCTGCCGTGACGTTTACCGGCATAAGGAGTCCGGGTAAACCCCGGCTCATGATGGACTCTCGACGGCGCGCCAGAGCGCCCCCAGGATCGCCGTGGGCGGCCAGAGGGGCCGGAGCCCATACCCCGTTAAGGGTCTGTGCCTCCCGGGCCGTCTGGACGCCTCCAGGGCGCTCGGGTAAACGGTCACCCGCTGAGGGTGACTACCCGTGATCGTCCGTTCGTTCACGCCTCGCGCGCGCCCGCACACGCGTCTGCACGCGTTGGGGCCACACGCACGCCGTGCACGTGCACGTGCACGATTACCCACCGTATCCAGAACCGGCCACGAGACACCTGAGAGGAGGGATGCCCCTGCGAGTTACGCCGAAGGGGGGTGATACCCAACGGCACACCCGACCAGCGTCAGCCCGGAAACGGAAAAGGGGAATGCCTATAGGCGGAAGGCAGGAAATGATGCTCTTCGCGCGTACCATCTGCGCAGGGTGACGAGCCAGTTTAAGACCACGATCAGCGTGGACAATGCACGTCGGCTTGCCCGGCTACTGTCCCTCGATGACGACGAAGGCACACGGGATGAACGGAAGGACGGAACGTGACAAAGGGGACCCTGCCCGGCAGGGTCCCCTTTCCGTTATGTGTGCGCGTGCGCCGCGCCGGTTACAGGTCGTTCTGCTCAATCTGAATGCGAGCGTAATCGAAGCTCCCGTTCGCCGCGCGGGACTCGTCAATGCGGATCGCCGCGAACAGGAACCGCAGCACCGCGTTCAGCCGTTCAAGGTTCCTGGCTTGCTCGTGGGTGTCCCAGGTTTTCCGGGCGTCCGGGCCGGTCATACCGTCGAGCACTTCCACACCGGGCCGGATAATCGTTTTCGCCTGCCGCTTGTCAATCCGGTCCTGCACCGTCTTGCGCATCGCCCGGTATTCCTTCGTCCTGATTTCCTGCGCGTCCCACATCGCTTTCAGCTCCGCTATTTCGGCCTGGTCGGCTCCGATCGCGGCTTTATCGTCCTCGGTCAGCATCGCGGTCGTGGCCGCGCCGGTCACGTCCAGCCTTTCCAGCAGGGTAATAGCGGCGTCTTTGACGAAGCTTTCCAGGGTGGCCGCGCCCGCGCGCCGGTAGCATTTCGCGTCTTCGTCCGTGGGCCGGAAATTGGTGCATACATAGACCGGCCGTCCCCCGGTATCGGGCCGGCCAGACATCCGCGCCCCGCATTTGGTGCACCACAGCAGGCCCCGCAGCAGATAGAACTTGCGGTGCCCGTACTGTTCGCGGGTGGCGGCCGACCGGAACGCGCGGCGCTCCTGCACTTCCCGGAACATCGCCGGGTCAATGATCGCCGGCCAGATACCCGGCCCGATTTCCTGGCCCCGGAATACCCGGATACCGGCCACATGCCGGGAATCCAGCAGCCGGAGCACGGTCGGGATGCTCCATTTTTTCCCCTGCGCAGAGGGGATACCGCGCCGGTTCAGGTCATCGCTGATCGCGTGCGGGGTTATCCCGTTCAGGAAACTCTCAAACATCCACCGCACAATCGCGGCCTCTTCCGGGACAATTTTCATTCCGGTCTTTGTATATCCGTAGCGGCGCGCCCCGGTCTGCGGTTTCCCGTCCCGTGCCCGGTCCACCATCGCATCCTGCAAACGCCGCGACGTGTCATCCGACGAGCGGCACGCGTGCGCGACCTCCCCCCGCAGGTAATGCCGGTCATCAGGGTCGCTCAAATCACGATGGCTCGTCTTCCCGTGCAAGGTGATCCCGTGCTCCTCGGAAATCTTGAGCAATTCCTCAAGGTCCCACGGCTGCCGCATCAAACGATCCGGGTGATACACCACGATATGCCGTATCCCCCGGTCCCCGGCCACCTTCAGAAGACTGTCCCAGCCGGGCCGTTTGCGGTCCCGTTGCCACGCCGAACGGTTCGGGTCAATAAACACATGCCGCGCCACCAGGCCCAGGCTTTCCACGACGTCACGGCAAATGCGTTCCTGCCGGTCCACACTGGTCTGATCTTTATCCTTGATATGCGACACCCGGCAATAGATCGCGGCGTCTTCCCCCTGCCACGACTCCCGGCTACGCTCTTTCTGCTGAGCAGACGCCACACGGGACACAGCCCGCTCGCGTGCCTGTCTCGCCCTGACCTGCGCTTCTCCCGCTGTAGTGGTTTCCATACCACCGAGCATACGAGTGCTGCGTGACTATCCCGCTGGCCACCCTGCTCGGCCTGGCCGAACATCCCGGCGAAGCCGCCGGGTTCGGGCCCATCGACCCCGCCCTGGCCCGCAGCCTCGCCGCCCAGGCCGCCGGTAACCCGGCCACGTCGTGGTGCGTAACCGTCACCGACCCCGGCGGCCATCCCGTCGCCCACGGCTGCGCCCGGCCCAGTAAATCCAAACGGAGACGGCATCGGCAGGCTGGATCACCGAGGCCCAGCAGCGAGCCAGCCGGCCCGCGCCCACAGCCACCCGGCAGCCCGCCTCCCACCACCGGGCCGCCCGGCACCTACGGGACCTGGCGGCTACAGCTACCCAGACTCAGCGAAATCGGCCCGCCCCGCTCGCCGGGGCCGCCGGGGCCGCCGGGCTTGACCGTGGACCTGGAACCCCTCCCGGTCACCAGCTGCGACCACCGCCACCAGAGCTCCGGCCACGACCCCAGCCCCCGCCTGCGCCACCTGGTGGAAATACGCGACGGGGAATGCGACTATCCGCCCTGCCGCCGCGCCGCAGCTCGCTGCGATTTCGAGCACACCATTGCCTGGGAGGACGGCGGCCCCACTTGCTCGTGCAACGCCGGGCCACCCAGGTTGCGATAATCACACAGGTTGTCCAGTCGGCTCCTCGAAGGAGCCGACATGGACGAGGACAACGACGGCAGGTTCCCCGACGGCAGCATGGTGGAGATCCGTTACCCGCGAGACAAGCAGGAGGAGCTGGCTGACCGCACGGCATGGCCGTGGCTGCCGGGCTCGATTCTAAGCCAGTGCGGGCCGGACGAGTGGCATATCTGCGTGGAGGCCCGCGAGCTGGCCACGCTGGATGACGGCAGCCCGGCCCCGACCGGTACAGCGGACGAGGACCTGTTCTTCCCGTGCTGTTTCCGGGACGCCAGCGAGATCCGTCGCGTCAACGATGAGGAGCAGCGGTGATCCCCCCGGCGGTGGCGGACAGCTGGCTGTTCTGGCTGGCCCTCACCGACGCGCTGGCCGCTGTGTACATCTTGCCGACCGTTGTTGGCATCGCCCGCCAAGTGGAAGGTCTCGGTCTGGTGATCTGCCTGAATGCGATCCCGGTCGGGTGGCCCGCGGCGCTGCTCCTGGCCTGCCTGATGCCGCGCAAGGAGATTAGCAACGCTCATCAAAGGCAGCAGCCACGCGCGCAGTAGCCGACACCGACACAGCGACGTCGGTAGGGTTGCGGCGGACGGCACGGCGATTGCAGGACTACCATCTGGCGTGTGCCGCGTGGGCTCGCAATGAGCTGGCGGACGCGTGGCGTCATCTGCCTGCAGTATCCAGCGATGGAGCGCATGACGTTCCAGGTGATCCGGTCATAGACGCCGATCCCATCGTGCTGGCCGCCGCAGCGCCGCTGAATGATGCCCATGCCCGTCCAAAGCCGGCGCTGGCCCTCGCGGGCCGCGAGTCCGTGGTCGGCGGCACGAGATAGCGGCCGAATGTCAGCACCCCTACGTAACGTTCAGCCCGTCTCGCCGGCGCGCATGCGCCGGCTTACGGCGATGCAAGAGGAGGCTGGCCCGATGACTGCTCGCCGAAACCGCGAACCGGAGCGCCGGAAAGCATCGATCCTGCTTTCGCACGGCCGGTCGATTTTCGGTATGCGTCCCGGACACGCCGGTAACCGGGGCGGAGGATCCCTGGACCTGTGGATGGCCCGCCAGCGTGGATGCCCAGAGACGGAGACCGTCGAGGAATATGAAGTTCGCGACCACCTCGCCCGTCAGCTCGATGCCGTCACCGAGGCGCAGTTGCCGCTGGGATTCGCGGACGTGATAACCGCCCAGGCCGTGTTCGAAGTCGAGCCGCGCCATACCTGGCGAGAGGGTGCCCGGCAGGTACTGGCCTACGCCGCCCAGTGCGACCTTCCGCCTGCCCTGGCCCTGTACCGGGCGATTCCCGCGGCTGAGATGCTTGCTATCTTCACCAAGCTGCAGGCCATCACGCTGCATGGTCTTCGCAGCGACCGCATCGCCTTGTGGTGGTGGACCGGCAAGACCTGGCAGCAGATCACCAGTCCGGCGCTCTGCGCGAATATGCCCCTCGGCGCCGTCTTCGGGTCCTGCAAGTACTGCAACGAGCGCGTCGCCTGGCTCGGCGACAGCAAAATTTGCCACGGATACGAGCCCACCCGCCCCATAGGCGAGATGCACTGCTGTCCGGAGCTGTGCCTCACCACGCACGAAAACCAGAAGTGGTGCTCTTACTGGGCGGCCCAGCGGGCGTTCCCTGCGCGGTGACCGAGCGCGGCCCACGCCCAGCCTTACCGACTTCTGCCACCGCCCCGGCCTACACACCGCCGCTGCGGGCGAGGCAGCCGAACCCTCCGGCGCTCGGCGATGGCCAGTAGTTGAGGCGGCGGCTTTGGAGAATATGTTGCTGGGTCACCGTGGTGTATCCTCGTCCGCATGTGGACCCGGGCAGCGGGTCCCGGCGCGTGGGGAGTAGTATGCGCGTTCTTGCACCAGTTGCCCCGACTTCGGAGCAGCTGGCCATCCTCACAGATAGTAGAGCGGGATTCCGTCTGATACGCGGGGCGGCCGGCAGCGGCAAGACCACTACAGCGCTTTTTCGCCTAAAACAGCTGTGCCGCAGTCGGCTAAACCGTCAGATTCGGCTGGGAGTCGCGGACCCTGTCAGGGTGCTTGTACTCACCTTCAACAAGACCCTCGAAGGGTACATCGCCGAGCTGGCGCAGTCTCAGGTTCCGCATAAGCCCGGGCTGCTGTTGAATGTTAGTACTTTTAGCCGCTGGGCGCGCGGCCTTGCTCCCGAGTTCGACATTCTCGATCGCGACCGCTCGGCGGCACTGCTAAACCGCTACCTGCGGCCAGTGACTAATGACCCCCGAATGCGCGATTTCCTAGTCGATGAAGTCGAGTATGCCCTGTCGCGGTTTGAGCTGAAAAACCTCGCCGACTATCTTGCTGTCGAGCGCACCGGACGAGGGCAGTCTCCACGAGTGAGCAGGGTTCTGCGTCAGCGCATCCTTGATGAGGTCATCACCCCGTACAACGCCGAGAAACAGCAAAAAGGGCTCGGTGACTGGAATGATCTTGCACTTGCCGCCGGACACGTAACCGATCCGCAGTACGACGTCGTGATCATTGACGAGGCGCAGGATTTCTCCGCCAATCAGGTCCGCGCCGTCCTTGCTCACCTAGCGCCTGACCATGCCACCACCTTCATCTTGGATGCGGTCCAGCGGATATATCCGCGCTACTTTACTTGGGCCGAGGTGGGCATAAGCATGCGCCCTAACCAGATCCATCACCTTCGGCAAAACCACCGTAATACGGCTGAGATTGCAGCCTTTGCCCGGCCTCTCGTCGCTGCGTTGCCAGCCGAAGATGACGGGACGGTGCCCGATTTCACTGCCTGCCACATGTCAGGGCCCCGCCCACAGGTGGTTGCGGGACGTTACAGTGACCAGCTCCGTTACATGTTGGACCAGGTGCTCATTGGTATCGATCTGACCAGCGAGTCAGTCGCTGTACTGCAGCCTCGGGCCGGCAGATGGTTTGACTTCACCCGGTCCGAGCTCCGCAGGCGCGGTATCCCATTTTGCGAGCTCACTCGCCAGAGTTACTGGCCGGCCGGCCCGGAGAACGTCGCTCTGTCCACCATTCACTCTGCCAAAGGCCTCGAGTTTGACCATGTACTCATGCCTGGCATGAATCAACAAGTCACCCCGCATGGCACCGGAGAAGGCGACGCCACGCTCGACCGACTCCGCCGTCTCCTGGCGATGGGCATCGGGCGCGCGCGGCGCTCGGTTACTCTAGGCTACAAACCGGGCGAGGAGTCGACGCTCATCAGCCTGCTTGATCCCGCGACCTACGACCGGATCCCCACATGACAGCCGCCCCGCCTGCATGGCCACGCGACCCTGAGCAGATCCGGGTGCTGCGATCATGTCCCGAAATCCTCGACCTGGCACGTGCTCGCCGCATCTGCGACATCGTCCACTTCACCACCAGTCGCGGCGCACTGGGCATTCTGTCCAGGCGGGCAGTCCTGAGCCGCAAGCGACTGCCAGCCGAGGCCTACCTAGAGCATGTCTACAGGCCCAATGCGTCAGTCCGGAAGGACATCGACTGGCTGGACTACATCAGCCTGTCCATCTCGCGGATCAACGACTGGATGTTCGAAGCCTCGCGGCGGTGGCATGTCGCAGAGGGAGTGTCCTGGGTAGTGATGTCCTTCACACCTGAGATCCTGGCCCACCCTGGCGTGGTCTTCGCCACGACCAATAACATCTACCCAGCCCGCTTGCGCGCTGAAGGGACGTCTGGTCTCGAACAAATGTTTGCATCACAAGTGGCAGGCCGCTACGCTGGAATCAAGATCCGTCAGGCCGGTTGTCCGGCCAACTGGACTACCGACCGCCAAGCGGAGGTGCTCTATCCAGGAGAGATTTCCCTAGCGCACCTGCAACGGATTGATGTGCAGACGGAGTCGTGTCATGACGACGTGGAGGGCATGCTCGGTGCTCTCAACCTTGACGTACCTGTGCGCTTTGCCCCACATTTTTTCGAATTATCGGTCTCGATGGGGCTGACTTCGCCGGACATGCATGCACGGACGGCGGCTACCGCGAGGAGGGGCCTATGAGCGGCATGCAGGAGCGGCGGCACAGCACACGGATGTCCGCCCTGTGGGCCGCCTACGGGGATGCAATCGGGTTCATCAGTGAACTGACAGACGAGAAAGGGCTTCGCCGCCGCACAAAGGGCCAGCCCCTGACACAGCCGATGGAGTGGCCACGGCGGGTAGGGGGCCGTACCGGCGTTACTGTCGATCTGCCAGCTGGATGCTATTCCGATGACACTCAGCTACGCCTGGCCACCGCGCGTGCCATCAGCGAGAAAGGATTCGATGTTGAAGCCTTCGCGAAGGTAGAACTTCCCGTCTGGCTCTGCTACGCACTCGGCGGGGGGCGAGCCACGAAAGCCGCCGCAAACAACCTTGCTAGGCCGAACACCACCTGGTTTGCCAACACATTCAACGGATGGCTCAATGCCGGCGGCAATGGCGCCGCCATGCGCATCCAGCCTCACGTATGGGCAGCGAGTGACCCGGGAGACCCGGGCAGCTACCTTCCTGATGTCATCCGCAACGGTGTCTGCACGCACGCAAACGTCATGGCGCTCTACGGCGCGGTGTTCCACGCCGTGACGTTGGGCACGGCACTGCGGGACCATGCGGTTCCACAGCCAGATGACGTCCGCGCCATCCTTGACAGGAGCGCTCGCGCGCCTGAGGTATTTAAGGGCGACGCGGAGCTGGCCGAGTTCTGGCTGCCTCTATGGGAGCGCGGTGCAGGCCGCGAGTTTAGCGAGGCCTGGCGCGAAGCTCATACGGCGACGGTCCGCGCATGTGACGTGGCGGCAAGAGTTGCTCGCGAAGCGAAGGAACATTCTGGCAGTCCTGACAGCACGTACCATATCGAGGCTTACCGCACCTTGCTGAAAGAACTGAACCTGTACGACGAGCAGCGCCGTGGCGCTGGCACGCTCACCGCGGTAGCAAGTCTTGCGCTTGGCTGGATCGAGCCCCAGCCAGATAAAGCCATGCTCATTGCCGCCAATGCGGTCGGCTCCGATACGGACACCATCGCCACGATGGCCGGGGCCATCCTGGGCACCGCTGCTTCGGACCCACCCGACGGTCCAGTCCTCGACAGGGATGTTATTCAGCGAGTAGCCGATCAGCTTGTGGATGTAGCTAACGGCTCAACGCAGTCGGGGCATCGTTACCCGGACTTGCTGAGGTGGTCGCCACCGCGCACACAAGCGGACGCCTTGGGCCAAGGCGCGCAAAGCCTGATCGTCCTGGGCCTAGGGGCGGTCCGGGAGGTCCTGGGCGAACCTATCTCTGCGCCAATCGGGGATGCCGCCTGGCAGTGGCTACGACTCGCCACGGGACAGACACTCTTGATCAAACGTCGGCGTGCCGTGCCCCGTTTTCCTGACGACACTGCTGCGCCGGAGGACACTGCTGTCCATGGCAAGCGACGTGGCACAGAGCAAGTGATGGGCGAGCCAGTTAAAGCTCCTTCCAATGGCCGTCGCAACCAGCTAACTCACAGTAACCAACGGGCGTCTACCCTTGAGTTGGACACCATACTTAGCTGGCTGGAACAGCAGCGGTACAAGAACGATGCCATCGGATACGCGGTGCAACGGGTCATAACCGAGGGCAGCGCCGAACAACTGATCTCTCTTGTAACTGCTTTGCGTGAGCGCCTCCGCAGCCAAAATCCGCCAAGGCTTTTCGATTAGGCGGCAGCCGATGCGGGGTTGGCTGGCCCTCCGGGGCTGTGCTGGTCCAGGTGGCCGAGGATGTTGCGGCTGGCCGTGTGACCCTCTGGCGGCGGAGCCCGCCAGCAGGGGCTTTGTGGATGAACCACCACGACGAGATGGTCCCGGCTGTTGCGCCTGCCAGAGGTGCGGTCCTAGACAGGTGGCCGCAGTTTACTTTGGGTGTCCCAACCGAGCGACGAGGCAGGCGTGAGTGGCAGCAGGCAGCGCGGTCCTGCTTCCTGGCCGCGGTTAACCGTTCGCGATCCGGGCCCACACATATTTCCCGCCCTCATCCTCCGGCGGGAAATACCAGGCCCATTGCTCGCTGATGGCCTCGACCAGCTGCAGGCCCCGGCCGTTCTCGGTCTCGTCACTGACGTCCGCCCGGACCGGCGAGTGCGGGCTGGCGTCCCAGACCAGAACGAGAACCTGCGCCTTATCCGACAGCAGCCAGAGCCGTACTGGCGCGGCCTGCCCGGTTGCGCGGGATGCTTGTATCGCGTTGGTGATCAGTTCCGACACGACCAGTTCGGTGCTCTCTGTGAGCGCGGCCAGTCCCCATTCCCACAGCAGTTGCCGGGCGTGCAGCCGGGCGCAGGGCACGGCGCCGGGCAGCGCGCCAAATTCAAGGAAACTGTGGAGCGGCCACTGGCTGGTCATGCCGCATCTCCGTTGCGTTGTCCTGGCCCCCGTGCCCCCATACCGGCCGGGGGTCGGGGCGGGGGCGCAGGGGCGGCATTCTCCGGGCGCGGGTATGGTGCTAGGCCTGGTACTGCGGGCAGGCCCGGTCGCCGCGCGTTGCTGTACGGGGCTGGTGTTGCCGTTCGTAGCTGCCACATCGGGGGCGATCCGCAGCAGTCCGTCTCTGGTCATCGGGCTGCTCACCGGCTGGCCCCGCTGGTGCAGGCGAAAGTCAGGACCCGGACCAGCTTCCCGTCGCTATCGCGGACGCTGTCCAGGGCGGTGAAGGCGTCATGGCGGGCCGCGGGAAGGCGGTCTTCGGGGATGTGCCGCCAGGCCACTGCCCCGGGGGCCTGGGACAGGCACGTCGTCCACCACTGTTCCGGGGTGTCGTAGACCGTGGTGACCTCGCGGGCGACGGTGGTGACCTGTTCGTAGCCGCTGCCCGCCAGCATCTGGTCCACTTCGGCGATGTCGTGGAACGGCGGCCTGCGGAAGAATGCCTCGAACCCCGGCATTCCGTCGGGGACGTGGGCGTCCACGGCGGCCATGACCGGTGCCCACCGGGGGTCCTTGGCCGCGCCCCAGGTCAGGGAGAGGACGCCTCCGGGCTTGAAGAGCTGCCGCCACTTCCAGGCAGCGTGTGCGGGGCGGGGCAGGAACTGGATCAGGTACGCGGCCACGATCGCGTCGAAGGTGGCTGGCCCGAACGGGCGGGGGTCTTCGGCATCCCCGGGCTGGAAGACGACGTTGCGCTGGCGGGCTTGGCGGGCGGCGGCGCGGGCGTGTTTCAGCATCGGCCCGGCCAGGTCAATCCCGGTGACATGGACGCCCGGCCCGGCCGCGCGGGCACCGGCCAGGGTGACCGCGCCCTTGCCGCAGCCAAGATCCAGCACCGTCGCCCCGACACTGATCCCGGCGCGGGCCACCAGCCATTCGGCCATCGTCCCGAAAAACTCCGTGCCCCCGGCGTCGTAGCCGCAGACCGCCTCGGTGAAAGGACCCTGTCGGTGAGTAGCACCGGCAGGCCCGCCAGCGCGTTCACCGCGATCGTCTTCCCGGCGAGCTGCCGGACCGTGGTGACCGGCGAACGCGCCGGGATCATCAGCTGCTCCAGGCCCGGGCCGCCGGAGTTGCCCGGCGCCAGCGCGTGCAGCCGCAACCCGGCCACCTCCGCGTCGAACGCCGAGGTCCACTGACCCTCATCCACATCGATGGAGCCGTTAGCCAGCCCAGCCAGCGCATCGGCGCTGCTGGTCACCGCGACGATCTTCACGTGCAGCCCGGCCGCAGTGAAGTAGCCGCCCCGGGCGGCGATATATGCCCCGGCCGCGCCGGTCGCCGGGACCACCGCCACCGTCAGATCCGGTTTCTCCACCGGGCTGCTGGCCCCGGCCGCTCTGCTCCCGCATGCAGCGACAGAGGCCGCCAGGGCGATCACGGCGAGAGCCGCCACGGCCGCGCGGAGGGGTTTCTGTACTGATTTAACCCGAAGTTACGGCCAATTCGGCAGGTGATTCCTGGTCTGACCTGGTGTTTTGCCGGATCGGCCGGGTTGCGTTCTGGCTACTTACTTCAAGGTGAGCGGGATCGGGGCGCCGAGGAGCTCGAAGGC
>Ga0302180_10002213_pt1 | contig 15147 bp, 12 predicted proteins | sample I_Palsa_E3_2_FD_200575 | JGI IMG/M metagenome (GOLD analysis project Ga0302180, IMG submission 200575) | Peat permafrost microbial communities from Stordalen Mire near Abisko, Sweden - I_Palsa_E3_2 | ecosystem: Environmental > Terrestrial > Soil > Palsa > Peat permafrost | place: Sweden... | reverse complement strand
TCGAACGGTTCTACAATCCGCGGAGACGACACTCGACATTGGATTACCTGAGCCCTCTGGAGTACGAACAGCAGAGGCGATCAGGCTAAAGGTGGTGTCATCGGAATCGGTAGCAGGCCAACCTGTATTCAACCGCCGGGTATGGACTTGCGTCGGGGGAGGCGTCGCTCGGCAAACTCCGCTCCTGCGGGGTCCTCGAGCTGCAACGAGCGCTGCGTGATCGTATTGCTCTCAGCTCTGAGAAGCTCTTCGAGCTTGTCTTTAGCGACCGGGCGACTGAAGAGATACCCTTGCATCTGATCGCACCGCAACAGCCGTAGCAGTTTTCGCTGCTCATCAGTCTCGACGCCCTCCGCCACAACATTGAGATCAAGCCCGTGAGCGAGCGCGATGATGCTTGAGACTATTGCCATGTCGTCGGCATCGTCGGTCATGGCGATGACGAACGAGCGATCGATCTTCAGCGTGTCTATCGGCAGGTGCGCCAGGTATCGCAGGGATGAATATCCAGTGCCGAAATCATCAATGGCCACTCCCACGCCCATGCAGCGGACCTTGTGGAGCTTTCCGATGACCTCTTCCGTCTTCTCCAGCAGGACACCTTCGGTAATCTCTATGTCCAAGGGACTGCGCCTTGTCCCCTCGGTGCCCAACGCGTGCTCGAGCTGCCTAATGAACTCCGGATTGCGCAGTTGGTGAGGGGAGACATTCACGGCGATGGTAGGCACATTGAGCCCCTTCGCTTTCCAGTCACGATAATCGCTCATCGCCTGTTGCAGCACCCAGCTGCCCACCTCAACGATCAGCCCACTTTCTTCCAGCAGCGGGATAAAGCGCGCTGGAGAGATGATTCCCTTGCCGGGGCAATTCCAGCGGATGAGAGCTTCCAGGCCCATGATACGGCTCGTCCGCATATCCACTTTGGGCTGGTAATGCAGCACGAATTGGCCAGTATCGACAGCACAGCGCAACGCTGCGATTGCCCTTTTTCGGGGCGCGTCTCCGCGCGTGAAGTCGTTGAGACGCCGGCGCAATTCCAGCTGCGCCATGACATGGCGACTCAGAATCTGCAGTGCGGCCTGCTGCTCAGGGGTGATGTGACGAGGGACAGAGTCAATGACGCACAGGGTGCCGAGCGCATCCCCTCCAGAGGTAATCAGTGGGGCGCCGGCGTAAAAGCGGATTTTCGGTCCGCCGGTGACTAGAGGATTGGCGCTAAAGCGCTCGTCCTCGAGGGCATCCGGAATCACGAAAACATCGGCGCTGCCGATGGCGTGCGCACAAAATGCCACGTTGCGCGGGGTCTCGGACGCCTCCAGACCGACTTTGGCCTTGAACCATTGACGATTGCCATCGACAAGGCTGACCAGGCCTATCGGCGTGCCGACGATCGAAGCCGCCAATCGCGCAAACTCGTCGAATACTTCTTCCGCAGGCGTATCGAGGATGTCATAGGAGTGCAGCGCGAGCAGCCGCGCGTGTTCCTTATCGGGAACCGCAGTCGCACCCCTTATGGGGCTGGGTGCCACGCCAGGGGGTAAGTTCGTTTCCAAGGTCCGACTTTAACGGCCCTGGTATTCCCGTACCCAACGCGGATCACAGTTTATTTCGATCTAGCGGGGCCGCCTACGCGGGCGCGTGCTGCACCGCCGCATCGCCGTTATCAGCGGATAACGCCGTTGAAAAGCCGGCGTAGAAAGCCCCCCGACGGGCATGACCAATGGCGCGCAAGCGGGCCTCTGCTAGTACGACCAGTGGCTATCGTCATTCTGCCGTCTCATAGGGTGGAGCAGGCCGGTTTCGCATCACGAATAAAATTGCCTCGAGTTCTTCCGGCTTGAACTTACCGTCCAACACCACTTCATCGGAGTAGATTTTGCCGATGAATGAACGGGTTTGCTGTATGAGCTTCAGCGCCTCCTCCAGAGTCATCAGATCCTCCTGCCGAGGTCGTCGCGCACCCGGCCGATGGGGCGGCTGTCTGTCACGACCAAGTATGGAGTGCCCGGGAAGATCGCCAGCACGAGGGCTGCATCCAAACCGGCATTTCGCGCTCCACTGTCGTGCCCTTTGCATCCATCCGCTGGTGACGAACCCCGCGCCGTGTCTCACACCGATGGTCGCCGGGCGGCTCATCCTGTGCGCGCACGGCTGCTAACCGAAGCAGAGTCTACATCCGCCTTTATTCAAGGTCGCGCCTCGCCAGCAGCGGCCCCGGCTGTTGCACCGCGGACTAATGGATGGACCGGGACGCCGGCCGGCCGCTACAGTCGCCCATAGCCCGCCGCAATGTCTTCTGATCGGTCGATTTGCACCAAATCGCTGCCTTAATGCATATGAGATCGTCTTCGAGGCAGTGCTGGACGATCGGGCCCCCGTTTTCCTGCCTGTTCCATGTATCGATGCGGAACCATTGTTCGAAGGACGCGGCTAACGCGACGAGCTTTTTGTCAACGTAGTCACCGCATTTCGTTGACTGGAGTGCCGCAATTGCCCAGCGCGCGCGGCCCAATGCATCGGGATTGACGCCTCCCTCGAGCTCGATAATGGCACTCAGCTCCTCGCAGAGCTTATTGACTTCAGATTCATTCACAGTCCCTGAAGTTTGCTCCGGCGGCGCGGCAACAACGTTGTCGGAGGTCCGTATTTGGTAGCGAAGCGCATTATGGAAGGCGAGCGAGATTGGCGGGCGGCACCGCGCAGAGCATTAACGCGCAGTGGTTCACACTGGTGGCTGAAGTCTGGTAAAGCCAGGCCGCGCGCGTCGACGCCGGACTCGGGGTCCATCACGTGGCCGCCGGAGAGCGCGATGTCGTAGCTTTGGGCGCCGGCGGGCGCTGCCAGCCCCAGCGACAGCAACAGAAGCAGTAAGCGACTGATCATCGCTAACTCTCCCCGTCACGAGTAAGCATCGACCTGGTCCAGACGCCATGCAGCAGCAGCGGCACCACGTAGACCGCAATGAACAGGCAGGCGAGTGCGCGGTAGCCGCGCGCAATCAGCGCCACCAGCCCGAACTCGGTCGCGGCGAATACTGCCAGGATCAATACGCTCGCCGCGAGCAGCAAGCGGCCGAGCGTCGACAGCGTGCGCCCGCGAGCGCCCAGGATTCCGGCCACGCGCTGGTTGACCGCGTGCACCGCACCGCTTCCGCTCTCCAGCAGCGCCGCGAGAATCATCAGCTGGAACACAAGGTGCAGGATCGGTGCCTGCAGCTGCGTCAGCATATAGTCCGACGGCAGGGTCGCAGCGCCGATCGCCGGGTAATACGCGACCATGCATATATAGAACAACAGCGCCGGGAGCATCGCCAGCGGTCCCGCCAGCAAGCCGGCAATCACCGCATCCCGGCTGCTGCTCAGGTGGCGCAGCACCGGGAGAATGACGACGGCGCCCACGACGTTGTATCCCGCATAGGTCAGTCCGCCCAGCGCCCAGCCGTTGGCCGACTGCGGCGCTGCGAAGTTGCCGAGGATGCGATGCGATGACTCAGACACGGCGACGATCACGAACGTGGCGTAGACCGCGTAGAGAAAGTAGGTGACGTACTTGAACAGGCGCTCGACCGAGTCGTTGCCGAAGGCGACAACACCGGCGATCGCCAACACCAGTCCGAGCGTACCGGCAATCGGAGGCCAGCCGAACAGCGCGGCACCGATGGCACCGGCGGCGGCGCCGAACACCGACAGCATGATGAGCAGCAGGCAGGCATAGGCGACGTCGAACAGGAACCAGGCCGGACCTAACAGCGAGCGGAAAAAAGAGCCATAGTCGTAGCTGCGCGTTGCGCGCGCGAACAGGAACGTGGCAGCGCAAATCACGCTCCAGCAGACCAGCGCTAGCAGCATTCCGAAGACTCCGCCCCAGGGACCGCTCGGCAGGAAAAATTCCGCGAGTTCGCGACCGGTCGCATAGCCGCCGCCGATCACCACAGCCTTGAAGGCAAAGCCGGGCAGCAGGAAGCGCTTAAAGAATGAAGCTGGAGCGGTCAAGGGCAGGCGTTTGTGGCATGGCGCGTCAACGGGTGGTACGAAATGTCATCGAATGCTACACCGGAACCCGCTATACGCATTTCTCATCCTCCACCGGTGTGCTCAAGTCGCAAGTCAAGCTGCCGGTCTCAACACTCTAAAAGTGCAGGCCGGGGTGGATAACGGGCACTATGGGTTCTGGGTTCCACCCCGCGGCGCTCGTGCGCCAGGTGTCTGATGATGTATGACTTTATCGTGGTCGGCGCCGGCATTGCCGGCGCGTCGCTGGCGTATGAACTCGCGCGCTACGCCAGCGTGTGCCTGATCGAGGCCGAGGCGCGGCCAGGATTTCACGCCACCGGTCGCTCGGCCGCGTTATTTGCGCCCAGTTATGGTGGCGCACAGATCCGCGCGCTGACCCGCGCGAGCCGCAGTTTCTTTGACCGGCCGCCGCCCGGCTTTTGCCAGCACCCGTTGCTGACTGCACGTGGCTGCCTGTACATCGCGCGCGCCGATCAGAGCATTCGCCTGGCGGCCATGGTGGCGGCCATCCGCGGGTCAGGCGGCAAGGTCGCCATGATCGATGTCGAGCAGGCCCTGAGCCGGGTGCCGCGCATTCGCGCGGAGTACCTGGCCGCGGCGGCCTGGGATTTCGACGCCATGGATATCGATGTCGACGCGCTGCATCAGGGTTTCCTGCGAGGGGCGCGCGCCGCCGGTGCCAAGCTCATGACCGGAACCCGCGCAGCCCGCATCACGCGCCAACGTGGCGCCTGGTCGATCCAGCTTGATGACGGGGAAGTCAGCGCACCGGTCCTGGTGAATGCTGCCGGAGCCTGGGCCGATGAGCTGGCGGGGGCGTGCGGCGCGCGCCGCATCGGATTACAACCCCTGCGACGGACCGCATTGCTGGTAGACGCGCCGGCCGGTGTCGACATTCGTCAATGGCCGGCCGTCATCGATGCGGACGAGGAGTTTTACTTCAAACCGGAGGCGGGGCAGCTGCTGTTGTCGCCGGCCGATGAGATAGCGCAAAAACCCGGCGATGCGTATCCCGAGGAGCTGGATATCGCCGTCGGCGTGGATCGCGTGCAGGCGGCCCTGAATATCGACGTCCGCAGGGTCAACCGCAGTTGGGCCGGTCTGCGCACCTTTTCTGCCGACCGGGTTCCGGTGGTGGGCTTCGATCCACGCACCGAGGACCTGTTCTGGTGCGCCGGTCAGGGCGGATATGGCATTCAGACCGCTCCGGCCCTGGCGCGCACCGCGGCGGCCCTGGCGAAGCGCGAAAACCTGCCGGCAGACATCGCCACCGAAGGCGTAACGGCCGCAGACCTGTCTCCTGATCGGTTGTCCGCAGTCAGCGTCGGCGGCGGGGGGCATTAGCTGCTCGGGGCAAAGCGAATGGCGCTGTCTGGCGTGCTTCTAAGCCGGCTGTGTGACGAACACATTCCACGACAGCGGGCGCAGCTTCGCCTGCAGATGGCTGCCCTTGACGGAAACCTCCGCGTGCCCGGACGGCTTGACTGCCTCGGGGGAGCTGCGGGTATTTTCTGCCTTCAGATCCGCATGATGCAGTTCACTGGCCGACACCAGCCTGCGATGCCCCAGGCCGGTTAATTCGACCGACAGCTGCATCGCATCGGTGGCGCTTCGATTGAGCGCAAACACGGTGCAGCGGCCGCTGTGCTCGTCGTGCAGTACGCTCGCCAGCAGGTAGTCCAGCTTCGGATAGCCTGCGGTGGCGTAGCTATCGGTGTGAGTGTGAGTGTGAGTACGAAGCACATTGCCGTGGCCGTAGCGTGCCGCCTGCGAGAACGGGTGAAAGATGGTCTGGCGCCAAGCCGGGCCGCCGGCTTCGGTCATGATGGCGCCGATGACGTTCACCAGCTGCGCCAGGCAGGCGACTTTGACGCGGTCGGCGTTGTTCATCAGGGTAATCAGAACGCCGCCGACAATCAGCGCATCCTCAAAGTTATAAATCTCCTCGATCAGGCGCGGTGCCTTTGGCCAGCCCGGCTGGCGCAGATCCGCCGGCGTATGCGCCTTGTACCAGACGTTCCATTCGTCCAGCGACAGCATGATGCGTTTGGGCGAGCGTCGCTTGGCAGCGACCGCGTCCGCAATTGCCACCACCTCCTTGATGAAGGACTCGAGGTCCTCGATCACCGAGAAATAACTACCGATGTCGTTGGCGTCGTTGCGGAAATACTGGTGCAGCGATATGAAATCCACGTGCTCGAAGCAGCGTTCCAGTACCTCCTGCTCCCAGTGGCCGTAGGTTGGCATGGAGTGATTGGATGAGCCGCAGGCGGTGAGCTGCACGTCCGGGTCTACCCAGCGCATCACCTTGGCGGTCTCCTGCGCGACACGCCCATATTCCGTAGCCGTCTTCTGGCAGATCTGCCACGGACCATCCATCTCGTTGCCCAGGCACCAGAACTTGATGCCGTGCGGCTGCTCGAAGCCGTGCGCGCGGCGCAAGTCCGAATACCGGGTTCCGCCCGGATGATTGCAGTATTCGATGAAATGACGCGCCTGGTCCGGGCCACGGGTGCCCAGGTTGACGGCGAACATCGGTTCCACGCCGGCGGCCTTACACCAGGCGATGAACTCGTTGGTGCCGAACTCATTAGTCTCGGTGCTGCCCCAGGCCAGATCGAGCCTGCTGGGGCGCTCCTGCTTCGGCCCGACGCCATCCTCCCAGTTGTAGCCGGACAGGAAGTTGCCGCCCGGATAGCGCACGATGGTGGCACCAAGTTCCCTGGTCAGAGCCAGTACATCCTGGCGCAAGCCATTGGTGTCCGCGGTTGGATGCCCGGGCTCGTAGATGCCGCCGTAGACGCAGCGGCCCATGTGCTCGACGAAGGTCCCGAATACGCGTCGGTCTAATGGTGCGATCACGAAGTCTTTGTTGACGACAACAGTGCTGGTCAGCATTGCAGGGCTCCGGGCTAGAGGAGATTGAAAAGCAGGTCGTTGACGCGGCGTTCGGCGTCGGCCAGTGCCGAATCGATCGGCTTCTGTCCGGTGATGGCCGATTCCATTTCTTCCGAGATGATTTGCTGGATCGTGAACTGGCGCTGCACGCCTGCCGGAAGCGACGCGGCGGTGTCCACCAGCCGCGCCACCTCGGTGCGATGCGGCAGCGCACGCCAGCGCGCGCTATCAATCACATCCTGGTAGGCGGGCAGGTGGCCGGTGCGTGACCATTGGAAATCGTTGTCGCGCAGGAAGCGCAGCAGGCGCGCGATCGCGGCGGTCTTCTGAACGCTGCGTTTGGCGTTCGGGACTACCCATGAGTGGCCATCCGCGTAGGTCACGTCGCGACCCGGATACAGCTGCGGGAACGGCACCACCGTGTAGCCGCCCGCGAGCGGCGAGCCAGGCTGTAACGACGCCTGCTCATAGGTGCCGATCATCCAGGTGCCCACGATATAAACTCCGCCTTGTCCGTTCAGGAACGCGGCGGTGGCCGCGGTGTAGTCCTGGTCTTTCGTGGTCAGTCCTTCGTCGCGGATCTGCTTGAACAGCTGCAGCACGCGCCGCGCTTCCGGGGTCTGCAATCGGATGCGACGTGGATCGGCGAAGAAATCCGAGTTCTGCTGCATCAGACCGGTGAACAGATTGCGCGCCGAGGCCGCCGGGTCGTTCACGATCGACTGGATCAGATACGGCTTGCCGGTGGCGCGCGTGAATTGCCGCGCCTGCTGCAGCAGCTCCTCGGGACTGTGCGGCAGCACTGGAGCGCCATCGCGCACCAGCCCCGCCGCCCGCAGCAGGTTCAGGTTCAGGTGCCACAGCGGCGCCCAATTGTCGAACGGCAATGCATAGACGCTGCCGTCGCGTGTCACGCCTTCGCGCGCCGCACGCGTGAACCCTGCCGGATCTATCCCGGCGGAGGCCAGCATCGCATCCAGTGGCATGATGAGATGGCGCTGGCTGTAGTCCGAGATCACCGATTCATGCATCGTCACCACATCAGGCGGATGGCCGGCCGCCAGTTCCGCCGACAGCTGGTCGTAGCCCGGCCAATACACGATGTTGACCTTGACCCAAATGTCGGGATTGTCGGCGTTGAACTTGTTGATCAGTGTCGTGATGATGCCGCATTCGCCCTCGGCAGCCGGCACGTCGGTTGAGGCGCCGAATTCGGCATCACAGGCGCCAAAGAAGCGCTGCAATGTGATCTGAACCGGGCCCGGGGAGGCGGGCCTGCAGCCCGACACGGCAACCAGCGCGGCGGCCAGCACCGCGGCACCGACCGGCCACCGCATCATCATGCCGCCGCACGCGATACACCGGCCACGATGTAGCGCTGGAAGATCACGTAGACGATCAGGATCGGCACACTGGCGAAAACCGCTTGCGCCATCAGAAAGCCGAGGCCGTTGGTCTGCGCAAAGTTCATCTGCGAGGAGGCCACTCCCACCGTCAGTGTGTACATGTCGGAATCGGTGGCCGAGATCAGCGGCCACCAGTAATCGTTCCAGGTCGACAGGAAAGTGAAGATTCCGAGCGTCGCCTGTGCGGGTAGCGACAGCGGCAGCAGGATGCGCCAGAAGATCTTGAATCGGGACGCGCCGTCGAGCGCGGCGGCCTCCTCCAGTTCCTGGGGAGTGGCACGGAAATACTGCGTCATCAGGAACACACCGAATGGTGCGGCGAGTCCCGGAAAAATCAGGCCGCGATAAGTGTTATGCAGATTCAGGGCGCTGAACATCTGGTGACGCGCGATGATCACCGATTGTTCGGGGATCGCCAGGCCGAACAGCACCACGATGAAAATCACCCCGCGTCCCGGAAATCGAAGGCGTGCGAACCCGTAACCTGCCAGCGACGACAACGCCAGTACGCCCAGGGTGACGGCCAGCGACACGATGGTGCTGTTGAGCAGCCAGGCGAACACGGCCGAATGGCCGAGAATGTCGGTGTAATTCTGCAGCGTATAGGGCGGCGAGAAAGCGCTCCGGGTGCTGCGCAGCAGCTCGCCGTTGGGCTTTAACGACAACAGCAGTGTCCACAGCAGCGGTGCGGCCATCGCCAGTGATGCCACGGCCAGCAGCGCGGGCAGCGCCCGGTGACGCCCGGCGCCGGCAGCCGCGGATGCAGTCCGCGCCGTCATCGGGGCTCGCGGCCGCGCGCGGCAAAGTACTGGGTCATCGCCGCGACGAGAATGATGCCGAACAGGATCTCGGAGGCTGCTGCCGCATAGCCGATGTCCCAGCGCTGGAACCCGACCTGGTAGATGAACAGCACCATCGGCAGCGATGCGTTGTTCGGGCCTCCGAGCGTCATGATCTGTGCCTGACCGAACAATTGGAACTGCAGTATCAGTTCGATGATGACCACCACCAGTGCGGTGCGCCGGATCGACGGCAGCGTGACGCTCGCCAGCGTGCGCCACCAGCCAGCGTTGTCGAGCGTCGCGGCCTCATACAGGTCCTGCGGTACCTGCTGCAGCGCTGCGAGGAACAGCATCATCGGCAATCCGATACACCACCAGATGGTGGTCATCGCAATTGCCGGCAGCGCCAGGTGCGCATCGCTCAGGAACGCAACCGGCGAGCGACCGATTGCGGTGAGCAGATTGGCTATCAGGCCGCCGTCCGGGATCAGCACCATGCGCCAGATCAGCGTCACGATCGTGACCGACAGCACCGATGAGGAGAAGAACAACCCGCGCAGCAGCGTGGACCAGCGCGAGCGGTTGTTGAGTGCCAGCGCCAGCCCAAGCCCAATGAGCGTCAGCGGCGGCACCGTCAGCAGCACGAAATAGAGGGTGTTGCGCACGGCGGTAAGGAACACCGGGTCGCGAAACAGGCGCGCATAATTCTGCGCGCCGATGAATTGCGAGCCGCCGAACAGATCCGCCTTGTGCAGGCTCAGCCAGATACCGGAGAACAGCGGATAAATCAGCAGCACGGTGAACACGATCAGGTACGGTGCTACGAACAGCAGGCCGCTGCGCGCCTCGCTGCGGGAGGCCGACCATGCCCGTCGGGTCGAAGTCGCGGCGGTTTGTCCGTGGCTGGCCACGGCTTTAGCCCGGCAGCCTGCGATTACGGCCCTCGGCATCGAACAGATGCGTCGCCGCGCGATCGAACATCACGCCTACCGATTCACCAGCACGCACCTGGCATGATGCGCCGTCCAGCACCACCAGGTGATCGCCGCCGGCAAGCGACAGGAACACATGCGTCTTGTCGCCCAGGAATTCGACGAAGTCGACTACCGCTTTCGTTTGGCCGTCACCCAGGGCACACAGCCGCACCGATTCCGGCCGCAGCCCCAGGCGCAGCGCCCCTTGTTCCGGCAATGAAGCCTCGCAAGCGGTGGTCTCGATCTGCGTACCGTCCGCGAGCCGCACCCACTGCAGCGTCCCGCTGCCGCTAGCGCGCGTAACCGGCAGGATATTCATCGCCGGTGAGCCGATAAAAGTCGCGACGAAGATGGTCGCCGGCTGGCGATACACCTGCAGCGGTGTGCCTACCTGCTCGATGCGCTGCTGATTCATGACGACGATGCGGTCGGCCAGGGTCATCGCTTCGGTCTGGTCGTGGGTGACGAAGATCATTGCTTTGCGGATGCGGCGGTGCAGGTTGGCGATTTCCTGGCGGGTACGGCTGCGCAGCGCCGCATCGAGGTTCGACAACGGCTCGTCGAACATGAATACCTTCGGTTCCTTGACGATCGCGCGTCCGATGGCGACGCGTTGCCGCTGACCGCCCGAGAGCGCGGCGGGCAGTCGCTCCAGCAGGTGCTCGATTTCCAGCATGCGTGCCACAGCGCTGATCCGGCGATCGATTTCCGCACGCTCGGTGCCGATGTTCTTCAGGCCGAAGGCGATGTTGCCGCGTACCGTCATGTGCGGGTAGAGCGCGTAGCCCTGAAACACCATCGCGACGCCGCGCTTACCCGGCGGCAGATGATCCACGCGCGCCCCGTCGATCTCGATCTCGCCGGCATCGATGGTCTCCAGCCCGGCGATCGCTCGCAACAGGGTGGATTTTCCGCAGCCAGACGGGCCCAGTACCACCAGGAACTCGCCGGCGCCAATCTCGAGCGAGACGTCGTCGAGCACTGCGGTACTACCGAAGCGCTTGCTGACACCCCTGAGCGCAAGATTTCCCACACCGCCCCCCACCGTCGTTCCACGGCGCCGCATCGAGTTAGTGATTGTGGCGGGGAATACCCTTGGTACGCGCGATGCGCTGGTATTTGACGGCGGGTTCGAGCACCGCACCCGTATCCATCTGGCCGACGACGCCGCGTTGCATCTCCTGCCACGGGGTCTGATTACCCGGGTAAACATAGCCGCCGGCGGCCTCGAGATCCTTGAGGCGCTGCTGCAGTTCGGCTTTGGTGATCAGAACGTTGACCTCGCCCTTGCGCAGGTCGACGCGCACGCGATCGCCGGTCCTCAGAACCGCCAGGCCGCCGCCGATCGCCGCTTCCGGCGATGCGTGCAGGATCGACGGCGAGGCGGAGGTGCCCGACTGGCGACCATCGCCGATGCATGGCAACAGGTGAACGCCGTGCGCGATCAACTGCACCGGCGCCCGCATGTTGATCACTTCGGCACCGCCCGGATAGCCGATGGGGCCGGTGCCGCGCATCACCAGGATGCAGTGTTCGTCGATGGCAAGGGCTGCATCATCGATGTGCGCGTGGTAATCCTCAGGGCCGTCGAACACGATGGCGCGTCCCTCGAATGCCTCGGGATCCTTCGGGTCCGACAGATAGCGATCACGAAATTCCTTCGAGATCACACTGGTCTTCATGATCGCGGACTCGAACAGATTGCCACGCAGCACGCGAAAGCCGGCGTTAAGTGCCAGCGGCCGCTCGAACGGGCGGATTACCTGCTCGTCCTGAATAACGGCGGCGCGACAATTGTCACCGAGCGAGCGGCCGTTGGCGGTCAGCGCCTGCTCTACGATGAGGCCGTGTTGAATCAATTGCGCCACCACCGCCGGCACACCGCCGGCGCGGTAGAAATCCTCGCCCAGATATTCCCCGGCCGGCTGCAGGTTCACCAGCAGCGGCACGTCGTAGCCGTAGGTTTGCCAGTCATCGATACCAAGTTCGATGCCGGTGTGCCGTGCCAGTGCGATCAGGTGCATCGGCGCATTGGTTGACCCGCCCAGGGCGGAATTCACGCGAATCGCATTGATGAACGCGTCACGCGTGAGAATGTCGGACGGCTTGCGATCGGCGTGGATCATCTCGACGATCTGGCGCCCGGTCTCATACGCGCATTCCTGCCGGTCGCGGTGCGGGGCCGGTATCGCCGCCGAACCCGGCAGCGCCATGCCGAGCGCTTCGGCCAGGCTGTTCATGGTGGTCGCCGTGCCCATGGTGTTGCAGTAGCCGGTGGAGGGCGCCGCGGAAGCCACCAGCTTGATGAACGCGGCGCGATCGATCTCGCCGGCCGCGAAGCGCTCGCGTGCTTTCCACACCACCATACCCGACCCGATGCGCTTGCCGCCGGCCCAGGCGCTGATCATCGGTCCCACGGGGAGCGCGATCGCAGGAATGTCGACCGTCGCCGCGGCCATCAGGCAAGCCGGCGTGGTCTTGTCGCAGCCGGTGGTCAGAACGACGCCGTCGATCGGGTAGCCGTATAGGATCTCGACCAGACCCAGGTAGGCGAGATTGCGGTCAAGTCCCGCAGTCGGGCGTTTGCCGGTCTCCTGTATCGGGTGCACCGGAAATTCGATCGGAACCCCGCCGGCGTCGCGTATACCTTCCCTGATGCGCTCGGCCAGGATCAGGTGGTGACGATTGCAGGGTGACAGATCGGATCCGGTCTGCGCGATGCCGACGATCGGACGGCCGGACTGCAGTTCCTGCAGCGTGAGGCCGAAGTTCATGTAGCGTTCCAGATACAACGCGGTCATGTCCGTGTTGTCCTGGTCGTCGAACCAGGCCCGGGAGCGCAGCCGACGCGGTGCAGAGGCCGATGTCATGTCGAGTATCCGGTTGCCAATGCGAAGCGTTCGCATGGCGCTATTTTGTTCCAGTATTTACTCAGACAAATTGCCATAGTGGCCCCACCTTGGCAAGATCATGCGGCATCATTGCCGCTCGCGCCGCGCCGGTGCGAAACGCGGTTGAAGTAACTTAATGCGGCTGGTGATGCGCGTATTTGTCTGATTAAATATCATGGCTCACTGAGGTAGATTATGGCAGCCACGATGCGAGGGCGCCGATCCGTTGCGATGCTGCGGGCCGTGATTTGCCTGACGCTTTTGGCCGCCGGCGCGCATGCCGCGACGGCCGCCGGCAGTACGCACCACGCCATCGGGAAGGCCCCGTTCGGCCGCGTCGGAGACCAGCCGGTGGATATCTACACGCTGACCAACGTTCACGGCATCGAAGCGAGAATTACCACCTTTGGGGCCGCCATCGTATCGCTCAGGACGCCGGACCGGGCAGGTCAATTGCGCAATATCGTGCTCGGTTTCGACTCCCTGGATCCGTACCTGGCCGGGGTACCGTACTTCGGGGCCACGGTGGGGCGTTACGCCAACCGCATCGCCGGCGGCCGCTTCACCCTGGATGGACACAGCTATCAGCTGGCGACCAACGATGGGCCGAACAGCCTGCATGGCGGTCACCGCGGGTTCGACAAGCGCGTCTGGAGCGCCCAGGCCAGCGACAGCGCGCACGGGCCGGAGTTGCGGCTGACCTATGTCAGCGCATCCGGGGAGGAGGGCTTCCCGGGCGAGCTGACCGCCCACGTCAGTTACCGGCTGGGCAACGATGACACGCTCGCGATCGAATACCAGGCCACGACGACGGCCGCGACACCGGTCAATCTCGCGAATCACGCCTATTTCAACCTCGGCGGCGACACCAGCCGCACGATTCTGGGGCATCGGCTGACGATCAACGCTGATCGCTACACGCCGGTCGACGCCACGCTCATTCCAACCGGCGAGCTGCGATCGGTGGCGGGCACGGCGTTCGATTTCCGCGCTGCGCAGGCTATCGGCAGCCGGATTGACGATCCGGACGAGCAGCTGCATCTGGGACACGGTTACGATCACAACTGGGTACTCAACAAGGCGCGGCCCGGAACATTGACCCTTGCGGCCGTGCTGTCGGATCCGGACAGCGGGCGCTCGCTCGAAATCCGCACCACACAACCGGGATTGCAGTTCTACTCGGGCAATTTTCTAAACGGTAAACCGGCGGGCACCGGTTCGGTATTCGACTATCGGACCGGGCTGTGCCTGGAAACGCAGCATTTCCCGGATTCGCCCAATCAGCCGGCGTTTCCGTCCACGATTCTGCATCGCGGCGAGGTCTATTCCGAGAAAACGCTACTGGCGTTTCGCACCTTAAGAGACTAGACATACATCACACGGGGTCAGGCGGAACAATGCGGCGCCATGGCCGGGGATCCGCGGCGCGAAGGTGTTCAGGGTGTCGTCGAAATTGCCCAGATCTGCTCGTTGCCACAGATCGCGCACCCGTGCCGAGGCGCTGATGCCCAGTTCCGCCAGTTTGATCGGTACCGGAGCGGCCGCGGCGCCGGCCACCGGGTCGTCCAGATTGAAGATCGCGACGTAGACGTCATCGCGCGGCGATAACGCCTGCCATACCACCAGGCGGTCCCGGTGGAGGAGTTCACGATTGTTGCGGCTAGCCTGGTTGACCGCCAGTACCTCGTCATTGGTCAGCAGTGCCAGCGTCGCATCGTCGAGTAGCGCAAGGTCGGCACCCACGATCAGCGGCGAGCGTGCGATCGACCATAGCGTCATGACGCTGCGCTGCTCATCGGGGCTGAAACGGGTCTGGCGTTGTCCCAGCTCGAGCGTACCGAACGGCAGCATGTCGGCGTCCGGCCAATTGCCGGGGCGCCGGTGTGCGCTCCAGTTCTTCAGCCGCTCGAACTGCTCCAGCAGCAGCGGCCAGGTGTCCCAGAAGTCGTCGCTGATGCGCCACATATTGGCATTTTGTGCGACGTCGGCGGCCGCTGCCAGAGGCGTCTCGCCGGGGGACAGGGACAGCAGAATGGGCCGACGGCTGCGGTCGATCGCCTGGCGTAGGGCGTGGATTTCCGGCTCGTTGCGTAAATACGGGCGGCTCATGTCGTCCGCCTTGATGAAATCCACGTCCCAGGACGCCCATAGCCCGATCACCGAATCGTAATAGGCCTGGGCAC
>Ga0302180_10002212_pt1 | contig 15148 bp, 15 predicted proteins | sample I_Palsa_E3_2_FD_200575 | JGI IMG/M metagenome (GOLD analysis project Ga0302180, IMG submission 200575) | Peat permafrost microbial communities from Stordalen Mire near Abisko, Sweden - I_Palsa_E3_2 | ecosystem: Environmental > Terrestrial > Soil > Palsa > Peat permafrost | place: Sweden... | reverse complement strand
CAGGATCGGAGAGCACCGCATGCGACGCGCAGGCATAAACCGAAGTTGCTCCATTTTGCAGCAGCGCCGCCGCCGTCTTCACCGTCGTTCCCGCCGTATCGATCAGATCGTCAATAATCAGACAGGAGCGCCCCCTGACGTCGCCGATTACATTCATTACCTCGGCCACATTCATTTCCACGCGCCGCTTGTCGACAATAGCCAGCGCGGCATCGACCTTCTTCGCAAAAAAACGGGCCCGTTCCACGCCGCCCGCATCCGGCGAAACCACTGTAAGGTTCGGCAAATTCAACTTCTTGAAATGGTCCACCAGCACCGGCGAGGCAAACAAGTGGTCCACTGGGATATTGAAAAAACCCTGTATCTGCGGCGTGTGCGGGTCCACGATCAAAGCCCGGTGGGCTCCCGCCGTGGTCAGCAAATCCGCCACCAGCTTCGCCGAAATCGGAGCGCGCGGCTTATCCTTGCGATCCTGTCGCGCATACCCGTAGTAGGGAACCACCGCCGTGATGCGTCGCGCCGATGCGCGCTTCAAGGCATCGATCATCAGCAGCAGTTCCATCAAATGTTCGTCGACAGGCCGGCACGTCGGCTGCATCACGAACACATCGCAACCCCGCACGTTCTCCTGAATCTGCACATACGCCTCGCCGTCGGCGAAGCGGATCACCTGCGCCTGCCCGCGCTGCATCCCGAGAAACTGGCAAACCTCGTCCGCCAGCGGCTCGTTCGCCGTCCCGCTGAAAATCTTGAACTTCTCGTCCACCCGCGCGCGCGGCTTGCGTTCTGGCTTCTCCTCGGGCGTGGGTGGAAAGTTCTTTTCCGTCTTCTCTGCCTTCTCGGTCGGCGTAACCAAAGTGGCCATAGTTAGCTCTTAAGCCTTTAGCTGTCAGCCCTTAGCCAAAACCCTCCACTCTCAGCGGCAAGCTAAGAGCTAAAGGCCAACAGCTAAAAGCTGGTTCTGGCTGGGCCGCTAGGATTCGAACCTAGACAAAGTGCTCCAAAGGCACTTGACCTACCATTAGTCGACGGCCCAGTAAAAGCCATTGTTGATTTTGGATTGTTGAGCGTTGATTGAAACCCGCGTTTCAACCAACACTCTCATTGTCAATCAACAATCAGAAATCAACAATCAAAAATTCGCCGCCAATACTGGCCTCGCGTCAACGTGACCGTCGCCTGCGCCACCCACCCCTGCCTCCGGAGCCGTGCCACCGCCGCACGCGCCGCCTGTTTCGAAGCGAACAGCCCATACAACGTTGACCCGGAGCCCGACAGCGACGCATACTTCGCGCCCGCGCGCTCCAGCGCACACTTGCCTTCACTCAGCTCGGGATACTCAGGAAAGACGACTTCTTCAAAGTCGTTCTTGATCCCGGCCCGGACAAGCTCGAGAAGCGGATTCTCGGCCCGGCCCCTCCTGGAAATCTGACGAGGAGCACCGGAGTAACTCTCGCTCAACCACGCCGACAGCCCTCGGCTAAGCTCACTCATTCTATCGGATGCCCCCGGCACCGTCAATTTTCGATCCCACTCCGCAAATGCCTTCGGCGTCGAAACTCCCACCTCCGGAGTCACCACCACACACGCTGTCGCCGGCAAATCCTTCAGAGGATACACCTGCTCCCCACGCCCCACGCCCAGCACTGTGCCCCCCACCAGAAACAGCGGCACGTCTGAGCCCACCTCCGCCGCGATCCGCAGCCGCTCCTCCGCCGGCAAACGTTTCTTCAGCGCCCGCTCCAGCCCCAGCAGTGTAGCGACCGCATTTGACGAAGCCCCACCCAGCCCGCCCTGCACCGGCAACCGCTTCGCAATATCGATGCGGACACGCCCTTTCGCACGCAAAGCCTGCATCGCCTTCTCGACGATGCGGTAGCAGGTATTTGATTCACTGGTGTTCGACTCACTACTCGGCACTCTCGGGTCGGTGCATTGAATCTCAATCCCACTCCCCCTCCCCAAACTCACCCGGATCTCATCATGCAACCCGATCGTCTGATACACAGTCAACAATTCATGAAATCCATCCTCGCGGGCAGTGCCAATGTGCAACCCAAGATTGATCTTCGCGAACGATCGGATGCGCACCGTCATGGCAGCAAGATTGTAAGCCATCTCAGACCGGGTGTGATCCCTGCAAAAATGTCCTGCTGCCACGCTCTTGTTGCTGCTCCGACACGACCGTTCCCCACCGGGTCCATCACCTCGGTAACCTCGACTCCTCCGCGAGATAAGTGCATCCTAATCGTGATTCCCATTACACTAACCGTCTCTCCCACGTTCTTCCGGTTGGGATTGGGAACGACCGTAAACACGAGCGCTGCTCCGCCCACGCGGAACCCCCCTTGCAGCGCTATCCCCCAAGTTGGGTGTGAGCGGTTCTGCGCGGAAAGCTGGATCGACCCAATTTTCAGCCCGCATTTCACGACGACCGTGGATCGGTCCCGTGCGACGGGCGCTAGGCCCACAGAGGTTTTGACTATGCGCAGTATGATTGCAGGTTCTTTTTTCCTGTCGCTCTTTTTCGCGACCGTGACCTTCGCCGCCGCCCAGAGTGACTATAGGGTCATCCCTGTTACCGACGGTGGAACCATCTCCGGAACCATCAAATGGTCGGGACCGATGCCGCACGAGCTGGACTTCCCCGTCACCAAGGATCCCCAGATCTGCGAGCCGGACGGGAAGAAAACCGTCAGCCTCGAGCGCCTGATCGTCGGACCGGAGGGCGGTGTCGCCAACACCGTTGTCTACCTCAAGAACATCGCCGCCGGAAAAGCCTTGGAACTGCCCGACCAGCGGCGCCACCTGGACCAGCACCATTGCCGCTACATTCCGCACATTCTTCTCGTGCCCCAGAACGCGGCACTGGAGATGAAGAGCTCCGATGCCACTTTGCACACCATCCACATGGACGGAGCCGCTACCTACAACCTGCCATTCCCTTTCACCAATCAGACCGTCTCGCGCGCCATGCCGACGGCCGGCCTGGTCAACCTTCGCTGCAACGGCGGCCACGTCTGGATGAACGCGGAAATGATGGTGGTCCCTCATCCTTACTACGCCGTCACCGACGAGAGCGGACGCTTCCAATTTACTGGCGTGCCCCCCGGTACTTATCAAATTGTCGCCTGGCATGAAGGCTGGGGACTGGCGGGCAAGGAACAGGCCTATGACGTTCTCACCGAGCACACCGTGCAGCGGCCCATCTTCACCGAACCTAAGACGTGGGAGAAATCGGTCACGGTGAACTCCAACCAGCCCAGCACAGTCAATTTCGTGATGGGAAATAAGTAGAGGGATTCAAGGCCGACGTGTGGGTCGGACATTCTTGTCCGACAACGGCCGGCAGCACATAGCATTCCCGGGGACACTCGACCTCAATCGCTAGGGGGTTCAGGCAGGAAATTGATCCGTGTGAATCCGGGGCAAAGAAACTAGCCGCTAGCCCCGCCGCTTGTACAGCACTGCAAACTCAAATCCCGCATTCGCCGGGAACAGCTCCGCCACTTTTCGCAACCGCTCAGCCAGCGCCGAGGGCGCCAGCAGCGGATAATCCCGCTCCCGCAGATCGTAATAATCCACATCCAGATACAGCGAAAGCAGGTAGATCGAGATCGTGTCGGAAAACGTCGCCTCGAAGTATTCGTTCTTGAAACGCTCCGCATCAGCGCCGCCGGCCGCGGCCAGCTTGCGCGCTTCCCAGGCGTCGAGCGAGGTTTCGCCGCGCACCCCCGCCTCTACGTGCTTCCAAGCCAGATCGCTGAATTCGTCCGAGACTCCGGCAATCTCCACCAGCGCATGCCCCACATTGATATAGAACTCGAAGGCCACGGAAAACTTGTCGTCCGTCAGCCGCGTCGAGATGAATACGCACTGCGAATCGCCCAGGTTCAGGTTGCGATGGCAAACCGCATTGTCGCTGAGCGCCACATCATAGCGATCCGCGATCAGGATCTCTTCCCCCTGGCTCACCGTTAGCGGGACAAAGTAATAAGCCTTGCGCTTAAGGGCCGAAGCAATCTTGGTAGGCACGGCCGCAATCATCCGCTCCAGGTCAAACGAGCCGATGGCATTCTCCCCTGCCACGGCATAGCACACCCCATTCCCCGCCTGCGAAACCGGTGTCATCCGGACCACATCCGCGGGACTCCGCGTAATAGCTGGCGCTGCCTGCGACATACCTGCTCTTTTATACACTAAGGGCCCATGTAGAGCGGGCGCCCTCGCCCGCTGCCTTTGACTTTGCTCTTGCCTTTGACCTTGCCCCTGCTGAACAACGAATGATTTTGGGTGGCGCAGCGCTTCAGCGCTGCGATTGGGCTCTGTGACATAACCGCGGCCTCAGCCGCTGAAGAAGCAGCGCGAGAATCGGATTTTCGGGAGAAGATGCAGCACGGAACCACTCGATTCCGGCCCCGTTAGGGGCGGCATATGATAGCCCCGGACGTAAGTCCGGGGTAGAAGCGCAAGGTCCGAACAAGCCCCGTTAGAGCGGAACGCCGCCGCCATCGCACGCTATAAACAAGCCGTATGCAGGACTTCAGCCTTTATCCGATACAGGGCCTCGCAAGGGAATGCGGGCGGGAACAGTTCGATCTTTCGCGCCTGCCCATTGAGATCGTGCCGGGAGTGCGAATCGAGGATGTTTCAACCTACATTGCGAGTGACACCTTCAAATTGGTAGAGCGGGATCTAGGAGCCCGTGCCGTCAAGACCCTAAGTGAGACTCACTACGCTCTAGTGCACCGACACGACGCGAAAACTACATTCCAGAACGGAGAAATGGTTCAGGAACACGCCTACATTGAGCAATCAGAACAATTGGTTCGGAAGGTCGCGGCCTGCCTGCGCGTTATCCGGCCCATGCGGCAGTACTCTAACTTCATGCGAGGGATTGTGCGGGACGACGGGAAGTTTGATGTACGCCACTTTCAATCTCCCGCTGACCTGATAGCAGTACCTGAGATACAAGCGCTCTTCTTGCTTCGGGACAAAGACGCGGACGATCTGGTCACGTTCGCCCCCGAGTTTCTCAGAGCGATGGACGGGAACTTCTGGAAGTTCAGGATGGCGGTGCAATTCCACGAGCTTGGATACTGGGCACAAGAGGATAAATGGAAGGCGAGATACCTTTTGTGGGCCTCGGCCATCGAATCGATTTATACGTCGCACACCAATCAGGGGAGCAGACTTGCAAAGAGGCGAATCAAGTGGTTCCTGGGAGAAAGCACTTCGATCTACCCACTCGAGGATCTGGCAGACACGATGTTGCCAGATCCCCGTATCAGCATCGGCTTAATCGCCGACGATCTCTACAAGCTCCGCAATTTCATTGCTCATGGCGACAGAATCCCGGACGCCTATTTCAATAAGATATGTCGTAGCGGACTCAACGGTGGTGTGACCCTTTACGAAGGTCTGTTCGAAGCCCAGAGCTTTATCATCCGCAGCAGCTTGTTGAAAATTCTCCAGGCTGGCCTCTTGAGCCATTTTGAGGGCGCGGCCACGGCGGACGCATACTTCGAGAGTCACGGCCTCGCACCCTAATCGTCGAGGCCGGTACCTCCACCACCGGGTTTCTCGAGGTAACGCGAAACACCGGGCGTACCATCCATTCCTACAGCGGAACAAATCTACCCCGAATAATTCCCTTGACTCCGATCCTCAAAACGGCGATCCTATCTCTACACGCATTAGCTCTTTGACATCTGAATAGCAATGAGATAACTTCCCTGAATTCAATATTTTGCGGCTCGACCCCCGATGCCAAGGGCACTTTGCCGAGGCAAGACCACCTAAGTCCTTTGGATGGAATATTTTGCAGGTAAGTCCTTTGCTTCCAATATTTTAGCGAGATTCAGACCAGATCAAGACACCGTAAATCATTGATTCCAGATATTTTAACTAGGTCGATCTGTATTTTTTTTGATCCAGATCTGGATCTGATGATCACCGCCGGATGGTGTAGCCTACAAGCATGCCGCCGACCCTGCGCCCACCACGTTGGTATGCGATCCCGGTGCGCGTCCTGCTGATAACGTTGATCGGCACGCTCATCTGTTTCGCCGTAAGCCTGCTCGTCGGCATCATCGGGACCGTGACGGTTTCAGCTTTGCACCACGTGCATCCGGACATGACGATCGCCTATCGCCTCATCGCACTTCCAACAGCCGTGGTCGCGGGCAGCATCATCTTTGTGCTGGCGCTAGCCATGGAAATCCGCCACTACCGCCAGTCAAAGACCCTGGCCGCGCTGGAGGGGTTAATGGATACGAGGGGTTAGTTGATACGAGGGTTAATTGATACGAGGGGTTAATTGATGCGAGAGGATGAGTTGAAAGGATGAGCCGCTTGCCAACCAACGCCCCGCCCCGCATCGCCATCCCTATGCCGCACTCCATCGATCGCGAATACGGCGAGCGGGCGATTCCCCAATACGAGCGCGCCGTCGAGCAGGCCGGAGGCGAGCCCGTCCGCATCCCGCTCGACCAAACAGCAGCCGAAGTTAAGAAGATGATCGAGCGTTGCGACGGAGTGCTCCTGCCCGGCAGCAATGCCGACGTGGACCCCGCGAAGTTCAGCGCAACCCGCTCGCCGCGCACCGCCGCCGCCGACCCGCGCCGCGACACCGTTGACGACCTCCTGCTGCAGGACGCCTACAACCTGCGCAAGCCCGTCCTCGGCATCTGCTACGGCCTGCAAAGCCTCAACGTCTACCGCACCGGATCGCTCATCCAGCACATCCCGGATTTTCTGCCGGAAGAGTTGCGCACGCGTATCAATCACGAAGCCGGGAAGAAGGTCGCGGTAGCGCATGCAGTCGAAATTGAAAACGATTCAAAGCTGGCCCAAATCGTGAACTGGATGGTGAACGGGAAAGACCGGGAAGCGCGGAAACTTGTGGTCCCGGTGAACTCTTCGCACCACCAATCAGCCGAGACCATCGGCAACGGCCTGCGCATCGTGGCCCGCTGCCCCGACGACGGCATCATCGAAGCGCTGGAAGGCACGGCCCCGGACCACTTCGTACTCGCCGTGCAATGGCATCCCGAGCGCTCGGTCAACGAAGACGAACCCTCGCGCGCCATTTTCCGCGCCTTGATTCAAGCAGCGGAGATCAATGCGCCGGAAACGCAGCGCAAGTAGCTCAAGGTCGCTTAGTCTTCTTTCGCGCCTTCTTTGGAGCTTTCCGCTTTTCAAGCAGCACCACCACATGCGCGACCGCGGCGTTCTCCAGATTGAGCCCTTCCGGAGTCTTTGCCTTTAACCCGACGCAATCGGCGCGCACTCCCAGCAATTGCGCCACGCGCGCCCGAATCGCCGTCGCATGCGGTCCAATCTTCGGCGCGGCCAGAATCAGGCTGGCGTCGATGTTTGCCACGCTATATCCCGCGTCGTGCAAGCGTTTTAACGCCTCGCGCAGGAAGACCGCCGAGTCCGCACCCTTCCACTTCGGGTCGGAGGGAGGAAACAGCGCGCCAATGTCGGGCGCAGCCACGGCCCCGAGCAACGCGTCCGTGATAGCGTGCAGCAGTACGTCGCCATCGGAGTGCCCGCCCAGCCCCTTGTCGTGCTCCAGCGCGATGCCGCCAATCTTCAGCGGAATCCCCTCGCGAAACTCGTGCGAATCAAACCCGTAGCCGACTCTCATGCGGAAACCTTGGCCACGGATTCACACGGATTTTCACGGATTTTCTTTCTGTCATTGTCATATAAGAGACGCCAGAACTGGGGGCGCAGCCCGAAGTTGAGCAGCAGGCCAACCTCGACTTCGGTCGCACGCAGATAGTGCAGCAATTGAGCCTCGTGTGCAGAGTCCAGCGCTCGGGCAGCTTTCAGTTCGAGAAGAACCACGCCGTCAACGATCAGATCGGCGTAGTATTGTCCGATCTTTCTACCACGAAACCAAACTGGCACCTGGACTTCCCGTGACGCGCTCAGCCCCGATTCCTCCAGGGCCACGACCAGCGCTTCTGCGTAAGTCGATTCAAGAAATCCGTGGCCGAGTTCGTTGTACACATCATAGAAAACTCCGATGATCTTTTCGGTCAGCTCGGAATGCTTCAGGCCAGGTGGTGGAGTATTCATCACTAGCAAGTTTACGCGGTTGCCATGATCTCGATCCGTGTAAATCCGTGCAAATCCGTGGCTCATTTCCCTAAGTAGAACTCGGCCAGTTCCATGTCCGCTGGCGTGGTGATCTTGATGTTGCGCGGCGAGCCCATCACCACGGCCACGTCGTGTCCTGATCGTTCCACCAGCGAAGCCTCGTCCGTGCCGAGGAAACCGTCGGCCGAGGCTTCATCGAACGCCTTCTTGACCACGCTGTAGCGAAAGCCTTGCGGCGTTTGCGCCATCACGATGCCGGCGCGGGGAATCGTCGCTTTGATCAGCGCGCCCTCGGCCGTGCGCTCGACTTGCTTCACCGTATCGACGGCGGGCAGGCCGGCAATCGCCGCACCATATTTCTTCGCCGCCTCGATCACGTCCTGAATGATTTCGCGGGTCACAAACGGGCGCACCGCATCGTGCACGAGAACGATATCATCCTCATGCGCCGCCGCTGCAACTGCGTTCAGCGCGCTCTCCACCGACTGCTGGCGGTGCTCGCCGCCGACCACCAGCTCGACCTTTTTCTTTAGAACGTCTTTCACTTCTCTCTGGAGCCGCGCGTGAAAACCCGCAATCTCGCTTTCGCGTAGAGCAATCCAGATCTCCGTCACGGCATCGACGGCGGCAAACCTGCGCAGCGTGTGCATGAGAATTGGCGTGCCACCCAGTTCGGTGAACTGCTTGGTAGGCGGCGACTTCTTCTGCTTGCCCCTGGCACCGACGGGCACCGGAGCCATGCGAGTTCCAAGCCCCGCAGCCGGAATTATGACGACAACCTTCATAGCGGGCTGTAAGTATACGAGTGCAGGAGCGAGGAGTTCAAATCCGGGGCAATCCAATCCGAGGCAATCGACCGCCGAGTACGTAGAGGCCGCCGCGAAAACTGGCAGGCACGTGCAGGCACGATCTACCGGAGGGTCAACTGCCGGCAGGGCTGCGGCGTTCCGGGATTAGGGTGTGTCTCTCTTTACGCGTTCAAATGGGACTTTCTGCTTTCCAAAGATAAGGACTCCGCGGTCCGGTGTCTCGAAGCTCATCTGCAGCGTACTGTCGGTCACAAAGAACGAAGTGGGTGACGAGGTCAGAAGCGACCGATGTGGATCGCCGTTAATGGAGAGCTGCAGGTGGTTTTCACCGGAAGTGATTTCCAAATTGGAGTCGTTCTTGGCGGCGAACTTACCGACAAACTGCATCTGCTTGGCTAGAGGCACGGCGACAAGCGTGCGCTGCTCCTGCGGATCTGGCCAGCCGTACTCGTGAGCAATGCTGGTCGTGATCTCATGGATGAGCGCGTCCCCATTATCGCTGTTCGTCATCACGACGGCACCATCACCATTTTCGTAGGCGAAGTAGGTGCACCGGTAGCCTTCGTTCGCACCGCCATGGGTGAAGGCAGGTTTACCGCCGACGGTCAGCACCGCGACGCCTAGGCCGTAGCCGTCCGGCGAATCCGGGAAATTCTTGACCCTTGTGAGCATGATGCGGGTCATTGCGGCAGAGAGAACATGGTTTGCCTTCCCTGCGAGCGAATGCTGCATCTCGATGATCCATCGCGCGAGGTCTGAAGGCGTAGTCCAGAGGCCGGCAGCGGCCATCTCCGGGTAGGTGTGCGGCCCGCCGGGGATCGGCTTACCGTCGCTATCGACCGGGAACGCCACATTCGGGAGCAGTGCGGGGTCAATCGGCTGCTGATAAGTGCTGCTGCGCATTCCAACGCGGTCGAGGACGATCGTCTTCATGATCTCGGGGAACAGCTTGCCCGTGGCATCGATCGTGGCCTGCTGCGCGATGGTGAAACCTCCACCCGAGTAGTGAAATTCGCTTCCCGGAGCGATCTCGACGACGATGGGAGCAGAGTTAGCGGGCTTGGCTCCGTTGAGGACCTGCTCGAGGGTTGGAATGGGCGCTCCAGCGGCGTAGCCATCGAAGCCATACACCGAGGTCCCGGCGGTGTTGGACAGAAGCTCGCGCAACGTGACCGGATGCTGTGCGGTGAAACTGTTCTGCGGAAGTGTCCAGCTCTTTAGTTCGGTCTGGATGGGAGCGTCGAGCGAGAGCCTGCCCTGTTCGACGAGGTGAAGAGCGGCCGTCGCGGTGACCGATTTGGTGATGGACGCGGCCTGGAAAAGGGTGTCGGGGGTGACGGGCGCGCCGCCCTCCCGCATGATGCCGTACCCCTTAGCCCACTCGATCCTGCCGCCATGGACGATCGCGATGCTGACCGCCGGCACGTGCAACCTCTTCATCTCCGCCAGTAGGTCTCTGCGGTCGGGCGGCTGGCCGATGACCACCACGGGAGGTCCGAGGCCGGTCTCGACCGCGCGGATGTGGTCCTGGGAGCTGGGAGTCGATTGGCCCCAGGCGTTGCAGGCGAGGAGAGCCAGGGAGAGGCATGAGAGACGAGGCACCATAACATCCCTGATACGCGACGATCGGCTGCGCCGTTCCACATTCGATGAGCTAAATCTAGGCAGCTGACCAATGCCGATAAGTTCCGCGCGCTTGGTTTCCCCAGTCTTAAGGCTGAGGCTTAGTCTCCACCAGCGTGCTCGGGACCACGGCTGGCGGCCCCGCCGTGCTCGTGACTACCGGCACTGCGGGCGGGACCGCCCCGCTGATTCGGCTGAAGGCGCGCTCATCCCACTTGCCGAAGATCATCTTTCCCGCTGTAGTCTGCAACACGGAAGTGACCGAGACATCAATCGTCTTGCCAATCATCTTTCGGGCGTTATCGACGACCACCATGGTGCCGTCGTCCAGGTAGGCGACGCCCTGGTTGTATTCCTTGCCTTCTTTCAGGATGAAGACCTTCATGATCTCGCCGGGCAGCACGATCGGTTTGAGCGAATTGGCCAGCTCATTGATGTTCAGCACCTCGACACCCTGCAACTGCGCCACTTTGTTCAGGTTGAAGTCGTTGGTGATGATCTTGCCCTCGTAAACTTTGGCCAGCTCGATGAGCTTCAGATCGACTTCGCGGACGGCGGGGAAATCATCCTCCACAATCTGAATCGACAGCGTGGCCATTTTCTGCAGGCGTTGCAGAACGTCGAGGCCGCGGCGGCCTCGGTTGCGCTTCAGCGAGTCGGCCGAATCGGCGACGAGCTGCAGTTCACGCAACACGAACTGCGGGGTGACGATGATACCGTCGAGAAATCCGGTTTCGGCAATATCTGCAATGCGGCCATCGATGATGACGCTGGTATCGAGGATCTTGTAACTCTTCTTGCCTTGCTTCTCGCCGCCAAAGATCCCGCCCAGAGCCGCCAGGTTCAGCAAGTCGCCCTTGCTCGCGCCCACGATCAGTCCCACATAGGCCATCAGCAACATCACCAGCAGTTGCAGGAAGCTCTGGGTGTTACCGGCGGGCACACTGCTGCGAATTACCAGCGCGAACAGGTAGGCCCCGCAGATGCCGAGGACGCTCCCGATGGCCGCGCCGATCAACCGCTTCAGGCTCACCGTCCGCAGTTTCCATTCGAACAGGACGATGCCTGCACCGACCAGCGCGCCTACACCCGCATCCTGCGGTTGGGACAGCCGGAAGGGCTCAATGAAATAGCACGCAACTGAAACTACGATGACAAAAAGAAGACGTACCAGAATCAAGTCCACAGTATGACCTCCCCCGAATGCAGCTCCGCTGAACCTCTGGCGTGCGGCACCGGTGCCATTTCCTCGCCGCCCCGGGCGGGAATCGGCAAATCAGCATGCGGGGCGCGCAAGAATTAGGGGGATGAATGTACGCCCCGTCCCGGCCCGTGGAGGCGTGGCCGGAAGGAACTCAGTGAACCTTACGCCAAGAGTATATACCCGACGGCAAATAGGCGGCGAAGAAACGATGCATCGTCACACTCCCGTCCGTAGAGACGTTGCTTGCAACGTCTTCCCCGCCGCCGGCAAGACGTAGCAAGCTACGTCTCTACAACACATTCCGTGGTGGGTTCCTGTGACCCGAGGGGGTGCCCGTCCTGCTAGACTTCCGTGCATGAAAGCCTTAGTGATCGCCAGCCTGTCCGGCCCGGACGCGCTCGCCATCCAAGAGACGGCCGAACCCGCCGTGAAGCCGGGACAGACATTGGTCCGCGTCACTGCCGGAGGACTGAATTTCGCCGACGTCATGACCATGCAAGGCGGCTATCCCGGAACACCGGCCCGCCGCTGCCGATTTGGTTGAGTGGGATAAGCAACCTAACGCGGAAGGCCGATTCACGCACCTCCTGAACTACGAACGGCCCATCGATCAGCTCATTTCGGCATCTCCCGCCACACCCGCTCTCAGCGATGACCGGCCCATCAAGATGACCGGCCCATCAACAAGTACTACCCGCTGCGTAAGGAATTGCGACCCTAGGACGCAGACCAGAGCCAGACGCAGCCGCTACCAGTGTCAACCAAGGAACCAGTCGGGTTCGATTCGAACGATAAACTCAGTCGTGAACGGAAGGCTCTGGTAGGCTTTGGAGGAAATTCATGTCTCGCGCACGGGTGATAGGGGCTCTCCGCAAATCGGTACGGTGTCCTAAACGAGACCGTGCCAAACGATACGGATATACTTCACAAATGATGAGGGAATCGAATGACGGAGCTAAGTGAAAAGTTACTATCCCTGGTCGAGGCAGCGGAGCCAAGGCTTCGCGAAATTAGTGAGACCGAAAGTACTCAATCGATATTGCCAGGCGGGTGGTCGCGCAAACAGGTCATCGGGCATCTAATCGACTCGGCCTCAAACAACCACCAACGATTCGTTCGAGCGGCTCTTCAAACATCTTTGGATTTTCCTGGTTACGACCAGGGCGGAAGCGTGCGGGTGCAAGCGGTTCAAGACGCTGATTGGCAACTCCTGGTTGCGCTGTGGGCCGCTTACAATCGCTACCTCGCTCATGTGATAGCACGGTTGCCGGCGTCTAAACTGGAAACGGTTTGCCGCATCGGTTCGGGCGATGCGGTCACCCTTGATTTTCTTGCGACGGACTATCTTACGCATCTGGGCCATCATCTCAACCAACTGGGTGCCGCAGACTTGAACTAGGACCTAAATCCGCAGCCCATGACCAGACTTCTGCGGTTCTTTCGACCCTCGCACCAGCACACGGCTTTCTCGGCCACCCTGCTGCTGATGTCGGCGGTCATGCTCTCGCGCGTGATCGGCTACATCCGCGAGGCTTATATCGCATACGCGTTCGGCGCCGGACCGCAGACGGACGCCTACGTTGCCGCCTTCACCCTACCCGACTGGCTCAACTACATTGTGGCCGGGGGTGCGGCTTCCATTACATTCATCTCGATCTATACACGGTTTCTCGCGGAAAAACGCGATGCCGACGCGCAGAAAACCTTCTCCGTCGTCATCACGGTCATGACCACGGTGATGATTGCCGGCACCATCTTCACTGAAATCTTCACGCCGCAGTTCGTGCGCTGGATGTTTGGCGGTTTCTCGCCCGCGCAAGTCGACCTGACCGTCCATCTGACCCGCATTCTGCTGCCGGCACAGATCTTCTTTTACGTCGGAGGCGTCGTCTCCGCCGTCCTGCTCTCGCACCGGCTGTTTCTTTTGCCGGCATTCGGGCCGCTGCTTTACAACGTGTTCATCATTGCCGGAGGAGTGATTGGCGGCCGTCACTTCGGGATTGCATCGCTGGCCTATGGTGCGCTGGCGGGCAGTGTTGCGGGCCCGTTCCTGGCCAGCGTGATCGGCGCCGCCCGCATCGGCACCGGATACCGTCCGTCGTTCGACGTGATGAATCCCGCGTTCCGCGAGTGGGTAAAGCTATCCATTCCGCTGATGCTCGGGGTGTCGCTGGTCACCGCCGACGACTGGATTCTGCGCCACTACGCCTCCAGCGGCGTGGGCGACATCGCCCGCCTCAATTACGCCAAGCGATTGTTCGCTGTGCCGATTGCTGTCTTAGGCCAAGCCACAGGGCAAGCCTCTCTGCCATTTTTCGCGCGTCTGTTCAACGAAAAGCGCCTGCAAGAATTTGCCAGGACGGTAAACGATTCCGTGTATCGCGTCTCCGCCGCGTCGCTACATGCTACCGGATGGATGATGGCCGCCGCCTTCCCGTTGATCGATCTGGTTTATCGCCGCGGACGTTTTCTGGTTTCCGACACGCAAAGCACAGCCGTCTATTTCTTCTGGTTCTCGCTCTCGCTCGCTCTCTGGTCCGCCCAGGGACTTTACGCCCGCGCCTTCTACGCTGCCGGCGACACGCTGACTCCGATGGTTGCAGTCACGGTGATCACGGGCGCGTCATTACCGGTGTATTCGCTGCTCTTCCACAGATATGGTGTAGTCGGCCTGGCGTTTGCCTCTGACATTGGCATTGGAGCAAATCTGCTGGCGCTGGCCTTGCTGCTGCACTATCGCAAACTGGTTTCGCTGAGAACACTGCGGTGGGATGAGCTGGGAAAGTCCGCGTTGACAGCAGTTGTCGCCGGAGGATTAAGCCTGGAGGTGGCAAGAAGTGTCACGCCGTTCATTTCTGGTTACGGCAGCCGCGTCGCCGACGTGCTGCAGCTAGGGTTGATTTCAGTCACCTGGGCGGCAGCGACCGCCGTCGGCTTGTGGCTGCTGCGCTCGCAGTTGCCCAACGATCTGCGAAGACGCAAGGCAGCGGCATATCCCGGAGTCGCCGAGGGCGAGGGAAAAGAGATTATGGGAGCGGGAACGCAACCGTGAAGCATCCGAACAACAAAATGGCGGACATTCGCATTCACTGCGAACTCCGCCACCAATCTCCTTGCGAAACCCCGAGCGAGACGCCGCCACCGCGAGCCTAAGCTCTGGCGCCAATCGCCGCCGGCTCGGGCGCTGGAGCGCTCTTGTCCTCGCCGTTGGGCTTCTGCTGCGTGGGCTGGCCGCCTTTGCGAATGTCGATGCCGCCCTTGAAGTAGGCGCCGTCTTCAATCGAGATGCGCGCCGCAACTACGTCGCCGGTGAGCGAGCCGTCGCTGCGGATATCCACGCGGTCGCTGGCGGTCAGGTTACCGCGCACCTTGCCCAGCACTACGATCTCGCGGGCGTTGA
>Ga0302180_10002211_pt1 | contig 15148 bp, 15 predicted proteins | sample I_Palsa_E3_2_FD_200575 | JGI IMG/M metagenome (GOLD analysis project Ga0302180, IMG submission 200575) | Peat permafrost microbial communities from Stordalen Mire near Abisko, Sweden - I_Palsa_E3_2 | ecosystem: Environmental > Terrestrial > Soil > Palsa > Peat permafrost | place: Sweden... | reverse complement strand
AAGATCTGCGCACCGGTCTTTACCGAAGCTGCCTCGTCTTCGTCAAACGGCAGAATGCCAAGAATCTTGACCTTTCCCTGCAGCGTTCGCTCGACGTCGGCGCGGTAGTGATCTTCGGTCGGCCCCCAGCGCTCGACCAGCACGGCACCAACGAGCCTGATCCCCGCCTGCTGGCACTGGTTGGCCGTGAGCAGCGCATGATTGACGCAGCCGAGCTTGAGCCCGATCACGAGCACCGTATCGAACTTCCCGAGCACGGCGATGTTTCCAAAGTGCTCGCGCGCATTGAGCGGCACCATCAATCCGCCCGCACCTTCGGTGACGAGCCCCTTCTCGATGTGTGCAACGGCCTCGACCAGTTCGCTCGCGTGCACTTCGGGCTGGCCGGACGCAAGCGCCGCCGACCACGGATCCGCGGCCTTCTCGAAGCGTGCGAGTTCGAGCGAACGCACGCCGGCAAGTTTGCCTGCACGCGCCGCGTCACCGGGGATCCCCGGCGCAAGCCCCGTCTGAACGAACTTCACGATTGCCGGTGTAATACCGGCATTCTTGAGCGCGAGCGCCAGCGACGCGGTGACACGCGTCTTTCCGACATCGGTATCGGTACCGGTTACGAAGTAACGATGCATTTCGCGAGTCCTTGCACGAGCAGGTCGATGTGCTCCGATTGATGATCGGCTCGCACCGAAAGCCGCAGCCGCGAACTCCCCGGCGGGACGGTCGGTGGCCGGATCGCGGGCGCGTAGATCCTCTTCCTTTCGAGCTCGCCTGCGATTTCCACCGCTCGCTCTTCGCTTCCGAGCACGACCGGCACGATCGGCGAGGGTCCGTCGATCGTGGGATACCCGAGGGCGCTCAGGCCTGCGCGCAGACGGCGAACGTTGTCATGCAGCTGCGCGCGCGCTACGTCGGCCTTGCGAATGAGCGAGAGCGCGACGCGCGATGCGAGCGCCACGGCGGGCGGCATCGCGGTATCAAAGATAAACGGACGCGCCTGGTTGACGAGCAATTCGATCAGTGTCGCCGGACCCGCGATGAAGCCGCCCTGCGCGCCAAAGGCCTTGGAAAGCGTGCCCATCACGACGACGCGCGGATCGGCCAGCGCAAACGCTCGTCCGGTTCCACTCGGGCCGGTGACGCCGAGGGCATGGGCTTCATCGATCAAGAGCACGTCGTCATCGCCGAGGTCGGCGAGCATGCTTTCCAGATCGATCGCATCACCGTCCATCCCGAAGATCGACTCGGTGACGATCAACGCGCCGCCGCCGCGCTGTGCGCGCCGCGGCAGCGTTCCGTGTGCGTAAACGAATCGCTCGACATGCGTACCACGGATGCCATCAATCAACGAGGCGTGATTGAGCTGGTCCGAGTAGATGCGCTCAACCGTTCGCGCCAGCACCGCGATCGCGCCGAGCGCGGCATGGTAACCGGACGAAAAGAGCAACACGCGTTCGCGCCCGAGCCACTGGGCCAACTCTTCTTCCAGCAGCGAGTGCTCGCGATGACTTCCGCCCAAGAGACGCGCGCCGCCCGAACCCACCCGCGTTGCGCGGCGAAACGCTTCGACCACTTGCGGATGTGTTGCGAGGGCCAAATAGTCGTTCGAAGAAAAATCGAGCGCTCCGGCTAAGCTGTGCGTGCGTACTTCCCGGTATCGCCCTTGCGCGCGGATCTCTTCCAGCAACACCAATGCGCGGTCTAAATAGTTCAACGCGTACGCTCCAGCGCTTCCGCAAACGCATCGAAGAAATCGTGGATCTCGCCATCGGTCGACGAAAGCGGCGGCACGAGTTGCACGACGGGTCCGATGGGCCGCGTGAAATGGCCCAGGTCGTAAAGCGCGTTTGCGACCGGCCATGCACGAGCAACATCGTGCAATTCGATTCCAAGCATCGTGCCGGCTTGGCGAATCTCTCTAACCGCCGGATTCGCCCCGAGAACCGCGGAGCGTTCGGCAGCGATGCGTTCGATGCTCCCGGCACGCTCGAATGTCCCTTCGACCGCAAAGAGTTCGAGCGACGCGAGAGCGGCCGCGCACGCAATCGGATTTCCCGCGTACGAGTGCCCATGGAAAAATTGCTTGTGCTCCTCCGGCGCTCCGAGAAAGGCCTGATAGACGCGCTCTCGAGCTAGCACCGCTGAGAGCGCAAGCGTTCCGCCGGTCATCCCTTTTCCCAAGCAGATCAGATCGGGACGAAGCTCGAGTTGCTCGTACGCGAACATCGTGCCCGTGCGTCCAAAACCGGTCGCGATCTCGTCGACGATGACCAGCGGCGCACAATCCCGCAACGGACTATACCGTTCCGGCGCGACCAAGCGCATTCCGGCCGCCGCCTGAACGATCGGCTCGACGATGACCGCCGCAACATCGTCTGCATTTAAATCGTCGGCATGCTCGTAGGTTCTGGTTTCGAAGGTGATCGAACCGTAGTGCGATTTGAAAACCGAGATTCCCGAGAGGCTCATAGCCCCGGTCGTGTCGCCGTGATACGCATCTACCAATCGCAGAAACCGGGTGCGTTGCGGCTCGCCCATATGCTGCCAATAGTGGAGTGCCATTTTGATTGCCGCCTCGACCGCGCTTGCACCGTCACTTGCAAAAAAGGCGTAGTCGGTTTCGCAGTATTCGCACAGCGCTTCGGCGAGCGCCTCGGCCGGGAGATTGGTCGCCCCAAGCGTCGTTGCATGATCCAGTGTCGCCGCCTGGAGCGCGATCGCGTCGACGATCGCGGGGTGGGCGTGCCCGTGAATGATGGTCCATATGGAACTGACAGCGTCGAAGACTCGCCGGCCGCGCGCATCGTACAGGCTCGTACCGTCGCCGCGGACGAACGTCCGCGCGCTCGCGTCGAAGGACTGCATCTGGGTGAAAGGAAGCCAGAGATGGGACACCGCTTGAATCATGCAACGAACGAGCTTCGCGTGGACGCGCCGGTAATCATCGTCGGTGGAGGGCCGGTTGGACTTGCCCTCGCGCTCGGACTTGCGCGTTACGGCGCGCGTTCGATCGTCCTCGAACGCAATCCCGAACCGGTCAGGGAGTCGCGCGCGGCCGTGATCTGGCCGCGCACGCAGGAGATCCTGCGTGATTGGGGGGCCTACGCCCCACTGCGCGAGGCGGGCCGGTTTGCTCGGGTGCTGCGCGGCGTCAATGCGCGCACGCAAGCGACGTTCGTCACGATCGACTTTTCCTCGATCGACGACGTCTTCGACGACCCGGGCGCGCTCATGCTGCCGCAGAACCACACCGAGCGCATTCTGCGCGACCTCGTGAGCTCGAATAGCCGGTGTGAGCTTCGCACCGGATGCAACGTAACCGGCCTTTCGCAAAGCCCCGATGGCGTCGAGATTTTTTTCGACAGCGCAGGCGAACCGGGCAGTTTGCAAGCAGCCTTTGTGGTCGGATGCGACGGCGCACACGGCGTTGTGCGAGCGGCGATCGGCCTCACCTTGCAAGGCGTTACATACGATACGCGCGTCGTGCTAAGCGACGAGACGGTCAACGCGGACATCCCGGCTGAGGTAACCGCGCGCGTGCGCTTCGACCTTCCCGGACTTCGCGGCGCCATTCGGTTCGACGACCGTTCCTGGCGCGTGATGGCGTCGGTTCCAAAGGAACTCAGCGACGAGGATGCGCTTTCGCCGCTCGCCCATCGCGAGCGCGTGCGCGATCTCTTTGGCGACGCACCGTTTGAGACGCAGTGGAGCAGTCTCTTCAAGATCCACCGGCGTCACGCGCAGCGCTTCGTCGTCGGTCGCGTCATGCTCGCGGGCGATGCGGCGCATCTGAACAGCCCGGCCGGCGGCCAGGGCATGAATGCCGGGATTCAAGACGCGGGGAACCTTGCGTGGAAGCTGGCCTTCGCCGTTCGCGCGCAGCGTTGCGCCGGTCCGCTGCTTGCGAGTTACGATCCCGAGCGGCGCGAGATCATTACCGACACGGTCGAACGCGTGACCGACCGGATTACCCGCTTCGGCATCACCTTTCCGTTGCGCGCGCGTCAATTCGCGATGCGCACGTTCGCGCGCGCCATTCGCGGCCGCGGAATGCAGCGTAAACTCTGCCGCGGCATCGGCATGCTGAACGGCCGCTACACCACCTCGCCGATCATCGACAATCGCCATCCCCTGGCCGGCCGGCGCATCGACGATCTCCGCCTCGCCGACGGGACTCGGATCAACCTGCGCCGCGCGGGTGAAGCGATTTTGATTGTCGTCGGCGATCTTGCTTTGGATCTGCCGCATGTACGGGTCGAGATGCCGCCGAAACGGTGGCACGTGAAACCGCCGGTGGTCCTGATCGTGCGCCCCGACGGCTGCGTCGCGTCGGTGGTAGAAAAGCCGACCCTCGCGCGCGTTGAAGCGGCTTGGCACCGCGCCTTCTGCGACGCGCTGCCGCTGCCGGTCCTCGCTTAGTGGCAACTAGCATCCGCGGCGCGGTCGCGCGCATATCGGTCGGCGGCTGGTTCGAGCTCTACGACCTCTTCATGACTGCGTATATCTCGCTCGGGTTGATTCGGGCGGGACTGTTCAGCGCAACATCGCCCTCACCGTTCGCGCTGCAGGGCTTTGCCAGCTTCATCGCTTGTGGCTTTGCCGGAATGTTCTTCGGGACGCTGTTCTTCGCCGGCATCTCCGATCGTTTCGGGCGCAAGGCGGCGTTTACGTATTCACTGGTGTGGTATTCGATCTGCACACTGGTCATGGCGTTTATGCCGAGCGGTCCCGCAATCGACTTCTGGCGCTTTCTCGCAGGCCTGGGCATCGGCGTGCAACTCGTGACCAGCGACGCTTACGTCTCCGAGATCGTTCCTAAAGAACAGCGCGGGCGCTGGATCGCGTTCACGCAAGTGATCGGCTATTCGGCAATCCCCGCCGCGGCACTCTTTGCCTATTTGCTGGTGCCGCACACCTTCGCGGGCATCGACGGCTGGCGCTTCGTCGCGTTAATCGGCACGCTCGGCGGCGTCGTGATCTGGTTCGTGCGCCCCGGCCTGCCCGATTCCGCGCGTTGGCAAGCCGCGCGCAGCGAACACGCCGCGACCGGCCCGATCTTCACGTTGAAAACGATCTTCGATGCCACCTACCGCAAGCGCACGATCATGATGATCATCTTCAATCTGTTGCAGGCGGTCGCGTTTTACGGCTTTGCTTCGTGGGTCCCAATCTTTCTCGCCAATCAAGGCGTCGAATTCACACACTCGCTGCAGTATTCGTTTCTGATTGCAATCGTCAACCCGCTCGGCCCACTACTCGCAATGCTTTTTGCCGATCGCTTTCAACGCAAATGGCAAATCGTCGTGCTTGCCCTGGTGGTTGCCGGCGCCGGGCTTGGCTTTGCCCAGGTGCGCACGGCGGTTCCAATCGTCTTCTTCGGCGTCATCGTCACGCTGGCCAACGCCTGGTTCTCCGCGACGTATCACTCCTATCAGGCCGAACTCTTTCCCACGCGCATTCGCGGGCAGGCGGTGGGCTTCGTGTACTCCTGGAGCCGCTTTAGCTCGATCTTTGTGCCGTTCGTGATCGCTGCAGTCTTGCGATCACAGGGTACGCTGGGCGTCTTTCTACTGATCGGATCGGCGATGCTGATCGTGGCACTCGATGTCGGCGTGCTCGGCCCGGATACGAACGGCAGGGATCTGGACGAGCTCTCGCCACTCGCATGAACGCTCTGATCTTTGTGGGTTGCGCCTGCATCCTCGGCGGAGCGCTCGGGATCCTGATGAATTTCCGTATGAGCGCGTCCCGCCAAAGTCCCTTTTTTACGTTTGGCAACGTGCTCTTCTTCATCGGCCCGATCGTGCTCGGGATTCGCTCGATCGCGCACTCGATGAAGGACCTCGAGTACTTCGCCTTCGGCTTCGCCGCCATCGGCCTGCTAGTTATGAGCGTCGGCCTGATCTTAGGACGACGCCGTAATCGGATTTAGGCTTCGACGCGTTCGTCGATCGAAACGTTATACAGGAAGAGGAACTTGCCCCATTCGCCCGGCAGCGTATTGCGCTTGATCTGAATCCACGGAATGTACTTGGGCTGGCGCGGTTTGCGTTTGAGCGACATGTTCGCTTCATCCGGCGTGCGGTTGTTCTTGCGATTGTTGCAGCGCATGCACGCGCAAACGAGGTTCTCCCACGTTGAAGGGCCGCCGCGGCTGCGCGGCACCACATGATCGACGGTCATCAGCTTCTCACCGCGAATCCCGCAGTACTGGCACGCGTGGTCGTCGCGAATGAGCACGTTCTTCTTCGTGAGCGCGACCTTCTGCATCGGCCGACGGATGTAATAGAGCATCCGGATGATCGAGGGCATGCGCATCTCGTAGCGCGTTGATGCGAGCACGCGGTCGCGATTGTGAACGATCTCGGCCTTGCCGGCAAAGAGCAGCTTCACCGCGCGCTGGAAGCTCGTGATGTTCAAGGCCTCGTAGGTGAAATTCAAAACAAGGACGTCGCTCACAACAGCGCTCTCCATGAGCGTCCCTGGTTAGGCGCAAGGAGGGAAGCGTGCTGGGGTACGCGACCGACGAAGCAACGACACCAGGGGCGCTCAGAAGCGCGAAAGCGAGGCATTTACATGCCTCGCTTTCTTACGAACGTCAGCCGAGTTTCGGTCAGCATCTGCGTTATTGCTAACCTTTCGTCGGGCCGCAACCTTTCTTTGACGCGTTCGAATGCCACGCTCGCAACATCGATCGCCGCATCGGCCGCGCGAAAATCAGGTTCCTTTCCGTTATCGTCAGCGAGATAGGCGTGCGCCGCCAGCGCGAGCGTTGCGATCACTTCGGTCAGCAACGGCTCGAGCGGTGGGATCTGCCCCTGGAATCCCGACGCTTGCGCGCCGCCCGATTCCGCCGCTTGCGAACTCATTGGTGAGAGGGGTTACGCGGCGGAGGAAGCCTTCCCTTGCGCGCGCGCATCGTCAACCATCCTCAGAAAGTACGCGTGGACCCGCGGATCAGCGGTCAATTCGGGGTGAAAGGAGGTCCCCAGGACGTTGTCCGCACGAACCATGACGCCATGCCCCTCGCGTGAGGCAAGCAATTCCACGCTCGGGCCGACACGTTCGATCCATGGGGCGCGAATAAAGATCGCCGGAAAAGGCCGGTCGCCAAGAGCGGGAATGGGCAGCTCGACTTCGGCTGATTCATTCTGGCGACCGAAGGCGTTTCGGCGAACGGTGATATCAATGAGGCCGAGCGTCGGCTGATCGAGGTCCGCCACGTCGCGCGCAGCGACGATCATCCCCATGCATGTTCCCCAGAGCGGCATTCCCGCTCGCGCGCGTGCCGCGATCGGCGCGGATAGAGCAAAACGATCGAGCAACTTCATCACGGTTGTCGACTCGCCGCCGGGAATCACCAAGCCCTCGACGCGCGCCAGATCCTCTACGGTTTTCACCGCGATGGCGTGCGCGCCGGCACGTTCGAGGGCAGCGATGTGCTCGACGACATCGCCTTGAAGTGCTAGGACCCCAACGAGCGGGCTAGTTTCCACGCGTCGCGAGCAACTCTGATTCATCCAGCTTGCGCACGTCGATGCCGGGCATCGCGTCGGCCGTTCCGAGCGAGCGGCAGGCTTCCGCGACAACCTTCGGATCGGTGTAGTGCGTGGTAGCGTCGACGATCGCGCGCGCAAAGCGCTTGGGATCTTTCGACTTGAAGATGCCGCTTCCGACAAAGATGCCTTCGGCCCCGAGCTGCATCATCAGCGCAGCGTCGGCCGGCGTCGAGACGCCTCCGGCACAGAACAACACGACCGGCAGTTTCCCGGCCTGTGCAACCTCTTTGACCAGCTCGTAGCTCGCACCGATGTCGCGCGCTCGCGCCACCAGTTCTTCTTTCGGAGTGACCGTCAATTGTGCGATGGTATCTCTGATCGCGCGAATGTGGCGCACAGCCTCGACAATATTGCCGCTTCCGGCCTCGCCCTTGCTGCGGATCATGGCCGCGCCTTCGGTGATGCGACGCAACGCTTCACCTAGGTCACGCGCACCACACACGAACGGCGTGGTAAATGCGTGTTTTTCGACGTGGTAGAGATCATCGGCGGGCGTGAGCACTTCGGACTCATCGATGTAGTCGATGCCGATTGACTGCAGCACTTGTGCCTCAGCAAAGTGGCCGATGCGTACCTTGGCCATCACCGGGATGGTGACCGCATCCATGATGCCGGCGATCAGCTCGATCGAGCTCATCCGCGCTACGCCGCCCATTGCGCGAATATCGGAGGGAATACGTTCGAGCGCCATGACGGCCACGGCGCCGGCCTCCTGCGCCACAATGGCCTGCTCGGGGGTCACGACGTCCATGATGACGCCGCCCTTGAGCATCTGGGCGAGCCCGCGCTTGACGGTGACGGTACCGGTCGACTTCTGATCCATGTCTCCATCGTATCAAGGAAAACCAATGGAGACATTAGTGACAAGTCGGAGGTGCCGATACGCGCACGATGCGGGTGAAGGTTCGGAGCACACGAAGTGCGCCCGGCCACCGGCCGGCCGAACCGTCTAAGACGTCGGCGTGGGAACCGGGCTCGGGCTTGCTTCGGTTGACTCTTCCGAGAAAGTCGTAGTCGCGGGCGTGGGGCTCGGAATCTTGGTCTGGTCCCAGATCGGCAGGCTCGGGTTCGGCGTCCAGGTCGGCGTCGGCGAGGGGGCCGGTGGGCGCTCGGGCGTCGGCAACGGCTTGGGCGGTATCCGCGGATCGGGGAAACGCGGATCGCCCGCGGCCGCGAGGGTCTGCGAACTCTTCCAGTCCGGACCATACGGTCCGTCGGTCTGCTGCGGGATGGGCGTGATCAGCGGCGTCTGGCTGATGTTGCCGTTCTCGGTTGCCTCGGTCATGACGCGATCCCCCATGTGCTCGCCGAGCAGAATCGCGACTAAGAGCACGACCACGCCCGCGGCGAGGATCGTCGTTGCAAAGCGGTTCGGCGCGTTCATCAGACGGGCACCACGTCGAGTTTCGCGGCACGCGCGCGCCTCTCAGTAGGCCGGCCGATCATTTGCACCTCGCGCATCTCTCCCGCGTCCATTTGCACGCGGGCGGTGTGCCCGCGAAATTCGATCAGAACCGGCCGAGGCCGATCGAGCATGTTGCACACGAAGATTCGTACCGCACCGTGCTCGTCCTCAAAACCGATCGCGCCGACTTCGACCGGAGAGATCGTCACCTCGTCACTCACGTCGCGGCCCGCGTAGATGCAGGTGAAGGGCTCTTCGGCCGAGAGCTCGGACATGTTGCCGTAGATGCGATCGTGCACGAGATCGATCACGTAGCTACACCGCTTGCCGCCCCAGTGCACGCGCGCAGCGGCGATCCAATGCCAGTCCTTCGGACGAATCGGCGCCAAATGCGGACGGCCGCTGGTGCGATAGCCATTGAGCCCACCGATCGTCTCCGCCACCGCCCATAAATATTTCGCGCCGGTCCAGGGCGAGAGGTACATGCCCCGGTTGGCGAGCGAACCGCCGTCGAACCATTCACCGAACTCGCCCGGCACCGTGTTGCGTGCGCTCCCGACCTCCATCGCCGCATACACGACGTTCAAGAAGTGCACGCACTCCTCGACGAATCCATCACGCGCCAGCGCGACCGCGAACCACAAGGTGAGATCGGGCCAAATGCCGCCGAGCAAGCCGAATCCATACGACGGGAAGTACCACGCGTCGGCGGTCGAGATCGTACGCAACCCGACCGGCGTCACAAAATCCGCTTCGAGCAAACGCCGTAGAATCGCCTTGCGCTGCTCGGCCGCTGCGACGCCGAACAAGACCGGGAAGACTTCGTCGGATGTGAAGTTATCTTGATAATTGCGATCTTGGTCGTAGTTCAGCGCGAACGCACCGGTGTCATCATCGTACAAATGATCCATCATCGCTTCGCGAAGTGACTGCGATTCATTTGCGTACTTCTCCCAATTTTCCCAGTCGCCGGCCACCGCGCACAGCATCGCCGCAGCTTCCAGCGCGAAGACGCCTTCGGCGTTGATTTCGGTAACCGCGCCGTCGAGGGTGTAGTACGGGATGATGTTGCGCCACGAGGAGATGCCGTACATGTCGACGCCCTTGGCCTTGCAAAACAGCAACCCCTGATCGTCACGCTGGGTGAGCATGTAGTCGGCCAACTTGACCACTAAAGGCAAGCGCTCACGTACCCAGCCGTCATCAAGCGTGGCGTTATAATAGTGCAGCATCGCTACCAGATGCAACGGCGTGTCGTCGTTGATGTTCAAATCGTATGCCGTCGTGTAGCCATTGACGCCGCGCACGTACTCGATCATCAGGCCCGACTCGTCAACGCATTTATTGAACACTTCGAGCGCGTCGCGGCTAAACTCCGGCCAGAAATAGTCGAAGCCGTGCACGAACCATGAGGTATCGCGCGAGACCAAAATGTCGGATGGCGGCGAGTTGGTCGATCCCCAGCCTTGCGGATATTCCTTGACGATGCGAATCATGTTGGCCTTCGCCCAAGCGACACCGCGGCTGATCTCGGGCGAGGGCGTCATGAAGCGGGCGTCGGCCAAGCGACGCGCGTAGTAACGCTGCGTGTCGTGCAGCGCGCGTTCGTCGTCGAGCAATCGTTCGAGGACGGGCAGGCTTTTCGCGGTGCCGTCCTTGTGAAAAACCACTGCGAGACGCAGCGCTTCGCGCGCACCCGGTGCGACGGCCACGCGATATTCGAGTGCACCATACACGCGCCGTCCAATCATCGTCGAGCTCTCGGCGGCACCGCGTCCAAAGCCGGGCATGCCCTCGGGCACAAGCGAGCCGCGCCGGATACTTTCGGCGAGCACTTGCTCGCGAAGCGAAAGCGAGACTGCGCGTGGCTCGCGCGAACCGCCCCACCAGCGCTCGGCGCCGGTCTCGTTACTCTTCGAGCAGATAAAACGCCCTTGCGACCAGGCCGTCATCTCGCTTTCGGGCTCACCGTAAAATCGCTGACCCACCAGCATGGCCAAGGGAAAGACCGCAACTTCGATCGGCGATGATCCGGGATTGTAGAGCGTTACGTCGACCACAAAGGAAACCGTGCGATCAAACGACTCGCCGAACGGTACGTAAAAGGCCTCGGTCACGTGCACGCGGTGCTCGAGCGTGAACTCGGCAATCTGCGCGTAGGGAAGGAAGGTTAATTCGCGCGTGATCTGATGGGGAAAGAGGGTTGTCCGCTGGTCTTCGACGATCCGGTACGCGATGTAATGGGTGCCGAAAATGATCTTGTCGGTGTCGGCATCCCATAGGCCACGAATACCGCCCTTTGCGGTCGATTGCGCGTAGGATTTGTAATTCCCGAGCAAAAGCCCATAGGGCGTTTGCGATTCGGGGACGACGTACGCGCAAAACTCGTTCCGCTGCGCGTCATAGCTGGGACCCATGCCGCTCTGTGCTACGCCCTTGACCCGAGCCCACCTTTCGATTGAAACTTATGCGGATGACCTTGACTTGCCCCGCAAAAATCAATTTGACCCTCGAAGTGGTAGGGCGGCGTGACGACGGCTACCATGCGCTGCGCAGCGTCATGGTCCCGCTCGAGCTTGCCGACGAGCTGCAAATCACGCGCGCCGGCGCCTTTTCTTTCGACTGTAGCGATCCGGCGCTCGAGGGCGCTGACAATCTCGTCGTCCAGGCGGCCCTTGCGCTCGAACCGCCACCAGACTATGCGCTCTCGCTGCACAAGGTGATCCCGACGCAAGCCGGGCTCGGTGGCGGGTCGACTGACGCTGCCGGGGTACTCCGTGCCGCGATGTCCGGCGCCTTTGGACGCAGGTATGACAACGATTGGCTCGAGCTCGCGCGCTCGCTCGGCTCGGACGTACCCTTCTTTCTTGCCGACACGGGGGCGCTGGTCGAGGGAACAGGCGAGCGAGTCACGGCGGTCGGCGCCCTGCCGCCCTGGCACGTGCTGGTGATCAAGCCGCCGGTTGCCGTTTCGACCGCGGCTGCCTATGCGCAACTCGATCGCGCGCCGCTGCTATCGCGCTCCCGAAACACCTCGACGTCGATTGCAATGCTAGCTGCACTGCAACGCGGCGATTTTGATGAGGTAACGCGCACGCTCGAAAATGATTTCCACGAGGTCATCGCCGGATCGACGCCGGAGATTGCACGCGCGATCGACTCGCTGCGTAGCGCCGGCGCGACGAATGCACTTCTCGCCGGCTCGGGTTCGGCGGTCTTCACGCTGGCACGTGACGCGCAGTCGATCGCACAGATCGACGCACGACTCGATCTCGACGCCGCGTACTTGCGATTTCCGACGGCGTTTGCGCACGGCCGTTCCTGGCTATGACCACCGCAGTCGTTCTCGCGGGCGGTCCGGCCGATGACGTGGCGGCGCTCGAACGCGGCGCGGTAAATAAAGCCTTCGTGCACATCGGCGGCATTACGCTGGTCGAGCGCACGTTGCGCGCGCTGCGCTCGAGTTCGCAGATCGACCGAATTGTCGTCGTCGCGCCGGTCGGCGCCCACAAGGACATCGCATTGGCGCTCGCCGACGAATGGCGCGCGGACGGCGCGAAGATTCGCACAAGTCTGCGCAACGGCCTCGACGGATTGCCTCCCGACGAAATCGTGCTCGTGAGCACGTCGGATCTGCCCATCCTCACGCCGGCGTCGGTCGATGATTTCGTCGACCACGCACTCGAGCAGGACGCCGACCTTGGCTACGGCTGCGTCGAGCGGACCGTGCATGAAGCGCTCTATCCGGAGGTTCCGCACACCTGGGCGCGTCTGCGCGACGGGACGTTCTGCGGCGCCGGATTTGTTGCAATCAAACCCCGGATTCTCCCCCCGCTCGAAGGGTTCATCGAGCGCCTCGGTGCAGCGCGCAAGAATCCGTTACGGCTGGCCTCGCTTTTCGGCTGGGATGTGCTCGCCCGCTTCGCGCTGGGCAGGCTGACGATTGCGGGCGCCGAGCAGCGCGCATCGCAATTACTCGGCGCCCGCGTCTGCGCGCTCGTCTCGCCCTACCCCGAAACCGGCGTCAACGTCGACCGGATTAGTGACGTTGCGCTTGCGGAACAACTCGTGCTAGCCTCTCACTTACCAGCTTTGGAATGAGGAATACGATGTCCATTATATCCGACGTCAAAGAAATCGAAGCGAAGGTCCGCGAGGCGATGGAAAACGGGCCGGTGACGCCCTACTATTCATTGCCACTCGACAAAGTGTACGAGCTCCTCAACGCGGCCCTAGCTTCCGAGATCATCTGTGTGCTGCGCTACAAGCAGCACTACTATATGACCACCTCTATCCACCAAGAACAACTGCAAGACATGTTCAAAGAGCACTGGCAGGATGAGGAAGGGCATCTCGAACGGATCGCGGACCGGATCAAGCAGCTCGGCGGCGTCCCGAACTTGGATCCCAACGGCATCAGCAAGCGTGCCTTCTCGACCTTCCAAAGTGGGCACACGCTGGCCGACCTGCTGCGTGAGGACTTGCTTGCCGAACGCGTGGTGATCAAGATCTACGGTGACATCGTGAACTTCTTCGGTCAGGCCGATCCGGTGAGCCGCCGCATGATGGAGGAGATCCTCAAGGACGAGGAAGATCACGCGGACGAAATCGCCGACCTGCTTTATACCGTCGACCCCAAGACCGGGAAGACCGCGGAGCAGTTCACGGGCGATGGAGTACTACAGCCGTTTAAGAACGGGAAGTAGCTTATTCCGGCGTTCTCCAACGCTTGAACAGGTCATTGGTGATCCCGAACTGGTCGAGCGCCTTTCCCACCGTATGAGCGACGATATCGTCGACGCTCTGCGGCGCCGCATACATGGCCGGAATCGGCGGCAAAATTACTGCGCCGATTTCGGCAAGCTGTGCGAGCGTTCGCAAATGGCCGAGGTGCAGCGGCGTTTCGCGCACCACCAGCACCAGCTTGCGCTTCTCTTTCAAACACACATCGGCAGCGCGGACCAGCAGATTGTCGTTGATCGAATATGCGATCGCACTCGCGCTCTTCATCGAGCACGGAATCACGAGCATACCGTCGGTAACAAATGATCCGCTCGAGATCGCAGCAGCGAGATCGTCGCCCCGATGGACGACGTCGGCAAGCGCCTCGAAATCCTCGGGCGTCATCTCCATCTCGAGTTCAATCGTACGTCGCGCCGCATCACTTATAACCACGTGCGTCTCGACGCCACCGATTGCGCGCAGCGCCTGCAGCGCCATATAACCGTATGCGCTGCCGCTTGCACCGCTGATACCGATAATGATGCGCCGCATGAGTCCCCTTTATACGCCGGATGCAGGGGCGCCTGGTGCGACCTGTAACTGAAACTGTCAATCGTGAACGCATCGCTGGCTGCTGCATTTATCGCCGACCTACGCGCGTGGTGGGACACCGAAGACGAAGCAACGCTGATTCGGACGCTGCGCTCGCCGTGTTCCGGCGTGCCGCACGATACGGCGGCCGCGTACGCGACCGCGGCAACCCGAGTACCGCCGCTTCTAGACGCGATCTTTCGCGGGCTCCTTGCCGTATCCACCGCGGAGCGCGACGCCTTGCTGCAATTCGCCGAACGCGTCAACGCGATCGAGCCGCAAAACGACCTGCACGAACTCTTTGCCATCATGGCGGCCGCCGATGAATTCGGCGAAGACGATGGCTCGGAATTCGCCCTAGCACCCGCGCAAACGCGGGATCCAGGCTCGGGCGTACGCGCTCGCCAAACGCACTTTTCCGCCTCGGCACTCAATACGTACGCGGAGTGCGCGCGCAAGTGGTATTACCGCTACGTCTGCGCCGCGGTCGAGGACGCGCCGTCATCGGCGTCGACCTACGGAACCGCCTTCCATGCGGCGCTCGAAGACTTTCACGGCGAATTTCCCGAGCCGCGCGTACGCGATGAATCAGTGATGCGAACGAAGATCGTCGGGTACGTGAACTGGGCGTTTGAACGCTATCGCGATCAATTCGACGCCGCCGTAGAATTCGAACTGCAGAAACGACGCGCGCTTCGCACAGCGGAGCGATACGTGGACTGGTTGCTGGCCGAGGCAGCGCGCGCACCGTTCACGGTCATTGGGCGTGAAATACCGGTCAATCTCGATCTGGACGGCTTCGATTTTGTGGGCTTCATCGACCGTCTCGATCGCGACGAACGCACGGGCTCCGTGAGTATCTTTGATTACAAGA
>Ga0302180_10002205_pt1 | contig 15160 bp, 11 predicted proteins | sample I_Palsa_E3_2_FD_200575 | JGI IMG/M metagenome (GOLD analysis project Ga0302180, IMG submission 200575) | Peat permafrost microbial communities from Stordalen Mire near Abisko, Sweden - I_Palsa_E3_2 | ecosystem: Environmental > Terrestrial > Soil > Palsa > Peat permafrost | place: Sweden... | reverse complement strand
TTCCGCTATGGATTCGCCAACGCCGTCGATGAGGAAGAAGCAAGGTATCTCTACGAGACGTTTCACGTCCCGGGTTCCGGAGTCCCGATCTTCCAGGCCGCTTTTGCGAACATCAACCCTCGTACTGAGGCCAAAGTCGACAGGGGTAACCCCGAGCGAGGCCCATTGCTCATCACCGCAGGCGAGAAGGACCATCAGGTTCCGTGGGCGATCGCCAACGCCAGCTTCAAAAAGCAGAAGAAGGCGAACACCAACGTCACCGAGATCGTCGAGATACCAAATCGCGGACATTCGTTGACGATTGACAGCGGATGGGAAGAAGTTGCCCAGACCTGCCTGAACTTCATTCGACGATTCGTCTAGAGCCGGGCAAAGCGATTAAAGGCCGGGGTCCCGCGACCACACCCGGTGTGGGTCCAGACTGGGATGTGGTTTCAGTCCCGATGGACAAGGTCTCACTATCTGGATGTGTAGTGCTCTTTGAACTGGTGCAATGCAACTCAGACAGATCGTCTAGACACCCCAGATCACTCTCTCAAGGCTGTGGTCGCCGTCCGGATGTTCCGTTCCTGTGTGCGCCGAGAGTCGGTGGTACGGGGCGCGGAAGCGGGCTACCGGACCGGCCTGAATGCTGCACGCACCTCAGTCGCGAACAGTTCGGGCTCCTCCCAGGCGGCGAAGTGTCCGCCCTTTTCCACCTCGTTGAAGTAAACGACATTGGGGTAGGCCTTCTCGACCCAGCTGCGCGGGGTCCGCCAGATCTCACCTGGAAACGTGGTGAAGCCGACCGGGATCGATACGGGCGTCGGAGCCTGCCCGCCCGCACGATCGTTTTCTTGTCCTTCCTCCCAGTACGAGCGCGCCGCCGAGGCGCCGGTGCCCGTCAGCCAGTACAAAGTGATGTTGTCTAGGATGTTGTCCCGAGTGAGATTGCCCGAGGGCTTCCGGTCGACAAAAGCGCGGGCGATCTTGTAATAGGCATCGGTGTCGTGGTCCAGTATCCAGGCGGCCAGAGCGATGGGCGAATCCAAGAGGGCGTAGCCAATCGTCTCAGGGCGCGTCGCCTGCTCCACAAAGTAGCCAATTCCGGTCGCACGGAATGTCGCGAGCGCGTCGAGCGCGGCTCGTTCTTCACTAGATGGTGGCGATGCGCTCAACGCCTCGGCGTCGCCCAGCGCCGGCGTGAGGAGGTTGGTATGGATGCCGATCAGTCCTTCGAGTCCCAGGCGGCCCATCGCGTCGGTGACCTGGGAGCCCACGTCGCCCCCCTGCGCGACGTACCGGACGTAACCGAGGCGCTGCATCAGCCCATCCCACGCTCGTCCGATGCGGATGGGGCCCCAGCCGACTTCGGTCGGCTCGTCCGAGAAGCCGTAGCCTGGGATGGAAGGCAGCACGAGGTGGAATGCGTCCTCAGCGCGCCCGCCGTGCTTCGTCGGGTCGGTGAGTGGGCCGATGGTCTCGAGCAGCTCGACCACTGAGCCCGGCCACCCATGCGTCATGATCAAAGGCAACGCATTTTCGTGCGCCGACTTCACATGGATGAAGTGGATGTCAAGCCCGTCGATGTGTGTTTTAAACTGCGACAGCGCGTTCAGCCTCGTCTCACACCGACGCATGTCGTAATCGGATGTCCAGTAGCGAGCCAGTTCCTGGATCGTCTCCAGTTGTACGCCCTGCGATCTATCCGTTACGAGCTCGCGGCTAGGCCAGCGGGTAGCCGCGATGTGGCGGCGCAATTCGTTCAGATCCTCTTCTGGGAAGTCGACCCGGAACGGTCGGATGTCAGTCGTCGTCGTATTGGTAGAGCGCATGGAACCCCTTTCACGTCGGTCTCCTCAGTGTCGCACTGGGCGGGTCGGTTCGCGCCCGTGTAGACCCTGGTTGGTCGCGGGCTGTAGGCCGCTGTTACTGGTGAGTTGCCCGTCCCGCTGACTCAGCTCGGTGCGTCCGCATGTGCCTCCACCTCGGGCAACCGTCGTGCCGACTCCAGCTCCCTTTGGTGTCGATTGCTTCAAGCCGTCCTTTCCCTCGGATGGCGGCTCCGCCGCCGCGTCGACCGGGCGGTCAGGGTCTTCGGCCCCGCTTAGCGCGTGACTGACCTGCGCGTTCGGGATTTCCAGAGCACATTCTCAAGAATCTTGAGGTGCACCCAGGTCCGCCACTGAGCGCTGGCCAACTCCATGCGAAACATCTCGCTTGATACGCAAATCGTCGATCCCAGGTGCCGGCATTGAGACTTCGACGACCTCCTCTGATGAGACAGCTCATCCTCTAAATTGAGATTCCACCGGTCTCGACTAGTCGATCTGCGGAGTTGCCGAGAGAACGAGTTGGAAGGGCATCTTCCTGACGAGAGGACTCTGGCTCAAGAAGATCACGCTTACGGCAATGACAATCAGCGCGAATGATTCGCCGGCAAGTGCCGCCGCTGAAAGATCCACTTTCTCGCGGAAGAGGACGACACCAAGCACGCTGGCGACGATCGGATCGGCGATTGTCAGGCCTGGTTGAACGGCCGCCAGAGATCCCACCCGGAAGGCATTGGCCGCGACGAAAATCGCCGCCCCACCAGAAACGATCAGAACATACGGTGACCAGTTCGAGAAGACTCCAATCGGGCCCTGAGACAGATGAGAACTGAGTTCGTTGGTTACTGCCGCGACAAATCCAAACCCGATCGCTGCCGCGATTCCGAGTAGCGCTGCCTGGCGAGCTGAGCTTGGACGAGCTCCATTTGTCCCCGGTAGGTAAGCGAATGAGGTCGCAACACCAGCGAAAACGAGTGTTGACAGGGCCGCGAGGACCCACGTCGAGCCCGTCGCTTGAGTATGGCCACCCGCGGGCTTGGCGATGGCAAGGAAGACACCAAGCCCAATAACCATGCCGAGGGCCGAGAGCCAGTCGAGGGCGCGGACCCGGTGACCTTCATGAATCGCCATAATTCCGAATACAAGGACGAGCTCAGTCGCGGTGATGGGCTGGACCAAGCTCAGGCTTCCTGACCGCAACGCTTGGACCTGAAAGGCGAACCCGCAGATCATGCAGGCAATGCCGATAAACCACACGGGCCGACGCAACAAGTAACCCACGAAACGCCAATTGAACTGCATGTCGGCTGAAGCAGGGGCGGCGGCTCGACGCTGCGCAACGGAAGCGACGGCAGTGAAGCCGCTTGCCGTCAAAGCGAGGGTGATGACCTCAATCCTCATGGCGACACCTCACAGGGACTTGTATTTCGGACACACTCCACGCCTTGTAGGGGAAACGTGGAGGAGGATTGAGCGCTCGACAACACCTCGCGTCTGTGATCAAGGTTTCGCGATGCTGTAAATGGGTCTCCGTTACTGGGCTATCCCGCGGCTATGGCGGTGCGGATCTGTCCCGCCCACTCAGCGGACGTGAAACCCGGCCCGACGGGCTCCACCAGAATGAGGTCGCTTATGGTGCTGTCAGTTCTGAGGTTGAGGATCTCCTGATATTCAGGTGAGGAATACCAGGCCTTTGCGCTGCTCATGTCTGGGAATTCCATCAGAACGACCGAACCGGGCCACGCTCCTTCAATGACTTCGACCTGAGCGTCCAGCACCAGCCACCTACCCCCAAAGGGCTTGAAGGTCGCCTCCACATTTTCCAGGTAGCTCAAGGCGTCAGGATTTGGAACGCCATTCGGAATGCGCAAGTGGTTGATCAGGTACGCGGACATTGTCCACCTTTCGTGGATCGGGACGAATCCGTGGTTTTCAACTCCACGACCATGACGATCGCACCGAGACGATCGACTCGCGCCTGTGAGGGTCCCTGGCCGATGCCCTGGTCGATGCTTTGAATCCCGTCGTGTGCGTCACGGATCTCTGGCACGTCAATCACTCGAGCGTTGCGCCCCGTGGCTACGACTGACCGGCATCTGACAAGTGCATCTCGCGATGCAGCGGGTAGGCACGGCTGCCACAGATCCACTTCTGGCGCACAAACTATCCGCCGATCCCGTAGCTCCGAACGCAACTCGGAACTTGTGGGCACGGGATCCGACCAGTGCCTCTACGGACTCGACTGAAAGGTCGAGGCGTCAGTTTAGGAACGAGGCCGACTGGTATCTCACCGTCGCAGCGCCTGAGACAGGTGGTAGATCCTGAAGTGATTGACTTCCCCGTATTGCAGGTCGATTCACCAGTATCGTATCTGACGGCCTTCTTCATCCCGGCGTTCGACGCGGTGTGTCCGGTGCTACCGAGTGAGACCGTAATCGTCGCCCTGGGAGTGTCGACGGCCGGAAGCGTTGATCCTCGAATCGGTCTTCTCATCGGCTTAGCCGCGTTCGGCGCGTGTGTTGGCGACAACCTGTGCTATTTCATCGGCCGGCGATTTAGCTCCAGGATTAATCGTCACTTCTTCTCGGGTGACCGCGGAGCGAAGAAGCGGGAATGGGCCGATCGCACCCTCGATCGATTCGGCGCTCGCCTCATCATCGCGTGCCGGTTCATTCCGGGTGGTCGGACCACAGTCACGCTCACCTGCGGAGTCACGGAGTTTCGGCGGCGTACGTTTCTATGGGCCACCGCGCTTGCCTGCGTGATTTGGGCGAGTTATGCGTTCGCTGTCGGCCGGTTGAGCGGGAAAGTGTTCGAAGAGAACCACTGGCTGGGCATCGTCGTAGCTCTCGCCATAGTGGTTCTGGTGGCCGTGCCGGTAGAGGTCACACGGAGGGCCGTCGGGTGGTGGAGGACACGTCACTCTGGTCGATCTGAGTCGGCGTCATACGATCCTCGAGTTAGGAAAATCTGAGGTCAGACGACCACAGGTGCTCGTTGCGACGGTATCGGGGGAGTAGGAACCTGAATCACCTGGGGCATCTCCGCAATGTCCCCCAGTTGATCGCCAGCCAGCTGGTGGGGCTCAAAGGACCGGGATCTGGAGGAACCAGGGCACTTACGGATGCGACGAGGGGTCCGTTCTGAGACCGTGGTTCTCAACCTCTCGCGCCCACAGACACTCGATCCAGCAGAGGCGCGGACGCGAAGGGAGCGCTTGCAATCTTTCGCAATAACGGCAAAGGAGCAGACAATGGTCATGATCGTTGAAGGACCGATTCGATCGAGCATGCATGGGTCCGTTGGAGCTCCGATGGGGACGATCGATCGAACCGAGACCACCGAGTCAGCGACCGGTAGGCCGACCCGAGCGGTGGGCACTCCCTTCAATGTTGATCCGTACCGCTCTCTACTCGAGGATCCCGAAATAGCCGGTTGGGCCAGGGAATGGTCAGAGAGGCATAACGTCACTGCACTTGACGCCCTTGGGGGTCTGGCTCAGGCACTGCTCTTCGATGCCTGAATGCTGAAGCGTCGGGTCCTGAGCAAGCAGTATCCCGCGAAGTTCGCTGCAGAAGTCAACGCATTTCTCTCCACAGCTGGCCTGGATCATTAAGCGTGGCGGCGGTCACGCCTGTTCTGCACGCGTCCTTTGCCATCAAGCTCGAGGCATTCAGCTCCGACGTAACGGCCGGCTCACTCATGTAACTACAGACCGGTCCGGAGTAGCGAGAAGTCATGCTTCTCCGTGTTGTCACCAGTGACATCACGGGTGCGATCGTCAGTATCGAGCGCGACGGTGAGATCAGTTATCGAACCGGTGAGCGAATTACCGCCAGCCACAATCTGAAAAGAGGAGTTTCCATGTCACAGACCCTTACTCGCGAAGCTGACGTCGCGGACACGACCGTCCGCCCGTTCCGGATTGAAGTCCCCGAAGAGGCAATCACCGACTTGCGACGTCGAATTGCAGATACTCGCTGGCCCGAGCGTGAAACGGTCAGTGACCTGTCGCAGGGCGCCCCGTTGGCAAAGGTCCAAGAGCTGGTTCAGTACTGGGGTTCGAGCTACGACTGGCGAAAGGTGGAGGCGAAACTGAACGCACTGCCGCAGTTCGTCACCTCGATCGATGGCGTTGACATCCAGTTCGCCCACGTTCGATCTCCACATCCGGATGCCATGCCGCTGATCATCACGCATGGCTGGCCCGGCTCGATCATCGAACTCTTGAAGGTCGTAGGTCCGCTCACAGATCCGACGGCCCATGGGGGACGCGCCGAGGACGCATTTCACCTGGTCCTGCCTTCACTCCCAGACTATGGATTCTCCGGCAAGCCTCGCGACACGGGTTGGGACGCCATTCACATTGCTAGTGCGTGGACAGAACTGATGCGTCGCCTCGGGTATGACCATTACGTCTCCCAAGGAGGCGACTGGGGCGCCATCATCTCGCACGTCATGGCGATTCAAGCGCCAGAAGGACTCTTGGGAATCCATGTCAACATGCCCGCAACGGTGCCTGCGGCCATCGCAAAGGTACTCAGTAACTCGGATCCCATGCCCCTCGGGCTGACGAACGAGGAGCAGAAAGCCTTTGCGTCCTTGGATTCGTTCTACAAGTCTGGATCCGCGTACTCGGCGATCATGATGACGCGACCGCAGACCCTCGGCTACGGGCTGTCGGATTCGCCGGCAGGACTGGCTGCCTGGATCTACGACAAGTTCGCGGCATGGACCGACAGCGGTGGAGTTCCCGAGGACGTCCTCTCGTTGGACGAGATGCTTGACGACATCTCGTTGTACTGGTTCTCGAACAGTGGGACTTCAGCCGCCCGTCTCTATTGGGAGGTCGCCGGGGGCAATCCCTTCAACGCTCTCGACATTTCGATCCCAGTGGGAGTGACCGTCTTCCCGGGCGAGATCTACCAGGCGCCGCGCAGCTGGGCAGAGCAGAACTACCACCGGCTGACGTACTGGAATAAAGTTGCGAAGGGCGGTCACTTCGCCGCATTCGAACAGCCGGAGATCTTCACCAACGAAGTGCGGGCAGCGTTCCGGACGCTGCGATAAGTCCTGGGCCGGTGTGGGAGGCGGTGACGCAACGAGATGTTCGGTTGCGCACCGCCTTCCACCAGGTTCTGGTCAATGGCGGAGTCTAAAGATCAAGTCCACCGTTCTCGCAGCTGAGAAACGAAGGAGAAGCAAACCGATGTCATCGATGAATGCAACCCGAGCTTTGGTTGTGCATGGCAGCTACGGAGCACCAGACTCCTCCTGGTTGCCGTGGCTACGAGGTCGCCTCGAAGCAGCGGGCCTTGACACCTTCGCCCCGCGGTTTCCGACGCCAGAAGGGCAAAGTCTCGAATCATGGCGCAGTGTGTTCGATGATGAGGTCGGTACAGTCGGCGAGGGCTGGTTACTGTTCGGCCACAGCCTCGGCGTGCCGTTCCTGTTGGACGTCTTGGAGCGCTCCGAGGCGCCGGTTGACGGACTTTTCGTTGTCAGTGGGTTTGCAGGACTCCTCGATCTGGAGCTCTTTGATTCGGTGAACCGGTCGTTCGTCGACAGAGAGTTCGAGTGGGACGTGATCGGTGAGCGCGTGCAGACTGCGTTCGTGTATCAGGGCGATGACGATCCATACGTGCCCCAGAAATGGGGAACGTACCTGGCAGAGCGTCTGCACACGAGCCTTCGTCTCATTCCGGGCGGGGGACACCTCAACTCGGTCTCCTCCCAGGAAAAGCTGGATGTCCTCTGGACGGACGCCGTGCCCCTCATCTGAGCGAGGACGTGAGCTCGGATCCATTGAAAGACGTGTTGCGTTCAGCCTCCGTTTCGTTCAGAACGTGACATGTTCCAACCGCGAAGAGCCGATCCGGAGAGCCCGAACTGATGGCCATTCACCGGAGGAGGCACGTCCTCCCACTGGTGATGATGCCTGAGTTGTGCTGATGCGGCCTTGTCAGGCCCAACGAGCAGGGACAATCCCTGGTCCGACAGCATCGACAGGGTGCGAAGGTAGTTGTATTCGACGAGAGTATTTGGAGGTCACAATGAGCAGGACTGATGTAAAGGTTGAGACTTCGCCTGGGTCGCCCAATTCAACGGCGGTCGACATGAATATCGAGGCACTTGTCGTCCCCGTGTCAGATGTCGACCGAGCCAAGCGTTTCTACGGCACCCTCGGTTGGCGGCTGGATGCCGATGTCTCTGCGGGCGACCTGCGGCTGATTCAGTTCACACCCCCAGGCTCGGGGTGTTGAGTCCAATTCGGCGTCAAGCTGACGACTGCGGCGCCCGGCTCGGGTCAGGACGTCTATCTCGTCGTGTCCGATTTGGAATCGACGCGCAACGAGCTCGTGGCACGTGGTGTGAAGGTCGGCGGCATCTTTCACGAGGGAGTGCCTGGTGCTCGATTCTTCGAGACGGATCACCTCGACGGTCCGCCGGCGGATCGCTCGAGCTATGGCTCGTTTGCCAAGTTCAGTGACCCAGACGGCAATGGTTGGCTTCTCCAAGAGGTCACGACTCGACTACCGGGCCGTGTTGATCAGACGACAACGAGCTACGAGTCAGCGAATGATCTGACGTCTGCTCTGCGACGAGCTGCTGCGGCACATTGGGAGCACGAGGCCAGGACAGGCCAGGGGGATGCAAACTGGCCGGAATAGTATGCCGACTTCATGGTGCGCGAACGAGCCGGGGCCGAGTTGCCGCAGTAACGGGCGGTGCCGGGTCCTGTCACGACCCCGGCTGCTTCCGAGCTCAGGTCTTAAGGATGAATCCTCGTGAGCGCATGCATCATCGCCGCGGTGGTCATAGCGACGGGGCCCTTCGATATGGGGTGGCCTGCTCCCACGCGTAGGCAAATTGGAGCATGGCCGCCTCGGTGTGCAGAGCGCCCAATAGTTCCATGCCTATGGCCAGCCCGGTCTCGGTGAATCCGACGGGAACCGTGAGCGCGGGTAGGCCTGCTTGCGCGGCGATGACTGTGTTCGTGGGAAACGTCAGACAGTCGTACTTGAGGGCAGCGAGCTCGAAGCGTAGTGGCGTGGTGACTTGTACCGTCGGGTAGACGAGGAAGTCGAGATCATGGCGGGAGAAGCTCTCCAGGAGAAGGTCCTGGAAGGCTTTCTGGCGTTTCCGGATGCCTACGTAATCGACATCGTCGACCGTCTCGGGACCGTGAGCAATAGCGTGGAAGAGGTCGTTTAACGGGTGGAAGTTCCCGCTGTCATAGATCTCCATGAAGCTCGATACCGGCGCATCGGGTCGATCGGCAAGGAAACGCGTGATATCCGACTTCGAATGTTGCACGTATCCTGCTGTATCGACGAGCCATCGTGAGAGTTCGGTGATCTCGAGTGCTTCGACCGTCGGTACACCGAGGTCTCCGAGATTGGCGATGGCTGATCGGATGACTCGATTCACCGGTGCGGCGTCCGGATTGGCATCTGAGCCGAAAGCAGTCTCAAGGACGCCGATCCGCCAGTGATCGATGGGCGGGCATACCGCAAGGGCGTCGGAATAGCCGTCTTCCGGAGGATCGATTGTGGCCGCGACGGTCATTGGGTCATCTGGATCGAACCCCACAACGGCGTCCAACAGAGAAGCGACATCGGAAACTGTCCGTCCAATTGGACCAGGCGTGTCCTGAAAGTGCACCAGGGGAGAGAATCCCGTTCTGCTAATCAGCCCCGTGGTGACTCGGAGTCCAAAAAGGTTGTTGAAAGAGGCTGGGACCCGAACGGACCCCCCCGTGTCCTCGCCGATTCCCACCATGCCAAAATTTGCTGCGACTCCCGCTGCCGTGCCGGCGCTGGATCCTCCCGCCTCGTGCTCGAGACTGTACGGGTTCTTCGTGTGGTCCGTGATCGATGAGGACGAAAACCAGCCAGCTGCGAAGTCGCACATGGATGTCTTGGCCAGGAGGACGGCGCCGAAGTCCCTGAGTTTCGCGATCAGGGTGGCGTCCCGACCGGGAACGTACGTTGCGAAGAGCTCCGAGCCAAATGTGGTCCGAATTCCCGCCGATTCAGCCTGGTCCTTTACAAGGACCGGAACTCCATGGAGCGGTCCGATGAGACATCCGGTCGAAGCAAAGAAGGCGTCCCGCTGAGCGGCCTCATCGAGGGCCTGCGGATTGATCGTGACAACAGAGTGGAGTGCGGGGCCGGAGTCGTCCTTCGACTCGATCTGAGAGAGATACCAGCGCACCAGCTCGACCGAAGTCAGCTCTCCCGCCACGACCGCTGCCAGGAAGTCCTCGATTGTGAGTTCCTCGAACCCGGAGTTTGGCAGGTCAGTCACGATGCATCGTCGGGTGGCTATTCGGCACGAGAGCCTCAAGCCACTCCAGCGGACTCCCGCAGGTCGGGGAGGGCCTTGCGGAGTTCTCGGCGAGAGGTAATACCGAGCTTCGGGTACACCTTGCGCAGGTGCCATTCGACGGTACGTGCGCTGATGAAGAGTTCGGCGCCTATTTCGGGATTGGTGGAGCCGTCGGCCGCCATACGCGCGATCTGAGCTTCTTGTGCAGTGAGTTCGAAGCGCGTTTCGACATTGCGCTTACGTACTGTCTCTCCGGTGGCGACCAGTTCGCGGCGGGCCCGCTCGACAAACGCCTCTGCGCCCATTCCAGAGAACATCGTGTGCGCAGTACGCAAGTGTTGACGGGCGTCGAGGCGCCGGCGGGTCCGTCGGAGCCATTCGCCGTAAAGGAGGTGGGCACGGGCCAGCTCGGCGCGGACGCGGGTGCGTCCCAGCCGATCAATCGCCTCGAGGTACAGACCCTCTGCTGCTTGGTCGTCGGTCAGCAATGCCTGCGATCGAACCTCGATTCCAATTGCCCAGTCAGTGCCGGAGTGGCGGGTGATCTCCCGAAGCCTCTCGAAGGCGGCAGAGGCCTGTTCGGGATTGCCGCTGCGAGTGGCCGCCTCGATGAGTTCGGTCAGGGCCCACTGCAATACACCTAGGTCTGGGTATTCGCAGGCTGTCTCTGCGGCGGCCAGCGCATCGGCGTAGCGCCCCAGGCCGTTGTAGAGCAAGGCCGAGAGGAAGTAGCTAATCCCGAGCCCCATCCCCTCCCCGCGCCGCTCAACGTCCTCAATGGTCTCGTTGATGAGTTCCGTCGTCTTGGATTCGTCACCGCGCCACGCGGCAAGAGCGACTGCCCCATAGGCGGCGAGTGAGCTGCCGGTTGCTTCGTTGACTCCCTCGACCTCCTCTGCCAGCACGGCGCCCTCGGCGAGCTCGCCCGCCAGGCTGTGGACGAACATGCGGGATCGGAGCGCGATCGGCAGCACGGACAGAGCCCCCGCCTGACGGGCAAGCCGGACGTGGCGTTCGCAGAGGACTTCCCAACACTCGTCCTCCCAGAGGTCTTGCGCGACACGTCCAACCAGCCAGAGCCAACGCCTTTCCTCTTCGGCGGTGACTTTCTGATCCCGGAAGGCCGTCAAGGCTCGTTTGAGCACCGGCGTGCCGGCCTCGCGGCCCTCCGTCGCCAGGAGAGCGAGACCGTCGAGAAGAAGATCTGGACCGCGAGCCTCTCCTTCTGGGGGCGGTGCCTTTGCTGCCGCCAACGCCACCTCGACCAGGTCCGCATCGCGTGCGCGACGCCCTACGAGGACAGAGGCCGTCAACGCATCGAGATATGTCTCGCGGGCCAATCCGACATCCAGCGCTTCGAGCCGTTGCGCCGCCATCAGGAGCAGCGGCGGCACGTTGTTCCCAGGGTTGAAGACAGCAGCGATCTGGCCTCGTAACAGGTCGACTCGCGCTCGTTGCAATGCGTCTGGTAGACCCGTCTCAGCGAGGGCGAGAAGGGCCAATGCGGCTTCCGGCGCCCCCGCCTCATGCTTCGCCTGCGCGGCCGCCAAGGCTCGCTTTGCCCTCAACGCTGGATCCGGCGTCAAACGGACGGCTTCTTCAAGGAACGCGGCCGCCGCTGCAAGACCACCGCGGGTTTGTGCCCGGCTAGCGGAGCGTTCTAACTCAGAGGCCACATCCTCGTCCGGCCCAATTGTGGCATGGGCGCGATGCCACGCTCGACGGTCGGGATCAACTTCAGGATCGGTTACCTGGGCTAACGCTGCGTGTACGTCTCGCCTTTCTTGGAGTGACGCCGACCGATAGACCGCGGAGCGCACCAGCGGATGGCGGAACCGAACCCGGGCTCCTATCTCGAGCAATCCGTCTGTCTCGGCAGGGAACGCGGCATCAACACCGATCCCTTGAAGGGCCGCGGCACGCCACAGCAAAGTGACGTCCCCGATGGGTTCGGCCGCCGCCGTCAGAAGCAGGAGTCGCGTTGGGGCTGGGAGCGGTTGTAGCCGTCGGGCAAATCCCTGTTCGATCTGGCTTGCCAGCGGTATGGCCGTTGGTAGCCCGAATCCGCCGGCGAGTTCTGCTGGCGTGAGCCCGTGAGGCAGCTCGAGGATGGCGAGAGGGTTTCCCCGAGTCTCTGCCACAATCCGATCGCGTACAGGCTCGTCAACCGGTCCCCTCAAGACCGAGTCCAGCAGCACGCGGGCATCAACGTCGTTGAGACCTCGGACGAGCAGCTCAGGGAGCCCGCGAAATTCACGTTCGTCAGTTGGCTCACGCACCGAGACGACCAAGGCAATCGGCTCGGCGAGGAGGCGGCGAGCCACGAAGGCAATCGTCTGGGCCGAGACCCCGTCCAACCATTGAGCATCGTCGACGACGCAGAGCAAAGGACGTTCTTCGGCGATCTCTGCCAAGAGGCTGAGAACAGCGAGCCCCACCAGAAATCGGTCTGGTGGGTCACCTGTTGTCAGACCAAACGCGGTGGTCAAGGCACCACGCTGGGGCTCTGGAAGGCGATCGAGATGATCAAGCATTGGAGCGCAAAACTGGTGGAGCCCCGCAAAGGCCAGTTCCAACTCTGATTCGTCACCCACGACCCGCGCCACGCGACATCCGGAGGCATTAGCCACCAAATATTCCAAGAGAGCGGACTTGCCTACCCCAGCCTCACCGCGAAGGACCAGGACCTGGCTCTGGCCATCTCGAGCGCTGGCCACGAGCTGATCAAGCATCTCGCACTCGCTCCGCCGGCCATGCAGCCCGGACTCCGAGACTGTGGTTCCGGGCATGACAGAGCCTAAGCTCGAGCCCCCTGTATTGCAATGTTCACCAGGGAAAACAGCTTCTGATATACGCAGACTTCTGACGCGCGGAATGACCTTCATCTGCTCCTGTCCCAAGTGCTGACCTGTTGAGACGCTGACAGCTATGACAAGACATTTCGCCCGTTGAAGGCACTAGTCGACCTAGACCAGGGTTCGTTTGTCCTGATCCCGAAGGCTGTGATCCACCACTTACCCGGTACCGGCCAGGGCTCTCGACGGGCGTCGTTTCGCCGTATGGATCATTTCCGAATCCACGACTGAGGCACAGACGGGTCTGTATCCGCTTGCCGCGTCAGTTGCTGACAGCGCCACCCGCTGGCACCACCAAATTGTTGAGCTCGAGAAGCTAGCCGTCGGTCTAACGGTCTGAACACAACCTGGCGCACCGCCTTCGGCGGCTTGCCTTTCTGGTCATCGTTGCGAGCACTTCTGGCCCGGGTGGCCGCATGGGAGATCATCTAGACGGCCGACAGGATTGCGGGAGTTTGGGGCGACGCTCCAGCCGCAGTCCCCAGCCGCAGTGAGGCCCTGTCGGCGAATGTCGTCCGTACTCTTGGGCCCATTCTCAGGTTCCGGGCCGATTCCGGCGGATCAGGCGAGCCCGGGGCTCGATGACGACTGTGGGCCGGTCGTAGACGAACGGTTCACCGCCGCCAGGGCGTCGCTGGGGCGGGCGCCGAGGTTCGACCGGTCCCGATCGCATGTGTCGTCGCTGACCCGACCACGGAGCCGGCGGGACGGTGAAGCGGTCGGCGAGTCTGTAGGCCACGCTCTCGTAGTTGACCCGCCAACCGCGAAAGTCGATCCACGCCTCCTCGGCACTTCGTTCGGTGGCAAATCCCACGCCCTTGAGCATGGTCACTGCTCGGTCGAACTCAGCGAACGTCAGATCGATTGGGCCCTCAGGGTTCGGATCGAGATCCACTTCAAGTCCGAGTGTGGTGGCGATCCGGTTGAGCAGTGTGAATCCCATGCGCAGACACAGACGCGCCTGGGAAGACGCTTGGCTCGGTGCGAGCGCCAGATGCATCGCCGCGGCGTCGAGAACGGCGATGAGCCCGAGTAGCCACGAGTACCACGGCTCAGGGGACCGGAAGAGAAGCAGCACCGGGTACGTGGTATGGCTTTCGGCCACGTCGGCAGCCCAGACCTCCCAGGCGGCGTACAGGTCTGGGAGGGTGTCGTTGATGCCGACCAGCTGGTGCCGGGCCAAGAGTTCGGGGCCCCAAGCCGGAACACCGGCCCGACTCTCGAGCAGGGCGACAAGGCCCTCTCGCCGGTTGAACGAGCTGTACAGGGCTGGGAGGTAGGCGATCTGGAGAGCGACAATGACGACCCAGATGGCGCCGACCGAGATGTCCACGCCGGTGTCGGCCGGGCCACCGGCGTGCACGGCCCCCACCGTGAAGAGCGCGGTGAGCGCTTGGAGTAACCCGTCGCCGAAGGATGCGCCAGCACCAACGAGGATGAGGTCGAAGCCAAGCACGAGGCAAGCCGCCCAGAAGAGCAGCTGCACGACGAGGGCAACAGGCCCCGTCGGGGCCAGAATGGCGTCTTGGCCCTCGTACGTCTTCGCCAGACGCGACACCAGGACGAAACAAACTCGGACACTCCGGTTGATCTGGAGGCTCAAACGCTCGATGCCCGACGGTCGCCGCGGGAGGATCACGGTCAACACGACGTCCCCGACCGTCAGCACCACCACGACTAAGCCCAAGACAGTCGCGGCGATGTTCATCGTCCCGCCACGCCAGCTTCGAATCGGGACATGAGTGACGAGCGTATCCAGCGGCCGCGGCCCAAGCCGCCGAGAGATTGCTACTGCTTTGCTACTGAACCTGCCGGACGAAGCGATCCTGAGCTGTATCGCCTGGACATTGCGCCATAGCTGAGCTGGTTAAATGGACTTAGCCGAGTCGGATGGATGACTCGAATCGCTCTTTTAATCCCAAGGTGCCGGGATCGAGACCCGGGCGGCCCACTAGCAAAACCCCAGTACAGAGGCCTAAAGGTGATTGGCCTCACCTTCACCATCGACTCGATGCTACTGAATGCTGCTGTTCCGTCGTCAGCGGCTTCTCCCGCGAGGACCGGAGCAGCCAGCGGGAGGTGGGAATGCGAGGTCACATGCGTCAACGTGGCGATGCGTGGGAGCTGCGGGCCTATGTCGGGAAGGACCCTGTGACGGGGCGC
>Ga0302180_10002203_pt1 | contig 15176 bp, 7 predicted proteins | sample I_Palsa_E3_2_FD_200575 | JGI IMG/M metagenome (GOLD analysis project Ga0302180, IMG submission 200575) | Peat permafrost microbial communities from Stordalen Mire near Abisko, Sweden - I_Palsa_E3_2 | ecosystem: Environmental > Terrestrial > Soil > Palsa > Peat permafrost | place: Sweden: Abisko... | reverse complement strand
ATCTGGCAATACGCCATTGCTGGAAAAGTCCCCGGTTCCCTGCGGCCGCCATTGCATGAACGCGGTCGTCGCGAGACCGAGCAGACTCGTCATTCTGTTGGCCCAGCCGCCGGAGATCGGACCGAGACATTCTTCGCATTGCGCTCTTTTTCCGCCCGAATCGAAGAGCGTATACTCCTGGTGGAACCGAACCAAAATCAACGCTCGCCTTCGAAGAAACGCGATGACGGTGCTGGCGTTCCTTGTTTGCGCGGCGACGGCCGCAGCTCAGCAATATAGTTTTCAATACTATGGCGTCGACCAAGGATTGACAGATCTTGCGGTCAGGTCACTTTTTCGGGACCGCAAAGGGTTTCTTTGGCTCAGCACGGAGAGTGGCATTTTTCGTTACGATGGCGCGCACTTTCAGTCGTATGGAGAGAAGGATGGAATCCCGGCTTCCAATGCGGCTGTGTTCGGCGAAGCGCCGGACGGGAGTCTTTTGGCAGGCACCAATTCCGGGCTCTACAGACTAACCGAAAACCAGTTCAAACAAATTCCCATGCCGGGTGCCGCCAAAGTCAGCTTCGGCTCGGGAATCCAGTCCAATGGCAGTGGGCGGTCTTGGATCGCCACTGATGGCGGCCTGCTGGAGGTGACTAGAAACGGGGGGGCAGACCAGCTAACGCTCGCGATGCTTCCATCTCCCCAACATCTCGGAAGTCCGGCCGCTTATGGCGTCTTTGCCGAGGAGGACGTCGTCTGGTGGGGCTGCGGTCTTGAGCTCTGCGTCGCGGAGGGTGGGAAAACCCGGGTCTTCGGCAGGTCTCTTGGCCTTGCTCCGTCGCCCTGGAAAGGCATCGTGAGGGCGCGCAACGGGGACCTTTGGGTTCAGAGCAAGGGAGGGGATATCGCCGTCATGCGCAGCGGCAAAACCGCTTTTGAGATGCCTGATTTGCCGAAATCGCGTTTTGGCCCCAAAGGGCTGCTCAGCGTGGATAAAGGGGGAAGAGTATTAGTCCCGGTCGGTGCGGGCCTAATGATCCAGGAAGGTAAACATCACTGGAGACAGATCGACCGGCGATCCGGCTTGATTGGCCCAGTTTATGCCATCTTGCAGGATCGCGAAGGATCCCTCTGGCTTGGCTTATCCGGCCACGGCCTTGCTCGGTGGCTCGGATACCGCGAGTGGGAGTACTTTAGTTCCGACAGCGGCCTTGGTAGCGATGTGGTGTACGAGGTACTGCCAGTTCCCGGCGCGGCGGTATGGGCGGGTACGGATTCAGGTCTCTTTCTTGGCCGGAGAGTTGGTGGAGACTGGAACTGGCGAAGGCAAACGAACATTGGGGATACTCCGGTCCACTCTGTCGTGGCAGACCGGCAGGGAAGGCTTTGGTTAGGGACAGAAGGCCAGGGCGCCGCGCGCTTAGAAACTCAAACCGGACAAGTCGAGTGGTTCTACAAAAAGAGTGGTTTGGCGGAGAGCCCTTATACGCTGATGCTCGACCGCGAGAACCGGATCTGGGCCGGGACCCTGACAGGCCTCTTTGTGGCGGACTTGAAGGCGCTGCAGTTCCACCTGGTCGAACAGGTCCCGGCAGTCCCTTGCCTCGCGGTAATCGAGGCTCCAAACGGAGAGATCTGGGTTGGCACCGCCAAGGGGTTGTTTCGCCTGGCGGGAGAACGCTGGCAAAGGCTTGCGCCGAGCGATGGTTTGAGTCACAACGAGGTGCTCAGTCTGGCGGCGGACGACAATGGCAACATCTGGGTCGGATACCAGTTCGCCGCGGAAATCGATCGAATCCATCCGAGTGGCGGCCGATTTGCGGTTGTGCGGGACGTCACATCGAAAGACGATTCCAAAGGAACAACTTATTTCTTGGGATTCGACGCCGAACGCAGGCTTTGGGCCGGGACGAATCGGGGTCTTGACGTCAGCCATGGCGCCACATGGCGTCACTATGACCAGCACGACGGTGTCGTCTGGGACGACTGCGATTTGAACGGTTTCGCTGCTGCCGCCGACGGCACGGTCTGGATCGGCACCAGTGGCGGGTTGGCCCACTTTACGCCCAGCGAGGATGTTCCATGGAAAGATCCCCCGGTTGCCATCTTCACCAAAGTGACACTGGGAAGGACCAGTATGGACCCGGCGCAAAATGTCTCCGTGGCGTATGACGCTAACGCATTGGCCACGAGTTATTCGGCGTTAACATTTGCGCGCGAGGCCGCGGTGATCTTCCGATACCGGCTCGCGCCCCTTTTCAGAGAATGGCGGGAAACGCGGGCGCGTGAACTTCAATTCCCGGGCTTGCCTCCGAATTCTTACCGCCTGGATATCCAGGCCCGCGATGGATGGGCAAGGTGGAGCGCGGAGTCGGCGACATTCTCGTTTGTGATCAGGCCGCCATGGTGGCGATCGTGGTGGTTCGTTTCGCTTCTTGCCGCCGCGTCCCTACTGGCGCTGGCCGTAATATATCGCTGGCGGAGTCGGGCGGCGCGGCAAAGAGAACGCGATCTGGTCCGTCTGGTTGACGCGAGGACGATGGAATTGAAGCAGGTCAACGGCAGCCTGCAACAAGCTTCTTCACAACTGGAGGCCGCCAACCGCGACTTGACCCGACTGGCCACTATTGACGGACTCACAGGCATTCCGAATCGCCGAATGTTCGACCAGACGCTGGAAATCGCGTGGGCCCTAGCGCGGCGATCGGGCCCCCTCTCCCTGATTATGGTGGATATAGACCATTTCAAGCGCCTCAATGACACAGCCGGCCACCAGAAGGGAGACGAGAGCTTGAAGCTCATTGCTGTGGAATTGGCGAAGGTGACAAGGAGGCCTACGGACTTTGTGGCGCGTGTCGGAGGCGAAGAATTCGCGGTGATCCTGCCGGGAACCGATTCGCTTCAGGCCGCACGCCTGGCGGAATCGGCCCGTTTGGGAGTACAAAGCCTGGGGATCCGGTATTCCGTTCTGCCAGCCGGAGCGACGGTCACGATCAGTCTGGGAATCGCAACGGCAATTGGCCACAACTTTCCGTCGGCCGAGGCGCTGACGGGAGCGGCGGATGGTGCGCTTTATGCGGCCAAACGTCAGGGACGAAACAAGGTAGTGGTGCACACTGAACAGGGTTGCCCAGACGAATTCGGTGTAAGCACCGGATCAGCCCCAGCCTCGTCTACGATATCGCGCGAGTGGTAGATGAGGCCACGAAGGCTGTAGCCCGCGGTGCGCTGCGTTCACGCCGCGCGGTGGACAGCTGAAAGCTTTTGAAGGCTTTTCGAGTGCTTTACGCGGGCGCGTAAAGTCGCTGTGACATTCGCCGGCGCCGGTACGGTCCCAAAGTTTTCCAAATGCGATCCCGCGCTGGTGCTGCTCGTCGATCCTGTGCTGCGCCATAGAAGGCGCAGGACTTTGCCGCGGGCGACGCGGCACGCAGCTCGCTGCCGCTCCTCGGCCGCATGCGTCCGGCCGGCTGCTGGCGCGGCGATGCTGCGGTGCGCCAGGCGCATGGGCTTAAGCTGTTGGTGGCGGGAAGCGACGCGCGCCCTAATTGCAGAGGCTTGTATCCGAAGCGCTCCGGCCCGTGCATTTCGGCGCGAACGAGCCTCTACGCGCCGGAGCGCTCCGGATACAAGCCTCTGCAATATCGTCCGCCAAGGCGTCGGCCACGAGTTCGCAGGTTTTTCCGAGCAAAGTGTACATTTCCGTTCGTTTCTCCGCATGTTTGATTAGGAGGGCATGAAAATGTCACGACCACCAAACGAATCCGATCTTCAAAGGGAGACTGTCGGGGGCGGCGCAGACCGGCAGGCAGCCTTGGTTCACGTAACCTGCCAGACCAGAGGAGGCGAATTCGGAGGGGAACACGGCGGCCAAGCACCAGCAGCGGATTGGCGGCCGCATGAGATGTGTGTCCGCTCTGACTTGGAGGAGACCACCATGTATAAACCACATTTACGTATTCGCGAAACGCGGGGGTTGCCCGCCGCGCTGGGCGTGCTTATGTCTTGTCTTTGGCTGCCGGCGGCACGCGGCGACATTTTCGTCAGCCAAGGAGCGAGTGGTTTCGCGTACTCGTATAGCGAGTTTACTGGAGCGTCCCACGTATTCTTCAACGCCAATCCTAGTGGTTGTGGTATAGACGTTCATTGCCCGCCGGCATTCACGACAGGCGTGGCCATAGGGCCGGATGGCAACTTATATGTAGCCGATTTGAACAATGAGGAAATCGTAGGTTTCAACGCTTCGACGGGAGTGCCAACTGGGGCCCTTATCGGTATGGGCCCCAAGCCGGACGTACTCTCAGCACCCTATGGCATCACATTCGGTCCCGGCGGCAACCTTTATGTGGCCGATAATCTCGGTTATATCTGGTTCTTTGGGGGCCCCCCTTCATTCACACCTATAGGCATAGGCAAGTTCCCTTGCACCCCTCCTGCCAGTGGCACACCGTGCAATCCCCTCGGTTTGACCTTTGGCCCAGATGGCAACCTGTACGTTTCCGACGTGGGGTCGGGCGGTGTCTTGCAATTCAGCGTCAGCGGGAATACCCTGACATTTCTGAGCCAGTTTGTTCCGCGGCCGAACCCCACCGCGTATCCCAACGCGTATCCAGGCGGCCTCCATTTCAGTCCCGGTCCCAATGGGAACCTCTATGTGAGTTTCGCGGTGCCAATCCTGGGTACCGGGTGGTACTACAACGACATCTTCGAATACAACGGACCAAACAGCGGGTCGCCCGGCTCCCCGGTCGCCCTGGATGGAGGCGCGGGCATTGCTTATTGGGGCCAGCAGGACTTTGCGTTCGGTCCGAGTGGGGGAATTATCGCGGCGGAGGCCTATGCGTTCAACGAGTACAGCCCCTCCACCGGCTATTGGCTCTCCCAATTCGGCGCCCTCGCTTTGCCCCCGGGCGAGATCGCCGCAGGTTTCATCACGATTGGTCCCTGTAGTTTTTGTGTCGCTCCGCCACTCACGCTCTTTCCCGCTATCGGCTTGGATTCCAGTCAGAACTTGCGGCTTAGCGTGATCGAAGGGCCGGTGTGGGTGCCGCCGGGTGTTCCGGTGCAGGTACAACTCGGCTTCGAGAATAGCCAGGGCGCTGCTGTGGGTCCAAGCCAAGTGGTTACACTGAATCCGGGCCAAACGGCGTCGCTGGATTTGGTTGCCAGTTCGCTGATCTCTTCCGGACGGATCGAGATACAGCCGGTGGTGACGGCCGCGCCGGGCGTCCCCGCGCCGATGGCAGTCCTCAATGGCAGCGCGGAAGTCTATTCCCCCACCTACGGATTCGGCTCTAACTTCTACGCGGGCGTCCCCGCCTCGGGGGGAGGCGCGGCAGCAGGTCCTCCCTCGTTCCTGCCGCAAGGGGTAGCTCTAGGTCAGAGCATTCAGGTCAATGCGACTGCGCCTCCAGACAGCCCGTGCGTGGCGATGCTCAGCTTTACAGATGACAATGGCAATCCGATCGGACCGACACAACAGGTGAATCTCAGCCCCGGCCAAATGGCGTCGCTCACCTTCAACCCCAACAAGTACACCAAGTCAGGCCGCCAGGAATATGTTCCGCAGATCACACCAAACAACCCAACCGGTGGTCAAGGCGTAGCTCCTGCCTGCCTGGGCTCGGCGGAGGTCTACGTCACAAAGACAGGCAGCACCTCGACCTATCAGACCTCTTCACCTGCCGTTGGCACGCCCGCGGCAGCGGCGCCATTGGCTTCCAGGCCATAAGCTCTTTGATGTTTGATTAGGAGGAAAGGAATGTCGGCACAGATTGGCCAGTTAAGGAGGCTTATCGGTAGAGGTCGAATGCGCCGATAACTTCCGGTTGCCCTATACGGACGGAATCCCCGGCGGTCCGACACCGTACAGCCTCACAAACTACACGTCTAGACCGGACTGTGAGCGGGGAGGCCGAAGTGGAGACGCGACACGTTGATGGATTTGTGGTCGCGCTGGGTTCCGATGTGCGTGCGGAGGATGGCTAGATTCCGGATGTAGCGTCCTAGCCGGGAGGACTTGGCCAACGCCGGTGGGGCGATCTCCACTACTGGCGATCACCACACCGCTGTTGAGATAAGCCCCGTCCACCCCGGTACCTGGCCGCCCTCATCGTACAGGGCCACGGCCTGGGAATGGCGCACGCAATCGTGCGTGCCGTGTTCACACAATCCTGTGAAACACGTGCGCTATGATAACTCCGTGGCGGAGTCCGTGACCGTACTGCTGAAGCAGTTGGGGAAGGGCGACCGTCGCGTGCTGGACGAACTGATTCCGCTCGTCTATCACGAACTGCACCTGATCGCGGAGGCCTACCTGCGGCGCGAGGCCCCGGCACATACGCTGCAGCCCACCTCCCTGATCCACGAAGCATATCTCCGTCTGGTCGAGCAGTCTCATCCGGATTATAACAGCCGCGCGCATTTCTATGGCGTAGCCGCGCGCGTTATGCGCCAGATCCTGGTGGATCATGCGCGCACCCGCCATGCTCTCAAACGCGGCGGTAACGAGGCCAACGTGCCGCTCACCGACACGCTAGAATTTCCGGAGCGCCCTATATCAGTCGTCGCGCTGGACGAGGCTCTGGACCGTTTGACGGCAGCCGATGAGCGGAAAGCGCGCCTGGTCGAAATGCGCTTCTTCGCCGGGATGACCGCCGAAGAAATCGCGGAATGCTCCGGTATTCCCCCGTATACCGTTCGCCGCGAGCTTCGGCTCGCGCAGGCCTGGCTGCACAAGGAACTCGCCCCATGAACGCGGAAGTCGAGCGTCTGTTCGAAGCGGCGCTGGAGATTCCGCCCGCACAGCGCGCGCAGTTTCTGTCGCAGCAATGCGCCGATGCCGAAGTCCGCCGCGAAGTGGAGCTGCTCCTCGAACACGATCGCGGCGCAGAAACGTTTCTGGGGCAAGCCGTCGCCGGTGAAGCATCTGCTGTCGTCGAGAGCCTCTCGTTTTCGCGCGGCCAGCGCCTCGGCCCTTACAGCATTCTCTCCGTCATCGGACGCGGCGGCATGGGACTCGTCTATCTGGCGGAGCGCGCAGATGGCCAGTTCGACCAGCGCGTAGCCATCAAGGTGGTTCAGGCGGGCCTCGGCGCGCTTCTGGCCGGACGTTTGCAACAGGAGTGCCGTATCCTGGCAAGTCTGGAGCATCCCAATATCGCCCGGCTGATCGACGCGGGCGCCACTGGCGATGGCCTGCCCTACTTCGTGATGGAGTACGTAGCCGGCCAACCTATCGACCGGTCCTGCGACGAGCGCAAGCTCTCCGCGCGCGATCGCGTCCGGTTGATGCTGCCGGTCTGCGAAGCCGTGCAGTTCGCGCACCAGAAGCTGGTCGTACATCGGGACCTGAAGCCGGATAACATCTTGGTCACCGGCGAAGGCATTCCCAAGCTGCTCGATTTCGGAATCGCCAAAGTGATCGGCGAGGCTCCCGCCACCGCGCCGGAAGCCGTGACCCACATTCTCACGCCCGAATACGGCAGCCCCGAACAGGTCCGCGGAGAATTGGCCGGCACCGCCACGGACACTTACTCGCTCGGAGGAGTGCTCTACAAGCTGCTCACCGGCGCCGCGCCGCATCAAATCGAAGGCAAGAGTCCCGTGGACACATTGCGCGCGATCTGCGAAGAGGATATCCGCCGTCCCAGCAGCCTGCGCCCCGAGCTTGCCGGAGACCTCGATCGCATCCTGCAAATGGCCCTGCGCAAGGAGCTGCGGCGCCGCTACTCTTCGGTGGACCAGTTCGCTGCCGACTTGCGGCATTGGCTCGCCGACGAACCCGTCCTGGCCAGCCCGGATACCATCTGGTACCATTCCGGCAAATTCATCAGGCGGCATTCGCTGGGCGTTGCCGCGGCTGCCATCGTGGTAGGAGCGCTGATTACCGGCGCGGCAGTGGCCACTCGGCAGGCCCGCCGCGCGGAACGTCGGTTCGCCGACGTGCGCCATTTGGCGCATGTGTTTCTCTTCGATTTCGAGCAGTCCATCCACCATTTGCCCGGCGCTACCCAGGCCAGACAGCTTCTGGTAAAGACGGCCCTTGAGTACCTGGTGACTCTCTCCGAGGAAGCCTCCGGAGACCCGGCTCTGACTCGCGAGTTGGCGGCCGCCTATGAAAAAGTTGGAGACATTCAGGGCGAGCCTGGCGAGGGCAATGTGGGCAACACGGAAGGCGCGGTGCGAAGCTACCAGCAAGCCGTCTCGTTACGGCAGTCGCTCCGCGATGCCGAGGACACCGATCCGGCAATCGTGATCGCAATGGCGGCCGGACTGGTGAAACTAGCCAACGTGCAGGCCAGGACGCGCGCATTGGAAGCTGCGATTTCGAACTGCCGGTGCGCCCTCTCTCTGGCTGAGAAAACGCGGAAAGCCCACCCCGGCTTACGCCCGGCGGTCGCGGTACAGGCGCAAGCGCACTCAGTCATGTCGCTCCTGTTAATGAAAAAGAACGATGCCGGATCCTCTCTCGAAGAAGCTCATCGGAGCTTGGCCTTGAGGGAGCGGCTGGCCGCCGCCGCTCCGGAGGATCGCTCCGCCCAACTTGCATTGGCGGACGCCGACCGGACGATCGCAAGATTGACCGAGCAGGTGGGCACAGGCCACGACGGAGCGATCGCCTATTACAGTAAAGCGCGAGAGATATTCGAACGCCTTTCGCGTGAAGACCCGTCCGACGGTCAATCCGAAAGGGGTCTCATGAAGGCGCTCTCGGAACTGGGCTTTAGCGCCTTGGGGCAGGGCGGCTCGAAGGAGCTAGCATTAGCCAATATGCGATGGGCCTACACGATAGCCGATCGCAGGGTGGCGGCGGATCCGGCCGATGCGGAAGACGTCACCAACCTGTTCGCCATCTGTGTGCGGTTGGGGGGATCCCTCGACGGGCGTGGCACTCGGGGAGAGCGCTACCGAGTACTAGGGCGGGCCGTTCAGGCCGCCGGCGATCTGGTCCAACGCGATCCCGGTAGCGAGGAAGACCGATTGCTATTGGGAAGCGCCCACGACCACATAGCAAGTTTCCTGGAGGATGACGGCAGCCTCGGCGGGGCCGCACGCCATCGCCAGATAGCGGCGGATATTTACAGGGACTTGGCTGCCGCCGATCCATCGGAATCCAGGATCCGGCTCACGCAAGTCTGGAGTTGCTTGCGGTTCGGCGATCTGCTCGCGAAACAGGGAGACTGGGCCGGGGCACACCGTACCTATGGGTTGGGCCGCGAAGTCGCGGAAAGACTGGCGCCCGGCAATCCCGCTTTCGCCGAACCCCTGGCGGAGATCCAACGTGCGGATCTTCACGCCGTGCAAGTCCTCGGAAACCACCGCTAAGTTTTTTCCCGCGGAGTGTACATCTTTCGTTCATTTTCCGCATGTTTGATCAGGAGGGAAAAAACATGTCAAGACAACGAAACTTAGCCGCCTGCGCACTATTCATATCCGGCCTTGGCGCGCCGGCAGCGCGGGCCGATATCTTCGTTAGTAACGGAGCAGGCAACCCCAATTCAGTCAGGCATCCTCGTATAGCTTGTATACCGGGGCGCCCAAGCTGACATTCACCAGCGGTCTGGTATCCTCGGAAGGAGTGGCCATAGGGCCGGACGGGAATCTGTATGTGGCCGATGGCGGCACCGGCGCGGTGCTGCGCTTCAACCCATCCAGCGGAGCGTTCCTCAGCACATTCGTGGTCCCCAACAGTTCTTCAAAACCGAACGGCATTACATTCGGTCCGGATAACAACCTCTACATGGCCTGGGTAACGCGGCCTTCGATGTTGAGATCGAAGCGGTAGACCTACGAGACGGTTGGCGGCTTCGCTTCGAGGAGTCTTTTAGCCGCATCGAGGGAGTGGCCTTCTTCACGGCATTGATTGAACGTGGTTCGGCATCGACATTCCACCTCCAGGACGTCTGGATAAATCTCTCGTTAGTCGGGGAGCTATCTCCCTCATTTCCTTTACTGGTACGCTTCAGGGACGGTCAGCGCGGCGCGTGGAAAGCTATATGCGAGATTCGTAGGGACAATCGGCTGTCGCCGACCGGCTTCGATGTTCGGCTGCTCAACTTCAAGAGGTTCCGCGATTCCCTTAAAAGGGTGCGATGATGAGCCGATGAGGCACGCGCCTGAATACGTGGAAGGCCCGGCGTCCAAGCGTAGGGCGAATCCATTGCTGAAGGCTGACCGCGGGTATTTTTCCCGCGCGCGCGAGTGGCTCGTGACGTAACGTGATATTGAGTGGTATGGCTCCGTTAGAATTTGCTCATGTACCCATTTTCATCCGCCGAGGCAGCGCTGGCGGGTCGTCGCGGGGCCACGCCAAACGGTGCCCTTGCTGCTAGCTGACCGCTAGCTGCTCTTAGCCGCAACGAGCAGAGCAGTTGCCACACGATTCCGCCCGCCATTCTTTGCTTTGTACAAGGCAGTATCCGCCGCCAGGAGCAAGCTCTCCGGCATCCGCATCGTCCCGCCCTGTCGAGCCAGCGCGGTAGCTGCGCCGATACTCGCAGTGAAGTAGCCGGCCCCTTCCGCATGCCTCACCTGAGGAAGACGGAGCGCCTCGACGGCATACCTCATCTTTTCGGCTACGTCGACCGCACCGGCAATATCGGTCGAGGGAAGAATCACAGCGATCTCCTCTCCGCCATAGCGTGCAGCGATGTCGGAAATGCGCAAGACCCCCTTTACGGCAGCAGCTACTGCACGGAGACAATCATCGCCTACCTGGTGCCCGTACTGGTCATTGAAATCTTTGAAATGATCGATATCCAACAGCAACAGAGAAATCGGAGAGCCCTCTCGCAACGTTCGGTTCCACTCGCGCTCCAGGGCTTTATCAAAGGCGCGACGCTTCGAGAGCTCCGTTAGGCCATCGGTGAGAGCCAATTCGGAGAGTTGTTGTTCCAATGCCTTACGCTCCGTAATGTCACGCATGGTGACGACCCACTCTTTTGGCTCTCCGGTGGCGGAATCAAGCACTAAGCGGGCGCGATTCTCCATCCACACTGTGGACCCGTCCTTCTTAAGCATGCGGAGCATCGCACTTTCGCGGTGACTAGCGATGGCGGCGGCAAGGACCGGACAATCTTCGGCGAGAATAAAGTCTTCCACAGGTCTGCCGGTCATCTCCTCGGGTTTCCAGCCAAGAATTTGGAGCGAGGAAGGGGAAACATAATCCAGCACCCGATCCATCTTGGACCGACAGATGATATCGATGCTGTTTTCCGCAAGGAACTGGAAATTAATTTCGCTATTGCCAGACACAGGTTTCCTCCAATTGAGTTCCTTCGGCCGGGTCAAATAAGAGGCCGTATTCGCAATGCACGGGGGAAGCTAAAAACTTCGGCGCGTTCAGTTCGGCCGGCAAGGGGCTCTGGTGCAAACGGCAGCCGGTATCGACGATGATGGAGGGATGCCACGATTCGTACCTGTCGAGGAGCTGTTCAAGGGTCGGCATTTTGACCAAGAGATCGTGGTGCTGTGTGTGCGGTGGTATTTGAGCTTCAAGCTGAGCTATCGCGATCTGGTTGCCATGATGGGCGAGCGCGGCATTGACCTCGCACACACCACCATTCTACGATGGGTGCAGCATTACACTCCGGAGTTCCAGAAGCGCTGGCACCGGTTTGCCCGAACCGTGGGCGGGTCGTGGCGCATGGACGAAACCTACGTGCGGGTGAAAGGCACATGGATGTACCTGTACCGTGCAGTAGATAAGGCCGGGCAAACCGTGGATTTCTTGCTGAGCCAAAATCGGGATGTGAATGCCGCCAAGGCCTTTCTGCGCAAGGCCATGAAGGGCCAACGGACTCCCACGAAGATCACCTTGGACGCTTACGCTGCTTCTCACCGCGCGGTGTCCGATTTGAAACAGAGTGGGGAGTTGCCGCAGAGCGTGCTCGCGCGAACCAGCAAGTATCTGAACAACATGATTGAACAGGACCACCGCCGCATCAAGCAACGCTTGCGTCCTATGCTGGGCCTGAAGAGTTTCGGTACGGCGGCGGTGGTGATAGGTGGCGTCGAATTGGCAGAGAAAATCAAGAAGGGTCAGTACAAAATCGGGAAGCTGGGCGGTCGGACGGCAATGATGCCTGAAATCTGGCAAGCTGCCTTGGCGGCGTAACCAACTCCCGCTCAGATTGACACCGGCAAACTACTCTTCTTGTCTCTCAACCCCCAAATTGCACCAGAGCCGTCCAACTCAACTTCGTTGAACGGATCTTTGTACGGCTTCGCGGAGACGAAAATCGATTCGGCGATTTGGCGCGACAAGCTGAAGCTTGCGGAGCGGAACTGCGCGGCAGCCGCGGCACCCAGCAGCAAACTGCGTCTTGTGAGCTTCACAACACCACCCGTTCGTCGCCGTCGCGGCGCGTCACGCGCTCGCGGTCCAGGTACTCCAGCAGGGGGATGGCGTATTTGCGCGAGATACCGGTCCAGTCCTTGAACGCGCCTACGTTGAAGTGCGCGGCCTGGCGCGCGGCGAGCGTGGCGCGCAGTTTTTCCATGGCAGTGTGATGGAAAACCAGGTCGTCGCTTACCCGGATCAGCCGCTTTTCACGGAGTAGAATCTGCAACAGAGAGCGGGCGCGGGCGGCCTCCACGCCGGATTTCGCCAGCACGTCCGGCAGCGCGGGCACGGCCAGGCCGGCTTGCTCGAAAGCGCGTTCGATGGCGGTGCGGGCCTGTTCCTCGTCTCGTTTCAGAACCACCTTGTGGCTGGCTAGCCGAACGTTTTCACCTTCCGCCGCGATCTGTTTCTCCTGCGCCAGAATGGCGTCGATCAGGAACGGCGGCGAATCGGGCAGCTCGCGTCCGCGCAGATCCTGCTTGGGGATGCCGGGCAGCAGCGGGTTTTCTTGATGAAACTCACGCACCACGCGCAGCAGTTTTTCGCGTGCGGCATGGAACCAGAGGCGGTCCACGAACCAGGCCTGCGGATGCTTGAATGCGACCACTGGCGCAGCCACCGGCGCATTCACCGCGGCCATGGCGATCCGGCTTTCGGTGCGGCCCGTGCGCGCTACCAGTTCGGCCATGCCGATACCGTACTTCGATTCGCGCACCAGGAGCGCGATGCGTTCGGACTCGGGCGCTTCGGCCAAAGTTTGCAGCCGTTCGGCGATGCCTGGGCGGTCGCCCTTGCGATACCGTTTGCCGCCTGTGTCCACGACCACGCCACCGCCAATCGTCACCACCGGAGAAAACATGCGAATGATGAAGCGGTCTCCGGGCAGCAGCAGGGCCGGCTCGCGCAGCACGATGCGCGCCCAGCAGCGCTGGCCCGGCTTGAGCGCCGCGGTGCCTTCGAGTAGCCGCACCTGCGCCTCGATCTCCGCCGTGCCTGCATGGAAATGTACCGGCGCGCGGTGTTTCAACGGCTTGGCCGAAGGCAGGAGTTGGAGCGCGCAATCCACCTGGGTGACGGTGCGAAAGATTTCAGGCTCGGCCAACACCATACCGCGCGCCAGTTCCGCCGGTTCGATGCCGCCCAGGTTAAGCGCAGTGCGTTGCCCGGCCAGTGCCTGCTCGGCGGGTTCGCCGTAGACCTGCACGCCGCGCACGCGCAGACGGCGGCCGGTTGGGTATAGTTCGACCTCCTGCTCCTTGCGGACGTTGCCCGAAATCAGCGTGCCGGTGACCACGGTGCCGAAGCCCTTCACCGTGAAAGCGCGGTCGAGCGGCAGGCGGAAGTGTCCCACCGCACTTTTCTCGGCTACGGCGCAGGCTGCGCGCTCCAGCTCGCGGCGTAGATCGCCGAGCCCGGCGCCCGTGACGGAGCTGACGGCCACGACCGGCGCGCCCTCCAGAAACGACCCCGCCACGAACTCCTCTACTTCCATCCGCACCAATTCCAGAATGTCCGGATCGACCAGGTCGGCCTTGGTGAGCGCGACCACGCCTTGCGGAATTCCCAACAGCCGGCAAATGTCGAAGTGCTCGCGAGTTTGCGGTTTGATGGATTCATCGGCCGCGATGACGAACAGCACCAGGTCGATGCCGCCCACACCAGCCAGCATGTTCTTGACGAAACGTTCGTGGCCGGGCACATCCACGAAGCCCAGGCGCTGCGCGGGCGTCAATTGCAGGTGCGCGAAGCCGATATCAATGGTGATGCCGCGGCGTTTTTCCTCCTCGAGCCGGTCTGCGTCGATACCGGTGAGCGCTTTTACAAGCGCGGTCTTGCCGTGATCGATGTGGCCGGCCGTGCCCACGATGATGTTCTTCATCCGCTGAAGTTCATCGTACTACCGGACGGCCGGATGGATCGGAGAGGATGCGCTTAGGTGGATCTGCTAGCTGCCGGAGCCGCCGGAGCTGTCGCCGCCATCTTTGCGCTTCAAAGTGGGCCGGTCGTCCTGATCGGCGGGCTGCTTATCGTTGTCGTCCACGGGACCGGTACCTGAGCCGGGACTCCGCCGCAAAGTCGGCCGGTTCGGATCGTCCTTGCCCTTGTCCAACTTGCGGTGGTTGTGCAGCGAGTACAGCCGGGCCTTCACATCGTTGAACTCCGAGGTGTTGACCACGTATTCGGGCCGGGCCTTCAGGATCGTCTGGATCTCATCCTGGGAGGCCTTGATGCGGTCGTCCGTCATGGGGTGCGTCGAAAATACCTTGGCGACGCTGCCGGGCTTGCGCTTTTCCATGGTTTCGATCTTCTCGAAGAAATCCACGAACGAAGTCGGGTCATAACCCGCCTTGTACATATACTGCAGGCCCAGGTAATCCGCCTCGCGCTCCATTCTGCGGGAGAAGACCAGGAATCCCATAGGGATGGCCGCGTTCGCGCCCTGCATGGCAGCGTAACCAGCCAAGGTATAAGGGACGGCGATCGACGCGGCTATCATGGCGATTTGGGCAAGTTGGCCGCGAGTGGCCTGCCGCGTTCCGTGGCGCGCGGCGACATGCGCGATTTCATGCGCCATCACGCCGGCCAGTTCGGATTCGCTATCCGCCTTCAGGACCAAGCCCGAGTTCACAAAAAAGAACCCGCCAGGCAGGGCGAAAGCGTTCACCTCTTCGGAATCCAGCACTTTGATGGTGAACGGAACCTTAGCATCGGAATTACGCACCAGGTTCTGGCCAATGCGGTTTACGTATTCCGCAATGACGGGGTCGTCCACGATCTTGGATTGGCGCTCGACCTCCAGCGACAGTTGTTTGCCGATAGCGATCTCTTTCTCGAGGGAGTAGAA
>Ga0302180_10002194_pt1 | contig 15221 bp, 14 predicted proteins | sample I_Palsa_E3_2_FD_200575 | JGI IMG/M metagenome (GOLD analysis project Ga0302180, IMG submission 200575) | Peat permafrost microbial communities from Stordalen Mire near Abisko, Sweden - I_Palsa_E3_2 | ecosystem: Environmental > Terrestrial > Soil > Palsa > Peat permafrost | place: Sweden... | reverse complement strand
CTGGCGATGTTCCGGCGCCGTGAGTTCAGCGGCGGCACCGGCACGATGATGATCTGGGCCTTCGGCATCCTCGGCATCTACTTCTTCACCTCGCTCTACCTGCAGGAAACCCTCGGCTTCTCGCCGACCAAGGCCGGCCTGGCGTTCGTGCCGATGGCGCTGTGCGTCGCGGTGTTCGCAGGCCTGGCTCCGCGGATCGAGATGCGGGCCGGGGCGCACCGGACGGTGGCGTTCGGGATGCTGCTGATGGTCATCGGCCTCATCCTGTTCGCCCGGCTCGGCCTGCGGGCCGGCTACGACAGCCTGCTGCCCGGGTTCATGCTGTTCGGTGCGGGCGCGGGGCTGATGAACGTGCCGCTCACCAACGCGGTCATGCACGCCACCCCCACGGCCCGGGCCGGCGTCGCGTCCGCGCTGCTCAACGCCTCGCGGGAGATCGCCGGGTTGCTCGGCATCACGGTGATCGGCGCGGTGCTCCGGACCCGGCAGTCCGCCGCGCTGCGGGCCGGGACCGGACCGGTGCCCGCGTTCGTGGACGGCTACCACGCCGGGCTGCTGGTCACAATCGCGCTGCTGGCGGCCGGCGTCGTCATCAGCTACTGGACGCTGCGCCCGCGCGCTGACGCCGTGCATCTGGACGAGATCACCACCGTCGGCGAACTCGAGGCCACCGGCGAGGCCCTGGGCGAGCTCCTGGTCCCGGAGCAAGCGGCACCGCCGTCCTGAACCGCCAGCCGTAGCCCCGGTGTGACCCTTGGTGGCCCGCCGTGGCCGCTCGGCATGCCCGGCCCGGCCAGAGCATTTTGTGGGATGATCCAGTGGTGAACGCCCCAGCTGACGAGCTCGAGCCCTCACGGATAGCGTTCGGCAACGGGAACAAGGCCCTACTGGCGGAAGGCCGGCGCGAGGACGCGGCCGGGCTCATCGCGCTGATGTGCCTTCAGCCTCCCGCGCCGGGTCGCCCGGTCATCGTCGTGTGCGGAGGAGCCGACAACCTCGTCGGTAAGGCGCTGGAACGCGCCGCCGCGATGATCGGGGCAGGCGTGGCTCCGGCCGCCGAGACCGTCGGCGCCGCGATCGTGGACGGGGGTACCTCCGCTGGGGTGATGGAGCTGACCGGGCAGGCCAGAGCCCGCAGGCCGCAGGCCCTGCCGGTCCTGATGGGCGTGGCGCCGAAAGGGCTGGTCACCTATCCGAGCCCGAACGAGCCGATACAAGCACCCGGGCCGGCACAGCAGCGCGTCCCGCTCGAAGGGAATCATTCGCATTTCGTCCTCGCCGACAGCGGCGAATGGGGCGGCGAGACGGGCCTGATGATGGCCGTGGCGGAAGCGCTGGCCGGAGGAGGCCGGGTGGCCATGGTGCTGGCCGGAGGCGAGTACGTGGCCAAATCAGAGGTCAGGGAGGCGGTGCGGCATGGCTGGGCGATCTTCGTGGTCGGGGGAACAGGCGGCCTGGCCGACGAACTGTCCCGGCTCTGGGCGGTCTACCAGGTCCCGTGCCGGCGCCGGGCCGCCTGGCTGCTGCCCAGCAGGTTCAGGTACCGCCCGCCGCGGTCGCCGTCTGGGATCACCGACCCTGATCTGCGGGAGATCGTCACCAACGCCGACATCCGGCCGATCACGGCGGGCAGCGAGCCCGGGCAGTTCGCTCGGCAGCTCTCCTGGGAGCTGCAGGACGAGCAGATCCTCAAGGATGCCTGGCAGCGGTTCGGAACCTATGACCAGCTGGCGGTCCGGCTGCGCCGCCTGTTCACACGTTCCCAGGCGTCGATCCTGCTGCTGGGGGTCGCGGGGACGTTGCTGGCCCTGATCGACAGCGAGGTGAAGAAAACCGCGCTGCACTGGACCGTGGTGGTCCTTCCCATCCTGGTCGCGGTTCTCGTCGCGGTCGTCAGCCGCCGGGCCCTCGGCCAGCGCTGGGTCATGATGCGAGCGGCGGCGGAATTCATCAAGGCGGAAATCTACCGCTACCGGACGCTGGAACCCGTCCGGACCAAGGACCAGGCCAAGTCGGCCAAAGCCGCCAATCAGCAGCGGCTCGCGTCCCAGCTCGACGTCATCGAGGAAAGGCTCATGCAGACCGAGGCCAGTAGCGGGCCCGTGACTCCTTATGGAGGGCCGCTCCCGCCCAGGATGTACGGGGCGGGCCGTGACGACGACGGGCTGAGCCGGCTACGCCCGGAACGTTACCTGCGCATCCGCGTCGATGATCAGCTCAGCTACTTCCACGGCCGTGTCCGCACCCTCAACAAGCGCCGGAACGTCCTTCAGTTCCTCGCCGTCGCGTCCGGTGCCGCGGGGGCGATCCTCGCCGCGGCCCACCTGGAGGTCTGGATAGGCCTGACCGGGGGCGCTTCGGCCGCTGCCCTGGCCTACCTGGGCTACCTGCAGGTCGATAACACGATCGTCACCTATAACCAGGCCACTTTCCGGCTGGGCGCGCTCCAACGATGGTGGCTTGCCCTTGACCCTGAGCAGCGGACCGGGGACGCTCTGGAACGCCTGGTCACCGGCTGCGAAACGGCCCTGGCTACCGAGCATGCCGGTTGGGTCCAGCAAATGAACGACACACTTGAGCATCTCAAACAGAGTCAAGACAGTGCGATAAGCCGCATCGAGCCTCCCGCCGGGCCCGCGCCACCGCAGCCCGCGGCAGCTGATGACAACCTCGCGGCGCGGGGCGTTACGTAGCGGGACGTCAGACATATGTAGCGGGACGTCAGACATATCTAGTGGGGACTGCCTAGTCTCCTCGATCACACTCTCGCAGAAGGTGAGTTTGTCCTGCGTAAATCCGCGCAGCGCAGGAATGGCCGGATGCGATCCGGGGTTGGCTCGGACATGACAATCACAGTGGGCTTCATCGGCAGCGGGATGATCGGCGGAACGGTGGCCAGGCTCAGCGTGGCGGCCGGGCACCACGTGGTGCTGAGCAACTCCCGCGGGCCGGAAACGCTGAAAGATCTCGTCGCCGAGCTGGGGCCGCTGGCGACCGCCGCCACCGCCCAGCAGGCTGCCATGGCGGGCGACATCGTGGTGGTCTCGGTCCCGGTCAAGGCGTACCCTCACCTGCCGGCGGAGGGGCTGGCCGGGAAGGTCATCCTCGACACGGGCAACTACTATCCGCAGCGCGACGGGCAGATCGCGGACCTGGACAACGGCTCGCTGACCTGCAGCGGTCTGCTGCAACGGCAGCTGCCGGACTCAACGGTGGTGAAGGTCTTCAACAACATCTTCTTCAAGCACCTGGCTTCGCTGGCCCGCCCGTCCGGCGCCGCGGACCGCACGGCCCTGCCCATCGCCGGGGATGAGGAGAAGGCGAAGGCGGTGGTGGCCGAGTTCCTCGACTCGATCGGTTACGACACCGTGGATACGGGTTCGCTCGCAGAAAGCTGGCGGCAGGATGCAGGCTCGCCCTGCTACGGCGCCCCCTACGGGCCGTTCTCCGACGAGACGGGAACTTCCGCCGGCGTCGGCACCATACGCGCCGCGCTCGCCGACGCCCAGCGGTAACCCGAAGGCCGGTAACCAGAAGGCCGCCGGCGAAGGCCGTACCGGCCAGAGCCTAGGCTTGGTGTTCTATGAGCACCGCACAAGCGCCGGTCACCCCGGCCGGCCCGGGCGACGGCGAGCCGGCCCCGGTCATCCACACCGAGGACCTGACCAAGGTCTACCCAGGGACCGACTTCGCCGCCGTGGACCACCTCAACCTCGACGTCCAGGCCGGTGAGATCTTCGGTCTCCTCGGTCCGAACGGCGCGGGTAAAACCACCACGGCCGGCATCTTCACCACCCGGGTGGTGCCGACGTCGGGCCGGGCCTTCATCGGCGGGGTGGACGTCGCCGCGCATCCGGCCCTGGCCAAGCAGCTGACCGGGATCGTGTCCCAGCAGAACACGCTGGACCGTCAGCTCACCGTGTGGGAGAACCTGTACTTCCACGGCCGCCTGTTCGGCATCAAGGCCAGCCAGTCCAAGCAGATCGCCACCGACCTGCTTGAGCAGTTCCAGCTGTCCAAGTGGGCCAAGGCGTCGGTGTACGCGCTGTCCGGCGGGATGGCCCAGCGGCTGATGGTGGCCCGGGCCATCTTCCACCGTCCCTCGGTGCTGTTCCTGGACGAGCCGACGGCGGGCTTGGACCCGCAGAGCAGGCTGGCGCTCTGGGAACTGCTCGGCGAGCTGCACGGCGAGGGCCAGACCATCCTGCTCACCACGCACTACATGGAGGAAGCCGACCGGCTCTGCCAGCGGGTCGCGATCATGGACCACGGCAAGATCCTGGCCCTGGACACCCCGGCCGCGCTCAAGCAGAGCACGGGTGCCGACACCATCGTCACCGTGCGCACCACTGGCGACATCGGCAAACTCGCCGAGTTGCTGGCACAAGAGGTGGAAGGCGTCACAAGAACCCGGATCGCGGACGACAAGCTCGAACTGCACATGCAGGGCGGCGACCGGCTGGTCCCGCGTATCGTGCTGGCCGCGGAAGGCGGCGGGTTCGAGATCGTCGACGTGTCGATCGCCGAGCCGAGCCTGGAGACCGTGTTCATCAGCCTGACCGGTAAGGAACTACGCGACTAATGGCCACCACGACCCCGACCCCCGGCGCCCAGGCCCCGACCCCCGGCGCCCCGATCCCGACCCCCAGCGCCAGCGCGCCGGCCCGCCGGATCGGCGGCGGCCCCACCCGTTCCGTCGCCGCCGCTAGCTGGACCGCGCTCGGCGCCCTGATGCTGCGCGACGTCGTGGTGCTGCGCAAGCACTTCTGGGAGTTCGTGCTGCGGACGATCATCCAGCCGTTCCTGCTCTGCTTCGTCTTCCTCTACGTGTTCCCGAAGATCGGGCAGGGCATCGGCGGCGGGAGCGGCACCGCGGCCGAGTCGGCCTTCGCCACCATCCTGGTGCCTGGCGTGGTCGGGATCTCGGTCATGTTCCAGGGCGTGCAGTCGATCGCGCTGGCCATGGCGCAGGAGTTCGGCTTCACCCGCGAGATCGAGGACCGGGTGCAGGCACCCTGCCCGATCTGGCTGGTGGCGATCGCGAAGGTGCTCTCCGGCGCGGCTCAGGGAGTGCTGTCGGCCGTCATCGTGCTGCCGATCGCCTCGGTCGTGCACGCGCCGGGCGTGAGCGCCCACCTGGCCCTGCACTGGTGGCTGATCGTGACGTTCGTGCCGCTGGCCTGCATCGCGATGGCCGGGCTCGGCCTGGTCCTGGGGACCAGCTTCGAGCCGAGGAACATCGGCCTGATGTTCGGCTTCATTATCTTGCCGATCACGTTCCTGGGCGGAACCTACTACTCGTGGAACAAGCTGGCGCCGGTGACCGTCGGCGGCTGGCACTGGCTGCAGACGCTGGTCCTGATCAACCCGCTGATGTACATCAACGAGGGGATGCGGGCCGTCTTCACCGACTCCCCGCACCTGCAGCTCTACGTCGTCTACCCGGTGGTAGCCGGGTTCGGCGCCGTGTTCCTGGCCATCGGCCTGCGCAACTTCCGCCGCCGCGTGCTCTCCTAGTCGTGACCGCGGCTGGGGCGGACCAGCCTGCGCGCCTCGACCCAGCCGTAGCGCATCCGGCCGGCCAGCTGCACGCGCAGCGTGACGGGCACGCCAGGCCCGGCCGACGGGCTGATGTCCACGTCGCCGCAGCGCACCGCCAAAGCGTCTGCCGTCACGACCATGCCCGTCCTGGCCACCAGGACCAGGGAGCCGCCCCGCATGTTCAGGTCGATGCGGAGCGTATCGTGCCCGATCACCGCGCCGGTGAAGTCGAGCATCACGTCGCACCACGACGACCGTAGTTCCAGCCGCCGCGGGACCACCCAGCGGCCGGCCCGCCGGACCGAACCGCCACGCTGGCCGATCCGGATCACGTCCGCGGGCCGGTCGGCCAGGTCGGCGGTCAGCGTGGCCAGCTGGCCTAGCGTCCGGGCCGAATAGGCGGCCGCCGCGCGCTGACCCAACTCCTCGGGGGTTAGCCTGCCGTCGGCCGCCGCGGTCCGCAGCACCTCCACGACGCGGTCCCGGTCCGCGTCAGAAGCCCTCATCCCGGCCGGCGGAACGTCTGCCGGCACATCCCCTCCCCGTCCGCTCGCGACCGTACCCGGCGAGCCCACGCTATAGTGCGGGGCGCCCGCGGACCAGACCCGGGGCGAGCCTCGACCGGATCAGGCGTCGGCGGACGCGGCCAGGCTCGCCCGTACCTCGTCCATGTCGAGCTCCTTGGCCTTGGTGATCAGCTGTTCGAGCGCCGTTTCCGGCAGCGCGCCGGCCTGGGAGTACAGCACGACGTTGTCGCGGATGATCATCAGCGTCGGGATCGACGCGATCTTGAAGGTGGCCGCGACCTCCGGCTGCGCCTCGGTGTCGAGCTTGCCGAACACCGCGTCGGCGTGCCGCTCGGATACCTTCTCGTAGACCGGCCCGAACATCCGGCACGGCCCGCACCATTCCGCCCAGAAGTCGACCAGGACCAGGCCGCCGCCGCTCACCGTCGAGTTGAAGTTGTCGGCCGTCAGCTCGACTGTCGCCATCGTCTGCCTCCTGTAGTTCACTACCTGTAAGGCATGGACAACCAGCCCGCCGCAAACATTCCTAAGAGACCTCTTCTGCCGAACGGTTCGTGCCGCGCGCCCTCGGTCACGTCGTCACTTTTCCGTGGCGGCTGAGTCCCGGGCCCGTTCGGAAAATCGGTTGTCAGGCCGGCGGCGGCGGCGCCGGGCCCGGATGATCTGGACGCAGGCGTTGCCGGTGCCCAGTAGCAGCAGGCCGCCGATGACGGTCATCATGACGTGGCCGGTGAGGATCCCGGTCGCGATCAGCGCCGCCGCGCCGACCATCACCGCGACGGCGATCAGGGCTCGCTGCCAGGGTTTGGCGTAGATCAGGTACGACCCGAGGAACTGGCGCACCGCCATCAGCGCGCCGGTATGCATCAAAGCTCCCGGCGGCCCTGGTCCGGCTGTTCCCGGCGCGCCTGGTCCGGCTGTTCCCGGCGCGCCTGGTCCGGCTGTTCCCGGCGCGCCTGGTCCAGCTGCCGCCGGATCGGGCCTGGGGTCTCGGGTGCCAGCCGGGCGGCGAGCGCGCTCAGCGCGCCGATGATCTCGGTCACGGCGGCCCCGCCGGCCGGCTCGCCGAGGGCCGCGGCGAGCGCGGCGTCGACCGGGACCGAGCCCTTGGCCGCCACGGTCCGGGGATGCTGGGCCGACACCCGGACCAGCGTGCGACGGCCGTCGGCGGGATCCGCCGACGTCTCCACGATCCCCTGACCGCGCAGCCGGGCCACCGATTCGGATACGTAGCTCTGCGGCAGGCCGGTGCGGGCGGTGATGTCGGTGATGGGGCTGCCCGGGTTGGCGAACACGTCCCGCAGCACCAGGCTCGGTCCGGTCGGCATAAACGGCGCGTCCGGGCGCTCCGCCGTCGAGGACCCCGCCGTCGAGGCGCCGCGCATCACCTCCTCGCCGATCTTGGTCAGCTGGCGGCCGAGCATGATCAGGTCCAGCGCATTCACATCTCTAACGATACATCGCCATAGCTATATCGGCAACGATGTGAATGCGCCGTGACTCCCCAAACGGTCCGGGATATCGCCTCGACATCGAGGCAGCCGCCGGGCTCCGTGCGGTGGAATGATGGAACGGACCGAGGAGACGCTCATGGACAGCAGGCAGCGCGCCGTCAGGACCGCCGTGACGAACGTCCGCGTGTTCGACGGCCGGCAGCTGCAGCCCCTGGGAACGGTGCTGATCGAGGGAAGCCGCATCGGCGCCAGCGGCGTCGCGGACGAGGTCATCGACGGGGCGGGCGGCGTGCTGATGCCCGGGCTGATCGACGCGCATGTGCACCTGCACGACCGGCACACGCTCGAGCTGCTCAGCGGATTCGGCGTGACCACCGCCTTCGACATGGCGTGCGCGCCGCCCGAGCTGGTCGAATCCCTGCGTTCTGTGCCAGGGCTGACCGATATCCGCAGCGCCGGAACGCCCGCCGTCGCCCCGGACAGCCTGCACTCACGTATCCCCGTCACCGGCCAGCGGGGACTGATCGCCGGCCCGGATCAGGCGGCGCGGTTCGTGGCCGACCGGATCGACGAGGGCTCGGATTACATCAAGATCATTGTCGGGAACCCCGGCCCCAGCCACGATCAGGCCACCCTCGACGCGCTGACCGCCGCGGCCCGGGAGCGCAGCAAGCTCACCGTGGCGCACGCCTCGTCCTATGAGGCGGTGGAGATGGCGCAGCGGGCACGGGTCACTGTCCTCACCCATGTGCCCCTGGACAAGGCGCTTGACGAGACGGCCGCGGCCACCGCGATCGCCGACAGCCGCATCCTCATCCCGACGCTCGCCATGATGGAGGGCATCGTGGCGCAGTCCGCCCCGCCGGGCGCCGACTACGCTGCGGCCCGCCAGAGCGTGACGGTCATGTACCGGGCCGGGGTGCCGATCCTGGCCGGAACGGACGCCAACGCCGCCATCGGGGTGCCCGCGGCGATCAGCCACGGCGCCAGCCTGCATCACGAGCTTGAACTGCTCGTCGACGCCGGGCTGTCCACCCTGGACGCCCTGCGCGCCGCCACGTCGCGGCCCGCGCACTACTTCGGGCTGGCTGACCGCGGCCTGATCGAACCGGGGCGCCGGGCCGACCTGGTGCTCATCGAAGGGAACCCGCTGCAGGACATCACCGCGACCCAGTCCATCCGCCGCATCTGGTGCGGCGGAGTCGAGGTCGCCCCGAACTGACCCGCCGACAGTGACCCGCCGACACTGGGCCGCCGACACTGACCCGCCCGACACTGGCCCCCGACACGAAGGAGCAACATGCGCATCGCCGTCATCAACCAGCGCCTCAGCCTGATCCAGGGCGGGGGCGCCGTCGACCTCCACGCGGCCAGCGGTGGCATGTTCGGGCCGGACGCCGCCACGGCCTACGAGCGCTGGACTGAAGTCACCGACTGGGCCGCCTCGGCGGACCTGCCCGACCCGGAGCCGTTCACGCCCGCCCAGCTCGGCTCGCCGTCTCCGGCGCCGCGTCAGGTGTTCGGCATCGGGCTGAACTACAGCGAGCACGCCGCCGAGTCCGGGTTCGCCAAGCCCGAGACGGCTCCGCCGGTGTTCACCAAGTTCCCCTCGTGCATTACCGGGCCCTACGCCGACATCACGCTGCCGCCCGGCGGTCACACCGACTGGGAGGTCGAGCTGGCCGTCATCATCGGCCGCACCGCGATCAGCGTCCCGGCCGGCGCGGCCTGGGACCACGTGGCGGGCCTGTCCATCGGCCAGGACGTCTCCGAGCGGATCCTGCAGATGGCCTCGACGCCGCCCCAGTTCAGCCTGGGCAAGTCTTACCCGGGCTTCGGGCCGGTCGGCCCGTACCTGGTCACGCCGGATGAGTTCGACAACCCCGATGACCTGGAGCTGTCCTGTTCGATCAACGGCGAGCAGATGCAGAAGGGGCGCACCAGGGAACTGATCTTCGGCGTGCCCGAGCTGATCGAGCAGCTGTCCCGGGTCACCCCGCTGCTGCCTGGCGACATCATCTTCACCGGCACGCCGTCGGGGGTGGGCCTGGGCCGCAGCCCGCAGCGCTGGCTCGCACCCGGTGACGTGCTGACCAGCCACATCGAAGGCATCGGCGAGATGAGCAATCGGTTCGTGGCCGCTGAGGGCAGGCTCTGATGAGCCTGCACGGGCTGCTCTCGGTCACGATCGGCGTGCCGAACGTCGCCCAGACCGCCGCGTACTACGCCGACTTCGGCCTCGCCCCCGAGGCCGGCGGCTGGTTCAGCACCCGCGATGCAGGCCGCCAGCTGCAGATCCTGCCCGCCTCCACCCGGCGGTTGCTGGGCCTGCGGGTCGGCGTCGACGACGTCGATGACCTGGCCCGGGCCGGGGCCAGCCTGGGCCGCCTCGGCGTGGCCGCCGAGCTCCGGGGCACTCAGCTGGAGGCGACCGAGCCGGTCACCGGGGTCCGGGTCGGCCTGGAGGTCGCCCCGCGGATCCGGCAGCAGCCGGTCCCGGCCACCGTCTACAACGGGCCGGGCCGGGTCGAACGGCCTGACGGCCGCGCGCCGGGGTTCCTCCGGCCGGACCGGGTCCGCCCGCGCAAGCTCGGTCATGCCGTGCTCGGCAGCACCGACTACCGCACCACCACGTCGTTCTTCACCGACGGGCTGGGCTTCAAGGTCAGCGACCGTATCAAGGGCGTGGGCGCGTTCATGCGCTGCTCCACCGATCATCACAACGTGCTGGTGCTGGCCGCCCCGGTGAACTTCCTGCACCACACGTCCTGGCAGGTCGACGACGTCGACGACGTCGGGCGCGGCGCCTTCGCCATGCTCGAGGGCAACCCCGAACGGCACGTCTGGGGACTGGGGCGTCACTACGCGGGCTCCAACTTCTTCTGGTACCTCAAGGACCCGGCGGGCAACTTCTCTGAGTACTACTCGGACATGGACTGCATCGTCGACGACCAGTTGTGGACGCCGGAAGACCTCCAGGGAGCCCGCGGCCTGTTCGCCTGGGGGCCGCCACCACCGCCGTCGTTCCTGCATCCCGAGGATCTCGCGGCCATGATGACCGGGGCCCACTCGGCACGCTGAGGTCGGCTATGGTCGAGCCAGGGCCGTTCAGCATTTGATGCGAGGAACCCCAGGCCTTCAGGCCCGGGAGGAATCGCATCGGTCCAGGTCTAGGCGCGTCGCTTCTGCTGCTCGATGTATTCCTTGATGATCGCGAGCGGCGCGCCGCCGCAGGACGCGGCGAAGTACGACGGGGACCAGAAATGCTCGCCCCACTGGTACTTGCGGATGTGGCCGGGGAATTCCTGCCGTAGCCTGCGGGCGGAGACGCCTTTGAGGGAGCCGACGAGGCGGGACAGGGCGGCCTTAGGCGGATAGTGCACGAGCAGGTGCACGTGATCGGCTTCGCCGTTGAACTCGCGGAGTTCCGCGCAGACCTCCCGCCTGATCTCCTCGCAGCGGGCCAGGATCTTCCCGGTGAACGGGCCGCACCGGTACTTCGGCGTGAAGACCAAGTGTGCGTGGAGGCTGTGGACAACGGTCCTTCCCCTGCGTATATCGGTGTTTCGTTCCAGCGTGGTGACATAGGTCAATGCCAGGCTTGTCCATGTGAAGATCGTCGTGCAAGTCCGGTTGCTGCCGGACGCCGGGCAGGCGCCCGCGCTGGAGTCGGCCCTGCGGGCGGTCAACGAAGCCGCGAACCTGGTGTCGGCCGTGGCGTTCGACCGCCGCGTGTTCCGCGAGTACGCGCTGCGGAAGCACGTCTACGGCGACCTTAAGGACCGGGGGCTCGGTGCGCAGGCTGCCCAGCACGTGATCAAGAAGACCTGCCACGCCTATAAGACCGTGCAGGCGAACATCCGGGCGGGGAACCTCGGCAACCCCGGGTCGAAACGACGGGTGAAAGCCGAATCCAAGCCCATTACGTTCCGGCCCGATGGCGCCCAGCCGTACGACGACAGGTGCCTGTCCTGGCAGCTTGATACGCGGACAGTGTCGATCTGGACCACTTCCGGGCGGCTGCGCGGCGTGCGGTTCGCCTGCTCCGCGGACGCGCTCAAGACGCTTGTCCTGCACCGGCAGGGCGAGTCGGACCTAGTGCACCGGGACGGCCGGTGGTTCCTGATGGCGACCTGCGACGTGCCGGAGGCCAGGCAGTACGAGCCGGACGGGTTCCTCGGCATCGACCTCGGCATCGCGAACATCGCCACCACCAGCGACGGCGAGATCATGGCCGGCCGCACGGTGAACCGGTACCGCAGGCGGCAACTCCGCCTGCGCCGCAAACTCCAGGCGAAGGGAACCAAGTCCGCGAAGCGGCTGCTGAAGAAACGAGCCAGGAAGGAAGCCCGGTTCGGCCGGGATATCAACCACTGCATCGCGAAGAAGATCGTGACCGAGGCTGAACGCACCTCGCGCGGTATTGCCCTTGAGGATCTGACGGGCATCCGCGAGAGGGCACGGCTCCGCAAGCCCCAACGGGTCACGCTCAGCAGCTGGGCGTTCGCCCAGCTCGGGTCGTTCATCGAGTACAAGGCGCTCCGCGCCGGGATGCCGGCGGTTTACGTCGATCCGGCCTGGACATCCCGCACCTGCGCGGACTGCGGTCATACCGACAAGCGGAACCGCGTCTCGCAAGCCAGGTTCACCTGCCGGGGATGCGGCGTCGTTGCGCACGCAGACCGGAACGCTTCCCGCAACATCGCCGCCCACGGCCAGGTTGCGTGGGATGCGGGGCGTGAGTCACGCGCCCCTGCCCTTGCCTGCGACAGGCAAGGGCTGGACGCGGCAGCCAGCATCACCGCCAGTGATGCCCTAGCCGCAAGCTCGGTCCTTCAAGGCCGAGTAAGTTGACACTGGGTTTTCGCTCTGGACCGTTCGGGCTGACTTGCGGAGAGCCGACCTCGATCGCCAGGCCAGCACGGACCACTGGGAAAGCGCCGAAAGGATCGAGCCGACACTCGCCACCGAGCCGACGGAAAGCAGGCTCGCCACCGATCCGGCCGACCCAATCGACAGGATCGAGCCCGCCGACCCGATCGACAAGATCGAACCCGAGGAGCCGATACTCAGGATCGACCCGCTCGAGCCGATGCTCAGGATCGAGCTCGCAGAGCCCACCGATCGCGCCGGATCATGTTCCATGAGAGCATTCTGGCAGTTACGCCGCCAGAATGGAGACCAGCATGTCAGCCAAGCCGATGGTGGCCGCCACAGACGGCTCCGAAGAATCACTGCGGGCGGTCGACTGGGCGGCCCGGGAGGCGGTCCTGCGCGGCGCTCCGCTCCGGATCGTGTCCGCCGCGGCGCTGCTGCCCCGGATGGTGGAGCGCCATGATGGGCCCGACCTCGAGACCGTAACTGATGTGCTGTCGGAAAACCGTGACCGGGCGCTGGCCACGGCGGCCGCCCGGGCCGCGAAAATATCCTCTGACCTGCTGGTCGACACCGATCATCTAACCGGTGCGCCCGCCCAGGCGGTCACCGAGAGCGGGTCAGGCGCGCTGATGCTGGTCGTCGGCTCCCGCGGGGTCGGCGCGTTCACGGCACTGATCCTCGGGTCGGTCAGCCGGTACGTGGCCACCCACGCGCCGTGCCCGGTAGTGGTCGTCCGCGATGAGATCTCGGCCGCGCACCGGCAGGTAGCCGTCGGCATCGGGGACCTGGACACCAACCCGGCGGCGCTGTCCTTCGCGTTTGAGGAGGCCACCTTGCGCCAGGCCAGCCTGCTCGCCGTGCACGCCTGGAACACCCCGCCTGTGACCGGGGCGCAGGCGATCCAGGAGCAGCTCACCGCCAGGCTCGCGGCGCTGCTGGACGACTGGCGCGCCAAGTACCCCGACGTCCCGGTTAGCCAGGACGTCGGCTGGGGCCACCCGGGTCGGGCGCTGGCCGACCTGTCCGCCCAAGCCGATCTGGTCGTCATCGGCCGCCACCCTGGCGCGCACGGCCCCGGCACGGTCACCCACGCGGTGCTGAACCACGCGCACGGCCCCGTCGTCACGGTTCCGTCCGCCTAGCGCGGGGGACGTGCGGATGATCGGAGCGCAGGCGCTGATCGGCAGCCTGGTGTCCGCGGGCGTCGACACGTGCTTCATGAATCCGGGCACGTCGGAGATGCATTTCGTTAGCGCCCTGGATACGGTGCCGGAGATGCGCGGGGTCTTGGCGCTGTTCGAGGGTGTCGCGACGGGCGCCGCCGACGGCTACGCGCGTGTCGCGGGGCGGCCGGCCGCGGTGCTGCTGCACCTGGGCCCGGGCCTGGCCAACGGGCTCGCCAACCTGCACAATGCCCGCCGGGCGCGCAGCCCGATCATGACCATCGTCGGCGGGCACGCCACCGGCCACGTCCGGTACGACTCGCCCCTGCAGTCCGATATCGAGGCCTTGGCGCGGACCGTCTCGGGCTGGGTCCACACCTGCGGCACGACCCGCGACCTGGCCCAGGATGCGATGCGGGCCGTTGCCGCGGCACGCCGCGGCCAGATCGCGACCCAGGTGCTGCCCGCCGACGTGTCGTGGAGCGACGGCGCAGCGATCGCCCCGCCCCGGCCCGTACCTTCGCCTGAGCCGGCCGACGCCGACCAGGTCAAGGTCGTGGCCGGCCTGCTGGCCCCCGGCTCGGCCCGCCCGGCTGACCTGGCCCGCCCGGCTGACCTGGCCCGCCCGGCTGACCTGGCCCGCCCGGCTGACCTGGCCCGCCCGGCCGACCCGGCCCGGCCGGCTGGCTCGGCTGACCCGGCCCGGCCGGCCGCGATGCTCCTGCTCGGCGGGACGGCGCTGACCGAGCGCGGGCTCGCAGCGGCCAGCCGGATCAGCGCCGCGACCGGAGCGCGGCTGCTGGCCGAGACGTTCCCGGCGCGGATGGAGGGCGGCGCCGGGATCCCCGCCGTCAACCGGCTGGCCTACCTGGCCGAACACGCCGAAGCTCAGCTGACCGGACTCGATCACCTCATCCTGGCCGGGGCCCGGGCGCCGGTCTCGTTCTTCGGCTACCCGGGCCGCCCCAGTGACCTGGTGCCCGCGGGCTGCACGGTGACCGTCCTGGCCGAGGCCGATCAGGACGCCCAGACCGCCCTGGAGCAACTGGCCGACCAGATCGCCGCGGAAACCCCGCCGGTCCTGGCCCGCGCCGGGCGGTCGGTTGTTACCCCCGGGCCGCTCACGGCGAGCACCCTGGCCAGTGCGATCGCGGCGTCGCTGCCCGAGCACGCGATCGTATCCGACGAGGCCAACACGTCGGGGGTCGCGCTGCCCCAGGCGCTGGCCTGCGCGCCGCGGCACACCCTGCTGACCCTCACCGGCGGCGCTATCGGACAGGGTCTGCCGGTCGCGACGGGCGCGGCGGTGGCCGCCCCGGACCGGCCGGTGCTGGCCCTCGAAGCCGACGGCAGCGCGCTCTATACCATCCAAGCGCTATGGACCCAAGCCCGTGAGCAGCTCAACGTCACGACGGTGCTGCTGAACAACGCCGCTTACGCCATCCTCCGGATGGAACTGGCCCGCACCGCCGCCGGGGAGGCGGGCCAGCGCGCCTCGCGGATGCTCGACCTGTCCGACCCGACGCCGGGTTTCGCAGAGATCAGCACCGGCATGGGCGTGCCCGCGACCCGGGTACACCTGGCCGAGGACCTCGACCGGGCGCTGCGCCGGGCCTACGCCGAGCCGGGGCCGCACCTGATCGAGGCCATGATGTCCC
>Ga0302180_10002193_pt1 | contig 15222 bp, 14 predicted proteins | sample I_Palsa_E3_2_FD_200575 | JGI IMG/M metagenome (GOLD analysis project Ga0302180, IMG submission 200575) | Peat permafrost microbial communities from Stordalen Mire near Abisko, Sweden - I_Palsa_E3_2 | ecosystem: Environmental > Terrestrial > Soil > Palsa > Peat permafrost | place: Sweden... | reverse complement strand
CGTCGTCCAGCGCCCGGTCAGCCGCACGCCGCCCGAAAAGCGACCGCATCCGCAGTGCCAGCTTGTAACTCCATCGCATCTTCGCCCGCTCCTACCGCCTCTGTGTCTCTTAGTCTTGCCTCCGCCTTCGTATTGCTAGGTTTTGACTTGGCCTTCGTAGCGGCGACCTTTAGGTCGGCGTGTTTGGTTTCGACTTTGTCGGCGGCGTGGTTTTGTCTTGCCGTACGCGACGAAAAAACACGCCCGCCTAAAGGCGGCCGCTACGAAACCTGCGCCGAGGAACTCGCTTTCGTCCCTCCCGTATTTGCACTCCCCACGCTCGTCCTACCCTTGCGCCGTCCCCAGCACCAAACCGATCGCGCCGGACAACCGCTCCCAATTCTTCTCCTCCTGCGCCAGAAATTTCTTGCCCGCGCGCGTGAGCGAATAAAATTTCGCGCGGCGATTGTTTTCCGACTCGCCCCACTCCGCCTGAATCCAGCCCTGCTGCTCGAGACGGTGCAGGGCAGGGTAGAGCGCGCCCTGATTTACCTGCAGCACGTTGTGCGACATCTGGCGAATGCGCTGCGCGATGGCCCAGCCGTGCGCGCGCTCCAGTGCCACGGTTTTCAGGATCAGCAGATCGAGCGTGCCCTGCACCAGATCAGTCGGTTTGGTCATGAAAGGCCTCTCCCCTCAGTTACCGACAGGAAATGTATCGCGCCCGCCGCGCTCTTGTCAATAACTAAGGTGAGAGACCGGGGGAACCACACTGTTCTTACTTCGCGGCCACAACCACCAGCGTGAAATCATCCTGGAAATTTCCGCCGCAGTATAAGGTCACGTCCTTGCGGATGGCGGCGAGCAGATCCGACGCGCTCAACGCCACGTTGCGGCTGCAGAGCTCGATCAATCTTCGTTCTCCAAATTCCTGTTTCGCGGAATCCATGGCCTCGGTCAGGCCGTCGGTATACAGCACCAGGCGGTCGCCGGATTCGAGCGCGAGCGCCGTATTTTCGTACACGCGGTTCGAAAATATGCCGAGCGGCGCTCCGCCCTCTCGCAGGGGAACGGCCTCGCGGGATTTATGAAAAAGAATCGGCGGCCAATGTCCGGCGTTGGCGTAGGTCAGCCTGTTTTCGGACGTATCAATAGTGCAGTAGCAGAAGGTGACGAATTTATCGGGCGCGATGTTGTTGCAATTCACTTCATTCAATTTCCCCACCAGCATTCCCGGCGACACACCATCGCCGGCAAACGCGCGAAAACTCGCCTGCAGGTTGGCCATCAGCAGCGCGGCGGGAAGTCCCTTGCCGACCACGTCTCCGATGCAGATTCCAACTCTTCGTTCGCTGAACTTCAGCACGTCGAAATAATCTCCGCCCACCACGCTGGCCGGCTGCCAGGCGCCCGCTATTTCGAACCCGCGCACCTGCGGAATTTTCTTGGGCAGCAGGCCTTCCTGAATTTCGCGCGCCTTGTCCAGTTCTTGCGCTTGCTGCTGCGAGCGCGCGTTCCCGATTTCCACCGCGCGTTGCAATTCGAGATTCTTGTCCTGCAGGCGCTTCTGCGTTTGGTCATGCAGGTGCCGGATGGTGCCCACGATCAAAATCACGAGAACGGTCAGCCGGCCGCTCGACCACATCTGCGGCCCGAAGGACGCGAGCGGCAGGCGAAACGCGGCCACGATGATTGCGACCGTCAGCGCGGTGGTGAACACGGCCGTGAGCGTCAGGAACCCGAGAAACGCGGCCCAGTGCCGCGGCCCGTGAAGGCCCTCATACAACGGGTTGAGAAGATTCATGATCGGCGTGGTGAAATTTCCGATCACGAGCGTGTAGAGAACTACGGCAAGGAGGCTGGTGCCCGGGCCGCGCACGTTGGTGACCCAAAGAATGGCAAAGACCGCGAGCGCCACACCAAGCAAGCGCAGCTGCGTGGACAAAAACGCACGCTGCCGGCTCGAGCCCGAAAAAATTGTCGCAATGGAAAAGGCCATCAGTTTTCAGCCGGACGCGCCCCGCAGGATTGCGAATCGCTCTGCATGTTAGGCGGCGCCCCCAACGATGTCAACGAGCCAGCAAGAACCGCGGCAGCCCCACGGGTCGGCGTGTTCGGTTTTGTCTTGTCTTTTTGTTTTCTTTCTTACGCCTTCGTAGCGGCGTGAAGGATTAGGTCGGCGTGTTTGGTTTGTCGGCGTGTCTCAGGCCATTGACAACATTCCGCCGTCACACTTTGCACAGCAAAGTACTTGACACATGCAAGCCCGCCGCGCTATTCTGTCTCTGCGGCTCCATTCCGCCGAGGTGCACGCTGACCATGGAAACACCACCCCCCACGCCTCCAACCGCCCCCGCCGCAATTTTCCCCGACGCCCTCCGTTTCTGGGAGCCCCGCCGCATCCTCTACAATCTCGCGCTCACCGCCGTCGCCGCCTTCTGCGTCGTCTCCACCTGGCCGCATTTCCGACCGGCCTTCACGCTGTGGTCGCTCGCGCGCCTCGCCGTCCTCGCGCTGCTCGCCAACGTGTGCTACTCCGCCGCATACCTCGTCGATCTCCCCATGCAGGCCTCCGATCTGCGCGAAGCCTGGAAACGCCGCCGCTGGATCCTCCTCCTCGGCGGCACCCTCTTCGCCATGTTCATCGAATTCTATTGGATCGGCGACGAAATCTACCCCTACGTCAACTAGCACGCGGATTATCGGCGAGCCGCGCCCACGGCAGCCGCGTCGCGCTTTCCTCAACATCTCGCAGCACCCGTCGCGTTTCCATCGCTTAATTTCTAAGTCTTCTGCCGGTTCTTGATCATCCACAACGTGAGATCCCAAGCACCGTAGATACCAGAAAACAGCAGAAGCGCAGTCGCGGCTGCGATGGCATAGGGTGCGAAGGATTTCTCCGCAAGCAATCCGACCGCGCCGACGATCAAGGTTCCGCCACCGAGCGCCGGAACGCCTTCGTACGGAAGCCAGTCGTGCCAATCGAGCAAAACTAACGCCACTTTGCGCCGCATGATGGCTACTTTAATTTGATAGGCAAGGCCCGCGAGTGCGCCCAGGCTGAGAATAATCCCGAGCGGCCGCGCCGATGGCCACGGCGCCAGCACGGCCAGGGAGAGGAATAACACGCCACCGAAACGCACCAGCGTAGGCGTCAAGAAGCCGCGGGTGCCGTGCACTATTGTGGACGTCGAGAAGCCGGTGCCTACCGTGACGGCAACGAATAGCAACCCGATTCGAGTCGCGGCTGCGGCCCCGGCCATAATAAAGAAGTTGTCCCAGCCGTGGAGCATTGGCGAGCAGTGTAACCCGTCGCCTGTGTTCGTGTACTACGAATTGCGCGGGGCTAATGGCGGAAGCGCCAGATGAGGCCTAGGCCGAAGTCGCTCGAGCGCCGATTTGCTGAAGGATTCCCAACTGGTCCGAGCTGCCCCACCGCTCGACCATTTTGCCGTCCTGAAATCGCGCGATTTGAACCCCGCGCGCGCGAATCTTCCGTCCCGTCGGAGCTACGCCCATAAACTCGCCCTGGTGCGTGCCGGTCATGGTGTACGCAACGGCTATTTTGTCCTCGTCGGTTACGAGCTGGTCGCCGGAGATCGCCAAATCCGGGAACGATGTTCGCAGGGCCGCGAACATGCGGATGTAGCCTTCTGGACCAGCACCCTGATCGGGCGCCGGGTCGTGATCCACCACATCCGAGGCGATAACATCGCGCAGCAGTTCCAATTTTCCGCTGTTTACTGCGCTGCCAAACTTTTCCTGTACCGCTAGATTGTCTTGCTTGGTCATTGCGTCCTTCCTTGTCGCATGAGTTTGCCAGGTTGGATGCCCCGGCCCGCCACTTCGTCTCCGCGCGGATCTTTTCTGCGCCAAATCATACCACCGTCGAAACCGTAAGGCACCAGCACATCAAGGGATGAATCTCAGCACCCGTCGCGTTTCCATCGCTTAATTTCCCCGCTGGCGCCGTTCTTCGCGGTCTCTTTGTATAATCGGACGATCGCTGGCTACGAATTGGGGAGCATCATGGAACACAACTTGGACCACACCGTACAGCTTCTCGCCCGCACGCCCTCTTGCCTCGACGCGCTTCTGCGCGACCTGCCGCAATCATGGACCTCCCGCAACGAAGGTGAGAAAACCTGGAGCGCGTTCGACGTCGTCGGTCATTTGATTCACGGCGAACGCACCGACTGGATGCCGCGCGCCAAGATGATTCTGCAATTTGGCGAGACTCGCGCGTTCGATCCCTTCGATCGTTGGGGACACGAACGCGAGTGCGCCGGCAAATCGCTCGGGCAATTGCTCGATGAATTCGCGCGCTTGCGCCGTGAAAACCTGATCGAACTCCGCGCGTTGAATTTGCGGCCAGAGGACCTCGCGCGCCGTGGACGCCACCCCGCCCTCGGAGCCGTCACCTTGTCAGAGCTGCTGGCCACCTGGGCCGCTCACGACTTAACCCATCTGCACCAAATCTCGCGGGTCATGGCCCACCAATACCGCCAGGCCGTAGGCCCCTGGAGCCAATATCTCGGCGTACTCCAGTGCAGCGGCCACAGCGCCCCGTAAGGGTCAAAAATTCGCGGCGTTTGGTTTTGAGGCGGTTCGACCGCGTCCTGAAGGAACGCATTGGCATTGAGTGTGGTCCAGGTCCCACTCGTTGACTTGGCTCGGGCCGCAACTTAAGATGTGCGGCACGTGCCATCCACCGACTCGCTGATCGGCAAAACTATCTCGCACTACCGCATTGTGGAAAAACTTGGTGGTGGCGGGATGGGTGTCGTTTACAAGGCCGAAGACACCCGCCTGGACCGCGCCGTGGCCTTGAAATTCCTGCCGCCGGATTTAGCGCATGACGCGCAGACGCTCGAGCGCTTTAAGCGCGAGGCGAAAGCTGCATCCGCGCTCAACCACCCCAACATTTGCACGATTTATGACATCGGCGAGGAAAACGGTCAGGCGTATATCGTGATGGAGTACCTGGACGGGATGACCTTAAAGCACCGCATCGCCGGCCGCCCCATGGAAATCGAAAGCGTCCTCGGGGTGGCCATCCAGATTGCGGAAGCCCTCGAAGCCGCGCACGGCCAAGGCATCGTCCACCGCGACATCAAGCCTGCCAACATATTTATAACCAAGCGAGGGCACGCGAAAATACTGGATTTTGGTTTGGCGAAGCAGGCGCCGAAGGGCGAGGCGGAAGCCACGATGGCCCCGGACGCCACGGCACGCGTGAGCGAAGAGCACCTTACCAGCCCCGGCACTGCTGTTGGGACCGTCGCTTACATGTCGCCCGAACAGTTGAGTGCCAAGGACCTGGATGCGCGTACGGATTTATTTTCGTTCGGTGTCGTCTTATACGAGATGTGCACCGGCACATTGCCTTTTCGCGGAGATACTTCCGCGCTCATCACGGACGCGATCCTCCACCGTTCGCCCGTGGCCCCGGTGCGATTGAATCCGGACGTGCCGCCGGAGCTGGAGCGCCTTATCTCCAGGGCCATGGAGAAAGAGCGCAATCTGCGCTGCCAGTCGGCCTCCGAAATGCGCGCGGATTTGCAGAGACTCAAGCGGGACACCGATTCAAGCCGCTCGGCGACTCTCAGCATAGGCACCCAGCAGGATTCGAGCGTATCGAAAGCGCAGCCGCAATTCGACCACAGCTCTGACACAGCTATCGCCATCGGACTCGCGAAACGGCATAAAAAGAAACTTACGATTGCTCTGGCTGTGATCGCGGTCTTAGTTGTTGGAGCCGGTCTCTGGTTTTACCGGGCGAATCGCTCATCGGCTGGTGGGCCCATGGATTCGGTGGCGGTATTGCCGTTTGCCAATGGTGGCGGAGATCCGGATACCGAGTACCTAAGCGACGGCATAACTGAAAGCGTTATCAACAGCCTCTCGCATGTGTCGCAGCTGCGAGTGGTGCCGCGCAGCACGGTCTTCCGTTACAAGGGAAACGAAAGCACGCCGGAGAAAATCGGGCAAGAGCTCAACGTTCGTGCGGTGGTGACCGGAAGGGTGACCCGGCGCGGCGATGCCTTCCTGGTCAGTGCGGAGCTGATGGACGTGGCCCGCGAGTCGCAGGTATGGGGCGAACAGTATTCCAAGAAGCTGGCGGACATCCAGGGCATTCAGGAAGACATCTCCAAATCCATTGCTGCGAACCTGCGAATTGAGTTGAACGGCAAAGAAGAGCGGCAGATCGCCAAGCGTGATACGGAGAACCCCGAGGCCTACCGGCTTTATCTGCAGGGACGCTACTATTGGAACCAGCGAACCAATGACGGCGTGAAGAAAGGTCTGGGATATTTTCAGCAGGCGATCGAAAAGGACCCCGGCTATGCTCTGGCCTATGCCGGAGTGGCGGACTCCTATGCGGTCGGGAATGGTCAGTATCTTGGCCTGACTCCTCAAGAGGCTCGGCCGAAGGCAAAAGCCGCGGCTCTGAAAGCTTTGGAGATTGATGATTCTCTGGCGGAAGCTCACACCACCCTGGCAGATACCTATCTTTACTACGATTGGGATTTCCCCAAGTCACAGCAGGAATTTCAGCGGGCCATCGCGGCGAATCCAAATTATCCGACCGCCCATCAGTGGTACTCCGAATACCTGTATACCGTGGGCCGATTTGATGATTCGATCGCGGAAGCAAAGCGTGCACAGGAACTCGATCCACTTTCAGTATCAATCAACGGATCGGTAGCACAAGCTTGTTATTATGCGCGGAAATATGACCAGGCCATAGAAGGGTACAAGGCGGCCCTGAAAATGGACCCCAATTCCGTCCCGGAGCACGTTGGGCTGGCAACAACTTATGGACAAAATAAGAACTATCCCGAAGCGGTCGCGCAATGGCAGGAAGTGGTGCGGCTGTCTGGGAAGCCTGCGGAGGCTTCGTTACTCGGAGATGCTTACAAAACCTCGGGCTACCCGGGTTTCCTGCAGGCTCTTCTCGATTACAGTTTGAAGGATCCCGTTCTGGGCGGGCGAACATACTGGATTGCGAGCCTTTATGCTCGGCTAGGAAAGAAGAACGAGGCATTGGCCACGCTGGAGAAGGCCTACACCAAACGGGCGGGCGGAATGGTCAGGCTGCGGTGTGATCCGGATTTCGATTCCATGCGCTCTGAGCCGGGCTTTGTGGACATCGTTCGCCGGATGAATATCCCGAACTGACGCCACCCCGAAGGCGGGTGGCGCTCCCCGCAAATTCCAAAGCGGTTCGCTTGGGCGCAGAAGGCTCGGCCTCCCGCCGACTAGCGTTGAGAATTGACTTGTCCGGTAAGCGGACAGGTCAAGTACGGGGAGTTATTCCGCCGATTCAGATTATTCGGTCGGTGATCTATCAAGCATGAAGTCTCTCGCTAGGCGCAAGGTTAACTAGTCCGTTGCGATCTATCTGTGGCAACTTGACTTCGCTCGTTTGTGGACCAGAATGGAATCCACACTATCCCTCTGGTCTAAGAACACCCTTCCCAGTCGCTAGCCGACCAACCAGAGAAGTCGAGTGAAATCGCTGGAACTGAGCGAGGCTTTCCGGTCTCCGTATCAAAGAGAACCCATGATGGTCTATCCGGACTGAAATGAAGACCAAGCCCCCATTCAACCGGAATGTTCAACTCGCGTTCGGATCTGCCATCCTAGTGCTACTTGTCGTAGGCGCGATTTCCTATCACGGCGTGATCGTTTCCAGCGCAGGCGAGCGATGGGTTTGGCACACCCACTTGGTACTTGAGGAGCTGCAGGAGTCACTTACCTCCATGCAGAGCATCGAATCGAGCTATCGCGGCTTTACCCTCACCGGCGACGAAAAATATGTCGAATCATTCCACGCCGGTATATTGCTTTGGCAGGAGAACGAAGCGAATCTCGAGTACCTGACAGTGGATAACCCCGTGCAGCAGCGGCAGTTTCCGACGCTAGATCGCCTGGCCAATGAGAAGATCGAATTCGGCGAGGCGGTCATTGCCCTGCGCCGGGCAAAGGATATGGAAGCGGCGGCGAATCTCATTCGAGATGGAGAAGGCCAGCAGGCGATGGATGCTTTTCGAGTCGTGATTCAGGCGATGCAGGGCGAAGAACGGCAATTGTTGGTCCAACGCAACGCGGACACTCAGCGATCCGCCGGACGGATGAGGAACGGTCTGATCCTGGGAGTCGTCCTGGGACTTTTGGTCGCAGGTATAGCTGGCTGGCGGGTCCAGCGCGACAGCTCCAAACGCGAGCTTGCAGAAGCGGCGTTGTTTGCGGAAAAAGAACGCGCCCAGGTCACGCTTTACTCCATCGGCGACGCCGTTGTTTCGGCGGACGTCTCGGGGAATATCACCTTTCTCAATTTCGTCGCGGAAAAAATGACGGGCTGGTCCTGCCAGGAGGCGGTAGGCCGAGCCATGTCAGAAGTTCTCCAAATCCTGGACGCTACGAGCCGCGAAACCATTCCGAATCCGATGGAGATGGCAGGTAGGCAAGACCGAACCATGCACTTGCCCGCGAACTCTATCCTCATTCGGCGCGATGGTGTGGAAATACCGATCGAAGACTCCGTTTCGCCCATCCACGACCGCGAAGGCCGAAAGATCGGAGCGGTAATCGTTTTTCACGACGTGAGCGCGGCCCAGACCATGGCGCTGCAGATGACCTATTCGGCCCAGCACGACTTTCTGACCGGTCTGCCCAATCGAATGCTGCTGAACGACCGCGTTAGCCAGGCGATCGCCTTGGCAACACGCCACATGAAAAAGGTATCGGTGCTGGTTTTGGATTTGGATGGTTTCAAATACATCAATGATTCCCTTGGACACCCGATTGGCGACAAGCTTCTTCAATCCATCGCAAAATGTCTGGTGGATTGCGTGCGCGACTCGGACACCGTAAGCCGGCAAGGAGGAGATGAGTTCATCGTGCTGCTTTCCGAAGTGGAAGAATCGGAAGACCCAGCAATTTTGGCCCGAAGAGTGTTGCAGGCTGTGGCGGAGTCTCATTCCATCGACCAGCACGATCTGCACGTGACCGCAAGCATCGGCCTCAGCGTGTATCCGGACGATGGCTTGGATGCCGAGACGCTCATCAAACACGCGGACACCGCGATGTACCAGGCAAAGGAAAACGGGCGTCAGGGCTATCGCTTTTTCACGCCGGCCATGAACGCCCGAGCCGTGGAGCGGCAATCCGTCGAGGAGAGTCTGCGAACAGCCCTGCAATGCCAGGAATTCGCGCTGCACTACCAGCCCAAGATCAATCTGAAGACAGGAGCGATTACCGGCGCGGAAGCACTCATCCGCTGGAAACATCCCACACGCGGATGGGTCCCGCCCTCAGAATTTATACCCGTTGCTGAAGACTGCGGCTTGATTCTGCCGATCGGCAACTGGGTCCTGCGGGAAGCCTGCAAGCAAGCGCGGGCCTGGATCGATGAGGGCCTGCCCCTAGGTACCATGGCCGTGAATATCTCAGCGATACAGTTCCGTGACGGCCGCTTTCTGGATGGCGTATTCGCAATCCTCAAGGAAACGGGCTTGGATCCCAGATCCCTCGAGCTCGAGCTGACCGAAGGCGTTCTGATGACGCGTGCCGAGGCCGCTGCCTCTGTCCTCAAAATTCTCAAAGCGACAGGCGTTCAAGTGGCCGTCGATGATTTCGGTACGGGCTATTCCAGCTTGAGCTACCTGCGGAAATTTCCAATCGATACCCTGAAGATCGATCAGTCGTTTATCCATCAGATCACCACGATTCCCGACGAGACCGTTATCGTGTCAGCCATCATCGGCATAGGCCGAGCCCTCAACCTGCGAGTAGTTGCTGAGGGAGTGGAAACGCCGCTAGAGCTGGCATTTCTTCAGGCGCACCAATGTGACGAGGGGCAAGGGTACTATTTTAGCCGGCCCATACCGCCTGAGCAATTCGCGAAATTGCTCGAAACCGGAATATCAGAATCAGTTCTCCGCTAACGGGTTGGGCCTCGTCTTCGCAAACGACGTCACTTAGTCGCGAGATCTCTGCTCGAAACGTAAATTGTCACAAACTTGCATTTTAGCGCTCGTGCTTGTCCCCTACAAACCGCGAAATTGAATTCGATCAAAGACTCTCGTGGACCTCGCGAATGAGAGAAACGCCACAATCGAACTATTCGAGAAAAAACAGAAATAGTTTGGGCAACCGGTCTGACCAGAAACTCCAACTGTGAGTGCAAGCGCCTGATTAACGCAGCGTTAATCGGGCACTAGGCCGAAAAGCGGCGGGCCTAGATTGGTCAGGCAAGAATCGCCTAAATTGACGGGCGCCTCATTTCAAGCCTAGGGCGGTAGGATGCTTCGGTTGATAGAGGCCGACCTCGCCTCCGCCGGGAAGCCGCATCTTCGCAATCGAACCCCATCTAGCTTCCTGAACTTCAGAGCATTTAACACCCTTCTTCGCGAGTGAGGCCATCTCGGCTTTCAGGCTGTCGCACATGAAATAGAGTTCGTGCGGACCATTCTCATCGGACGGGTGGAATGCCGCTTCTCCCGGCGGAAGCGCAAATATCAGCCAGCCATGGCCCGGGTCCACGGACTTGAACCCGAGAACGTCGCGGAAGAATGCGCGGTCCGCTTCGACGTCCTTGCTGTAGACAACTGTGTGAGCTCCAAAAATCACTTTTCCCTCCAATGAAACACTCGGAACTCAAAGCGGTTTGCATGTTCCGCGGAACCTCGAAACCTCGATCAAGTTCGAATTGGGGACAATTCAGTGCCTTTAGGCCGGCCTATCGAAAGCAAAGGTCGCTGACGATTCGCGCGACAAGGCTCCGAACCCTTCAGGCTTTTGCAGGCTCATACTTGCCCTCGCCCTTTTCGACGTGGCTCCAGTTGACCTCCGCAAGGTAAAGCTGGTTGCCATCCGGGTCTTCGAAACCGATGAAAGAACCCGCCTTGCCTTCATTGATCACTTCACCCTGGAAACGAACACCCTTGGCTTTCAGCGCGCTGACCGCGTCGCTGATCGAACCTTTTAGTTGCAGCCCGATCGCCATGGAACCCTTTCGGCCAGCCGACATTTCGGAAGACGCCGGGTGAAGCCCAATCGTAAGTCCCGTTCCTGCCTCGATCGAAGCCCAGTGGTCGCCGAAGCGGTAGGCGAGTTTCAACCCAAGCGTCTCGGAATAGAAGCGGACGGCTCTGTCCATGTTCGAAACGTAAACCGTTACATTTCCGCCTGAGAACATCATTCCCCCCTGTGTTGCCCGCCAGCCTTGCCAGCGTCTTGCAATTCTTAGCCTAATAATGATAGTACGTAAAGATCCACTTTCGCCGCAAAGGGTACCACTTTGAAGCGCCGATTGAACCCGCCGCCCATGCCGTACCTGAAGACCAAGCCGCAGTCTGCCTGCCCGTTGTACCGCCAAGTCTACGATCAACTGCGGCAAGCGATTCTCGAACAAAAGTTGCCCCCGGGAGCGCGGATTCCCTCCACACGCGCTCTGGCACGCGCGCTCGGAGTCTCGCGGAACACGGTCCTCATCGCATATGAAGCCCTAGTCGCAGACGCGTTGCTGGCGGCGCGCAAGGGTTCGGGCACGCACGTGAGCATGCCCTCGGAGAAGATCCGGGGGCTCGCGACGCCGATGGGGAGACCTTTCGACTTGTGGACCGCATTTCGCGAAGCCCGCTTTCCCGCAACCTCGGCCTGTCTGCGCGACCCTGACGGAAATCCGCTGTACCTTCATCGCTGAACTGGTGTACGACTGGAAATAGATGGCGGCGAGTGGCGCACGCTTTCGCCCCACACCCCAAGTTCAACTAGGCCACGGAACAAAACGAGCGGGTGCCGCACTTTTTCTGCACACACCGTAGAAAAAGTGCGAGCTTTGAGGTTGGACGGTTACCACGTTAATCAGGAGTCGGGACTAGAAGGGGTCGTCTCTTGCTGACGAGGATGCTCGCGTCGGGTTGCAGCACGACGAACTATACTTCAGAATCCTTCCAGTGAGCCGCTCGATGCGCCATTTGATGCCGATCGTAACGCCGCGCCTGATCTTGCGTCCGCCAACGCTTGGCGATTTGGATTCGATCCAGACCGCTAAGGAAGAAGTGTGGGGCGATTTGCAGCTTTGGATGGCTTGGGCCTCCGACGACCAACGGTCGAGGGAAGCGATGGAAAATTCGATTCGCCGCGTGATGGACTACCAGAATCAGGCAGGAATCGCTCTGGCCGGATTCCATCGGATCAACGGGGATTTTGTTGTTCGAACCGCATTGGACCTCACCGACGAGCAAGATGTCTATGAGACAGGATACTGGGCAGCGGCGAAGTACGCCGGGCAGGGCATGGCGACAGAGGCGGCAAACGCAGCTATCCGCTACGCGTTCGGGCACCTTGGTGCAAGGGCAATCAGTACCGGATTCTTCGACGGCAACGAGGCTAGCCGCCGCATCGTGGAGAAATTGGGATTCCAGAAACTACGCGTTGCCCATGATGCAGCGATACGTTGTCTCGACGGCACGAAGCTCGATCGTCATGAATATATACTCACCAGCCCCGATCCACTTCCCGCTCTTGACGTCTCATGGGGATGAGACCATCCGGCATGTAGTCCATATGCCTGGTTAATCGGATGAGCTTTCGCGGGCCGCAGGCCCTAAATGACGGATGGGATGAGAATTTTCTCGGCTCTCCGTGTCGATTCTGCACCTTCTCGTTCGACTAATGGGTAGAGCATCAATTAAGCTCTGAACTTGAACGTCAGATTAACTCAACCCCGAAAGGACAAACACAATGCGATTCATGGTCATCGTCAAAGTCACGGAAGACACCGAAAACGAAGGCGCAATGCCCGATCCCCAGTTCATGGCCGACATGAACAAATTCAACGACGACCTCTTGGAAGCCGGAGTCTTGATAGGCTACGACGGTCTTCACCCCTCCTCTAAAGGAGCCCGCGTCCACTTCTCCGGCAAGAACTGCACCGTCACCGACGGCCCCTTCACCGAAAGCAAGGAACTCATTGCCAGCTTCTGGTTCTGGCAGGTCAAGTCTCTCGAAGAGGCCATCGAGTGGGTCAAGCGCTGTCCCAATGAAGGCGAGACCGACATAGAGATCCGCCAGGTCTTTGAGCCCGAAGAGTTCGCATCTTTTTTCACCGAGGAAGAAGTTCAACAGGAAAAAAACTTCCGCGCCCGAATGGCAGCGAACGCAGCCAGGAAATAGTCCCACTTGCACTGACGTGTCCAGACTGCCGTGTCCCATCGACAATGACGCGCTAATTATGGCAACGGCGTGGCTCGATATCACCCGCCTCTGGCTCAACTCCTGATTAGCCGGATAACCGGACAAGCGACAGTACTGGGACTTTACTTGTGTGCTAGCATCGCGTGGCACCTCAGAAGGGAGAAACCAATGCGTGGTCCCAAAAGGTTGCTCCCATTTGTGCTGGCGTGCGCTTCGAGCGCAATCGCTGGCGGTCAGTCTCAGACGACTCCGAAGCCTGGCCCACCCCCGGAAGTCGAGAAGCTCGCAATGATGGTCGGCAGGTTCACGGTCGAAGACGAACTCAAAGCTGGGGTAATGGGGCCGAACTCGCCGGCGACGAAATACACCGGCACCGAGGATTGCAGATGGGTGGCCGGCGGATTTGCGGTGATCTGCACGGCGGTACTCGACACGGGCGCAACGAAATATACCGAAACTTCCTTCATCTACTACGATCCGACTGCCAAGAGTTACCAATATCACGCCGTTGACAGTTCGGGAGAAATAGAAAACAAGAGTGGCACAGTAAGCGGCGACACATGGACCTGGCTTGGCGAGAGCACTATTGCCGGGAAGCCCTATCACACCCGGTACATCATGAAGTTTGTTTCAAAGGACTCCTTCGAATACACCGATGAGGCGGGCGAGAACGAGAACTCCATGAAGGTGTTTGTGAGCGGGAAGGAAACTCGCGTGGCGTCCACCAAGCAAGCGGCATCGCAACCAACGCATTGACGGGCGGGTGGCACATCCTTCTGCGGGTGCCGCATCCTTTGCTCATTTGGCAAAGGGTGCGTGTTTTGCGGACGTTGATCCGCGCCGAAGAGTCCGAAGTCAAAACCCGCACCTTCCGAGAACCGAACTATACGGCAACCGAAAATTCCAAGACGGTTCGCCTGGGCGCAGAAGGCTCGGCCACCCGCCTCGGCCACCCGCCTCGGCCACCCGGCATATGGCATTGAGAATTGACTCGTCCGGTAAGCCGTTACTCGGGCCCTAAACTGGAAAACTGTAGTCGCGGGACCGCGCCAGGTATGGCGTTACGCCAATCGAGACAGGTTAACGGAGACTCCTCGCCCATCCAGGGTCTCTAAACCATGATTCTTCCTGCATATAGCTGTTCAGATAAAATTCATTGAAAATACGGACACAATCCATTGTGTTCGCTTGTCCTTTTGCACAGACTCCGGTGGACGTGCATTACACGTTCACAACTAGAGACCCGGATGCAGGCTCGAATCGGCCCGGCAAATCGGGCAAAGGCGATTCACAAAGGAGCATTCTATGAGGCGAACGATGGGGCATCTGAGTATTGGGTTGGCTTTATTCCTGGCAATGTTCGCAAGCCAAGCGCTAGCTCAATCAACTATAAGCGGAGCATCGACCAAGCTCGCTCCGGCCCTGGCGACAGACGGGAACTATATGTACATCGCGTGGGTGGATTCTTCCACCAGCGAGATCTATTACGCGTCTGAGAATAGTGGGTTTACTGACGCCCAGCCGGTGAGCGGCACCAGGAGCGACGGAACGACCTGGTACGCGGAGTCCAGCGCTACCCCCGCCTGGGGCTACGACGGAGTCTCTTTCTATTTAATCTGGAAAGGAAAGTCAGACGACCCCATCTTTTTTTCGCAGATGAGTGATGGAGGCTGGCAGCTTCAGGCGCTAGTGGAGGGATCCGATCCCAGTTGGACAGCCGACACTAACGTGGCGCCGGCAGCGACTTTTAACAGCTGGCCCCTAACCTTGTATTGGAAAGGCAAGTCCAACAATAACATCTGGACGAGCACCCTTAACGATCTAGAGGCGGGCTGGTCCACGCAGGTTACCACCGGATTGGAAACAAATGTCGCACCTTGTATCGCATCCGATCCCAACGGTTCGGAAGGCTCGCCCATAGTCATTAAGGGCGCTTCTAATCATTATATTTACGCGTCAGGTTCCCAGATTTCCGGCACCGACCCGAGCTGGGTCGCAGAAACCACCGAACCCCCAGCCGCAGCTGTGGACATA
>Ga0302180_10002184_pt1 | contig 15252 bp, 12 predicted proteins | sample I_Palsa_E3_2_FD_200575 | JGI IMG/M metagenome (GOLD analysis project Ga0302180, IMG submission 200575) | Peat permafrost microbial communities from Stordalen Mire near Abisko, Sweden - I_Palsa_E3_2 | ecosystem: Environmental > Terrestrial > Soil > Palsa > Peat permafrost | place: Sweden... | reverse complement strand
GAAAGTCATCAGTTCCACGCCATGGACTACCTGGTAACCGCCTATCTGCAAACTGGACGCGAAGCCGATGCATGGAAAGTAATCGAAGAGGTAAAGGCCATGCCCGCGATGAAAGACACCATGTACGGAACAGATTTCGACCCACGAACTTATGCTCTTGCAGCGTTCCCCGCGCGCTACACCCTGGAGATGCACCACTGGACCGAAGCCGCCTCCTTAACGCCCGTTGCAGGTGCAAACGATAGTGACAATTCCATCACCTACTGGGCGCGGGCGATTGGCGCCGCCCGCAGTGGAAACACGGCGCAGGCACGAAGCGATATCAACCATATCGCTGCCATCCACAAATCTCTTCTGGATCAGAAAAAGAAAGGTTTGGCCGAGGGGGCCGAACAGGATCAGAAGGAAGCAGCGGCGTGGCTCGATCGTGCCGAGGGTAAGAACGACGAGGCCATCTCCGCCTTGCGCGCGATCGCGGAAAAGCAGGAATCATCCGGAGAGGAATCCGACGGCGAAATCCCCGCCCGCGAAATGCTGGCGGACATTCTGCTCGAGACGAAGCGCCCCGACCAGGCGCTCGTGGAATACAAGGCCAGCCTGAAATTTTTCCCGAATCGCTTCAATAGCCTCTATGGAGCAGCTCAGTCCGCGGAAATGGCGGGACAAGCTTCGCAGGCGGCCGAGTACTACGCCCTGCTCGTGAAAACCTGCGAAGGATCCGCTTCATCCCGTCCCGAACTGGCAAAGGCAAAGCAGGCGGTGGTCGCGCTGAAGTAAGCCTACTTCTCGATGCGCTGCAAACGAAACAGGAGGGTGCCCCATCCCAGCTTGACGCGCATTTGCACCGGCGTGTGGCTCGGATCGTCTGAATACCACACCCACACCTTGCCTTTTGCCTGCAGCGGTCCCGAAGTAGCCTCCGCAGTGATCATCACCGTCTGAAATGTTCCCGCCGGCACCTTGATCTGCTCGCGCTTATCCACACTTGCCCGGACGATCGTCGACTTCCCGTCGCTGATCGGAAACTCATAGCGCGCGCCCAGTTGCAAAGGCAGCGACTGCAGGTAGTAGAAACCGGTGACAATGTCCGTGGTGCAACCCTCGAGATCGTTTTCGACGTGCTTGGTCTCGCCCGTTTTCAAACTCTTTTCATCAAGCGTGCTTTTCTTGTGCGCATAATCAAACTGGATCGAGGTCTCGCGCTTATGCGTCCCTTCCTCGCTATGCTTGAAGATCGAGAGCGAGCAAAATGTGCGCGGATCGAAGCGCGATTCAAAGTGATCGTGCACCGGGAAGATCACATTGACCGCGCCAGAAGATTCCGCGGTTGCGGTCACCTTCCGTCTGTCTCCGTCGACATCCATTCTCACCACCCCAGTCCCGGCGGTGATCAGATGCCACTCCGCCGAATAGACAAAGCCGCGTGCGTCGGGAAAGGGATAGTTCGGATGCGGAGGCGAAATCTGCGCCGGCGCGGGTCCAATTGTGTCCGTGACGGCCCCTTGCTGCGCTGCCGACATCACGGGCATCACGAAAGCCAGGCCTAAGAACAGCCCAACCAGTTTCAGCAACCCTCGGATGTCCTGAAAAGCCTGTTCAGGAGCGCAGGGAATCGTGCGTGGACTTCGTTGCCCGGAACTCGATTTTGTTGGCGTCGCACCCGATTCTCTTCCTGTTGCATTTGATTTCGGGTGGTCGAGCACTTCGGCGCTCGGGCGATCGCGTGGTTCAGAATGCGACTTCAGCCGCTGAGAACGGAGCTTTCGCCCGGGAACGAGCCTCTTTCGAACCCATTGACCCGCGCCACTTCCAGAATTGGCATCGACGGACTCTAGCCCCTGAAAGTAACGATTCATCCTTCACGGCAGACTACCACAACAACTTGACTAGAAGGATGACCAGCAAGACCGCGCATCCGATCGAAGCCTGGTATTCGCGATGCTTCCAATATCGCGCCGAACGGTAACTGCTCGCCTGCTTCCTGTAGGGCGAAAGCCGTGGCCACATTCGGGGCACGTGACGCGCATAATCGTCATACCCGGGAAATGTCCGCCGCAGATAGCGCTCTTCCCCGACGATCACCGGAACATAAATCGAGCCGAACATAAGAAGCATGACGGCGACGATCCACCAGCTGCGCGCCGCAACCGCAAACCCGGCGCCCAGCATCAGCGACCCAAGATACAGCGGATTGCGAGTATAGGCATAGGGCCCGCTGGTAGTGAGCTCTTTGTCTTTTTGCACGTGCCCCGAAGCGAGTCCGCGTAAGACGAGTCCCGGAATCAGAAGCAGCGTTCCCGCGATGAGCGAGATCCTCGTCGGTCGCGCCAGCCAGACATAGACAAGCGAAAAAACAAATCCCAGAGGCACTCGGATACGACGCGCCACGCGCGACCAGGTGTCGCTCGGGGTGGGCGAGGGCTGTAACCCGGGCTGTGAAACTTCACTCACCCGATTTCCGCCCGATTCCCGAAAAGATGAATTTCTGCGGCGCGATCGGGCAACAGCTTTCGGCTGGCGGCAACCACATCGCCGACGGTGATTTCGAGCAGTCCCTGCTCCGGCTCGCCGTGCCGCGAGTGATCCGTCAAGCTGCTCGCACTTCGCAACACAACCGATTGGGTCCCAAACGGACCGTTGCGCGCTGGATTTGTCGGCCCAAAAATTGCCACCACCGGGATTTTCATCGCCGCAGCGAGGTGCATCGGTCCGGTATCTCCGCCAATCAGCAACCGAGCCCGCCGCGTCAGCGCAATCAGCTCGGAAACCGAGCAGGAAATTTTTCGCGCAGTCCCTTGGCTGGCCGTGACGACGGCCGTCACCAATTCTTCTTCTCCCGGCCCACAGTTCACGAGCGAACTGAATCCATCCCCGGCGAGCGCCCTCGCAACCTGCCCGTAACGCTCGACCGGCCACATCTTCGCTCCCCAGCCCGCCCCCGGATTTAGAATCACGAAGTCCTTCACATCCGCCGTCAGCTCGGAAATTCTGTTCTCCGCGTCCGCGTCGACGGGAAACGCGACCGTCGCTTCCTCGGTCAGCGACGGATTGCCCGCATGCGAAATGATCGCTTCCGCCAGCGCCACCGCCTGCCGGATGACATGAGTGCCATTCGTCCTCAAAAATATCTGTCGCGTATAAAACATGCTGGCAGCGTTTTCCCGTGGCTGCGCGTCTCCGTATACAACCGGCGCGCCCGACCAGCGTGCCAGAAGCGCCGAGCGTACCGCTCCCTGAAAATCGATCACCGCATCGTAGCGAATTCCGCGTAGCTCACTGAGTCCCACCGCCATCTTTTGCCAGGTGTTGAACGAGAACGGCTCCCGGCGCCATTCCCCGGTGTTGACAGAATGAACGCGATCCACCAGCGGCCGTTGCTCTGACCGCGGCCCTGACCGCGCGCAGCGCAATGTGCATAGCAATTCCGCCCAGCGTTCTTCAATCAGCCACCCCAAAGTGGCATGGGGGAAAGCCTGCCGCAATGCCACCGCGGCGGGCAAGGTGTGAATGACGTCTCCCATCGCGCTGAGTCGCACAATGAGCAGGCTTTCGAATCGCGGATTCTCGACGGGAAAAGAGAAAGAGTCGGTCATCCGCAACCCCTCACGATTTTCGCGGCCCCAGGCGCGAACGAATCATCTCGCTGGCCGAGTGGTCCTTGGGATCGCCGACGATCACAACGCGTCCTCCGCAGGCTTCAACCTGATCGCGTTCCGGAACGCTCTCCACCGTGTAATCCGTTCCCTTGGCATGAAAATCAGGACGGATATCACGAATCACAGCGCGCACATCATTTTCCGGAAACACGACGACGGCATCCACATCCGCGAGCGCCGCCAGAATTTCCGCGCGTTCCTCCGCCGGGATCAAAGGCCGTCCTTCGCCTTTCAGGGCGCTCGCGGAAGCGTCGGAATTCACCGCAACAATCAGCTTGCCGCCAAGTTCCCGAGCCGCATGCAAATAGCGAACGTGACCGACATGGAGCAGATCGAAGCACCCGTTGGCCAAAGTGACCCGCTCACCCGTGTGCCGCCAGTCCGCCACAAGTTGTCGAAGTTCCGCGCGCGAAACAATCTTCCGATTCGGTGTTGTATGCAATGAATCTCGATCTGCCAGGCTGCAGCAAAATTCAGCCTTCGTATCAGCTTCGTATCCGGCCTTCGTATCGGGCTTCCTCTGAGCGATGCCGGTATTCCTCTAGATTAAGATGCCGGTTCGAAAGCGGCTTGGCAGTCCTAGTGTTCTCTCGCCACCGGCAACGTCTTTTCGAGCGCCGCCAGCAATTCCTGCTGGCTCACAGTAGCCGTGCCGCGCTTCATCACCACAACCCCGCCCGCGTAGTTTGCCAAGTGCGCCGCCTCTTCCGCGGACGCGCCGGCGGCGAGGGCAGCGGTAAAGGTCGCAATGACCGTATCGCCCGCGCCCGTCACATCTGCGACTTCATCACTGCCGTAAATCGGAATATCCACCGGTTTATGCCGTCGCGGAAAAACCACCATGCCATCCTTGCCGCGTGTGATCAGCAACGACTCCAGATTCATCCCGCCAGCGATCTGGTCGCCAGCGGCCAAAAGCCTCTCCCAGTCGGCTCCAATATGGATGCCAAGAACTTCTTCCACTTCTGACTCGTTCGGAGTCGCCGCCGTGATCCCGGTGAACTCCAGCATGCGATGACGCGAATCGAGCATCACAGGCACCTTGTCCGTCCCGCGCTTCTCCCGAATCACATTCAGTAAAGTTGGCGTCGCCGCACCGTATCCATAGTCGGAAACCAGCAGCGCATCAGAAGCCCGTACATATTCCCGCGCGGAGAGCACAAGTTCGCGGCGCAAATGTGAGTTCGGACCCTCGGCCGGTTCCCGGTCGAGCCGCACAACCTGCTGTCCAGCCGTATGCGCGAATCCAGCCAGGATTCGCGTTTTGGTGACGGTTGTGTAGCTCTTGTCTTTCAGCACCCCGCTGACAGGAATCCGCTTGTGTCGAAAAGCTCGCAGCAGCATCTTCCCCGCCTCATCGTCGCCCACCACCCCGACCGGCAGGACATTCACTCCGAGATCGGCTAGATTGTAGACGGCATTGGCCCCGCCTCCAGGAACCACCTTGCGATCCTGGTGCTTCAGAATCAGAACGGGCGCTTCCCGCGAAACACGAGAAATCTCGCCAAACACAAACTCGTCGGCAACCAGATCCGCGAGAACGGTAACGGTGAGCCTGGGAAAAGACTCAACGATCTTGCGCAGGCGATCGTTTTCTTTGATGTGTTTCGTCATTCAGATATCAATCGTATTGGCAACCCAAGATTTTCTCACGAGCCGGGCTTTCACGCGATTTTCGTCAGATTGGTTCGCGCCAGAATCGTACTTACAATCTCGGTCGGATGATCGAAAGTGACCGAGAGCGTGGCAAACGCAACCGGATTGAGTTCCGACTGCAATGCCCCCAAATTGACAGCGTCCTTTTCAGTCGTCAGGAATCCGCCTGCACCAAGCTTGCCACGCATGCTTAGCAGACGTTCGATGTCTCGTCTCTCATAGGAATGATGATCGCGAAACTCCACCTCTGCCGCGGGATTGATTCCCGCGTCGCGTACCTGGGCAAAGAACTGTCGCGGGCGCGCAATGCCGCAAAACACAACCGGCGAGACGGGTGCCGAGGCTACCTCGATGTCTTTCCGCATTCGCCAGATAAGTTTCTGTTGCCGGGCGAGGGTTTCGATGGCGAGCTCGTGCACGGAGAAGTTCTTCCGAGAAAACTCCTGCGGCAGCACAACCGCGTCCGCACGCCGCAGCGAAGAGAGCGGTTCGCGCATTCGCCCAAACGGAAGCAGTCGGTCGTCGAAGTCGCGCTCCGTCATCAACACGACGTCGAAATCCCGGGCCAAGGAACGGTGCTGAAACCCGTCGTCGAGAATATGCAGTTGCGCCTGAAACCTCTGCTCTGCGACCAGGCCCGCCTCATACCGGCTTTCGCCGACAATCACTGGAACGTCCAACCGTCGCGCGATCAGCAATGGCTCATCGCCGAACTCGGCGGCGCTACCCTCGGGCGCAACCACCAGCACCCCGCGAGTCTTGCGCCGATATCCGCGCGAGAGCACGTCGAAGCGGACGCCGCGCGCCTTCAACAATTCGCCAAGCGCGATCACAAACGGAGTCTTGCCCGCCCCGCCTGCCGTCAGATTTCCGACGCTAACCACGGGCTGCTGCAGCCGTCGCGCGGAAAGCAAGCCACGATCAAACAGCCCATTTCGCAAAGCGGTGGCAGCTCCGAAAAGCCCGGTCACCGGATTCACGATGCAGTACCCATCAGCTCGAGCAAGGTCACAACCGTCCTGTCCGTGGCCCCGCGCTGCGATTCGAGTGCCGCCAGGGCGTTCCGGCCCAGCGTCGCTCGCTCGCTGTCAGAATCGATCAGCTCCATGAGCACGAGTGGCAACTCCGCCAATCCCACAATCCGAACCGCGTTGCGGCTGACAAAGAAATTCACCACGTCGCGAAAATTCTCGTAGTGGTTCCCGGTCACGATGGGAACTCCATAAAACGCGGGCTCAAGAATGTTGTGCCCGCCGCGCGGCACCAGGCTTCCCCCCACGAACGCCACCGTGGCCAGCGAATAAAGCGCCGCCAATTCGCCGATACTGTCCACAAGAAAAATGCCGCCTGCGACCGGGTCGCCGCTCCACAGGGAACGTCGCCACAGCGGAAATCCGAGGCTCTCAACCAGCGCCGCAACCTCGGCAAAGCGTTCCGGATGCCGTGGCGCAAGCACCATCACCGCCTTCGGATGATTGGCCAGAATATTGCGAAACGCCGAAAGCAAAGAGCCTTCTTCGCCTTCGAGCGTGCTCCCGCAAACCAAAACCGGCCCCGCTCCCGAGTAAGCAAAGTTCTCTCCCAGGCTCGTGACAATTTTCGGCAATACCGGTGGCGCCACGTCAAACTTCAGATTGCCCGCCACCGTCACCTTTCCTTCACGCGCACCGATCTCAACCAGTCGCCGTCGATCTTCGTCGCTTTGAGCCAAAAAGCAATCAACGTTAGCAAGGGTTCTCTCCAGCAACTTTGGAAGCCAGAGCCGAAGCCGCCTGTAGCCGGGAAGCGACCGATTCGAAATGCGACAGTTGATCACGGCAATATAAGCACCGCTACGCTTCGCCAGGCGAAGAAAATTGGGCCAGAATTCCGTTTCAACGACGACCACGAGCCGCGGCCGCAAAGCATTGAAATAGGGCCGAATTGCAAAAGCAAAGTCCAACGGAAAATAAAACACATCCTCCGCGCCAAACCGCCGTATGGCAAGCTTCTGTCCCGTGCTGGTGGTTGTCGAAATGACCACGCGATGTGTCGGAAGTTTCTGCCGCAACCCCGCTACCACCGCGCTCACGGCCACAACCTCCCCGACCGAAACCGCATGAATCCAGATCAACGGTTCCTCGCCACCACGAGTGAGAGTAGTAGGCACCGCGCCAAACCTTTGTCGCAGCCCCGCCCGATACTTCCCATGCCGCATCATTTGCAGCAGCCAGTAAGGCAGCGTCAGCGCCAGAGTAAAAGCGAGCAGCGCACTGTAAAGCGCATACATGAAGAGGATTCCAATTCTAAATGGCCGGCGCAACATCCCATGTCCATCCGCCCCTCGGTCAAAAAGCCGCACAGTCCCTGAAATCGCATCCTGCCCGCGTCTTATAATTCACGTATGCAAAATGCACGCCCGCAATCTCATCGTGCAAAGAAGCATCCGTCCTCGCATCCCGGCGCGGCCTGTGCTTTTGCTCTTCTCTCCTGCTTTTTCGCGCTCGCGGCGAAGGAGTTCATAATGCCCGTGGCGCAACCCGCCCGCACCTATCCTGCCCACGACGAGCATCCGCTCGAGAAAGTTGTCGTGGCAGTCGATCCCTATGACCTCGAGGAGAAAGCGTCGATCTTCACCGTCAACTACCGCAAGAATGATTACTTGCCCGTCTTCTTCGTAATTACAAACGAAGGCGATCAGCCGGTTTCTCTGGTAAATATGAAGCCCCAGTTAAACACCAAAGACCGGAGCAAACTGCTCCCCGCCACCACCGACGATCTGCTGCGTCGTCTCTCTCATCCTGCTCGCAGCGACACTAGTCCCTTGCCTTACCCTCTGCCGAGAAAAGAAGTCAAAGGAGGCGTGAGCCGCAAAACGTCGGATGAGATCGAGCGAGCCGAGTTCGCTGCCAAAGCGGTAGAACCGCATTCCAGCGCAAGGGGCTTCCTGTTTTTCGACATTCAGGACATCAGAAATCCATTGCCCGGCGCGACATTCTACCTGATGGGGGTTGAAGACGCTAAAGGCAATGAGCTGATGTATTTCGAAATTCCCCTGGAAAAATATCTGAGTGCACCTGACTCTGGAAAACGGTGAGCGAGGGGAACGCTTGTTTTTTGGCCTTGGCTGTATTTGCACTGCTCGCAGTTTTGCCGGTCGTCAGACCGGCTGATAATCTCTTGCTATGGTGACCACCCCAGCGTTGTCCGAGCAACTCTTAGCCAAGTACGAACCGGTCATCGGACTGGAAGTCCACGTACAACTACTAACTGCCTCGAAAATCTTCTGCTCCTGCTCGACGCGTTTCGGCGATCCGCCAAATACGAATGTCTGCCCCGTCTGTCTCGGCCTTCCGGGAGCCCTGCCGGTGTTGAACCGGAGAGCGGTAGAATTCGCCGCCCTTGCAGCGATGGCGATCGAGTGCCGCATCCACGAAGTTTCCATCTTCGCGCGCAAGAATTATTTTTATCCTGACCTGCCGAAGGGCTACCAGATCTCGCAATACGACAAACCGCTGGCCGAAAACGGATTCATCGAAATCGAGCTTGGCGGCCACAAGAAAAAAATCGGTATTACCCGTCTGCATCTGGAAGAAGACGCGGGCAAAAGCCTGCATGAGGGTTTTGCCGATTCGGCTCATAAAACTGCCCTCGATCTGAATCGCGCCGGCGTGCCGCTGGCTGAAATTGTCAGCGAGCCCGACATGCGCTCGCCGGAAGAAGCCTACGAGTACTTAACCCGCCTCAAGGAAATCGTCCTCTACACCGGCGTCAGCGACTGCAACATGGAAGAAGGCTCTCTGCGCTGCGATGCCAACATCAGCGTGCGTCCTCGCGGTCAAAAGGAATTTGGCACCAAGACCGAAGTCAAGAACGTGAATTCCTTTCGCTTTATCAAGCAGGCCCTGGAATACGAGATCGAGCGCCACATCGGCATCCTCGAAGAAGGCGGCAGAATCACACAGGAAACGCGCCTTTACAATGCGCACGAGGGTAAGACCTATGGCATGCGCTCCAAGGAGCAGGCGCACGATTACCGTTATTTTCCCGAACCCGACTTGCTCCCCCTGGTCGTGGATGAAAAATGGCAAGCCGCAATTCGCGCCAGCCTGCCCGAACTTCCGGAGGCACGCCGCCAGCGCATGATAAAGGACTACGGCATCACCGCCGCCGATGCTCGCACGCTGACGTTGACGCAAGCCCTGGCCGATCAGTTCGAGTCCGCCGCCAGAGAGGCAAAAAATCCGAAACGCGTGGCGAACCTGGTGCAGAGCGAATTGCTCGGGCGTCTCAAGGCGCGTGGCCTCGAACTCGACGGGTCCCCCATCTCGATGGCCGGAGTCACGGCCTCGGCGGACTTGGTCGAGTCTGGTGCCATCTCCGGCAAAATGCTGAAAGATCTTTACGACCTGTCCTTCGAACGCCATCGTGACTTCCCGGCCGTTTATGAGGAAGAGGGCCGCCCCGAGCAGTCGCGTGACACCTCGTCTCTCGAAAAACTGGCCGATGAGTTGATAGCGGCAAACCCCAAGCAGGTCGAGCAATACCGGGCAGGCAAAAAGACAATGATCGGTTTTTTCGTCGGCCAGGTGATGAAGGCCTCGAAAGGACAGGCAAATCCGCAATTGGTGAACGAAGTTTTGGCAAAAAAGCTGGAGGGTTAGGAAAGAACAATGAAACCCGTTACTTTGCCGCGCCCAGATTCTTCAGCACTTCTTCCGCATAGTAATTCGTAATCTTCGCATCGTCGCGCAGGCTCTCATAATAAGCCGCCTTCAATAACTGCTCGCGACGATCGCGCAACTGCTGCCGGATGGCTTGCTGCACCCGCGGATCGCTCAACTCCCGCTGCCCCGCCGGCTCCTTCGAAATCAACTTGACGATCATGTATGCATACGGCTGATGAGTGGCCGGATTCATCATGGGAATCACCTGCGTATACTGCCCCGGCTTCAGTTTCATCACCGCGTCGCGAGTCGCCGGATCAGCGCTCTTCAGTGCCGACTCCGGCGCCATCCCCAAGTCGCCGCCGTTATTGCTCGTCTCCGGGTCCTCGGAATAATTCATCGCCATCGTCGCAAAGTCATCGCCGCTGTCGAGGCGGTTCTCGACCATCTCGATTTTCTTGCGCGCCTCGGCGTCATTTTGCGCCTTGCTGTTCTGCAGGTTGTGCACCTGGGCGCTCACCATTCCCGTAACCAGAATCTTCGCCAGATGATACTGCGCTTCGATCAGGTTGAATTCTGCCTTGTGCTCGTTGTAATAATTGGTGACGTCCTGATCCGTTATGTTGATGCGCGAAGTGATCTCTTTATTCAACACCTTGTCACGAGTCAGCGAGCGCCGCAAATCGCGCTTGAAATCATCGATCGATATTTTTTTATCCTGCAGGCGTTTGTTAAATTCCTCAGCCGTGTAAGGCGACTTGATTTCGTTCAGCTTGCGGTCCACTTCTTCATCGGTCGCGAGGAGTCCCAGCTTTTCCGCACGCTGCATCAGGATTTCGGTTTCAATCAGCTCATTCAGAATGCTCAGCCGCAGGCTCACTGCCTGCTCGCCCGTCGGCGTCTGATCAGAACCCGCCGTCTGGTTGGCATAATATTTATCGACCTCGGTCTTATAAATCTTCCGCCCATTCACCGAAGCCATAACATCCCCGCCGCTGCTGCTCCGGTTACAACCCGCGAGCCCGATCAACAAAACCGCGCTGACCGCGATCAGCCCCAAGCCCTTACGATTGTTCAATTTTCCCCTCCGTCAAAAACGCGAGTCTAAGAAGGCGAGCCCGGAACAGCGAGCCCTGGCAGAATGACAATCGGTAATTCCTGATTTTCATTTCCGCTATCGCAGGGACCTAATCCCTAATCCGAAATCGCGAAACGCGATTTATTTGTGCGCCGGAGGCGCAACCCCCGCATCCTTCAAAGCCTGATCGATCGCCAATCGCACTTCCTCAGCCGGCACCGCACCATCCAGCTTCGCGCCGTTGATAAACATGGCCGGAGTTGCATCCACGCCGAGCGCATCACCCTCCCGCATCGATGCGCGCACCGCTTTTTCATCCTGCGCTTTGACGCAAGCCTGCAATTTCGGAAGATCGAGGTTATGCTTCTGGCCCTGCTCGGTAGCCAGTTTATCGAGCTCCGCATTTTGCCCATCGCGGCCTTTTTCGCCGCTGATCACGTGCTGATTTGCGTGCAGGTAATCGGCGTAATCCCAGTAGGCGTCGCTGTTTTCCGCCGCCAGGCAATTGGCATCCACCGCCGCATGCACCGCCCAGGGATGAATTTCTTCGAGGGGGTAATCTTTGTAGATGAAAAGCACGCGGTCGCCATACTCCTTCAAAAGCCCGGGAAAAAGCGTCTGATGCAGGCGCGAACAGAATGGGCATTCGAAATCGTCATAACTTATGACCGTCACTTTTGCGTCCTTATTGCCCCGCGTCGGACGCCCGTTCAAATCGATCTTCTGCATGACGTCAGCGTACGGGTCCTTCGTCAGATCCATCTTGGTCATTCGCAGCAGCGTCTTATGGTCGTGCGAAAGCAGGAACTCAAAATCCTGTTTCTTGTCAGGACTGGAAAACGTTACCGTGACCGCGTCATAGTTCGGAAACTCACTCGACCGAAGTGGCCCCAGGGTCACCTTGACGTTCGGCGGAAGTGAATAATGCACCCGCACCTGGCGCTCGATCACCCGTGAAAGATCTTCCGGAGTGGAAGGAATAGACTGGGCCGAACACCCCAAACAGATCGCCACCAGGGCCAAAAAAGCTCGTCGCACTAGCATGAATCGAAGCCACCTGAACATGAAGGAAGATGTCTGATTATCTCACGCGGGCAAGACCGCGGTTCGGACCGCCGTCCCCGGCCCCCAGGCGAAACACACCATGTCTCCGGCGGGTAAAGGCCATCGACTGAGGAACGTCGACGAAACATTTCGTATTGCGCAGCAGATCGATTCTGGTGGCCGCAGAGGGGTTACGGCTGCGATAACCGTCATGGTTTTGAATGCGGCTTTAGCCGCTGGGGTCGGCCTCGAAGCCCGGCCCCTCGGCCGAACCTCGAAGCAATTCTTCAGCACTCAGCAGCTGATTCATCGAACCAGACCGGAATCCCTCCAGATCAAGAGTTACGAACTTGAATCCCAGTCCTTTGAACACCGCGGTGAAATGTCGAGCCATCTCGGCGCTCAAAGCGCGGGGTAACTCTTCACGCGCTATCTCGATGCGCACAATCTCGCCGTGATGGCGCACCCGGAATTGCCGAAACCCCATTCCCCGCAGTGCGTCCTCCCCGCGCTCGATCACGCTCAAGGCTTCGGGCGTAACCGCGCGTCCATACTCCATGCGGGATGAAAGACAAGCGGAAGCCGGTTTGTCCCACACCCGCAAGTCAGCCTGTCGCGCCAATTCGCGAATCTCGGTTTTGTTCAACCCGGCATCCAACAGCGGCGCCAGTACATGGTGCAGTCGTGCAGCCTGTTGCCCCGGGCGAAAATCTCCCGCGTCGTCGGCGTTAACTCCGTAAGCGATGGCCTCAAATCCGTGGACCTCGCGATAGCGCTCGAGGACGTTGAACAGCTCATCCTTGCAATGAAAACAGCGCATGGCATCGTTGCGAACGTAGGCGGGATTTTCCAGTTCCCTGGTTTCGACAACCTCGACCGGAATCCCGCGCTCGCGCACAAACGCGAGCGCGTCTTCGAGGTGAGTCCGTGCCAGGCTGGCCGAATCGGCGATCACAGCAAGCATTCCGCCGTGCAATACGCGATGTGCCATCCAGGTCAGAAAAGCGGAGTCAACTCCGCCCGAATAGGCCACCAGCAAACGACCGCTTCCGCCAAGAATCTCCCGCAGTCGTTCAACTTTTTGATCGAGAATAATCGCGGCCGTCACCCTCGCCTTTCTGAAGAAGAAGTCCCCCCGCCATCGGGCTTCCGGGAACTGAGAGTTTTCGTTAAGATGCCAGGGCTGCCGAAGTCGTTCAGTAGAGCCGCTCCTGCCGCTTAAGGTTGCCGAACTCCCCAATATTCGCGAGCGTGAAGGAAAAGCGATATTCGTTTTCGTTGCGCACAGCGCCTAGCGCGAATCGCCTGTATTCTACGCTCATACCGCAACAGTCCCAAGTGTAACTTGTCTGCGCCGTCGCATACTGCAGCGAGCCCAGATCGGCATCGAAACCGAAGCTGGTCGCGGCACTGAAGCCGCGTTTGTTCAGCTGGCCGTAACCAAACAAAATCCGGAATTGATGAAATTCCGTTTCCGTTGCCGTGGTCGGCGCCGTTGCCGTCGCGCTGTTAATCACTCGCAGAAACGCATCGCCGCCGCCAATCGTAAACGGCCCATAATGGTAATTCACGAGCGCCAGGCTCGAAGTAATTTGATTGGTCTTGACGTCGTAGTCGAGATCCCACTCCGTGTTTGTGCGCGGGCTGGTCTCGACGCGCAGCCGCGAAATAAGAGGAGCGAATCGCTCCTCGGAATCGAGAAACGCAATCCCCGTAAAATCCGCGGTCGACGTAAATACATTCCTTTGCCCCGGCACCAGGGCGCCCCCGAACGTCGGATCGAAATAATACTTTTGCCCCAGCTCCCAGCTCAAAATTTCCCGCGGCCCAGTCGCACAGATCTTTTCCTCAGGAGTCCGAAGCACCTCCCACGGAACCGCGCCGGTATGCGGAGCGCCGCCGATGGTTAGCGTGCTCATGCTCGGCAGGTCGCAGTCCTCGGCCTTCGGGTCCAGTCGCTTGGCATAAAGCCGATTCACCACCGAGTACTCAATTTCATTCGTGTCGGTGAGAATGTCGGTGGCATCAAAACGGAGGATATCGGCGAAATTATCGACACCGGTTACGTAGTCGTAGCGCATGCGAGGCTCGATCACGTGCTTCCATTTGCGCCCGAGCCACGGACGATCGAAGATCCGCGACAACGCGGGTGCGCGCAATTCTACCGAAGTTTCCAGTGATTTGCGATTGATAACCTCGTCTTCGGCTTGACCCGTCGTCGCTGCCAATTCCGCATCGTAACGTTGTGTGTAAAACGTATCCCGCAACGTGACTGCGGGACGGAACGACCATCCTCGCCACTCCAGCGGCATTGAAAGCGAAGGCTCGAAATCGAACCTCCCCACGAGCGGAGCTGTGCGCAGGCCGAACTGGCGTTCCGGTATAAACTCAGGCGCCTCGCGCCGCTGCAATCCCTCAGCCGCGCTCTCAAAAGACCAATAGAAGGGGGTGTGTCCCAGTTGCCGCTCTTCACCCGAGATGAAGAAGCTCGGCGTATGCAAAATTCGAACCAGTTCCTCCTGCGTGATCGTGGTGCATGTGCCCGGCTCCGGCACTGCAGGCGGAACGCACACTTCAAAGTTCTGGTAGCGCTCAGCCAGACCGTCGAAGTGAAATCCATTGGTCGTGTTCGAGAGGAAAATCTGCGATCTGACCTCCGAATCAATCGCCTGCGTGTATACGTCGGTAAAAGCGATGCGAAAAACGAACGAGCTCAGATAATCGATATTCGACACCCCGCGAAACGTTCCAAAGGGACGTTCGGCTATAAAATGCGCGTCCTCGCCCCCCTGGTTCTGCGGAGGATAACCAATGCCGCGATCCACCATCCCCGCATAAGTAAAGAAAATGAAAGAGCTGTCACTCGGACGAAAGCGAAATTCTCCCCGTTCAAACCAACCCCGCTTCGAATAGTAATCCGCCCCCGCCAGGGCATCCGTGCTGCGATTGGGCGCCCAGTAAAAGGAATCCCCGGCAATGTATCCTTTAGTGGACGAGTTTCCAAACGTCGGAATCAGCACTCCGCTCTGCCGCTCTCTCTGCACCGGAACGCTGACATAAGGAAAATAGAACACCGGTATCGTCATCAACCGGAAATCGCTGTTATATATTTTCGCCGTGCTATCCACGTCCACCGAAATCTGATGCCCTCCGAACAGCCACTTCGGGCGCG
>Ga0302180_10002180_pt1 | contig 15262 bp, 9 predicted proteins | sample I_Palsa_E3_2_FD_200575 | JGI IMG/M metagenome (GOLD analysis project Ga0302180, IMG submission 200575) | Peat permafrost microbial communities from Stordalen Mire near Abisko, Sweden - I_Palsa_E3_2 | ecosystem: Environmental > Terrestrial > Soil > Palsa > Peat permafrost | place: Sweden: Abisko... | reverse complement strand
CGCCGCCATACGAACTTTGAATCGCATTCTTCGAGAAAAAAGGAGTCGCGCCGATGGACGTAAATCCGGCGACGTAGGCGTTTCCGGAGCCGTCCACGGCAACTCCCCCGACGCCGGGCTCAACGATCGAATTTGTCCCCAGGTAGGTGCAGTATTTCAAGAGCGGTGATCCGCCCGGCGCCGCCGGGGGCTGGAAGATCGCCAAAAAAGCATCGCCGGGTTCGCCATCCCAAACGGTTTGATACGCACCCACGGTAACGGGCAAATCAGCGGAGGCGGAATCCAAGGCTGTCAACTGCACGTCCGAGGAGATATAAACATCGCCAGAGGCATCGAGGGCGATTCCTCCCGGGCCGTTTTGCGATTCCGTGCCCGTGCCTCCGAAGAGTGTCGAAAATACCAACGTATTCCCTTCCGGACCGATCTCGCTTACGGCCACATCGTTTCCGTCGCCGCTCTGAAGCGCTGCCGTGGGCCCGCTCGTAGGGGTCCGTGGAACCCGTGGAAAATCCACCGCCGTTGTGGTCCCTGTGATCGCTACATCGCCGGAACCATCCACCGCGATCAGACCTCCCCCCTGAGTTCCGGTGCCGCCCAAAAATGTGAGAAAGAGCAACGAACTCGCACCGGTCAACGTAGGATCTATTTTCGCAACGAAGAATTGCGCCGGACCGTCCGCTGCGCCGAGGCCGTTAGCCAGTGCAGCCGGAAATGACGTCGAGGTCGTGGTCCCGCCGACATAAATCTCCCCCGAGGCATCTAGCGCGATACTTGCCGCGATATCGGTTCCCGACCCTCCGAGGAATGTTCCGTACGCGACGGAAAGAGATGGATCCACGACCAGTGTGGCGTTGAGATCGTGCGGTCCGATCCGAAATCCGATCGAGCCATCCGCTTCGATAACGTAGCTACCCTCGATCATTCTCCTTTGAATCTTGGCGGGCGTTTGCGCATGAGCGCCGGTTTGGCCGATGCACGGTATTCCGTTCTGCGCGGCTGCCGTCTGCGAGCCACGTGACGATTTTGGGGAGCAAGGATTAGCTGGTCGTTTCGGCTTATGTTCAGCGCTGCCCAATCTTATTCTTCGTGTTCGCTGCGTCTGATGCGGCGAATACTTCCTCGCCCTGCGCGAGCCCAGAGACCGTTTACGCCGCGACTTGGATGAATGCCAGCCAGTATGTGGCGTTTGATAAACCTTGGGTTTTTTCATCCGCACTTCGTTGCCAGAGACGTTCATGAGCAAGTCACCTGCGGCATTGACGCGCAGGTTCTCGGCGCCCGTCAGCGTAAGGCGCAGCTTCGAAACGTCTCTGCCCGGCGCGACGCGCAGATCGTATTCGACTCCGTCGTCGTTGCCATAAACCGCCATGCCGATTCCAGGAGCCGCGCTTGCGGTTACCGCACGCGAGAAATGCGGCACGCTCGTATGCCATTTCTTCGGATCGTTCCCGACAAAATAGTTGCTCTCCGTCCGAAGCCTGGATTCTCCCTTCCAGCGGAAGCCGGCGCTGCCAGCCACGCGCAGCACCAGCGAGCCATTCTGAACGCTCGCGGATTTCGCGACCCGAACCGTAATTTCCTTACGGCTCAAAAGGACCGTCAATCCCTTCCCTCGTCCAACAAATTGGGCCTTATCGTCCGCCTGTCCGACATTTGGCTCAAACGTCACCGGAATCGAAAACTTCGTCGCGTCTTGACTCATGGACTTGGCGTAGTTGCGCGGAGCGGCAGCGGAGTTAACCGAGCGAATCGGCGACCTGGCATCGCGAACAGACACGCTTCGGGGAGCGCTATTTTGGCTGGGTCTTTGAGGGCTAATGCGTAACGGATCGTACGAATGGAGCTTGCCGGGCGGCTTGAGTGGTGCGGCCGCAAAGAAAATACATGCCGTTCCGGCCAGCGCCAGGGGGCACACCAAAGTCTGCTTGATTCTCATTAGGCCCTCTTCCGGCAACGAGAATTGTTCCTCGCTGCCAGGTTGGGCGGCTCAAATACAGCCGAGCCAACTGCAATTAGTAGTTTTGAATTCGGATCATCCCTTACACAGGGACGCGCTGACTATCCCGCGGCGGGTTCCAAATGTCTATACGTATTACTACGGCTAAGTTTTCGACGGTTCTCTGTCCCAGGCCCAATTCTCTTCGCCGAGGGCCACTTCGAGCATGCCTTCGACCGGAAGAACGTCCACGGGGAGTCCGCCTCTCCACATGGCGACTCTCAACAGCAACTCGCGCCTTCCGCGCAAATCAAATAGTTCGCGGGCCAAGCCGACTTCCATGATTTTTTCGTATGCCGCCGATACGACGGCCTGGGGATGCAGCAGGCATACGCCGCCGTGTTCGACGACATAGCCGCTGAGCTTCCCTTGCTCCACGCGCACCGTGATCTGCGTCTCGCGGGAATCCCAGACCGTCAGCCGCAACTGGAATTCCGGCATCTTGGCGACGGCTTCGGGAATCGGATCCACGCGCAGCCACAGATGCTCGGGCCCAAATCCATAATGAAAGTCTCCCAGGACATATTGACGTCCGTGCATGGCCGCATCGCGGCGGTCGGTTGCGTAAAGCCCCGCGCCAAGCCACTCGAAGTAGCTGCTCTCGCGCCCATCCACCTGGACATCCAGGTACCCCGTTGGCGCCTCGCGACGCGCGCCTTCCGGGGCGTGCTTGATCGGCTGAGCCAAGGCGTCCGGCGGCGGCTCGCCGAGCGCATTGTAAATGTCCGTAAGGTGCTTGCGATACAGCCGGTCAAAATCCGCATCGTTGGCCGAGGCGTGCTCGGGACCGTACCACCAACACCAATCGCTTCCTTCCGCGGCGAGCACGGCTTCGTACGCCCGCCGGCCGTCTGGCGTCCATTCACCGGGAGTGGTCGGACTTCTGAGGCCGCCCCGATTCTTCGCGCGCTCGAACGCAGCTCGAGCGTCGCGCAGCAGATCCCACGCGCGAACATCCTCCGCGTGCCCGATCCATACGTCGAAATTGGCGCTGATCCATGAAGCGGGGAAAATTCCCTCCAAGCACGGAGGGTCAGTAACCGCTTCGACGGCCTCGCTCATCGTTAGCGCACGGATTTGATCGTCGCTCGAGATGCGCTCGTAAAAGCGTCGCAGGAATTCCCTGCCATTTCCCGGATAGTATTCCCAGGCATTCTCGCCGTCCAGGATGAGGCTCACCGTCGCCGTACGTCCCTCGGGCTCGCGGTCGCCAATCGCGCGGATACGGCGATGCAGATCTTCTGCCGCCGCTTCCGCTCCCATCCGGCTATAGACGAATCCGACAAGATCCGACAGATAGTGATCGCGGAAAAATCCAACCAATTCCCGGTCGCCGCGCCGGAGCTTCCACGGCGTGTACAACTCAGGGCCGTTCTCCGGGTATCCGGAGGCATCACGCCAGAATCCGATATTCTTAGTGCGCCCGAGCACGCCTTCGTCCGTCGCAAACCATCGGAATCCGAGATCGGCCGCGATCTCGAGGGCCTGATCGGAAACCGAGCCCTCCGATGGCCACAGTCCTGCCGGAGGTTTTCCGAAACTACGTTCGTGAAATTGCCGCGCCCGCACGAGTTGCTCTCGCGCATCCTCCGGATACCGGAACGCAGGCTCAGGCAGAGGCGTATGGGGGTTGGCCACTCGAGCGATATCCGAATCGCAGAGCAGGGGCAGGATCGGGTGGTAATACGGCGTGGTGGAGATTTCGATCTGACCGCGCGCCGCCGCGAGACGATATTGGGGCAGAACCGCCGCGAGCAGTTCGTGCTGCCTGTCGAGCAGCACGGCCTTGTCTTCTTCCGTGAAATTTTCGCCTTTTTCGGAAAGCGCGCGGACCGCGGGGTCCTTGGCCAGATACTCCTCATCCATCCATGCGAGTTGCGAAAGCACTTGCAGGTCACGCCAGTCCCGCAGGCTCCAATGCGCAACGCAGGCCTCCGCGCCGGCGGAGCGCGTTTGGGATTCGAGGTCGGCGAATCTCGGCCAGCGCCGCACGAGATTGTCATTCACCTGGAATGCGCGCTCCAAGGCTTCGCGCTTCTGGTTCGGCGATAGCGACTCGGCTGGCGCAAAAGCGATGTCGAACCACGGTTCCTTGAACCGGCCGCTGGCATATTCCTCAATCTGCTCCCCCAACAGCGGAACGATATTGAACGTGGCGTGCACCCGCGGGAATTCCTCCAGGATTTTCACCATCCCCCAATAATCCTTCAGCGCATGCAGCCGGGTCCATGGCAGCACGTATTGACGCGTCGCCGGATCGCGATATTGCGGCTGGTGCATGTGCCAGAGGATAGCGAGGTTTACTCGGCTCAATCGGCTTCTCCCGGTGCTAGAATATGTTCCGCGCTGTTATGCGCCTTCTCGATCGATACATTGCACGCGAAGTTGTGTCCCACGGCATCCTCGGCCTCGCCGTCTTCACTTTCGTGTTCTTCGTTCCGCAGCTCGTGCGCCTGATGGATCTGGTTGTCCGGCACACGGGCAGCATCTGGACCGTGGCTCTGCTGTTTCTCTGCACCATTCCACCGGGCCTGGGCTTCACGTTTCCGATCGGCGTCCTCGTCGGAGTGCTCATCGGTCTCGGGCGTCTCTCCGCGGACAGCGAGATCGTGGCGCTGCACGCTTCCGGCATCAGCCTGCGGCGCCTGCTCGTGCCAATTGGCATCGTCGCCCTGGTCGCCACCGGCGGAACCCTCCTAACGACTTTCTGGCTCAGCCCCATGGCTCTGCGCACCGTGGGGCGCCTCGAGCAGCAGCTTCTTTCCTCGCAAGCGCCTTTTTCCGTGCAACCCCGCGTGTTCGACGAGCGCTTTCCGAGGTTCGTATTATACGTGCAAGATGTCGAAGCTGGTGCCACGCACTGGCGCGGAGTCTTCCTGGCATCCCCAGCCGGCGCGACGTCGGGTTTAATCCCGCAATCGGGAGACCATTCGCAGCAATCCTCGGTGACGATCGCCGAAGAGGCCCAAATTATTTCCAGTCCCGCGCAGCACCAGATAGACCTTCGCCTGGGAAGCGGCAGCACTCATGAATACGACCAACGCACTCCGGATCAATACAACGTCACCACGTTCGGCGAGACCGACATTCCCGTGGACATCACTGGCGCGACTTCACCCATGAAAAGTAACGCGCTCTCCGTCGCGGAAGAGCCAGTCGGCGCACTTCTGAGCGACAACGGGCCGGGATGGCGCGCTTCTCGCGTCGAGTTTCAAAGGCGTATCGCGTTTCCCGCCGCGTGTCTCGTCTTCGCTCTTCTCGGTGTCCCTATGGGCGTGCGCCCGCGGCGAGGGGGCCGCGCTGGTGGGCTGATCCTCACGCTGATCCTGGTCGGCGGCTACTACTTCCTGTTCGTATCGGGCGATCATCTGGCCGCGCAGGGCCGAATCTCGCCCTTCATTGGCGTGTGGGCGGGCAACATTGTAGCGATCATCATCGGTTTGATCATGCTGGCCCGCGTCGAAAATATTCGCCGGCCGAATCCGGTCCTGGCCTGGCTCGAATCGGTTTGGGCGCGCGCGCGAAAAGGAAACAGCGCGCCGGCGTCCAACGGCTCCGCCACAGCGGCCCTGCCCGCCGTGGGGCTTCGACAGGCGCTGGCCGCCAGCCGGGCCATGGCTTTTCCGATGCTCATTGACGTTTATTTGCTCCAGCAATTCCTCTACTACTTTTTTGTGTTGCTCGCGGCCTTCGTGCTGATCTTCGATGCGTTCACGCTCTTCGATCTCCTCGGCGATATCGCGCGCAACCATGTCCCCGCGCTTACGGTCCTGAGCTATTTCCGGTATCTCGTGCCGCTCATGGTTTACCAACTTGCTCCGCTGGCGACGCTGGTCGCAACCCTGGTCAGCCTCGCCATTCTTGCCAAGAACAACGAGGTGATCGCGCTGAAGGCCAGTGGTGTCAGCCTATATCGGCTCGTGCTGCCTCTGCTCCTCGCGGGGCTTCTGGTTTCAGGCGGCCTTTTTCTCCTCGACGACACATTTCTCCCGTACGCCAATCAACGCCAGGACGCGCTTCGCAACGAGATCAAGGGGCGCCCAGCGCAAACCTACTTCGAGCCCGCCAGGCAGTGGATCTTCGGCGAGAACTCCAAAATCTATAACTACGAGCTGTTCGATTCCGATCGGCAGCTCTTCGGCGGCTTAAACGTCTTCGAGCTCAATCCGGCCACATTCCAGATACACCGCCGGATTTTCGCCACACGCGCTACGTGGGAGCCGAGTGAAAACGCATGGGTTCTCACCGGCGGATGGGTGCGCGACTTCGGCAGCAACGGGCAAGTTGTACGATACGAGCCGTTCGGGGCCACGACGATCGCGGAGTTGACCGAGCCACCCGGTTACTTCCGGCGTGAAGTTCGGCAATCGTTTCAAATGAACTGGAGGCAGCTGGGTGACTACATCGCCAGCTTGCGACAAGCTGGATTTGACACCGCGCGCCTTTCCGTCCAATGGCACAAAAAATTCGCGTTCCCGATGATCGCCGCAATCATCGTTTTTCTGGGCGCACCTTTCGCATTCCTGGTCGGGACGCGCGGCGCGGTCGGCGGCCTCGCGGTCGCCGTGGGAATTGGCGTGATCTACTGGTCTTCTGCGGCACTGCTGGAAGCAATGGGCTCCGCCGGCCAGTTACCTCCGCTGCTTGCCGCGTGGGGGCCCGACGCCATTTTCGGATTCCTCGGCGTCTATTTTTTCCTCAAAATGCCCACGTAATGTTGGTCGGCCAGCCTGCACGACCCTACTGAGGCAGCGCGAGCGGTTTTTCAGCAGGCAATGGTTTCTGCGACTCAACCAAAGTCTGTATCTGCGCGATTCGAGCTTCCAGATTCGACTTGGCCTCCGAAGAGGTGTTCGGCATCTGCTGCCCCATGAGCACGAACATCTGCAACAGTCGCACCGCCGCGTTCGCGGAATAGCCCGCTTCCATTGCAAGCTTCACGCCTTCGCGGTCCGCCGCGAATTCGCCATCGTGACCGTAACCCGGCATAAACGGATCGAGATCGAGCTTTTGAAATTCAGCGGCAGAGATATGCTTCCTGGACATCTCCTGAAGCAGTCGCTCGCGGCATTGGCTCAGAGCTATGTGCTCGATCTCATGCCCGAGCACCGCCGCCAACTGATCCTCCGTGTCCATGTAGGCCAATATTCCGCCGCCAACAAAGACTTGCCCTCCAGGAAGGGCGACCGCGCTCTTGAAAGTCGGGGCGGGATCGAAATAAAATCGGTATGGAAGGTGCCGTTGCGCGCGAGACGCGACCCGTTCGCCGACTTTCTGAAGATAGGCTTCGATCTTTGTGATCTGCGGCGTTGGCGTCAAACCGTTCACGGCCTCGAATTTCGCGGCGAGGACTTCACCGGCGCGTATCTCGTCGGCATCAGAAATTGCGACTGCAGCAGGCGAATTATGGGCATTTGTTATGGTCGCCAGGGGACACAACAGAATGACAAATAAAAATACCCTCATGGGAACCTCGCTAGCGCGATCCGTCGCGCGCTACCTTAGACGTTTTTAAGCGCTTCGCGATAGCTCAGCCCGCTGAGACGATGTTTGTTCCGGCGCGCGTAACGCTTCACTTCCGCGGGGTCGGTCCAGGCGTATTGACGCAAGGCCCAGCCGATGGCTTTGCGCAGAAAAAACTCCCTCGACTCAAGCGATGGTTCGATACATGCATATAGCAGGCCGAGATCGGTGCGCTGCTTGAATCCCAACTGGCAGATGATGGAGGTGCGCCGCTTCCAAATGTTCGGCGACTGGCTCCACGCGAGCATCTTCTTTTTCATCGGCGCAGGATACTCCCGCAGGATCGGGCCTACGCGATGCGATGCCACATCGTCCACGTAGTCCCACCACGCGCCTGTGACGATTATTTCCTCGTAGAGCGGCATCGCGGCGGGCGTTTGGTATTCACTCGCGCATTTGTGGCCGGTCAGAGCAATCGCCACATACCTCTCTTCGCGATGCGTGGCGCCGCGCCAAAGCGCGAGCACCTGCGCGCGCCAGGCTGCGCGAGAACGAAATTCAAGGCCAGCAAAAATTGTGCGGCAGGACTGGCGCAGTAGCGGGGCAGAAACGCCGTGATACAGCATCTCCGACTTCATGTACGCCTGCATGAAGGGCGCCTTGCGTGAATCGGCCACGCGCCGCAGTTCCCGACGGGCGACAAGCAGCAGCGAAGAATTCCGCGACGAGGTCGGGGATGGCCGTGTTTGGACGGCGCGTTTCATTTAATAGTTCTGACGCTAGTTCTTGTGCTTCTTTTTCGCTTCGATCACGGCCTGTGCGGCAGCCAGTCGCGCAATCGGCACGCGGAATGGTGATGCGCTCACGTAGTTCATTCCCACGTCGTGGCAGAACTTCACGCTCTCCGCGTCTCCGCCGTGTTCTCCGCAGATACCGATCTTGAGCTTCGGCCGCGTCTTCCGCCCGCGCTCGATCGCCCACTTAATCAACATCCCCACGCCTTTAACGTCCAGTGTCTGAAATGGGTCCTCTTTGAAAATAGCCGCCTTGCTTTGATCCACATACTCCGGTAGGAAACGGCCCGCATCGTCGCGCGATAGCCCCATCGTCGTTTGCGTCAGATCATTTGTCCCGAACGAGAAAAATTCGGCGACCTCGGCGATTTCGTCGGCCAGCAGCGCTGCCCGCGGCAACTCGATCATGGTCCCAACCAAATACTCAAGTTTCACTTTAGCCTGCGAAATTATGTCACTTGCCACGCGCCTTGTGAGTGTTTCAAGAATCTGAAGCTCTCGCTTATCGAGAGTAAGTGGAATCATGATCTCAGGTAACACTTTAATGCCGCGCTTCTGGCAATCAATCGCGGCCTCGATAATCGCGCGAACCTGCATCTCCTGAATTTCCGGATACGTGATTGCAAGGCGGCATCCTCGATGTCCTAGCATCGGGTTGGCCTCGTGCAATTGCTCGACGCGCCGCGCCACGACTTCGACGGGAATACCGATCTTCCTCGCCAGCTCCTCCTGCTTGGCCCGTTCATGCGGGACAAACTCGTGCAGCGGCGGATCGATCATCCGGATTGTCACGGACAATCCGTTCATCGCCTCGAAGATTCCGATGAAATCCCGGCGCTGGAATGGCAGCAATTTGGCGAGAGCCTTTCTTCGCGCCTCGGGTGTGTCCGCAAGGATCATTTCCTGGATAGCGTCCTGCCGCTCGATGCTCTTCTCCGGCTGCTCGAAATCCTTGAAGAACATGTGCTCGGTGCGGCACAGCCCGATGCCTTCGGCGCCCATTTCGCGCGCCAGCCGGGCATCGCGCGGCGTGTCCGCGTTCGTACGCACCCCCAGAGTTCTCACTTTATCGGCCCATTTCAGCAGTGTTTCATAGGCTTTCGGAGGCTCCGGGCGAATCAGGTCAATGTGGCCCGAGTAAACCGATCCGTCGCCGCCATCGAGCGTGATCCATTCGCCTTCGCTAATGGAACGCCCGCCGGCCGTCATCTTTTTTGCGCGCGCATCAATGTCAATTTTTTCCGCGCCAACGATGCAGCACTTTCCCCAACCGCGCGCCACCACGGCGGCGTGGCTCGTCTTACCGCCTGTCGCCGTAAGTATCCCCTGCGCGACATACATGCCGCCGACATCTTCCGGGCTAGTCTCGCGCCGTATCAGAATCACTTTCTCTCCGCGCGCGGCCCAGGCTTCCGCTTCCTCCGCGGTGAATACGGCCTTACCAACCGCGGCTCCCGGGACGGCGTTGATTCCTTCAGCTAGCTTCCGGCTGGCAAGCTCGGCGCGAGCGAGCTTTGGATCGAGCACGGGATAGAAAAGGCGTTCGACATCCTCCGATTTAATTCTTTCAAGTGCTTCTTCAACTTTGATCAGCTTCTCATTTGTCATGTCCACGGCCATGCGAAACGCGGCGGCCGGCGAGCGCTTGCCAGTTCGCGTCTGTAACATGTACAGCTTGCCCTTCTCAACCGTGAACTCCATGTCCTGCATGTCGCGATAATGCCGCTCGAGTTTCTCGCGGACGCGTTCGAGTTGTTGATAGACCCTCGGCATCAACTTAGAGAGTTCGCGAAGATGCAGGGGCGTGCGGATTCCCGCCACAACGTCTTCGCCCTGCGCGTTCAGCAGGAAATCTCCAAAGAATACCTTCTCGCCGGTGGAGGGATCGCGCGTGAAACACACGCCTGTACCGGAATCGTCTCCCGTATTTCCAAATACCATGTGGACCACGTTAACGCCAGTGCCAAGCAGGCCCGTAATTTTCTCGACTCGCCTGTAAGTTACTGCTTTTTCGCCCATCCATGACTCGAACACCGCGCCAATCGCGCCCCAAAGCTGTTCGACCGGATCCTCCGGGAAATCGTTCCCGGTTTTTTCCTTAAAGTAAGCCTTGTACTCACCGACGAGATCACGCCAGCCCTTCGCTGTGACCCGCGTGTCGTCCTTCACGCCTAGTTTATCTTTCATACTTCGCAGCCGGTGCTCGAGCTCTTCCTTCGGCAGGCCAATCACCACGCTCGAATACATCTGCACGAGCCTACGATACGCATCCCATGCAAATCGTTCATTGCCCGTAGCCTTTGCTAGGCCTTCCACCGACCTTTCGTTCAGCCCGAGGTTCAGAATCGTCTCCATCATGCCGGGCATTGAACGCGCCGAGCCTGATCGGACGCTCACCAACAGAGGATCACTCGCGTCACCGAGCTTTTTCTTGGTGAGTTTTTCCAGGCGTTCCAAATTCTTGGCCACTTCAACCCGCAGCTCTTTCGGATATTTGTGGGAATGCTTCAAGTAGTAGTCGCAAGTTTCGGTTGTGATCGTGAATCCGGCCGGCACAGGCAGCCCAATCCGAGTCATCTCTGCGAGACCCGCTCCCTTACCGCCAAGCAAATCTCTCATGTCGCCGGTGCCGTCCGCTTTTCCCGCTCCGAAGAAATATACGTATTTCATTTCGCTCCTTAAGCCTGATCTAAAGTTGATTCTTTAGCCTTTCAATCGGCGCGCCGATAGCTCATGTGATTGTTGATCGGAGCTATTTCGCCTCTTCACTGCCGAGTTCCGAAAAATCCGCAACGTTGGAAAACTCCTTTAACAATGTTCCGAGCAACGCGATCCGGTTTCTACGGATGTCCTCGTCCTCAACCATTACTAGAACTTTGTCAAAAAAGAAATCGACGGCTGGCCGCAGTTCTGAAATTTTTTCCAGCGCTTTCCGATACTTCTTCTCTTTCTTTAACCGCGTTGCTTCGTCGCCAATTTTTTGCACTACGGTGTAAAGTTGAAGCTCAGCCGCGTCGCGCAGTAGTTCCTGTTTAACCGCGCCCTGCCCCTTGTCGCCCTTCCCCGCGGACTTCTCCAAAATATTCCGGATGCGCTTGAAGCTTGCCGCCAGGGGTGCAAAATTCTTGGTGTCCCGTATCGCCTTCACCGCCGCCACGCGTTCGACCGCGTCGCCCAGGTCGTCCGCGCCTGCGGCAAACGCCGCGTTGATTTCGTCGTAGGCGAAACCGCGCCGCTCGCGAAGGATATAGCGCGCGCGTTCGAGCAGAAAATCGAGGACCTGCTTTTGAATCGCGTCCGAAGCCTCGATCCGCGGCGCGTGTTCCTTAAGCGATTTTGCTGCCGCCGATATCGCAGCCGAAAGAGACAGCGGTAAGTTCTTCTCGAGAATAATCTTGACGATCCCCAGCGCCGCCCGCCGCAAAGCGAAAGGATCACTTGAACCCGTGGGAATTGCGCCTACTGCGAAGCATGCCACAAGCGAGTCCAGCTTGTCCGCAAGCGCCACCGCACAGCCGGTCAAGTTCCGCGGAAGCGGATCATCGAGGCCCAGCGGCTTGTACTGATCGTACACCGCCCAGGCAATTTCATCGGGCTCACCTTGCGCACGGGAGTAGAGCCCGCCCACGATTCCCTGCAACTCGGCGAACTCCCCAACCATCTCCGTCACCAGATCGCATTTCGCCAGTTCGGCCGCGCGGTCGGATCCCGCCACATCTGCTTGCGCGACTCCGCCGGAAAACCATTGCTCGGACAGCCAGCGCGCAAGCGAACGCATGCGCTCGACCTTGTCCGCGTAACTTCCCAGCCGGCGCTCATACGTGACCGCCGCCAACTTCGGCAGATAGTCCCCGAGCCGCGTCTTCTGATCCGTTTCCCAGAAAAACTGAGCGTCTGCAAACCGCGCGCGCAACACGCGCTCGTGCCCGGCGCGAATCAGCCCTTTCGGATCTCGCGGCAGGTTAATGACGGCAAGGAAATGCGGCGCGAGATCGCCGCTGCGGCTCTCGACCGCGAAGTATTTCTGGTGACCGCGCATCACCGTAATGAGAATTTCGTCCGGAAGCGCAAGAAACGCTGGGTCGAACCTTCCAAGAATCACGCTGGGGCACTCATTCAAATATGTCACCAGCTCGAGCAGGCCAGCGTCCTCATGGGTGCGCAATCCTTTGGGCGTCGTGAGACTGTGAAGTTCTGCTTCAACTTTCTTTCGCCGCACGCTCGGCCTGCACGATACGAAGTTCTTCTTGAGCTTTCCTCGTAATCACGCGGACCGGAAACCGGGATACTTCTCTTTCCCAGAAAACGATGGCCATCGGTGTGATTCCCCGCCTGCACGTCAGCGTAGGAAAACGGTACGACCTTGCCGTCGAGCAAAGCAACGATCCAGCGAATCGGCCGAATGAAGCGCGGGCTCTGCGCGCCGGTCCAGATCATCGAGCGTGGCCACGAAATTTCGCGAATGGTCTCCGGCAATACGCCCTTCAAAATTTCCGCCGCGGATTTACCAAGGACAAGTTGCCTGGCGATGACATATTCGCCCTTCGGCGTGTTCACGATCGTAAGCTTCGAGACGGGCAGGCGTTGCTTTTCCGCAAAACTCACGGCGGCGCGCGTAGGCTGTCCGGCGAAATCGAAAGCCACGGACTTCGGTGGGCCGCTGATCTCGCGCGTCACATCTTCTTGTTTTAGTTTAATATTTCGAGCGATGGCGACGAGGCGTCTTGGCGCGCCAAATGTTTCAATTGAATCTTGAGCTGTCGGCTCGTCGACAAGCCCGTTCGCGGAGAGATGCTTCACAAGTATTGCTTTAAGTTCTTGCGAAGCTTTCAGAATCATTCCTGCCGGAATTTCTTCGCAGCCAATTTCGAAAAGAAGATCTCCGCGGGATTTCATGCGCTCATCCCGGCTGGCGTTTGAATCGCCGCCCGCTGGTCCAGCCACGCTCGCGCCACATGCGTCGCTAGCTTCCGCACGCGAGCAATCATCCCGGCTCGTTCCGTCACGGAAATCGCGCCGCGCGCATCGAGCACGTTGAAGAGGTGCGAACACTTTAAGCACAGATCGTAGGCTTGCAGCACCGGAAACCGTTCTTTGCCCGCGCCCTTCAGTGCGTCGTACGCGGCCAGCAGGCGCGCCGCCTCCGCTTCATTCAGGTCGAATTGCTTCCGAGTTGACGCTGTATCGGCGTGATCGAAGCTGTATGCCGAAAATTGTTGCTCTTCGGCCAGCCGCACCTGTCGATAGGTCATGCTATTCGACCAGCGCACATCGAACACATTGTCCACGCCTTGCAAATATGCAGCGATGCGATCGAGGCCATACGTCAGCTCAACCGAAATCGGATCCAGATCCACACCGCCGCACTGCTGGAAGTAAGTGAACTGCGTAATCTCGAGTCCGTCCAGCAACACTTGCCAGCCAATGCCCCACGCGCCGAGAGTCGGCGATTCCCAGTTATCTTCCTCGAAGCGAATGTCGTGCTCCTTCAGATTGATTCCAACAGCAGCAAGGCTCGCAAGATAAACGTCCTGAATATCCGCTGGCGAGGGTTTGAGTATCACTTGAAGTTGTGTGTGCTTGTAAAGGCGATTGGGATTTTCGCCGTAACGGCCGTCGGCCGGTCTGCGGCTCGGCTGCGCATAGACGACTCGATATGGCTCGGGACCCAGGACCCTGAGAAAAGTCTCCGGATGCATTGTGCCAGCGCCAACTTCGATATCGTAGGGTTGCTGCAAAATGCAATCACGCATGGTCCAATAATGTTCAAGTTTCAGTAGAAGGTCTTGAAACGTGAGCCCCTTCAGTTTTGCAAACTCACGTTTTACTTTCGAATTGGATTTCCGAGCCATCAAACCGGCGACTCCAGAAGTTCTCGAGACTTTAGCTTTCGATCTATCTGATGTTCGATGACATCGAGCATTGCGTCCGTCAATTCCCTGGCGGCGCGATCGCTCAACGGCTCCGGCGCGGGATCCTGGCTTAGCCTATCGAGTCGCTCGCCGAGCATTCGTTGCGCGACCGAGAGCGCCGCCGGCGAAATGGCGCGCATTCCGGGCTTCCTGCATTTGGCGCATGCAATCGCCGATGCGCTGGGTGAGAAATATGCAGCCGCATCGTCAGCGGGCGCCTTGCCGCAAAATGCGCAGCGGTCGAGCGCAGGCAGCCAGCCTCCCAGCTTCACCGTCCAGAGCGCAAAATACGCAAGTGGCACTTCCGTTTTGCCCGTGCGCTTCACCGTCTGCGCGGCCAGCAACAGAAGCCGGAAGTTTGCGTCGGAGGCCTCGCGTTCCGGAAGAACCGCCTCAGTGATCTCCGAAAAGAGCGCGAGAGCGACGCTCGACGGATAGTCATGAAAAACATCAAGAAACGACTCAATCATTTCGCACTGGCTGATGCGCACCAGATCGCGCGCCTCTCGTTCAAAGAACCAGATTCGGATGTGAGAAAGCTTTTCAAGCGTTGATCCAAATCTACTCTTTGTCTTTCGCGAGCCCGCCGCCACTCCGCGGACGCGCCCCATCGTGCGCGACAAGAAACTGACCAATCGGTCAGCCTCGCCGAGGTTATAGCGCTGCAGGACGATGGCCTCGGATTCATGAAGTGGCATCTGAAGTGTCGGCGTGTCGACCGACGGGCGGACTGACGTTCCGATTCCATCGGAGCTCGAACAGGCCGCGCGCGCCGCGCGCAGCGGGACTAATTTTTCTACCACAGCGAGACACGCGGCGCAATTGATAAACTAGGGCCGATCGAATTTTCAGCGCTGTCGTTTCAAATTTTTCGAAGGTCGGCTACAGTGTTCGCGCGATGAATCGAGAGAATGCGCTGCCGCGCGTCGATGTCGTGGGCGTTGGAATCAATGCCACGGACACAATCATCCGTTTGCCGCACTTCCCTGCTCCCGACTCCAAGGTGGAACTACTTTCGGCCGAGGTAAAGCTCGGCGGCCAAGTGGCAAGCGCAATTGTCGCATGTCGTCGCTGGGGCCTTTCCGCGCGCTTCGTGG
>Ga0302180_10002165_pt1 | contig 15356 bp, 12 predicted proteins | sample I_Palsa_E3_2_FD_200575 | JGI IMG/M metagenome (GOLD analysis project Ga0302180, IMG submission 200575) | Peat permafrost microbial communities from Stordalen Mire near Abisko, Sweden - I_Palsa_E3_2 | ecosystem: Environmental > Terrestrial > Soil > Palsa > Peat permafrost | place: Sweden... | reverse complement strand
TCTTCGAGAGGCTCCACGCCAAATCTGCAGCCGCCGCATGATAACTCGGGCGAGCGTCGCAGAAAAACCCGTGATCGGCGTCGGAAAACTCAACGTTTACATAAGCCTTGTTCGCTTTCTTGAATTCATCGAGCACCGCGCGAATCTGCTCTTGTGGGATGTGTTTGTCGAGCCCGCCCCAGAAGAACAGCATCGGCGCGTGAAGTTCCGCTACGCGAGAGAGCATCGCGGGCGCGATCCCTCCGCCATAGAAGGAAATCGCCGCATGCAGCGGGAGCGTGGCACAGGCCAGAAACGAGACTCGTCCGCCCAGGCAGAATCCGACGCTCGCGATTTTCGCGGATTCCGTGCGCGGGTCGCTTCGCAGCCAATCAAAGGCCGCGCGGATATCCTGAATCGTTGCGGGTTCCGTCATCGCTTGCATGTGCGGCCGTACGGCGTCGAAGTCCGAATAGCTCACTTCGAAGCCCGGCGGCGCGGTGCGATGGTAAAGTTCCGGAGCAATGGCCACGTATCCTTCTCTCGCAAACCGCTCGGTCACGTCGCGGATGTGCGCATTGACCCCGAAGGCCTCCTGAAAGACGAGCAGGCCGGGATGCTTTGTGTCACCGGTGGGCCGCGCAACGTAGGCGCCCATTTCTGTTCCGTCCGCTACGCGAAGCAGAATCTTTTCCGTGGCAATCTTTTCCACACGCGCTCCCGGGTTGCATTGTGACGCGCCCATAGCATAATCGTGGTGCGGGATAATGTGAACGGTTCATTTCTGCTGGCGCGGCAGTGCCGGCCCGTTTGACCAGCGCCCCACAAAACGCGCCCGAATCAATCACGGCCTCGCTGGCATCCAACGCTCATGCGCGACGGAGGCAATCCTATGAGCTTGAAACAATATGTGACCCTGGGACGGTCGGGCCTGCGTGTGAGCCCCTACAGCCTCGGCACCATGACCTTTGGAACCGAGTGGGGCTGGGGCAGCGAAGAATCCGATGCCCGCGCCGTGTTCAACGGCTACATCGACGCGGGCGGAAATTTCCTGGACACCGCCGACGGCTACACCATGGGCAAGAGCGAGCAGCTGGTCGGGAAATTTATCACCGAGCGCAATCTACGCGATCGCGTCGTGCTCGCAACCAAGTTCACGTTCAACGCCGATCCCAGCAATCCCAACGCCGGAGGAAATGGCCGCAAAAATATTTATCGCGCCCTCGAAGGCTCCCTGCGCCGCCTGCAAACGGACTACATCGATTTGTACTGGCTGCACGTTTGGGACATGCTCACGCCCGTCGAAGAAGTTCTTTCGACCTTGAACGATTTGGTGCGCGCCGGAAAGATCCGCCACTTTGGTCTCTCCGACGTTCCCGCCTGGTATGTGGCCCGCGCGCAGACGCTCGCGGAAAGGGAAGGGAAGGAACGCCTGATCGCGCTGCAGCTCGAGTATTCGCTCACGGAGCGCAATATCGAGCGCGAACACATCCCGGTCGCGCAGGAGCTCGGCATCGGAGTTTGTCCCTGGAGCCCTCTCGCGGGCGGATTCCTCAGCGGCAAGTACAAGCGCGAAGGAAACACCGGAAAGGGCCAGGGCCGGCTGGACCAGAACAAGCACGCGCAACTTTTCGACCGCTTCACCGAGCACAACTGGCGAGTGCTCGATGCGCTTCTCGATGTAGCGAAGCAGCTCGACAAGAAGCCGGTGCAAGTGGCGCTGAATTGGGTCGTGACACAGCCCGGCATCACCTCCACCATCATCGGAGCCACAAATCTTTCGCAACTTCAGGACAACCTCAGCGCGCTCGAATTTACTATTCCGGCGGACCTCAGAAAGCGTCTGGATGATGCCAGCGCCATCGAGCAGTTTCATCCCTACATCTTCTTTCAGCCCGCCATGCAGGCCAGAATCAAGGGAGAAAGTCCTGTGCGTGCTTGGACTCCCGGCTCGGCCCAGCTGGTCGCGCCTGCTGAAAAAACCGGCGAAAAACCCAAAGCGAATGCGGCCGAAAAGTAGGCGGGTCGCGAACTAGATGAAATTCCATCAAGGGCCCGTCTCGGATCACTTCGACGGAGAATATTTTCACAATCCTGCAAACGGCGGATTGCGCGGCGGAGGCAGCGTTCTGCGCTGGATGCTGAATCGAAAGCCCGGCCCCTGGCGCAAATGGACCGATGAACCTCCCGGCCCGCCGCCGCTCGAACGAATTGCCACCGGCATCAGAGCCACATTCATCGGCCATTCCACCCTGCTCATTCAAATGGACGGCGTGAATATTCTTTGCGATCCGATTTGGTCCATGCGTGCCAGCCCATTTTCATGGATTGGACCGCACAGGCATCGCGCGCCCGGCATCCGCTTCGAGGATTTGCCTCCCATCGACATCGTTCTGCAAAGCCACGACCACTACGATCATTTCGACGTTCCGACGCAAAAAAGGATCGCGTCCCAATGGCATCCGAATTTCGTCGTGCCACTCGGCGTGCGCTCTCGCTTTGAAAAGCATCGCATCGCCCCGGCCGGCCAGACGAGCGAGCTCGATTGGTGGCAATCGGTGTCGCTCGCGGAAAATCTCAAAATCACTTCCGTGCCCGCGCGGCACTTTTCCGGACGCGGATTGCGCGACCGCAACAAAACTCTCTGGTCTGGTTACGTGATCGAAAGTCCCTCCGGCGTGGTTTATTTCGCCGGCGACACCGGTTATGGATCGCACTTCCACGAGATCAGTCGCCGCTTTCCGCAAATTCGCCTTGCTTTTCTTCCTATCGGCGCCTACCTGCCGCAATGGTTTATGGCCCCGGTGCATATGTCGCCGGCTGACGCGGTTCGCGCCCACGAAGATGTCCGTGCGGCTACAAGCATTGGAATTCACTTCGGGACCTTTCGCCTCGCCGATGACGGCGAAGATCAGCCCGTCACCGAGCTGCGGCAGGCGCTCGATGCTCGCAAGCAATCGCACCGTTTCTGGGTGCTCAACGCCGGGGAGGGGCGGGATATTCCCTGATGTTTGCGGCTTTCTTCTCGCCCGGGTACGTGATTCGCCCCCGGCGCACACGCGCGAATCGCGTCAATTTGTGCGCCTTCGGCCGCGATTTGCTGAGGATGTCTTTCACCGGAATGCCGCGAACAACAAGCGCGTCGCCCACGAGCGACCGGTGGCAGCGCCAGGGCACGGCCTCCGCGCACATCAGCGTGCTCGGCTTGCCGGCAGCAAGCTTGATGGCGCGTTCGAGCCCGGCTTCGAATTCAGCGGTTTGCATGTAGTCGGCGAAACCGCGAAAGCTTGCGTTATGCCAGCCGGTGTTCTGGGAGTCTGGTTTTGCCCGGCGCAGTCCTCCGAGCTTTTTCAGATGGACGTACCCGATCCGGGACCCGCGCAGAGCCCGAGCCAAAGTCTCGCGGTTGAACTGAGGGTTGTGTCGCGAACGCGGAATCGTGCGAATGTCGATCACGCGCTTTACCCCGTGCGCCCGAAGTAGTGCGATCAATTCGGCGAGGCTTCGAGTCGAATGGCCGATGGTAAACACCGGCTGCTTGGTTGTTTTCTTGTGAGCTCGCATGCGCCGCCTGTCATCATAGGACAACCGTCCTCGCCGGTGAATCGTTAGCTTTGAATTTCGCTTCGGCGGCGACGCCAGACCGGGGATAATAGGAACCTTCGGCGGTGTGTGAAACGGGCCCGTCGGACACAGAGGCCGGATGCCTGAAATCAACACATTGTTCTGGGACAACGGCGGGGTCATCCTGACGAACGGTTGGGATCGCAACTCGCGCCGCGCCGCAGTCGAAAAATTTCATCTCGACGCCGCGGATTTCGAAGATCGCCACGAGCTAATGCTGGACGCTTTCGAGACCGGCCGCGCCACACTTGACGCCTACCTTCATCGCACCGTTTTTTATCGCGAGCGCCCGTACAGCTCCGCTGATTTCAAGGCCTTCATGTTCGAGCAATCTCAGCCCTTCGCCCAGCCGCTTGCTTTTCTCGGGCAAATTGCGCGCACGCGCCGTTATCTGGTTGCCTCGCTCAACAACGAATCGCGGGAAATCAACGAGTACCGCATAGACAAATTTGCTCTGCGCGATTATTTCGAGAACTTCTTCAGTTCCTGCTATTTAGGTGTTCGAAAACCCGACGCGGAAATCTTCCATCTCGCTTTGAAAATCACGCAGCGAAGTCCCGGCGAGTGTATCCTGATCGACGATCGCGGCCTGAACCTGGAATGCGCCCGTGAAGTGGGCCTGCGCACGGTGCTGTATAAGAACCTCCCTCAATTGCGCGAGGATTTGGCGAGCTTCGGAATTACAGTGGACGAAAAATAGCTAGGAGGAAATCTTATGGAACTCGGAATGATTGGTTTGGGAAAAATGGGCGGCTTCATGACCGAACGCCTGGTAAAAGGCGGCCATCGAGTCGTCGGATTTGACCGCGACGCTGCCGTGGTGCAGTCCATCGCCGCCAAGGGCGCCGTCGGCGCCAACTCGCTTGAAAATATGATCGCGCAACTAAAAGCGCCGCGTATCGTCTGGCTCATGGTCCCGTCCGGCGCGCCCGTAGATCAGACCATTGACCAACTCACGCCCCACCTCGCCCCCGGCGACACCATCATCGACGGCGGAAACTCCTACTATAAAGATACGGTCCGGCGCGGCGCCGCTCTCGCCGCCAAGAAATTGAACTTTGTTGACTGCGGCACGAGCGGTGGTGTCTGGGGCATCACTGAAGGCTACAGCATGATGGTCGGCGGCGACGCCGATTTGCTCAAGCGTATCGCTCCGATTTTCCAAACCCTCGCACCCGCCCCGGACAAAGGCTGGGGACGCGTCGGCCCCACCGGCTCCGGCCATTTCGTGAAGATGGTCCACAACGGCATCGAGTACGCCATCATGCAGGCCTACGCCGAAGGGCTCGACCTGCTGCGCCACAAAAAAGAATTCGGGCTCGATTTGCTGCAAGTAGGCGAAATCTGGCAGTTCGGCAGCGTGATCCGTTCCTGGCTCCTCGATTTGACCGTGGACGCGCTCAGCAAGAATCCGACGCTCGAGGGTATCGGCGCGTACGTCACCGATTCCGGCGAGGGCCGCTGGACCGTAATCGAAGGCGTCGAGCTTGGCGTCGCCCTGCCGGCCATTTCTTCCGCGCTCGATAATCGCTTCCGCTCGCAGGACCCCGAGCCATTTGCCAATAAACTTCTGGCCATGATGCGCCATGAATTCGGCGGGCACGCGGTGAAAAAGGTCGCGCAATAGCCCTGTCGCGCCCAGCCATCACATGAACATTGATGCCCGCGTGTTTCCCGATCTTGCCGCGCTCAATCGCTCCGCGCTCGAGGAGATTCTCCGAATCGTACATGGTGCCGTGTCGCAACGCCGCCGCTTCTCGATCGCGCTTTCCGGCGGGCTTACTCCGCAAAAATTGTTCGAGCTTTGGGCCCAGGCAGACCAGTACCGCGAGCAGACCCCCTGGGATCGCGTGCACCTCTTCTGGAGCGACGAGCGCTACGTCCCTCTCGACGATCCGCGCAGCAATTTCCGCATGGCGCGCGAGGCGCTGATTTCCCACGTGAACATCCCTGCTGCCAACGTTCATTCTTTTCCCGTCAATATATCGCCGCCGGAAGAGTGCGCCGCGGTTTACGAATCCGAACTCCGCGATTTTTTCGGCGACGATCCGCCCGAGTTTGATGTGCAGCTCCTGGGCCTCGGCGGCGAAGGCCACACCGCGTCGTTGTTTCCCGGCTCTCCGGCGCTCGATGAAAAGCAGCGTTGGGTCATGGCCGTGGTTGCCCCGGTCGAGCCCCCGCTGCGCCTCACATTAACACCTGCGATTCTCAATCAGGGCCGCAACACTTTTTTTCTCGTTGCGGGAGAGAGTAAACGCACCATCATCTCTGCGATACGCAACGAGCCCGATTCGCCGCCCAGCCAATATCCCGCCGCCAGAATTCGTCCCGCCGGAGGGGCCGTCTGGTTTCTGGACCAAGCCGCGGCCGGATGACTCCCCGTGACTTTCTTCATGGCCTGAAGCCTTCCGCCCAGTCCGGCGTCTAAATGGGGTGCGGCCGGCTGCTTCTGTAGGATTTGCGCTCGTTAGCCTGCCGGCTAAAATCGCGGTTGACGCTATTTCCGTGTCCATGCACGATATAGGCTACCGTCAGGAAATCGTCCGCCAAACTACCATGTCGCAATCGTCCGCCAAAAACGCAAACATCAATCGCAACGCGCGCGCGATCAGCGCGGTGGTCCTCGCGGCATGTTTTGCCGCTGCGTCCTGCAGCACCAGAACTGCCGAGACCGCTCCCAATCTCGCCGTTCCAGTGACGGTGGCCAAAGCGGTGAAAAAGACCGTCCCCATCGAGCTAACCGCCATCGGTACCGGCGAGGCCTACTCGACCGTCTCGATCAAGAGCCAGGTGAATGCGCTCCTCGAGCAGGTCCATTTCAAGCAAGGCGACTTCGTGAAGAAGGGCGACCTGCTCTTTACGCTCGATGCCCGCCCTTTCCAGGCCTCTCTCGCGCAGGCCCAGGCCAATCTCGCCCGTGACAAAGCTCAGGCTCAGCTCACCGAAGTTCAGGCCCAGCGCTATGAGAAGCTCTACGCTGCTGGAGTCACCCCCAAGGAGCAGTTCGATCAAATGAAGGCTACGGCCGAGGCCGAGGAAGCGACCGTTCACGCCGATGAAGCCGCCGCCGAATCCGCCAAGCTGCAACTTCAATACTGCACGATTTATTCTCCGGTCGATGGACGCACCGGAGCCTTGCAGGTTTATCCGGGGAATTTGGTCAAGGAAAACGACGTCCCGGTGCTCGTGGTCATCAATCAGATCGCCCCTCTTTATGTGGACTTTTCCGTTCCCGAGCAATACCTGGGAGTCGTAAAGAAATTCATGGAAGGCGGGCGTCTCCAAGTGGAAGCAACGCCCTACGGCGACGCTGCGCCGGAAGTCGGCTATTTGAGTTTCGTGGACAATACCGTGGACAACTCAACCGGTACCGTAAAGCTTAAAGGCACCTTCACCAATCCGGACCACCGCCTTTGGCCCGGCCAATTTTCCAACATCTCCCTCCGCCTCGCGGAAGACGAAGACGCCACCGTCGTCCCGTCGCAAGCAATCCAGACCGGGCAGGCCGGCGATTTCGTTTTCGTCGTCAAACCCGATCAAACCGCCGAATCGCGCCCAGTGAAAGTTGCTCGCACGCTCGGCTCCGAAGCCGTGATCGCCAAGGGAATTGAGCCGGGCGAGACCGTCGTCACCGACGGCCAGCTCCGCTTGATTCAGGGCATCAAAGTCCAGATCAAACCTAGCGCCGAGGGAAAGTAGCGAGCCTTCCATGAGTATCGCCGAGATATTCATCCGCCGTCCCGTCATGACCACGCTCATCATGATGGCCATTCTCTTGTTCGGCATTCTGGGCTACCGCGCGCTCGCGGTCAGCGAACTCCCCAACGTCGATTACCCCACAATCCAGGTCAGCGCGGCGCTGCCCGGCGCGAGTCCCGAAACCATGGCCTCCGCCATCGCCACACCGCTCGAGAAACAATTCTCCACCATCGCCGGCATCGATTCCATGACGTCAACCAGCACCCTCGGCACCACCAACGTCACGCTTCAATTCGATCTCAGCCGCAACATCGATGGCGCCGCGCAGGACGTGCAAGCCGCCATTTCGCGCGCTTCCTCCCAGCTTCCCCCCAGCATGCCCGCGCCGCCGACTTACACCAAAGTAAATCCCGCGGACCAACCCATCCTTTACCTGGCCATGGGCTCGAAGACGCTCCCTCTTTACACCGTGGATCAATACGCGGAAACCCTGATGGGCCAGCGCATCTCGATGGTAAAGGGCGTGGCGCAGGTGCAGGTCTACGGCGCGCAGAAATACGCCGTGCGCATCCAGCTCGATCCCCAGGCCATGGCCACGCGGCAGATCGGCATAGACGACGTGCACGCAGCGGTGGCCAGCGGAAACGTGAATCTCCCCGTCGGCACGCTCTACGGCGAGCAGCGAGCCTTCACTCTGCAAGCCAATGGGCAGCTCACGCGCGCCTCTCTGTATCGTCCGCTGATCGTTGCTTACCGCAACGGCTCGCCCGTCCGCCTCCAGGATCTGGGCAAGGTTTACGACAGCGTGCAGAACAATCGCGTGGCGAACTGGTGGAACGATACGAACTCCGTCGTTTTGGCCATCGAGCGCCAGCCCGGCACGAACACAGTAGAAGTTGTGGACGCGGTGAAGGAGCTGTTTCCGCAATTCCATTCCATTATTCCGCCGTCCATCGAGATGCAGATTCTTTACGACGCGTCGGAATCGATCCGAAATTCCGTGGCGGATGTGAAATTCACCCTCTACCTCGCCATCGCCCTCGTGATTCTCGTGATTTTCCTTTTTCTCCGCAATCTTTCCGCCACCGTCATTCCCAGCTTCGCGCTGCCCATGTCCATCATCGGCACCTTTGCCGTGATGTACCTGCTCGGCTATACCATCGACAATCTTTCGCTGATGGCCCTCACCCTTTCCGTCGGATTCGTCGTGGATGACGCGATCGTGATGCTCGAAAACATCGTGCGCCACATGGAAATGGGCGAAGGCGTGATGGAAGCGGCGCTCGCCGGCTCCCGCGAAATCGGCTTCACCATTGTTTCCATGACCGTTTCTCTCGCCGCCGTCTTCCTTCCCGTCTTTTTCATGGGCGGTATCATGGGGCGCCTTCTGCACGAATTCGCCGTCGTAATCATGACCTCCATTCTCGTTTCCGGCGTCGTTTCGTTGACCCTCACGCCCATGTTGTGTAGCCGCTTTCTTCGTCCCGTCGAGGAACAAAAGCACGGCCGCGTGTATATGGCGCTCGAACGTTTCCTCGAGCGGCTTTTGAGAATTTATGACCTTTCCCTGCAATGGTCTCTGCGCCATCGCGTTTCAGTAATGGTTGTGTCCGGATTGATTCTGCTCGTCACCGTGTGGCAGTTTGTCGTAATCCCCAAGGGTTTCCTGCCGGCCGAAGATCGCTCGCAGATTTTCATCTCCACCGAAGCAGCCCAGGGAATTTCTTTCGAGTCCATGCGCCAGCACCAGCTCGAACTCAATAAAATTGCTTTCGATGACCCCAATCGCAGGGATTTCTTCTCCACCATCGGCAGCTTCACCGCCAGCAACGCGGGAATCTTGTTCATTCATCTGAAGGACCGCGCGGAACGTCCTGCCGCCCCCAGCCCAACAATGGTGCACCTCGAGCAGAAATATGGGGGCGTGCCGCTGTTGGGCTCCTCGCTTCGCGCCATCGCGCCCCTTTTCGCGCATCGCCCCACCATCGACGAAGTCATCGGAGAACTACGCGAGAAATTCTCTGCCGTCACCGGAATTAACGCTTACATGCAGAACCTGCCTCCCATCCAGGTCGGAGGTGAGCTGACCAAGAGCCAGTATCAACTCGCTCTGCAAAGTCCGGACACTCAGGAGCTATATCGTGACTCCGCGGTTTTTGCCGCGAAGATGGCGGAACTCCCCGGGCTCGAGGACGTGGCCAGCGACCTCCTCATCGCCAATCCCCAGGTTTACGTCAATATCGATCGTGACAAAGCTTCCGCCCTCGGCGTTTCGGCCCAGCAGGTCGAAGATGCTCTTTACACTGCCTATGGCCAGCGCCAAATTTCCACCATCTACGCGCCCAACGACGAATACTGGGTCGTCATGGAGCTCGAGGACAAATACCAATCCGATCCCGCCGCGCTCTCCATGCTTTACGTACATTCGAGCAACGGCAATTTAGTTCCGCTGAGTGCCGTCGCCACCCTCACCACCAATCTCGGCCCTCTCGCCGTGAACCACTTGGGCCAGCTGCCCGCGGTCACACTTTCTTTCAACTTGAAGCCCGGATTCGCCATCGGCGACGCGGTTAATTCCGTGAACAAACTAGCCGGCGAGGTTTTGCCTTCCACCGTCACGACCCAGTTCCAAGGCACGGCTCAGGCCTTTCAAGCTTCTTTGACCGGCCTGGGCCTCTTGCTCTTCATGGCCATCCTCGTGATTTATATCGTTCTCGGAATCCTGTATGAAAGCTTCATCCATCCCATCACCATCCTTTCCGGTTTGCCCTCCGCCGCTTTCGGCGCGCTGCTTACTTTGCAGATCTTTCACCTGAGCCTCGATCTCTACGGGTTTGTGGGCGTCATCATGCTCATCGGCATCGTGAAAAAGAACGCCATCATGATGGTGGACTTCGCTATCGCGCGCGAGCGCACCGGTAACAAGACCGCCGAGGAAGCCATCTACGAAGGCTGCCTGATTCGCTTCCGCCCCATCATGATGACCACCATGGCCGCTCTGATGGGCACGCTCCCCATCGCCCTCGGCGTAGGTGCCGGAGCAGACGCGCGGCGTCCCTTGGGCCTCGCGGTTGTCGGTGGTCTTGTTTTCTCGCAGATGGTCACGCTCTATCTCACTCCCGTTTTTTACACCTACATGGATTCCTTCCAGAAATGGGCCGAAGGCCGTTTCGGTAAAATCGGTCGAAAGGGCAATGAAAGCCTGGCTGACGAGCGCGCTTCCGCGGATTGACGCTCCGTTTTCTTTCGCCCTGGACTCTTTGCCGCTCGCCTTCCTGCCTTTTGCTGAACTGCGGTACAGGTCTCGCGACTGTCATCCCGTACCACATAGGCCTGACACGCCGTACCATTGACCCAGTTTGGTACGCTCCCTACCATGATTCAGCACACAGCAATAGAAAGTGCCGCGGAGTGTGGGATTTTCCCCCCGTGATTTGTTTCGAACCTGCGGGGAGCTGATCAGAATGCCTTTTGCGCAAGACCTGCCCAGGGATATGCGAGTTCGGCCCAAACGCCGTGGCCCGCGTATGAATTCCCGGGTTCCGGTGGCCATCGAATGGAATGGACGCGGCGGCCCACAGTGTTTTGAGGCTGGTTTTACGCGCGTGGTCAGCAGTCACGGCTGTTTGCTGGTGAGCCCAAAGGAACTCGAACTGCAACAGCGTTTGCGGCTCACGAATTTATCCACCGACCGCTCGGTCGATGGCGTGGTCGTTTGGAAGGGCACCAAAAGGCCCGACGGCTGGGACATGGGGATTGAAATCGTCGCTTACAATCTTGATTTCTGGGGTGTGGAACTTTGAAATCCAATAATCTTAGAATCACTCCGCTTAGGCCTTCGGCTGCTTCCGGAAAAGCAATCGGAATCCCGGCAAAGGCCGCTCCGCTGCCGCTGCAAACTTTGCCCGCTCAAGCGGCAGCATTGCCTCGAAAGCGAGAGATTGCCGGCGAAGAGCGCCGCAGAAGCCATCGTGTTCTTCTTCGGGTTCGTGCGAACGTGCACGTGGCGCTGCAAGGGAAACCGGAAACGTGGGAAGCGGTCACCCTGAGTGTAAGCGATCGCGGAGCGCTCGTGCTCTTGAAGCACAGCCTTCCGCTCGAAGCGCGCCTCGTTCTCGAACACCCTGCCACCAAGGAACGCGTCGTGTGCAAGGTCGCCCGCATCGCCCGCGAGATGCCGGAAGGATTCCACATTCCGCTCGAGTTTGATTCCCCTGCGCCTAATTTTTGGAGAATTGCGTTTCCGCCTTCTGATTGGCGCCCTTCCGACGATTCGTAGCTCTTATCTCCCGGGAAGGCAACAATTCCGCGCCTTGCTCATTCAAGCGAAGGGAAGCTTTCGAAGATCTAAATTCCCGCCGGAGAGAATTATCCCCACCTTCTTGCCTTCTCCGCCGATTCTGCGGTTGAGCGCGGGCGCGGCGGCCACCGCTCCCGAAGGTTCCACCACAAGTTTCGCGCGCTCCCATAGCAGCAGCATGGCCGCGACGATTTCATCCTCGCTAACAGTCGAAATCTGATCCACGTTCTCGCGCAAAATAGAAAATGTCAGTGGACATAGCGTGGCCCGCAAGCCGTCTGCCATGGTATCGCCCGCTCCCGCCGGCTCGATCTTCTGCGACGCCAGCGACCGAAACGCGTCATCGGCGTTCTGCGGCTCTCCCGCCGCCACGCGAATTCCGCTGCGCAGTCCTTTCGCGGCAATGGCCGTGCCGCTCAAAAGGCCGCCTCCGCTCACCGGCGCAATCACGATATCGAGATCCGGAATTTCCTCCAGTAGTTCGAGCGCCGCGGTTCCCTGGCCCGCGATCACGCGCGCATCATTATAGGGATGCACCAGGTGCGCCCCGGTCCGCCGCATCACCGCGTCAGACGTGGCCTCCCGCGAGGCCATGTTCGGCTCGCATTCCGTGATTTGCCCGCCATAGGATTCCACCGCGCGCTTCTTGGCTTCCGATGAATTCGACGGCATCACGATGAACGCGGGAATTCCGCGCCAGCGAGCCGCCTGCGCCAGCGCGGCTGCATGATTTCCCGATGACGGCGCTACCACTCCGTGCGCGGCTTGCTCTTCGGTCAGCGAAAAGACGGCATTGGTCGCGCCGCGAATCTTGAACGAGCCGGTTTTTTGCAGATTCTCGCACTTGAAATAAAGCTGCGCCCCGGCGATTTCATCGAGCGAAGCGCAGGTGATTACCGGGGTGCGATGGATGCGGGCCGCGATGCGCTTGTGCGCCGCGCGGATTGTTTCCAGAGTTGGCGTGCCGGACTGCGCTGCGCTCGCGTTCATTTTCCGTGCTCTTTAGCGCCTGGCGCGACCGTGAACGTAACCTTGGCCGCCGCCGTGTTCTCGAAGCGATCGGCGATCTGCACCGCGATGGTGTGCTCTCCCGCCGCAAGCCCTGCGAGCTGCAACTCGTAACTTTCCTTGGGCGCATCGGAAAGCAGCCCAGTCGGGAAAGCGACGAGCCAGTCCCCGGCATCCACACTATACTGCGCGCGCGCAACGGTCCCTGTCGAACTGATCCCTTCGAACGTCACCTTCGCTCCGCCAGCCGTCGCCTCCGCGCGCAGATTCTCCACGCGCGGCGGGGTGTTCTCGATCTCCAGCCGGTCGCTTTCGCGCTCGGTCGAGAGCGTTTCACTCGGAGGATTCGACGGCGAATCCGACGCCACGATCTTCAGGTAGTACGCGCCATCCGGCATGGCCGTGGTGTCCCAGGAATAAAACTTCTGCGTCAGTTTGTCCTTCAAGAGCCGCCAATTCTGCTCGCCCTCGCCGTGATAATAAATCGAGTACACCAGCTCATCCTCATTGTCATCGTGCGCGCTCCACAGCACGCTGGCCCAGCCCTTGTCCTCGAATCCCTGCGGAGCCACATCCACTTTCGGCGGGCGCGTCAGGCTGTCCCCGCTCGCGCCCGCTGTCGCAAATGTAGCACCCGCGCGCTGTGGCAAGTGAAGCTGCACGTTCGCAGGAGTTCCGATCCCGGCCGGTGCCGCGAATCCTTGCACGCGCACTCCGGGTTCCTGAATCACAATATCGTCAATCACCGGCGCCACATTCTTCGGCTGATAGGCCAGGCTGACCCACGATAAGCTCGGCGCGCCGCCGTGATCCGTATCTACGAATACTGCTTTCCATTGCGCGAATCTCGCAGGCGGGCACTTCACCGTTGCGTCAGCGGTGTTCGTATAAGGTCCGGCCCAGGGGCTCCAGTTTTTCTCCGGGCTTGAGGTGTTGCCCGTGCGCACGTAGAACGCAATCTTGCCCTGTGTCGCGCCGTTTTCTCCCCACCAGGTCAAGCGTCCCCAGTGCGAGAAGATTTTGGCGTCGAATGTTTCGGACTCAAAACTTCCGTCTTTATCGTAACCCGGCCCCAGTGTGAATATCTTTCCGGGATTTGCCGTGGCCACGAAGATCTTTCCGTCCGGTCCCGCGATCAGGCTTGTCACCTGCGCCGAGGCCGTCTTCGCAATCGTCGAATAGACGTTGTTGCCTTCCAGCGAAAGAATCGCGCCCTTATTCCCCGTGCCCAGCAGGATGTCTCCAGCAGGGGATTGCTCCATGGCGAACACCAACTCCTCGCGCGAAGTCCACAACGTCTCCGGCGAACCATCCGGCAATATCTTCACCACTTCTGCGCCGCCCGTCGGCGATGGGAGCGAAGGAAATGAAATGGCCGGCGCCGCGGCTGCTTGCGCCTGCAACTGCAGCGTCACGTTCCCCGAAGGTGTATTCATGGATTGCGCTGGCGCTTGCGGCTGTGGCAAGGCAATCGCGGGCGTCGCGCCCGCGGCGTGCGGCTTGTCGCCGATGGATGCAGCGTAAACGTTTCCCTTCGCATCGGTGACGAGCGAGGTGACTTCTTTCTTCGCCGTTTCGTAGATTACGAATGCCGTTCCGGCTTCGGGTATCGTGCCTGAATTCTTCCGCGTCACTTCGATCCGCAAAATCAATCCGTTCGGGTCGGTCCCCATCAGAAGATTGCCCTTCGCATCGAAGGCCAGCGAACGCGCGTGGCGCTCGTCGCTCTGGTAGAAAAGCTGTCCCTTCCCGTCCGGGTTCACCACAAACACTTCGCCCTTATCTCCAGTCGCTACAAAAAGCGCACCCGCCGAATCCACGGCCAGCGCCCAGATATATTTTGTCTTGGGCTCGAAAAAAACGCTCTTTTGCCCGTCCGGAGTGACCTTGTACACCTTTCCGTCCGGCGATGTTCCCACGTAGAGATTGTCGCGCGCATCAAACGCAATGGCCTGCGCCGCGAGCTCCGCGGACTCAAAAACCGTCGTCGGCTTCCCCGCATCATCAAACCGCAACACTTTGGCGTCCGATCCGCCCGCCGCGAAAAGACGGCCGCGCGAATCCATGCGCAAGGCCCATAGGTAGGCCAGATCCGAATCGCTGAAAAGCGTGAATTTCGGCGCCGGCATCAGTTTTCCGTCGCTTCGGATGGCCACGCCTTTGGCCGTGCCCTTCTCAAACTCCGAGGAATCCGCTTGCCGCCACGTTCGCGTGCGCTCCGCCAGAGCCAGCGCCGGCCCCATTAATCCGGCGGCAAGCGCGCACGCAAGAATTCCTCGCCGTGTCATCAATCTGATTCTCCTTTGCGTGGGGCCTTCACTTCACCGTTATCGTCAGCGTGCGCTCGCCGGTAACCACCTGGTGCATCTCCGCCGACCATTCTCCCGCCAGGGATTGATGCAGCAGCCGCGCTCCGCCCAGGTTTGGCCGCTGGTCCAGCACGTTGATTTCCGACGCCGGGGCGTTCGGCATCACTTTGTCTTCGATGTAGAGCGTGGGCGTCGGCTGCAGCAGTGTCGCGTAAACGCGATCGTTCTGGCGCTCGCGATTCATCAGCGTGATCAGCTCTTCCAGGCCCGGCAGCGGCCCTTCGGTACCGAAAGCCAATGGATCCACAGTGCGATTCACCGTCCCGGCGTCGCTGATCAGAAGCTCCAGCGTCCCGCGCGCGGTTTGCGGAGGAATCGTAATGGGAATTTCCTCGATGAACGGCGCGCCGCGGTAAGGTCGCAACAATACCTTCACC
>Ga0302180_10002159_pt1 | contig 15373 bp, 16 predicted proteins | sample I_Palsa_E3_2_FD_200575 | JGI IMG/M metagenome (GOLD analysis project Ga0302180, IMG submission 200575) | Peat permafrost microbial communities from Stordalen Mire near Abisko, Sweden - I_Palsa_E3_2 | ecosystem: Environmental > Terrestrial > Soil > Palsa > Peat permafrost | place: Sweden... | reverse complement strand
CCGGCGGCCGCGGCGGCCGCGCTGAGGGTGAAGATCAGGGAGGCGCCGGCCACCCGCTCGGGCAGCGGACTGCCGCCCAGCCGGGAGGCCCAGACCAGGGGCATCCCGTCCGCCACGACCAGCGAGGCACCGCTGACCAGGTCCCGCGCGGCCGGATCGCGCCTGAGCTGGCGGCAGATGTCGATGTTGGGCGTGACCACCCAGCCGCCCCGGCCCTCCGCCAGGTCCCCGACAATCCGCGCCACCACCTGCTGCTCGGGCAGGGCGTCGAAGTCCAGCCCCGCCACCCGGGCAGACCGGCCGGGGGTGCGGGGCGGCTGCCCGGCGCACGCCACCATCAGTGGGTCACGGCGGGATTGAAGTAGGGCTGCGCGGCGATGGCGCGGAAGGCGGACAGGGCCGCGGCGTCACCGGCCAGCGAATAGCTCCCCTGCGGTCCCTGCCCGGCCGGGTTGGCGTCGAAGTACAGCAGCGCCTTGATCTGCCGGTCGGCCACCACCACCTGCCGGGCCGCGCGCAGCCATTGCGCGCGCTGGCTGGCACCGTCGCTTTCCGGCACCCCGAACTCGCCGATCATCACCGGCTTGTCATAGTGCGACGCCCAGTCCAGGAAGGCCGTGACGGTGGAGGCGAAGGAAGCGGTGCTGCCGTAGGCTGGGTAGGCGTCCGCGCAGATCCAGTCGACCTCGTTGTTGCCGGGATAAAAGGCCGCCGCCTGGCCGTCACTGAATCCGTTCGCCGTCGGGCACCACACCCAGGCGGCATTGTGCACCCCGACCGAGGCGAATATCGCCCGGATGTGATCCCAGGCGGCCACGTACTCGGCCCCGGAATGCACCTGGGACCGCAGGTTCGGCCGGTCCATTTCCCACCGCCATTCCAGGAAAACCGGCTTGCCCAGCGCCTTGATCTGGCGGGCCCGGGTCCGGATCCAGCCGTCATCGGCGCCGGACACGATCTGCCTGGTATCCGTCCCGGCCCAGGAGATCAGCAGCATGCTGCCCTGGTCCAGGAAGGCCAGCGCGCTGGCCGTAGGAAACGGCGCCTGCCATTTCAGGTAGGTATGCACGATGGCGAGCTTGCGGCCCAGCTCGCCCTGCAGCTCCTGGACCGCGAGGATCTCGTTGGCCTGGGTGAACACGGCTGGACCGACGAATGCGCCGAAGTAGGCCCCGCTGGCCGGCGGGGCCGGGGCCAGCGCCGGGTCCACCGTGCCGGACACCCCCGGCGGCGCCGGGGACGTCCGGCCGCCCGGAACCGGCCCGGGCGAGGACGAGGAAGAGGAAGAGGAAGAGGGCGAGGAGGAGAACGGATCGGTCACCACGACGGCCACCACGACGGCCACCACCACGACCACTAGTCCCGCCACCAGTACCCGGACCCGGCCGGTCACGGCGTCAGATCCCGTGCCCGTGCGCGTGCAGGCGCCGCAGCACGACCTCGCCGGGCACGATGCCGACCGCGACCGCGAGCGCGAACGGCACCCGGCGCTCGTGCCAGTTGCTGCGCAGCGCCCGCCAGGCCCAGCGGCAGGCCTGGCCCCGCCGCCCCAGGCAGGCGTAGGCGAAGGCGAGCTGCGCGTAGATCCGGGCCGCGCCGGGCGGTGAGCCGACCAGCTCAGGATGGTGCGCCAGCATCCACCGTAGCGAATCGGCCTTGGCCTGCCACTGCTGCGCGTAATGCGAGGACGCGCCCCACACCACCCGGACCAGCGGCTGGTCCACGTTGACCAGCGGATGCCGCCGCGCGGCCCGCAGCGCCAGGTCCCAGTCCTCGTTCTGGCTGTCCGGGATGGTCTCGTCGACCAGCCCGATACCGCCGGCCAGCGCGCCCGCATCCACCAGGTAGGTGGACGAGTGCACCATCACCATCCGGGACCGGACCAGGTCCGCGTGCGTGATCTCGTCGCGGCCCGCCAGCCGCGGGTGCCCGGCCCCGTCGAACTCGACCATGATGCCGCAGGTCGCGAACTCCGCGCCTGGCCGGGCCTGGAGCGCCTCGACCTGGACCCTAAGCTTGCGGGGCAGCCACTCGTCATCGTCGTCACAGAAGGCGACGAGATCAGTGTCCAGCAGGCCGATGCCGGTGTTGCGGGCGCCGGCCAGCCCGGGCGTCCTGGCGTTGGCGGCTACCCGCACGCGGTCGCCGTCGGCCAGCCGCGGGTCAGGCTCGGCCCGGTCGTAGACGACCACGGCGCTGATCTGACCCGGGTAATCCTGGGCCAGCACGGCCGCCAGGGCGGTGCGCAGCGGACCTGGCCGGTCGTGCGTTGGCAGGACCACGCCCACGGACGGCCAGCCGGTCACGGCTTGCCTCCCATGTACCCGTAGCCAGCCAGCAGCGGCAAGGTGAGAGCGGTCACGGCCCGCTGCTGCACCTTGGGCATGCTGGTGCGCCATCGCTCGTCCCGGCGGATCGGAACCTGACCGGTAGCGAAGCGCATGGGATTGCCCGAGACGCTGTGACCGCCGCCCAGGTACGCCCAGCAGGACGTCCCGTCAGCCTTCAGGAACGGGTAGCTGGCCTGTGCGGGCAACCCAGCGAAGCCGGTCACCCGGCGCAGGATCAGTTCCGGCTCGGCGATGAAATCCTCGTACTTCAGCCGCATGGTGGGACAGCCGCGCCGGGCGAGCAGGTGGAAGGCCGCGTTCTGCGCGTTCCACTGTCCCGCCGCCATGGCCGGCGAATACCTGGTCATGTAGCTCTGGCGGTCCGTGTCGGGGCGGAGCACCTGCCTACTCCAGGAGTAGGCGACCGCGCGGCTGTCCCTTACCAGGTGCAGGACCCGGAGGTCAACGTCAGCCTGCCAGCGCAGGCAATGAGCCAGCGACGGGTGCTTGCTCGAGTCCACCACGAGCTCACAGCCGCTCACCTGGGTAATCGCAGCGTACATACGCGTGTAGTAGGAGATGTATTCGGTCAGGACCTGGCGCATTTTCGGGCGGAGGTCCCGCCTCGCGAGGGCGGGGATGAATCGGTTCCGGTCCACCCGAAACCGGAGGGCGGCGACACGGCTTACCTCCACCTGGTCCCAGCCGCCGAACGCCGCCGCCCCCACTTGCCGCCAGAACAGGCACTGGCGGAACGGCTCGCCGCAGCCGCAGCGCTCGCCCTCCGTGATGCCCCGCTCCCACAGGTGGACGAGCTCACCCACCGGGCAGACACCCGGCAACTGCCCGATCAGCCGCTCGATCAGCGTGCTGCCGCTGCGGCCGAGGCCGCCGACGTACAGCACGCGTACCCGTCCACCTGGCATCGCTGCCTCCCTTAGCTGTACGGCAGGAAGCAGATGCCCGCGTACCCGTAGACGCCCGCGCACGTGCTGGAACCGTCGAAGTTGTCGCTGGCGATCCACAGGCCCGCGCTGGTAACCAGCATGTCGTCGGCGCCAAGACCGCGGGCCCGGGTCGGGTTGAAGCTAATGGCGCCGGTAGCCGGGTTAAGGCCCACCATTCCGGGCGCTGAAACCGCTCCCGGGCCGGCCGCATCACAGTCATCGGGGTTGTCGGCCCAGCGCTCGTGGCCGCCGAAGTACGCCGTGGAGGTGTCGGCCGCAGTGGAGTACAGCGAGTCGCAGCCGGTGTAGTTAACCCACAGGTGGGCCACGGCGGCCTGTGTTGACGGGAACGCCGCGGCCGCGTCACACAGGCCGGTCCGCGGGGTCGCCCCGACGGGCATGCCGTTGGGGTGGTAGCCGGTGGTGGCAACATAGATCTCGGAGTCGGCCGGCGACCAGGCCGCCGCCTGCACGTAGAACGGCTCGACGGTCGCGCAGTTTCCGTTGAACTCACCGGAAGTCCACGGCGTCACGGTCGCCTTGGTGCCGGACAGGTTCAGCATGAAGATCTGCTGCCGCGGCAGGCCGCCGACCGAGGTGAAATCGCCTTCTACCAGGTCCAGCGTCCCGCCGTTACTCAACTGCTGGTTGTAAACCCTGGTCGGGTTTGAGGACACGCCAGGGAACTGATAATTCCCCGAGATCGCCAGGTTCAGGAAGCCGTCATCCTTGCCGGTTGTGGTGTTCAGGCTGGTGAAGTACGGGTTCGCCGAGCTGCCGTTGATCGAGGTGAAGTACCCGCCGGTCAATAGATGGGTACCGTAAGTGAGCAGGGTTTCCACCTGGCCGGCCGCGCTGTGCGCGAAGGCGGTGTCTACCGCGCCGGTGGTGGTCGACACCTCGGCGATGTTCTTCACCGCCGTCCCGTTCACCGAGGTGAACAGCCCGCCCAGGTAAGCCTGCGAGCAGTCCGGGCTGAACGCGATGGAATTAACGATTCCGTTGACGTTCGGATTCCACGACGTCACCTTGAACGGCGAGGCCGCGGAGAAGCTGAAAGCGTTGTTCCGGGCGTAGGTGGTCGAATACCGCTGGATTTCGGTGAACGTGCCCACCGCGTACATGGTGCCGCCGCACTGGGCGAGCTGACGGACCTGCTCCGTGGCCCCCGTGGTCGCCAACTGCGGCGTGCCCACCGCCGGAGTTGACGACACGGGCCCGGTGGCCGCCTGGGCTGGAAGCGCCGACCATGCCGTGACCAGTGCGGCGGCCGAGACCAATCCGATCCGGGCCATGCGGCCCAGCCGAATGTGTCTCATCATGTGTCTCCCCAGCGCAGCGCTGCGATGCGATGCGCCCAGTTAATTGGTAGCTGTCTGCTGTTGCGTTTACCGAACTGCCCTAGTTACTAGTGATTCTCGTGTCGTTCGGCCTGCTGGCTACGACACCTTTCTTGTCCCGCTCAACTTCCCGGAACATTGCTTGAGGCGACGCGGGTCAGTAGGCCCCCCGACCCTTGGCCACAGCGGCACAGGTCTTCCACAAGATCTGAAGATCGAGAGCGAGCGACCAGTTCTCCACGTACCGCAGGTCGAGCCGCACGGCGTCCTCCCGGCTCAAATCCGATCGACCGTTGATCTGCCAGAGCCCGGTCAGGCCAGGCTTGACGACCAGCCGGCGGTACACGTCATCGCTGTATCGCGAGGCCTCCACGGGCAGCGGCGGCCTGGGCCCGACCAGAGACATCTCGCCAAGAACCACGTTGAAAAGCTGCGGAAGCTCGTCCAGCGACCAGCGGCGCAGCCAGCTGCCGACCGTCGTGATCCGCGGATCCTTGCGCACCTTGAACAGCAGCCCGTCACCCTCGTCCAGCGCGAGGAGCGCCTCCCGGCGCAGTTCTGCGTCGGGCACCATAGTGCGAAACTTGAGCACCGTGAATGGCTGCCCGTCCTTGCCTACCCGGGTCTGGGTAAAGAGCACCGGACCACGGTCGTCGAACACGATGGCGAGGGCGATGAAGGCTAGCAGCGGACTGAAGGCGCATAGTGCGGCGGTCGCGATGACCTTGTCGAAGAAGCTCTTGATCACGCGCTTAACCCCCGTCAGGTCAGCGTGATCTACGTGCAGCAGCGGCAGTCCGGCCACAGGTCTGATGGTGGTCCGCGGTCCCGCCACGTCCATCAGGGCCGGCGCCACGCACAGGTCGGTGCGGTCCTTCTCCAGCTCCCAGGCCAGTCTGCGCAAGGTGAGGCCGTCCATCTCGGGACACGCGAGCACGGCCACCATGTCCGAGCCGGTACTGCTCGCTACCCGGGCGGCATCGGCGAAGCCGCCGGTAACCGGAACGCCCTCTATCTCGGTCAGGCTGGTGTAGTCGGCCACACACGCGTTCACCACTTCCAGTCCGTGGAAGCGGTCGCGACGTAGCTGCACGATCAGGTCGGCCACCGCATTGGCGTGACCGACGGCCGTTACCCGGCGCATGTAACGTCCATGCTCGCGCTGACGGTGCAACTGCTTGCGCATCGCATACCTGGCGGCCATATTGACGGCGGCCAAGCCCGGAAGGGCGATGAGGACGTAGCCGCGGGCGAAGTCCAGTTTCCAGCCGTAGGACACGATCGCGATCGCGGCCATGAGGCTGATGCCGGAGTTGATGATCCGCCGGAACTCTTCTGAGCCCAGGCCGATGAAGCGCGGATCGTAGCCCCCGAACATCGCGACCCAGGAAACCCACAGCACCGGAAGGCCCGCTGTCGCGGCGACGTAAAGAATCGGCTGGGTCGGACCGGGAAAACGACCAACCAGCGCGGCCATGCCCGTCAGCAGCCCGCAAATCGCATCCGTCACGACCATCTGTCGCTGATAGCGCGTGATCCAGCTGAGCGAACGGCATCGGGCCAACGCCGACCGCCAGAGGACTCGCTCCGGGTGCTCCGATACCGCCATCCAGTCTCCCTCCCCTCCCTGGAAAGGTGCTCCAGGGACCCCAAGAGATAACGCAATTAATACCGCATATTCACCCAGCATGCACCTATTCCTAACTTTGTTAACCAAATATTATCAAAAGGATACGAAGAGTTATTTAGGGCTGGCGCACTGGCGGACATCGCGCCGTCCCATCAGCGTCCATAATATCCTCATAATGGGTAGGAATAATGGACAATAAGCGAGCCGGGCCGCCAACAGATCACCGGGTCGGCCCGGCGCAGCGGAAGAGCGTCCCGTTTGGCAGACCGACTGCCACTGCCAACCACCGAGGCTGGCCCGCGAGGTGCACCGCAGCTCGTTCGAACCTCAGCCAATCAATGTCGACGCGGCGCCGATCGTAACCGGGCGGGATGAGCTCGGCCGCTCGCGACGGCCAGCACGACTTCCGACAGAAGCGCTGCCAGCCGGTCGTCGTAGTAGAGGCTGGGTCACCGGAAGCCCCGCCGTCGCGGCGACGTAACGAATCGGCTGGGTCGGGCCGGAGGTCACTGTCGTTCGCGGGAGGAGCGGCGCGATTCTCCGGTCAGTCGCACGCCGTTGCGCTGTTCGGGAAATGCGGCTGCTTACCCCCTTTTGGCGTTGCCTAATTTCTGCTTAATAGATCGGAATAATGGATTATCGGACGCCAATCCTCGTGTGTTCAGCTCACCGCACCCTGGGACGGGGATGGGAACGTAGGCCACCGTCGCTCGCGTGACGCGGGCCGGCCAGGTGCACCACGGCTCGTTCGGCAGAATCGATGTTTCCCGAACGGCGCGGCGTGGCACAGCCTGGCCAGGCGGGCCGCCGCCAGGGCTAGGCCATGCGGCGCGAGCGGCGCTGGGGACGAGGCCGCGGCCTTGCCATAGTCGTACATGTGTTTGATACTGAGATTATGATTTCATCAGCTATCGGATATAAAGACGATCATGAAGTGGCCGCCGACGCGGTCGGCCTCCGCAGCTGGAGCGGCCGTCATGAGCGATGATCCTGCGTCTGACCGTGACCAGCTCACGGTGGCCCGCCTGACTGGCGCGGCCCAGCGGCACGCGCCCTGGCGGGAGCCCACCCAGCAGGAGACGGCCGCCGCGGTGGAGGAGCTACGGGAGATAGCCGGCCCGCGCGCGGACCTGCTGGCCGAGGTAGCAGGCCTGCTCATCGGTTTCTACCAGGGCACCGTCGAGCAGGCCAGGGCCGGGGCCGCCGCTCGCTACTGCCGGGCGGCCGGCGCCGACCCGGACCTGATCCCGCGGTGGATCGGCGAAGGGGAGCGCCGGGCCGCGTACGCGCGGCAGGACGCCTGCGTCGGTTAATCGGTCAGCGCTTACCAGGTCCGGTCATCCTGGGCCCGGCGCACGATACGGGCCAGCCGCGCGGGCAGCTCCCGGGTCCACTCATCGAGGCGGTCGCGGGAGGCGGCGAAGACGGCCTCGAACTTCAGCCAGTCCACCTCGACCCGGCGCCGGTCATAGCCGGGCGGGGCGGGCCCGGGCGCTTGCGATGACCAGGGCACGACGTCCGACAGCAGCGCCGGGAAACGGTCGTCGTAGTCGGGGTTGGGTTCGGTGGCGAGCAGGACGACCCCGGTCAGGTCATCCAGTGCCCGGACAGCGAAAAGGTCGTCCAGCGGCCATGCCGCCAGCACCCGGCGGCCGCTGGCGAAGACCACCCGCTGCGGCGACACCCACGCCTGATGAGCGGGGTCGCGCGCCCGGCCGTGGCCAAGCAGCACGTCCGGATCGGCCAGATCGCGCTGATCGATCTCGTCCCGGCCGACCCCTCGGATCACCGCCACCCAGCGTTCTCCGGCCGCCCGGCCGGGTGCCAGCAGCCCGCCGGGTCCGCCCTGTCCGCCGGAAGTGCGGTAGTTCGCGGCCCACCGCCCGAGTTGTTCGGCTTCGGCCGCCGGATCGAGTTTGCTGACGATTTGCAGGCCCATGACCGAACTGTAACCACCAGGACCGGATCAGTTAAGGGTGTCAGTCTTACATGCTGATAACTCTCAGGGAGCGGCCCGTGCTGAGACGTGCTCGTTGAGGGCCTGCGCGCTGGCCCGGACCACGGCTGGATCGAACCCGGCCGCGAGGGCGGCTAGTGCCGCGTCGAGGTAGAAGGTCAGGTCGGCGTCGGCCCGGGCGGACCAGCGGTCGTAGGCGGCGCGGCACGCCGCCAGGGTGGCGCGGCCGACCGCCAGCGGGTAGAGCGAATCGGCGGGCTGACCGACGCGGGTCGCGGCGAAATCGCTGATGGCCCGCTCCCACGCGTCGTAGTGCACCGCGGTGCTTGACTGCAGGGCGGGCACGCAGCTGATCAGGTTCATCCGTATCCGCAGTTCCGGGACGTCCCGCGGCCCGTAGTGGTTGGCCGTGACCACGGCGCGGCGGATGGCGTCCATCATCGGCACCGTGGCCGGCACCTCGGCCAGCGCCGCGCGGATGGTGTCCACCTCGCTGTCGAACTCGCTCCACAGCACGCCGGCCTTGGAGCTGAAGTAGCGGAAGAACGTCCGCTTGCTGACCCCGGCCTCGGCGGCGATCTGCTCGATGGTGGTGCTGTCGAAGCCCTGGTCGGTGAACAGGCGCAACGCGATGAGCTCGAGCTCGCGGCGGCTGGTGCCAGGAGGCCGTCCGCGCCGGGAGCCGGCCACGTCCACCGCCTTGCCAGTCAACTCTGCCTGCCGGTCAACACTGCCTGCCGGTCAACACTGTCTGTGCCTCCAGGGAAGGGTCCCTCGGGGAGGGCCAAGAGTTTACTCGCATCAGTCTTGCTTATGTCACAAGGTGACGTTAACATCCAGATATATTCGTCACTGCGTGACGGAAATCGAGCTGACGGAACTTACCGCACGTCTTCGCAGCTAGGAGGGTTCCATGAGTGAACGCATGGCGACCGCCGAGGTCATAGACAGCACAGAGGTCATAGACAGCACAGAGGTCACGGGCCGCACCGAGGTCACGGGCCGCGGGGCGGCAGGGCCGGAGGAGCCGGAACTGGCGACGGCGGACTTGCTGGTGGAAGAAGTCTCCATCGACGGCATGTGCGGTGTCTACTGAGGCGCAGGCCAGCGGCGTGCGGGCCGGGTTTGACCTCGACCGCCCCTGGCAGCTGCACCCGCAGGTGTCGGTGCGCCCGGAGCGTTTCGGTGCCCTGCTGTATCACTTCGGTACCCGCAGGCTGTCGTTCCTGAAGAGCCCGGCCCTGCTCACTGTGGTCCGCTGCCTGGGTGAGGCCAGCAGCGCCCGGGAGGCCTGCCGGTCCGCCGGCGTGACCGAAGCGGAGCTGCCCGGCTACGCTGCCGCGCTGGCGACCCTGGCGGGTTCGCAGATGATCTGCGCGCGGGCGGCCTCATGACCTTGCCGCTGGTCGAGCAGTTCGCCTACGGGCTGGACGCGCCGATCTGCCTGACCTGGGAACTGACCTACGCCTGCAATCTGTCCTGTGTGCACTGCCTGTCCAGCTCAGGCCGCCGGGACCCACGCGAGCTGTCCACCGCCGAGTGCCGGGCGGTGATCGACGAGCTGGAGCGGATGCAGGTCTTCTACGTGAACATCGGCGGCGGCGAGCCAACGGTCCGGCCGGACTTCTGGGAACTGGTGGACTACGCCACCGCGCACCACGTCGGCGTGAAGTTCTCCACCAACGGCGTGAAGATCACCCCGGAGGCCGCCCGCCGCCTGGCGGCCAGCGACTACGTCGACGTCCAGATCTCACTCGACGGCGCGACCGCCGACGTCAACGACGCGGTGCGCGGCCCCGGCTCCTACGAAACGGCGCTGCGCGCGATGCGCCACCTGTCCGAGGCGGGCTTCCGGGGATTCAAGATCTCCGTGGTGGTGACCCGGCAGAACGCCGGCCAGCTCGATGACTTCAAGGCCATCGCTGACCGGTTCGGCGCCCAGCTGCGGCTGACCCGGCTGCGGCCCTCAGGCCGCGGCGCCGACGTGTGGGACGAGCTGCACCCGACCGCGGCCCAGCAGCGGCAGCTCTACGACTGGCTCGTCGCCCGCGGCGAGCAGGTGCTGACCGGCGACTCGTTCTTCCACCTGGCCGCCTACGGCGAGGCGCTGCCCGGCCTCAACCTGTGCGGCGCGGGCCGCGTGGTCTGCCTGATCGACCCGGTAGGCGACGTCTACGCCTGCCCGTTCGCGATCCACGACAGCTTCCTGGCCGGGAACGTCCGCGGCCCCGGCGGCTTCGCCTCGGTGTGGCGTGACTCGGAGCTGTTCGCAGGTCTGCGCCGGCCGCAGACCGGCGGCGCCTGTCAATCCTGCTCGGCCTATGACTCCTGCCGCGGCGGGTGCATGGCGGCCAAGTTCTTCACCGGGCTGCCGCTGGACGGCCCCGACCCTGAGTGCGTCCAGGGTCACGGCGAGCGCGCGCTCGCGGCGGTCTCCGGCGCCGGCGCGCCTCGCCCGTCAGGTGACCACTCGCACCGGTCCGGGCGATCCGGGCCAGTGCCGGTCTCGATCGGCTCCGGGCCAGTGCCGGTCTCGATCGGTGCTCGGCCGGGCGGCGGCCTGGGTCCCGCCCGGCCGCCTGACCGGGCCTGCGATGAGAACCCGCTCGCGGGTTTCAGGCGGCTAAGGGGCTGACCAACATCGCCTTCCCTCTGCAGGTCGCGGCCCGCGAACTGGCCCGGGTCCCGGCACGGGACGCCCGCGCCGTCCTGCTGTCGGACTGCGTGCACAACGCCGGCCCCGACCCGCGGCCGTTCGCCGCGCGCCAGCCCCGGCTCGACGTCCTGCTCGACACCTCCGGCGAGCAGGACGCGGACCTGGCCCGCGAGCTCGCCCGCCTCGGCCACGGACGGCTGCGGCGCATCCGCACCTATACCGACGTCGCGCCCGCCCTGAGCGCGACCTTCACCGACTGACCCTTGGCCTTAGGAGCTCTCAGTGTCTGTTGTCGTCGTCGCCACCATCACCCCGCGGCCCGAGCATCACGACGAGGTGATCGCGGCCTTCACCGCGACCATTCCCCAGGTGCACGCCGAGGACGGCTGCGAGCTGTATGCACTGCACGCCGCGCCCGACCGGCTGATCATGATCGAGAAATGGGCCAGCCGCGACGCGCTGGGCAGCCACAGCAAGGGCGCGGCCCTGGCCGCGCTGAACCCCAAGCTCGCGGGCAAGGTCACCGGGCCGTCCGAGGTCATCGTGCTCGACGCGGTGCCGGCTGGCGACGCGGCCAAGGGCCAGCTGTAACGAGCGTGAGCCCGCCAGCGGATCGCGCCGCGAGCCCTCCGGCAGATCGCGCCGCGCTCGTCACGGGCGCGGCGCGCGGCATCGGCGCGGCCACCGTGATGGCCCTGGCCGCCGGGGGGTGGCGCGTCGTGGCGGCGGACCGGTGCGCCGACGATCCGGCCCTGCCGTACCCGCTGGGTTCCCGCGACGAGCTGGATCACGTGGTCGCCAGCGCCTGCGCGGCGGCCGGCGCCGAGAACGTCGTCGCGGCGCAGGCCGACACCCGTGACGCCGGTGCCCTGGCCGCCGCGATCGCTCTGGCCGAGGATCGCTGGGGCGGCCTGGACGCCGCGATCGCGGCGGCGGGCGTGATCGCCGGCGGCGTGCCGGCCTGGCAGGTCCCGCCCGAGCAGGAGCAGGCCGTGCTCGACATCGACCTCGGCGGCGTGCTGACCCTGGCCCGGGTGGCGGTGCCCGCCTTGCTGCGCCGCCCGGAGCCGCGCCACGGCCGGTTCCTGGCCGTCGCTTCCGCCGCCGCCACCCGCGGCCTGCCGATGCTCGCCGCCTACTGCGCGGCCAAGGCCGGAGTGGCCGGCTTCATCCGGGCCCTCGCCGCCGAGCTTGGCCGCACCGGTGTCACCGCGAACGCGGTCAGCCCCGGTTCGACGGCCACGCCCATCCTGGACGAAAGCGCCCGGCTCTACGCCCTGCCCGCCGCCGCGGCGTTCGCGGCGCAACAGCCGCTCGGACGCCTCCTCGACCCGGCCGAGGTGGCCGCCGTACTGGCGTTCCTGGCCGGAGACGGCGCCAGCGCCATGACCGGAGCCGTCATCCCCGTCGACGGCGGATTGGCGCTGTAACCAGGCCGGGCTCCGCGGCGGCCGCGGTCAGCTTTCGAGCTGGGCGTCCAGGGTGATGTCCACGCCGGTGAGCGCCTTGCTGACCGGGCAGCTGGCCTTCGCGTCGGCGGCCGCCTGGGCGAACTGGGCGGCGTCAAGGCCCTCCACTTCGCCGCGGACGGTGAGCTTGATGCCAGTCAGCCGGAAGCCGCCGGCCGGGTCCGGGCCGAGCGACACGTCAGCCTGCACGTCGAGCGCCTGCGGCGTCCCGCCGGCCTGAGCGATCAGCGCGGACAGCTGCATCGCGTAGCAGGCCGAGTGGGCCGCCGCGATGAGCTCCTCAGGGCTGGTGTAGCCACCGGCGTCCTCGGCGGCCCGCTTGGGGAAGGACACCTCATAGGTACCGATCTTGGAACTCGTCAGCTCGACCTGGCCCACACCTTGTTCCAGGGTTCCGGTCCAGCCAGTGCGCGCGGTGCGAGTTGGCATCGCTTCTCCTCGTTCGACTTGATCACCTATTTCGCCCTCCACCCTAGCCCCCGCCATCGAGCCGGGCAGGATGCAGGGCTCCGCGAGGGGTCACGTAAGTTGGGTGCATGGCGACCGCGACTCATCACGGTAAATCAGGCTCCGGGCTGGGGCCGACGGTATTCGTCCTGTTCGGCGCGACCGGTGACCTGGCCAAGCGGATGGTACTTCCGGCGTTCTACCAGCTGGCCCTCGACGGCCTGCTGCCCCGGCAGTGGCTGCTCGTGGGCAACGGCCGCGGCGACGTCGCGCACGAGGACTTCCGCGCCCACGTGCACAACGTGCTCACCGAGTTCGGCCCGCAGCCGGAGCCGCAGGCCTGGAAGGCCTTCGCCGAGCGGGTGTTCTTCGCCGGGGGTGGCTTCAACACCGACAGCCCGGGCAGCCTCCTCGACCACCTGGAAAAGGCGGGTAAGGCTCTGGGCGGCGATCCGCAGCTGGTTCACTATCTCGCGGTGCCCCCCGTGGCCTTCACCGAGACGACCAAGGCGCTCGGCCAGCACGGACTGGCCAAGGGCGCCCGGGTGGTCTACGAGAAGCCGTTCGGCACGTCACCGCAGGCCTTCCGGGCCCTGGACCGCACGGTCCATTCGGTCCTTGACGAGCAGCAGGTCTACCGCATCGACCACTTCCTCGGCAAGGAAGCGACCCAGGACCTGCACCTGATGCGCTTCGCCAACGAGATGTTCGCCGCGATGTGGAACCACAAGCACATCGAGTCCGTTCAGATCGACGTGCCGGAAAAGCTCGGCATCACCGACCGGTCGGTGTTCTACGACGCCACCGGCGCGGTGCTTGACATGCTCGTCACCCACTTGTTCCAGGTGGCGGCGGAGGTGGCGATGGAGCCGCCGGCCAGCCTCGGCGCCCTCGACCTGCAGGCCGCACGCGAGAAGGTCATCAAGTCGTTCCGGCCGCTGGATCCGAGCGAGGTCGTGCTCGGCCAGTTCACCGGCTATCGCGACGTACCCGGAGTCGCGGCCAACTCCAGCCGGGATACGTTCGTCGCCGCCCGCATGTGGATCGACAACCCCCGCTGGCGCGGCGTGCCGTTCTACCTGCGCACCGGCAAGCGGCTAGCCGCGTCCAGGCAACGGGTCAGCCTGATCCTGCGCGAGCCGCCCGGCCCCCTGGCCGGTCAGATCACCTGCGACTCGAACGTGCTGTCCTTCTCGTTGGCGGGGGACGGCGAGATCGACTTGTCTCTGGTGGCCAAGAAGCCCGGCCCCGGTCTCGACCTCGACAACGCGCACGCCTCGATCCCCTTGTCGGGCCTGGAGGGCGCCAACCCGCTGCCGCCTTACGTCCGCCTGATCCACGACGTGCTCACCGGTGACCGGTCGCTGTTCACCCGCCCGGACGGACTTTCCGCGGTGTGGAAGGTGGCCGGCCTGCTGCTGGCGAACCCGCCCGAGGTCCAGCCGTACGCCCCCGGATCGTGGGGCCCGGCCCAGGCCCGCGAGCTCATCGCGCCCGGGCACTGGCTGCTCGGCGAGTAGCGCCCCTGGGCGGAACCTACGATCCTAAGCTTGAGCGCGATTTGCAATCTGCTGCCGGGGAGCTTGCCGAAGTTGTCGGCTGGCTCGCGCACGATGCTGAGGCGCATGACCTCGCTCGTCCGATGAATCAAGAGTCGCTGTATTTCACGCGCCTTGCCGACGATAGAGCTATGCCGACGATAGAGCTATTGAGCTTCTCACGCTCCAGAATTCAAGCATGCACGCCGCGTCCCAAGGACGACCAAGGGAAGCTCTCCAGATTGCGCGCTCTGTCCTAGAGGGAGACCACCGGCTATCACCGCGGCTTAAGGCGCTGTTCCTCACGCGAAAGGCCCGCGCGCTGGCGCAAGGCGGAGATATGAGCGCCCTTCGCCTGCTGCCCGAGATCCGAAACCTGTTTTTGGACGGGGGTGAGTGACGGCGACCGGCATGGGCATGGTGGATCGACGAGCGCGAGCTGGCGTGGCACGAGGCTATGGTCCAGCGCGATCTCGGCCTAGCCAACAGGGCGATAACCCAGTTTGAGCCTTGGCCGCTGGCGGCCAGCCGATCATGAAAGGTGGCGGCGCGGTCGTGGGCCACGGCAGACCCTGCGCGTGCGGCCGTCGCACGTGCCACCGCCGCCTGCGCCCACCCGTGCGATTCAGTCCGGATTTGGGTTGCGATTTGGCGGTCGGCTGTGCCGGACTCGCCGAGCTGGTCCGCGCTCACGATATGCGGAGGTCGAGGCGGTCGTTGGGCTCGAGAGGCAGCGTGGTCTGGCTGGTGGCGATGCCGCGCCGCGTGTCCGCGAAGCAGGGGCACAATCAGACCATGGCAAGCGCAGGAGCAAACGAGAACACGCCGAAGGGCGGCGATCCTGGCCTGGGGCCGGTCACGGACGAGACCAGACTTGAGCCCGTTCAGCTGATAGCCATGTCGGATGCCGCCAGCCGGATGGGCGCGCTCACGCTCGGCTCGGGCACCGGCTCGTTCCGGGTCCTGCAGGCGATGCGCCAGGTCGCTGCGGCCCTCGGCATCGACCGCCTGCAGGCCCAGGTCACGCTGACCCACATCGTCTCGACCACGACCCGGCAG